>Ga0070698_100000068_pt1 | contig 76418 bp, 51 predicted proteins | sample KBSK1502metaG_FD_65477 | JGI IMG/M metagenome (GOLD analysis project Ga0070698, IMG submission 65477) | Corn, switchgrass and miscanthus rhizosphere microbial communities from Kellogg Biological Station, Michigan, USA - KBS K1-50-2 metaG | ecosystem: Host-associated > Plants > Roots >... | reverse complement strand
TTCCGCGAAAACGCGCCGGATAAACGCGTGCATTTCCTGCGCTTGCTCCGGCGTCGCGGTGCGTCCAGTCCCAATGGCCCAGACAGGTTCGTAAGCAACGATGATACGGTCGAGATCAGACGCTGTCAACCCGCTCAATCCGCCCGTTAATTGCCGGCTTACCACGCTTTCGGCATTTCCCTGGTCACGCTGCTCGAGCGTCTCGCCCACACACACGATGACCGTCAATCCTGCGGCCAGGCCGGCCTGAGCTTTGCGGCTAACTATTTCATCAGTCTCAAAAAAATATTGCCGTCTTTCTGAATGCCCGACGATTACATGCGAGCATCCGGCGTCGCGCACCATGAAAGCAGCTACTTCGCCCGTGAACGCGCCTTCTTTTTGTTCGGTGGCGCAGTTCTGGGCCGAGATCTTGATGTTCGAACCTTCAAGACGATCGGCCACGCTCTTCAATGCCGTGAACACCGGCGCGATTATCACCTCGCAATGATTCGCGTTAGCGACCAGCGGTTTCAAAGCAAGAGCCGTCGCGACCGACTCGCTCACGGTCTTATACATTTTCCAGTTTCCAGCGATGACAGGTTTACGCATAAGCATCACTATGGAGTGCGCCGGCAGAGCGAAGCGACGGCGGCGCTTTGGTTTGGAGTTCCGCCTTCAGACGGGCCGTCGTTCCCAATGATGAACCGCCTAAAAGCGGAACTCCAAACCATCCAAAGCGGTGTCGCGCTGCGCTTGCCACCGCACTCCAGATTCAGTTCTTGTCGTTAAGGGCCATGACGCCGGGCAATTCTTTCCCGGCCAGAAACTCCAGGGTCGCGCCGCCGCCGGTGGAAATGTGGGTGATGCGATCAGCGACCCCAGCCTGAGTGATTGCCGCAACCGAATCGCCGCCGCCAACAATAACAATCGCGCCGCGATCAGCCGCTGCGGCAACCGCGTGTGCGATGCCGATCGTTCCCTGATTGAATGGCGGCTCTTCAAACACACCCATCGGACCGTTCCAGATGATGGTCTTCGCGTCAGTAAGCGCACTTGAAAAAAAACCAATGGTCTCGACGCCGATGTCCATGCCGACGTGACCGGCGTTGGTGAATTCGATCGGAATCGTCTTGGCCAGGACCTGGCCGCCTTTTATCGGTTCGTAGCTATCAACCACCTGATGGTCGGTCGGCAACAGTAACGCTACACCCGATGCTTCGCAACGCTGCTTGATTTGCAAAGCCGTCTCGAGCATTTCGTTTTCCACCAGAGACTTCCCTACCGTGAATCCTTCGGCCTTCAAAAATGTGTAAGCCATCGCGCCGCCAATGAGTAACTTGTCAACCTTACGATCGATGAGCGCGTTAATGATTGGAATCTTATCAGAAACCTTAGCGCCGCCCAGGATCGACACAAAAGGAGGCTCGGGATCGTTGATGACGCGGCCAAGATACTCGAGCTCTTTCTCCATCAAGAGTCCGGCGGCGGACTGCTTCACGAACTTCGTGATCCCCACGGTCGACGCGTGGGCGCGATGAGCAGCGCCAAATGCATCGTTGACATAGAGTCCATCGCAGAGCGAAGCAAGTTGCCGCGCGAATGCTTCGTCGTTCTTCTCCTCTTCAGGATGAAATCGAAGATTCTCGAGCAAAACGATTTCGCCGTCGGTCATCGCATGCACTCTATCCTGTGCGGCTTCGCCGGCACAGTCGTCGGCAAATGCTACCGGCTTCTCGATCAACTTCGCGAGATGTTCCGCCACTGGACGCAGGCTGTACTTGTCGACGCGCTGGCCCTTCGGCCGGCCCAGGTGCGACGCCAGAACTATTCGTGCGCCGTGTTCAATTGCGTAGTTGAGAGTGGGAATTGCGGCGCGAATGCGCGTGTCGTCTTCAACTTTGCCGTCTTCGATGGGGACGTTGAAATCGACGCGGATGAAGACGCGTTTGCTCTTGAGGTCCAGATCCTTGATGGAGAGCTTTGGCACTATAGCGTTTTGACTCGACCTCTTGTGGCGAATTCAGTGCGACTATCCGACTCTCTGCTTAGTGTCGTTTCGTGTGAATTCGTGGATCGTCCGACCGCTACGGAAAAGCGGTCCACGAATTCACACTAAGTCACCCTAAGTATCAGAGCGGAAGACTACAGTCCCTTCACCGCAATGTACTTCACCAGATCACGCACGCGGCAGGAATAGCCCCACTCGTTGTCGTACCACGAGAGTATCTTGATCATGTGCCCGCCGATTACTTTCGTGTATTCGGCGTCGACGATCGACGAATTTGAATTCTGTTTGAAGTCCGACGACACGAGCGGCTCTTCACTGAAAGCCAGAATGCCTCGCAGTTCTTCGTTGGCTGCATCCTTCAGGGCTTTATTCACCTCTTCGGTGTTGGTTTCCTTTTCGACGTCAATCACCACGTCAACTAAAGACACGTTCGGAGTGGGCACGCGCACGCTGATGCCGGCGAACTTCCCTTTCAATTCGGGAATCACCAATGCGCAAGCTGAGGCTGCGCCAGTTGATGTTGGAATCATGTTGAGAGCAGCAGCGCGCGCGCGACGTAAGTCCTTGTGCGGCAAATCGAGCAACTGCTGATCGTTGGTGTACGAGTGAATCGTGGTCATTTGCGCGGTGCGAATGCCAAATTTTTCATGGATGACTTTCGCCACCGGCGCCAGACAGTTCGTGGTACACGAGGCATTCGAGATCACGTGATGCGCGCCGGGCTCGTACTTCTCTTCATTCACACCGAGTACGATCGTGATGTCTTCGTTTTTGGCCGGGGCTGAAATGATTACTTTCTTAACACTGCCGCGCAGGTGCTTGCGGGCATCCTCCGCTTTGGTAAACAGGCCAGTCGACTCGATAACGATTTCCGCACCGACAGACTCCCAGGGAATCTTTGCCGGATCGCGCTCAGAGAATACGCGGAACTCTTCTCCCTCAACCGTAATGCCGTTTTCAGACGCGGAGATGTCGTGATGAAGATTCCCCAGCACTGAGTCGTACTTAAGCAGGTGGGCCAGAGTCTTTGTGTCAGTAATATCATTGACGCCGACAAATTCGATGTCCTTGTCGCCCAGTGCCGTGCGAAAGATGTTTCGGCCGATCCGACCGAACCCATTGATGCCAACCTTCACCGCCATGCTTTGTCTCCTTCTCGATTCCGATGCTTACTAAATGGTCTGCCGTTCTTAAACCCGGCAATTTCTCCCTCAAATTACTTGCGGAATCGCTTGATAGTCGGAAGAGTCCGCATGATGAGGCTCAATACTCCTATAACCAGGAACAGCGATCCTGTTTTCGAGACTGCAAGGTGCAGAGTCTCAGATGTGTTCAGCCAAAGAATAAGAAAGATTATGCAGCGCGTCCGCCAGTGTCAAGCGACGTATTCAGCCGGTCGTGTCAGACATGACCCGACCATTCAGTTGGTGGTTGGCAACTTTGCAGGGCTATACCTTGTTAGAACCAGTTACAGAACCGAGAGCGTAGCGACCGGATGCCACACTCAACACGAGAATTGGGACGACGACTCCGAATTCCAACTGTCGAATGGTAGGCCGAGTTGAGCTTAGCTCCGGTCGCTACCGCTTTCAGTTCTGTAATCAGCGCCCCTTCTCGGACCGATCCGTTACTCTCCAGCTTGCATCGATTCATAAGTCGGCTTTCAATTCGGCATGGAGATTTTCGAACAGACACATAGGCAGTGTCCTTCGAAAAGGAGCCATTGCCGCATGTTTTTGAAACCGGGTATAGTCTGCTGACGTAGTACCGAGTGACCTGGCGCTATCTGTCTGCTCGCAAGTGACAGCGCCGGGCGCGCAAAATTCATCGTTCTTTTTTTGAGGAGCACCATCGCGATGTCGAACCAGATGCCCTGGGCATTTATCAGAGCGCTAGTCCTGGCGCTTTTTGTTTTGGCGTGTTTCAGCGCCGCATTGGCCCAAACGCCAAGCCCGACGCCGGTGAATCCGGCAACGCAGCCACCGGGTATGCAGTTGCCGCCCGCAACCGCGCCGCCGGGGACCAATGTCACACCCTCAACGCCCCAACCGTCACCCGTCGATCCGACCATGCAGGAGCCGCGACAGCCGAATTTTCCGGAAGTTCAGCCGCAGCCCTTGCCACCGCTGCCGGACCTAACGCGCGTCGGAGTGCAAAGCAGCAACGTTGTGCCGCTGTCGCTAAACGACGCGATTCGCAAGACGTTGCAGAACAACAACGACATCGAGGTGTCCCGTGACGACGTGCGCTTTGCCGAACAGCAGCTCCGCGCCCTACAGGGAGTCTATCAACCGACCTTCAGCATCACGCCGCAGATAATCAAGAACGTTACACCGCAACAGAGCGTACTCGGGGGTGGCGGCTCATCCGCGACGACCACTTCGACAACTTATGTCCTTAGTCCATCGCTCACCAAATCGTTCGCGACCGGTGGTGGCACCTACACGCTGTCATTTTCGAACCAGCATACCAACACCAGTTCGACCTTCAACACGATTAATCCGTTCTTCTCTTCAAATCTTTCGCTCAATGTTACGCAGCCGCTGCTGCGAAACCGATCCATAGACGCGAACCGACATTCGATTCGAGTGCAAAAGAAGCGTCTGGAGCAGACCGATTCGGACTTTCGGCAACGGACCATCCAAATCATCTCGCAAGTTCAGGCGGCTTACTGGAATTTGGTTTTTGCCCTGCGCAACCAGCAGAACCAATTGGATAGTCTGAACGTCTCGCGCCAGAACATGCAGAACATCGAAGCCCAAATCTCCGCCGGCGTCAAAGCACCGCTGGATCGAGCGCAGGTGCAAACCGACATCGCGACGCGGGAAACGAATCTCTTCATCGCGACCCAACAAGTCTCGCAGGCCGAGAACACTTTGAAGCAACTTATGCTGCGCGAGCCGACGGCTCCAGAATGGTCGGCCCAGCTAACGCCCACCGACACCCCAGCTTTTGATTTGTCGCCGGTTAATCTTACAGCGGCTTTGGATGAAGCCCATAAGAACCGTCCCGAGCTGCGGAGGTTGACTCTGCAAAAAGACATCAATTCGGTCGACCTTCAGTACTATAAGAACCAGACGCTGCCCCAGGTGGACATCACTTCGACAGTCGCGGCAACTGGTCTCGCGGGCAGCAAGGTGCCCTGTACTCCGGATCCGGCGACCGGAAAGACTTGTCCAATCGTCCCCACGAATCTGATCGGTGGATACGGACAGGATCTGAGCAATCTTTTCAGCGTGAAAACTCGCAACATCACTGCCGGAGTGACAATCTCTTTTCCCATCCACAACCAGACTGCTCAGGCGAACCTCGCCGGTGCGCGCATTCAAAAGGAACAGCTTGAAGCGTCGTACCGATCTGAAGGCCAGGCAGTCGAAATGGATGTTCGTAACGCGGCCCAGGCTGTCGATACCGCACAGAAGCGCGTGGTCACTTCGCGCCAGGCCCGAGAGAGTGCCGAGCAGCAACTGGCGGGCGAGCAAAAGCTGTACGAAGTAGGCCGCTCAACCACGTTTCTCTTGCTGCAGCGACAGAACGAGCTGACCAGCGCGCGCACCAGCGAACTGCAAGCGCAGACGGATTACAACAAGGCTCTGGCCGACCTGCAACGGGCGACGGCGGCGACGCTGCGGGTTAACAACGTCGTCGTTACTGATCCCAACAAGCCGTAACGCGATTGCCAATTGAAGATTGCCGATTGCCAATTTGCGCCGTATAACTTGAGTACGATCGGCGCCTTAAATCGGCAATCGGAAAACGGCAATCGGCAATGAAGATCACGGCGACCATCATCACCTTCAACGAAGCTGAGAATATCCGCGATGCTTGCGAGTCCGTCGCCTGGGCTGACGAGATTCTGGTTGTCGATTCAGAATCGACCGACTCAACTCGGGAAATTGCCCTCCAGTGCGGCGCCCGAGTCATCGTGAATCCGTGGCCGGGCTTCTCAGCACAGAAGCAGCTGGCGGTCGATTCAGCCACTCACGATTGGATTTTCAGCCTCGATGCCGATGAGCGCGTCTCACCTGAATTGCAGGAATCGATTGCAGCGCTGCGCGACCAGGACGAGTCGAGGCTGGCGGACGGATATCGAGTAGCGCGCCGAGCTTTTTACATGGGCCGTTGGATTCGCGGCGGCGGTTGGTACCCCGACTATCAACTTCGGTTCTTTAACCGGACCCGCGGGCGCTGGCGTGACCGGTTGATCCATGAATCGGTCTCAATGGACAACGGGACGCGCGTGGCAACAATCGATGGTGATCTCTTGCACTACTCGATGCGTGATACCAATCATCACCGGCAAATGATCGAGGAACGCTATGCGCCGCTGGGCGCGCGTCAGATGTTGCGGGACGGCAAGCGAACTTCTGCCTGGCGCGCTGCGGTGGCCGGGCCCGCTGCTTTTCTGCGCAGTTTCATTTTGAAGGGTGGTTGGCGGGACGGTCGAGCGGGCCTTACCATCGCCAACTTTGCGTGGCATCATGCGTCTCTGAAGCACTCAATCCTCTCTGACCTGCAAAAACCGAAACCATGAAAAGAAGTAGGCGGGTAATCCGGAGCCGCGCTACAATGCTCCTTTGAAGAAGGACTGAATAGGATAGACTTTAAGAAGCTCTGCATAAGTGCAAACGGCCCGGTCAAAGACCACCGTCTTGCCTGGCTCCGTAGGAGCAAGATGTTTATAGCTCCAGGGTCACTTTGTTTCGCGCGCTCCGGAGGAGCGCAATGTTAAGAGGTTTCGCTCCACCGGAGCTAGCATCCAGCTCTTGGGCTGGTGCTATAAACATTTCGCCTCTACGAGGCAAAGAACGTCACAGCCAATGAGAGTCACCTTGATCAGAGCTTGCTTTAGTCTGTGTTCCAGCCAGATCCATCACAGACTGAAGTCTATGCTACAAACGCCTGAATGAACCTGTCGCCTGAGAACGCCTTACTTCCACCACTGCCGGTTGCTTGCGCATTGATGGGCATATTCGGCGCAATGATCGGCAGCTTTCTCAATGTCGTCATTCACCGTCTGCCGCGCACACAATCGATTGTCTTTCCCAACTCAACCTGTCCCAACTGTCACACGCCGATCAAAGCCTATGACAATATTCCGATTCTGAGTTACCTGATCCTGCGCGGGCGTTGTCGCGCCTGCGGCGCGCGCATCTCGCCGCGATATCCGGCGGTCGAAGCCGTGACCGCGTTTTTGTTTGCCGCGGTCACCTGGCATGACGGCTGGTCGCTGGCGCTCGGTTTCGATCTGGTCTTCGCGGCGTCGATGCTGGCCCTGCTATTCATCGATGCCGAACACATGATCCTGCCCAACGCGATTACTTATCCAGGGATTCTCTTGGCAATCATTGCTCGCGTAGCTATTCCGTATCTGGTCGGACCGGCTCATTTCGACGACTTGCCGCAAATGATTTCTCTTTTCCCGCCGAACTATCCGGTGTGGCTCGTGTCGCTAATCGGAGCGGTAATCGGCGCGCTGGCTGGTGGCGGATCGCTCTGGCTGATGGGATTTCTGTGGGAAAGGCTGCGGGGCGTCGAAGCCATGGGTTTGGGTGACGTAAAGATGATGTTGATGGTGGGGGCGTATCTAGGTTGGCGCCTCACCATACTGACGATTCTGCTCGCCGCACTTAGCGGTTCGTTGGCGGGAATCTCTCTGATGCTGAAACGCGGGAGCCGGGACCTCCAGATGATGTTGCCGTTCGGAATTTTCCTGGGCATCGGATCGATCGTGTCTCTATTGGTCGGCACGCGCATCATCGAGTGGTACGCATCGCAGTTTCGGTAGACGTATTTCGCTTGGGTTCAAGCTTTAGCTGAGCCGCTTTAAGGGTCTGTTCATAAATCATGCTGTGGCCGCAGAGCGGCCAAATGTTTATAGCTCTGGCCGCGGGAAGAATTCTTCAGCTCCAGAGGAGCGCAATGCGCCCTTCAGCCATACCAAGTGTTTCGCTCCTCTGGAGCTTCAATGTTCTTTGGGCTCTTGTTTCTATAAACATATGGTCCCTCCGGGACCGAACCCTTGAGCAAGCTGCAAACTAGACAGACTCACTCGTCATGAGAAATTTCGAATGACCAAGCTGATCTGATATGCAAGCCAGTCGTCTTCAAACCCTGCTCACCATTTTTGCCGGCGTCTTCCTGCTGGGCACTGTGGTGATATTTGCGGTCTTCGCGCTGGCGCCTGATACTGCCGTCGTCTATCGTCCTTTCCTGTTGACGGCGTTTGTCGTCACGCTCTTCGTTAGTTTGGTGTGCATCGCCTGGCTGCTGCGCGGGCTGCTGCGGCCTTATAGTCAATTGGTGGGCGAAGCCAAGCGCGCCCCCGTGGCGCATTCGGGCAAGTCGCAAAATGAAGCCGCGTTCGTACTCGAGACTTTTCAATCCGTCATTGCTCAACTTCAGGAGCAACAGCTCGAACTCAAACGTCTCGGCGATCAAGCGAGCCAACGCGCAGCTTCCGCCGAACGCTTCAGCGACCGCATCGTCGCCAGCCTGCCGACCGGCTTGATCGTCTTTGATTCTGCGGGCAATACGACAGTGACGAACGCGCCCGCGCGCGGCCTCCTGGCCAGTCAACCGGGAGCATCAGGCGAGCATTTCCGCACGGTCTTTGCCAGTGTGCCCGCGTTGGCGGAGATGGTTGAAGCTTGCTTGTCGAGCGGGAAAGTCTTCCGCCGCGAAGAGATTGAACCAATCAACGGCTCGGATTTAGGCAAGCGATTCGGAGCGACCGTCGCCCCAATCGATCCAACTTCAGACTCAGGCGCGCGCGGTGCGCTTTGCTTGATAACGGACATTACCGAAGTCACGCGCTTGCGCGAACAAGTCGCGCTGAAGCGAAACCTGGAAAGCCTCGGCGAGATGTCCGCCGGCCTCGCTCACGAATTCAAGAACGCCATGGCCGCGCTGCACGGTTACGCGCAGTTCCTGCAAAGCATCGATCAGGATCAGCAAGGCAAGACCGCCGCCGATGCCCTGTTGCTGGAAGTCAGAAACCTCTCCGAGATGACGACGTCGTTCCTCAACTTCGCGCGCCCACAACCGCTACAGCTCGAAGACGTCGATCTGGAAGAGTTGATTCAAGAGTGCGCCAGGGAACTAATACCTCTCTTCAATGACCGGGGAGTCGAACTCGTAATCGCCGGGAGCGCGGACGTCCCGTCCGCCGCTGATCACAAGGACGCGCAAAGTGGGCCATCTCAACACTCCATAGTCCCAGCCGACACCCGCATGCTGCGCCAAGCTCTCTTAAATCTACTCCGCAACGCCGCCGAAGCAATTCCCAACGACAAGCCCGATCGCCGAGTCACCATCCTCACTTCAATTGAACGCGAGCAACGAAAACAGTGGGCGGCCATTTCAATTCAGGACACCGGCGATGGCATCGCTACCGCCGATCTACAAAAGATCTTCATTCCCTTCTTCACCACCAAAACCGGCGGCCACGGCATCGGCCTGGCCCTGGCCCATCGCGTGATCACCGAACACGGCGGCACCCTGACCGTCGCAAATGCTCCCGGGGGCGGCGCGATATTTACGATTCGACTGCCACAGTGAATTAGCTGAACCTAGTTCCACCTCGGTCGCGTTTCAGTGAAACACAACGCGGGGTTAACTGAAGTCAAAGATCATTTTCTGATTCCAAACAGGGGTTGGCCGTATTCGACGGGCTCGCCGTTCTCAACGTAGATTTTTTCCACGGTGCCGCTGACTTCGGCCTGTATCTCGTTCATTAACTTCATGGCTTCAATGATGCACACGACTGTCTCCCGCTCGACGTGGCTACCGATACGAATAAACGACTCTGCGGTTGGCGATGCTGAGCGATAGAAAGTGCCCACGATGGGCGACTTGATGATTTCCAGCTCCTCACTCAACTCGGCGGGTGTTGGCTGCGGAGCGGGATGTATTGGCTGCGGCGCGGGCTTAGGCTCGACCGTCACTTCCTGATCTGTGATCCCAAATAGCGGCTGGTTCCATTCGACCTCCGCACCGTTTTCGACGTAGATGACTGCGACTACACCGCTGGTATCAGCCTGAATCTCGTTCATCAGCTTCATCGATTCAATAATGCAGACGACCGTGTCAGGCTCGACGCGGCTACCAACCTGCACGAACGGGTCGCTGTCCGGCGACGGTGCGCGATGGAACGTGCCTACGATAGGCGATGGGATATCGCGCAGTTTCACGCGTGGCGGCCCCGCCCTCTTTTCTAAGGCACTGATTAGTCTCGCCACATCGTGCTTCCAGCGCAGGTCGCTCAGTTCAAAGGCGTGGCGCCTGGACAGCATCATCATGTCGTCTGGTAAGGTTGACGGCGGCGGCATGGTCGCCCCTTCCACCAGGATGGGGATCACGGGCACGGGCACCTCCCGGTTCAACGCTGTGACAATTTCCAGCCGCACGAAATCTCTTGGGTTATCCAGTCTGCGTGTGTTGCCCTCAGTGCTTGTCAACCAGCGCCGGCCGATCACGGCAAGCAGAACGTCGCTCGAGCCGACAGCATCCTCGATAACCGTGACGAAATCCACGCCCGGTTCCATTTGATCTATGTCCATGAAGATTTGGTCTGCGCCGAACTGGATGCAGAGTCTGTCGTACAAACGGCCTGCATACCCCGAGCTGTCTTCGCGGCGGTAGCTGATAAAAATCTTCAAGGACGACTGGGAGATGGGTTCCGACATCGTTCTCTACAAACGCTGAATGAGCTAAGTTGGCCAGAAGTGCCTGCTGTGAAAGCACAAGAATCTGCGGCGCTATCTTATCGAAGTTCCAGGGGTCAGGCTAGAGGGCCGATGAAAAACTAGGCGTAGCCACAGAGACACGGAGACACAGAGAAAGATGAGAACAAAGAGGGTAAGCATTTGTTGGCATTCCTGATAGGTTCCGAATCCTTCCCTTCTCTGTGACTCTGTGTCTCTGTGGCGATTTTGCTTTTTTCAGCACCCTGCTAGAGGACAATCCTGCCACTAACGCGGAGAGTCCAGGCAAGGACACGAACTTCGCAACCACAAAGTTTACCAGCGTTGATGAGTAGCTGAATCGAAATCGATACCCGCCGGCATCGGCGTGGCCTAGGCCCATCGCGTAATCACCGAACACGGCGGCACGCTCACTGTGAAAGACACTCCTAATGGCGGCGCGGTGTTTACGATTCGACTGCCGCAGTGAACGAGATTGATTGATGTGATAATACTGGATTGGCGGTATTATGGGGCGGTCTTGATGGATAATTAGTAGTTCGACGACGCCTGATTAACTTGTACCCCCATGATCGTCCTCAAACATTGCGGGGAAACCTATCGCGCCGATGAAAAGCACATCGGCTACTCAATCCAGTGCCGCATCTGCGGCTCGCGAATTCCGATTACCCGTGACGCACCGGATTCTGGCCTAGCGTCGCGTGAACCACCCACAGTTGAATACATTCCACCCGAACAGCCGTGGGTTCCCGCGCCGCCGCGGAAATCTCATCGGCTCATCCGAAACTGGCTTTTCCCGGCGTTTGGAATACTAACGTTACTCGTTGGACTATCGCTTATCCTTGTCAGTTACCATAATCGAACAAATTCAACGCTGGCTGTACAGACGTCACCTTCGCCAACTGTTCCTGTTCCCGCTGCGACGTCTTACGCATACGTGCCTCCTGTCTCGACACCGACACCCCGCGCGAAACCTTCGCCGACGCCGTCAGATCCAAACGATCCGCAGGGCATCGACAAATTTCTGGCCAAAAACGCCGCGGCAACTCCTACGCCTGATCCGGCTTTGGATGACTTGTACGACCCCACACCGACACCAGCCCGGTCGCGAACGACTCGCTCGCCAGGCGATACCAACGTTGGCCCTGTGTTTCGGGCGCGTCCTACGGGCACGTTCGAAAACCCACGAATCACGGTTACCAATGACTCGTCTTACATGCTTACTTTGACTTTTGCAGGCGAACGAATTGTTATTGTTCCTCACGCGGTGCAGACGATCACTAAACCACCGGGCACTTATTCATACACAGCTTCAGCTCCCGGCGTGATTCCGGCGTCCGGCTCGCATACGTTTGAAATCGGCTATGTCTATGACTGGACTTTTTATATCTCGACCACGTATCGCTGACGCGGCGTCGTCGAACAAATCGTTGGACCGGAGCGGTGGGAGCGTGTTTCGTAAGATAATTGGTCCGGCGATGCTTAATGAAATCACGCCGCCGCGTCAACTCCACCGTTCGGCGGCTCATTGCAACTAGGTGGTTTGCAACTTGTGCGGGTTGAACACTGGATTGAAGAAGGAGAAAGTTATGGCAGATTTATTCAGACTCTCATTCATGGGGATGAGCTGTTTACAGGAGGAAACGATGAGAAGAGGGATTAAACGTGGATTGAGTTTCATAGCGCTACTTTCACTGGCAGTGATGGCAGGGTGCGGGGGACCAGCTGGTCCGGTTGGGCCAGCAGGGCCTCCCGGCGCACCCGGTAAAATCTCTGGGTACCAAATCGTAATGCAGCGCGACGTTCTCGCGGCAGGGGCGACTGTGCAAGTGGTTGTACAATGCCCGACTGGGAAGAAGGTAACTGGCGGAGGCTTTAGCATTGAGACACCGGTCGACGTACAGCTCTTCGCATCCGGTCCAACCGACGGACATGGAAACGTAAGCGATCACGCCTGGGAGGTTATGGCTCGAAACGGCGGATCGGCGTCGCGGCAAGTCACGTCGCTGGCCATCTGTATCTCCGCAGAATGAACTGGGTAGTGCAGGCACCCGAGCGGAATGGTTGCGCCTAACCGCCCGGCAAGCCGACGGGCGTCGCCCGCGGCGTACGGGCAACGTTAGAACCGCCTTAGAGGAACGGCCTGATGGCTCAGAAGGCTCAGGCCGCTCCTGCGTGGTGCTCTGCGCTTTGGTGAATCCGGGAGAAGATCGTCGAAGGAATAATCGCTACAGTAGATGACGGAGGTAGTGAGAGAACTCTGTTGCTACGCATAGAGTAAACTACTCTCTACACTATCGACGGTGCACCACATTGAGGAATTCCGCAAACTCGAAACGCCACCGAACAAATCGTTGGATCGCTTCGGATGTTGCAGAACCAGCCCGCTTGGCGGGCGGCGTATCAGTAGCCCACAGCGCAAGCTGTGGGTTCACGTCGCAAATTGAAACCAAGCTCGCGCAGCGAGCGACATAATTCGCAGAGATTGAACATGCCGCCAAGGGCTATGTCGCCCCGCTGGGGCTCCGGTTCTGACGGTTGCACTTCTACCCACAGCTCGCGCTGTGGGCTACTAATATTTCGTTGGCTTCGCCAACTGGTTGACCCTAAACTTTGACAAGCTCGCGTTCCAAGTTACGCGTTACACTCGGGAGGCGATCCAACACATCGTTGGACGCGAGCGGAACCAGCGGGCTTGTCATCGACAACTTGTTCGTCACGTGGTTGTGTCCCGCCGCGTCAACTCAGACGTTATGCCCCCACCAAACATGGGAGCGAGGCAATCGAGGAATGGATGAACCTGCCACCAGCGAATACGACCGATTCACAATTTGATGATGCCCTCAAGGGCCTTCATCGTGGGGACTTTGATGCCCTGGCTCCGTGTTTCTTTCCGAATCCGGCCCGACCAACCGAGCCAGCGCGGATTGTCCAATGGCACGCCGCCGGCAAATTCCGCGCGGACCCGATCGCCCTGGCGGAGGCGCTAACGTGCGCGTCCTTCCTGGGCGCCACGGCGGTAGGCGAGTACCTCTTGCAGGCCGGCGTCGACCCCACAGCGGGGGTCGGCACGGGAATGGACGCGCTGCACTGGGCGGTGAACCGTGGCCAGCTTAACGCTGTCACACTGCTACTCAAATGGGGTGCGCCACTGGAAGGGCGGAACATGTACGACACCACGGTGCTTGGTACGGCCGTGTGGTCGGCTCTCAACGAGCCGAAGCCTGATCACAAACAGATCATTAAAGACTTGCTCCGGGCCGGTGCTCGACTTGACGGCGTAGAGCCGCCGGCGGCTTACGTGGAGGGACGCCTCAACCGATTACTCCTGAAGCGTCGCCTTGCCCGTGTCGAATCGATCCTGCGCGGCGGGGCATAACAAATCGTTGGACGAGAGCGGAATCAGCTCGTTTCTTATCGACAACTTGCGCGTATCGCCGTCGTTTCCGCCGCGTCAACTCAGACGTTATGCCGCTTGTTAGGCGTGAGGTACACTGGCACGACACCGACAACCAACTAAGGAGGAGAAGAGTGATGGCAAAGATGGAACGCAAGACTTTCGACACCCCAGAGGAAACTCGGACGGTCGACAAAGGCAAGATCGACGTCGTCAAGCTCGGCGACGTAACGGCGATGCGCGCGCGCTTCGAACCGGGCTGGCGGTGGTCCGAATGTGTCAAGCCAGTTGTGGGAACCGAGAGCTGCGAGGTCGCGCACCTGATGCACGTAGTCTCAGGCCGGATGGGTGTCCGAATGGATGACGGCACCGAAGTCGAGTTCGGGCCTGAAGACGTTGGGATAATCCCCCCTGGACATGACGCCTGGATCATCGGGCAAGAGCCTTTCGTAGGGATTGATTTCCAGGGCGGAGCGGTCTACGCCAAGCCCCAGAAGTGAACAGGAGGCACTCTCTGCAAAGGGGCAAAGGCCCGAAGCGGAAGCGCAGGGCAACGGTCGCGTGGTTGGCTGCGGCAAGAAGCCATAACAAGTCGTTGGACGCGAGCGAAACCAGCGGGCTTGTCATCGACATTTTGCGTGTGGCGTGGTTGCTTTCCGCCACGTCAACTCCGACGTTGGGCGAACACGCTAAGGATTCTTGATGAAACCGAAGTCGGATAAAAGAGGTACGAAGGAGTGCGCTTCTGGGCCCCCTGCGCGACGTCTCGCATTGTTTAATGCGACAGGCATCTTAGTCGCGCTTAGTACCCCTTTGTTAATTGAAAGGCATCTTCAAACCTTTACTTTGCCGAAACAAGCAAACTGGCCATGGACAGGCCCTTGGTTTCAATCTTTCGCGCTGGCTTTAGCGTGTGCAGCATTCGATGCTGGCTTAACATTTTGGACGTTGGATCGGAAAACCGTCGGCGGTCGCAATGTTTGGGTTGCCCCTTTGTGTGTAGGTGCTGCGATTGTCCTGCTCGCTTCTCGATTCCCATGGGGTTCATGGCCTCACATGGGAATGTGCTTGTGGGCGGTTGCTTTTGCAGCACTTTCTCATGCGTTCGTAGTATGCAGCAAAGCTAGGGAAAAACCTCCGGCACCCAATATCGAGACCTTGAAAGCAACGATTTCAACATGGCAGCTGATCGTGGTGTATTCATTTACCGCCTATTTGGCTTTCGCTATCTCAAGCCTATATATCATGTGGTTGGTTACGGAGGTGCTTACGGCAAAAGAAGAACGACTCTTGTTATTTTCATCCGTTGCCTGTCAGATCGCAGTTTTTTCAGCCCTAATTTTCATGGGTCCATTGCGGGAAGCGTGGCAAATGACTTTCGAATCAGTGGGAAAACTAAAGAACTTTTCCAAATCATGTGATGCGTCTTAAACGACTTTCGCCCAACAAATCGTTGGACGGCTTCGGAATATCATGCTTGCTCTTCTTCGAACGATTTCAGGTTCCCTCCTACTGATGTTCCTGTACATCCCTGCAATCGCGCAGCGGAAGCCTGCTCCAAATAGCATCCAAACGTCTTTCGGTTCGGAAACGCCTGTCAAGCGCCCGGCCAAGATATCCCAAGATGTCTTGAAACAACTCTTGGACGAAAACGGCGAACAAATCGCTCGATGCGAAGAATTGAATCGTCGTCACGTTCCACCGGTGAAATACTTCATCGCATCTGCGATTGACATTAACGGCGACCGCTTACCGGACTTGGTCGTTCAGGCCGGAGAATTCTGTCTGCAGGGTGCGCACAACACGCCGTTCTGGATTTTCACCAAACTACCCGTGGATGTCGGCGGGTATGAATTGGTTTTCAAAACTCAAACTGATTGGCTCGATATCCGAAAAACGTCAACCAACGGTTATCGCGACATTGCCGCCGTCGGACATACAGCCGTCACGCTGTTCACTACAATCTTGAGATTTGACGGACAAAAATATCAACCGCGCACTTGTACTGTGGAGGATGTTCGTACTAAAGGTATCACTCGCTTGGCTTGTCCGCCGCGTGAATGATCACGCGCGGACAAATCAGAAACGTCGTCGAACAAATCGTTGGGCAGACACTCGATGCCGAGACCGAGCTCGCGACTATCGAAAGAGGAGAACCATGGAACCCGAAAGAGTGGTACCTATGATCCACGTGCCCGATGTGCGGGCCACTGTCGATTGGTATCAGGGCATCGGCTTCACGGTAAATTATACGTTCGACGATGGTGGTGACGGGCTTAGTTTTGCGGGCCTCTCATTCGGAAGGGGCGAGGTCATGTTCAGTTCCGGAGGCCAGCCCAGCCAGCAGCGCCGTGGGGAAGTCGATCTATACGTTTACGCGGCCAACGTCGATGATCTTTACCGGAGTCTGAAGGATCGAGTTGAAATTATCGAAGGCCTTCATGACACCTTCTACCGAATGCGAGAATTCATCATCCGCGACCTTAACCGGTTTTGGGTGACGTTCGGACAAGATATCTCCGCTCCCTAGGTTTGCCCAACAAATGGGATCATCGTTCGAGCGTTTGGCCTGTACCTATTCGTCCAAGCATTCATGATCCTGCCCCAGTTACTGACCGGGCTCTGGGCCTGGATAAAATAATGGAGTAGTGCAGCAACGATTATGGCCAGGAAACGACCTCGCGTTTTTATCAGCTACTCCTCGGTCAACCGTAATGTCGCTCAGCAGGTCGAAGCGGCTCTGGATGCCGCCGGTTTCGACCCCTGGCTTGATCGTTCCGACATTCGTGTCGGTGCGCTGTTGGGAAAAGAATTGCAACAGGCGATCAAGGCAAGCCGGGCTTTGGTTCTGATCTGGTCCAAGGCTGCGTCCGTCTCGCGCTGGGTGGCGACAGAGGTGCTCACCTGCTTCCACCTCGACCGCTTCATCGTACCCTGCGTATTGAGCGGCACGGAATTGCCGCAGTTTCTCTCGCGGTCGGTCTATTTCGACCTGCGCAAAGGCCGCAAGGATGCGCTTGAAAGGTTGGGTGAGCAGGTTATGAGGGCGCCTCGCTCGCGCAATGAATTTCCCGCGATAGAGAGCTACGAGTCCGAAGAGCTACAGCAAAAGATCGATCAGCTCGCGCATCAGCAACAGACTATGCTCGGCCTGCTCGAGAGCAACGACTTGTCAGGCGCCAAAAAGATGCAGGTGAAACTGAGTGCGGAGATGCTCGCCGCCGAGAAGCGCTGGCGCTACGACCCCATGATCCTCAATCTGGCAGGCTATCACCACAAGAATTCATACATGCTCAAACATTGGGGCGAATATTGCGCGGGACGTTTTCCTAAAGACGACGAGCTACAGCAGGGCGAACGGCGCTTCTTCGATACCCTCTTCGTTAATCCCATCGACTGCAATGCTCTGAACGGCCTGGGGAACCTCCTGCTCTTCCAGGGCGAACTGCTCGCGGCCGAGTTTTTCGTGGAGAAAGCAGTAAAGTGTGCAGCAAAAACCGGCGGCCCTTACACGCAAGCAATTCATGATCTGGAGTTGATCCGAAGACGGAGCCGAGCGTCATAGCTTGGCTGTCCCCATTTTGGTGCAGCAGTAGGCGGGATGAAACACCGTGATATCAGGACTCACCAACCTCGGTTGTATTTTATTTCAGAGCTGCGTGACATGACCTGTTCCAGTCAGCCTAGTTGATCGTCAGGATCACAATTTCAGGCGGCACACGAAAGCGTACCGGCAGAATGCTAATCCCGATCCCAGTCGTCACGAACAAGTGATGGTCATTCTCAAACACATGGCCGGAAGTGTATTTCGGACCGAATTGAGACGGCACGACCGGTGTCCCGATCAACGGAATCTTGACCTGGCCGCCGTGCGTGTGACCGGCCAGCAACAATGGAACACTTCGCGGCAGACTGGGAAAGATATCGGGGTTGTGTGTCAGAGCAATAATAGTTGAGCCCGTCGGCACCTTCGCGATCGTCTCGGTGATGTGTTGGGGGCGAGTCCAAAGATCTGCCAGCCCAACCAACCAGAACGATCGATCATGCCATTTGACCTCGGCGACTTCGTCTTCCAGAACGTGTATGCCGTCCTGTTCAAAAGCGCGCCGCACTCTCGCGCCGTTGTACCACCAATCGTGATTACCGAGCACTGCATAAACGCCCAGCGGTGCTTCGAGGTTTTTCAAAGCTGCCGCGGTTACTTCCGGCTCAACCCGATGGCCATGCCAGGAATTCCCCGACATATAATCGCCTAACAGAACGATCAAATCAGGATTGAGCGCGTTGGTCCGGTCAACAATTTCCTTCAGCTTCCGGTCGTTGATAAATGGTCCGCCGGTGTGAATATCCGAGATGACTGCGATGCGGAGTCCCGCAAGTTCTCTCGGCCAATTGTCTATCTGGATCGTTTCCGGGTGCACGACTAACCGGTTGGGTTCGATCAGGGATGCCCAGATGCCCAGAACACAAATTATCAGGAGAGTTCCCAGGCCGATGACTTGCCACGGCCGCCGCCCCTGGCGAAGTAGAAGGAGCAGCAATCCAAGCACAACCGCGACCGCGATTACAAATGCAAACGTCATATTAACTCTTGTGGAGTGCGCCGGCAGAGCGAAGCGGCGACGGCGCTTTGGCTCGGAGTTCCGCCTTTAGGCGGGCTTGATTTTGATCATGAGACCGCCTGAAGGCGGGACTCCAAACGATCCAAAGCGGTGTCGCGCTACGCACCCCACTCCAAACTCACAGCCCTTTGGGAAAATACTCGCGCCAACGTCGATCGACCAGCGCGGCGATGTCATCACGCACGATCAATTCATCTGGCAGGCTCGGTTTCTTTCGCGCATCGATGACGATCGGGCCTTGATAAGCGAGGTGATGGCGCACGACTCTGGTCTCGGCAGCATAGATGTCTCCCGCCGGCTCAAAGCGCGTCCAGGTGGACCACAGGAAGTCGGAGGACGATCGTGCCACCGCGGCATCATCATGCAGGATCAACAAAGGCCATTCCGCAAAGACATCTGAACCTGCTAAGCGGGCACCCAGATCCGGTTCATCCAAATAAGGCGGCCCTTCCACCACCAGACACCCGCCACAGAATACTTCTGCTCGGCGAAATCCGTTTGGCAACTCACCGCGAAACTCACGCGGCAGTTCACGCACCGGCTCTCCCAGGCCCATCAGAATTGCTTTACTGCCTTCGTTCACCTTGCCACTCGTGTAATCCAAAGTGTCCATCGACGTATTCGAGAAGATGAAGAAATCCCGCTCCCAAAGCACTCGCGCCAGCACGTGTTCCAGAACTCGCGGAAAATCATGAAGGTCCAAAGGAGTGTCGGTGAGTACCAGGAATTTCGTCAAAGCAAGTTGACCTTCACCCAGAATACGGAACCCCGCAACCAGGGCCTCGCGCGTGTAACGTTCGCGCACGACGGCCGCGGCCAGCGAATGGAACCCGGTCTCGCCATAGCTCCACAAATCACGCACACCCGGCATCACCAGCGGAAACAGCGGCGCCAAGAGCGACTGCAAATAGTCTCCAATGAAAAAATCTTCCTGCCGTGGTTTGCCGACTACCGTCGCCGGATAAATAGCATCGTGACGATGAGCGATCGCGTCGCAATGAAAGACCGGATAGTGGTGTTGCAACGAGTAGTAGCCATAATGATCACCGAAGGGTCCTTCCTCCCTGCGCTCATGCGGTTGGGCATGACCGGCGAGCGCAAATTCCGCTTCCGCAACCAGACGATGGCCACCCGTCGGGCTGCTTACCATCTTGATTTTCTGGCCCTGTAGCAGAGACGCCAGCACCAACTCAGGCACATCTTCAGGCAACGGCGCGATCGCGGAAATCATTAGCGCGGGTGGCCCGCCGAGAAACACAGTCACCGGCAATGGCTGGTTCAATTCTTCCGCCGCGTGATAATGAAAGCCGCCACCCTTTTGAATTTGCCAATGCAGTCCCGCCGACTCCCGGTCGTAAACCTGCATGCGATAAATGCCAAGGTTGTGTTTCTTGGTGAGAGGGTTTTCGGTGTAGACCAGCGGCAGCGTAAGGAACGGGCCGCCGTCTTCCTGCCACGTCGTCAGCACCGGCAATTCATCAAGACGTCCTGGCGAATCGATCACCTCGGTCACCGCGCCTCTCGATACGGTTTTCGTCCCGAGCTTAAGAAAGTCGCGCACGAGCGATCGATGTTTCCAAAGCTCGGAGCGCTGTGGAGGCAGCAAAGCTTCGGCAACAGAGACTAACTCTTTGACGAACTGTTCGGGTTTTGGTCCAAAGGCAAGTTCGATCCGTTTCGCAGTGCCGAAGAGATTCGTGACGACCGGGTAACGACTTCCCTTGACTCGTTTAAAAAGGATTGCCGGACCGCCTTGCGCGATCACGCGGCGATGAACTTCGGCCAGTTCGAGATAAGGATCGACTTCGGTGTCGACACTAACGAGATCTTTTTCGCGGCGCAGGAGGCCGAGGAAGGAACGAAGATTTGGGTGCATCTAATCATTCTGTGTGATCCTCTGTGCCCTCTGTGGCAAGCATTTCACCACGGAGGACACAGAGAACACGGAGCCTAGTTCTTGCTGACAACGCGGCGCAGCGTGGCGCTATTTAGATCGAGCTCACTGACCTTGATTACCTCGACCTGCGGAAACTGCTTTTGCAGGGCCGGCAAAAACTGCTTGGCGTCGCCGACGACGATCACGCTGGTGCCGTCGACGTTGAGATGACTCGCCGCAAAGTTCTTCACGTCCTCGGCTTTGACCGCCTGCACGCTGGCGACGAACTGATTGATTTGATCAAAGCTAACGCCGTAGATTGCCAGTGAGCTTACCTGGCCAACCAGTCCACCCGTCGTTTCCAAGCCACGAGCAAAACCTCCATTCAAGCTCGCCTTGCGAGTGGTCAATTCGGAATCCGGCACATCGCCCGAAGCAAGTTTGGAAATCTCCGCCAGCGTGAGTGACGCCACTTCCGCTCCTGATTGGTTTTTGGTCTGGGCTGTGGCGATGAACGATCCGGCCCAACGGCGAGTGTCGAGCTGGCTGCCGGCGCCGTAACTCAACCCGCGCTTGACGCGAATCTCCCAATTCAGACGTCCCGAATAACCATTTAGAATTGAGTTTGAGACTATGCCGCGGAAGTAATCTGTGCTGCCCCGATTGATTCCGGTGCGGGCTGCGAACACCGCCGCCTGTCCCGCCTCTGGCATGTCAATCACCAAAACGCGACGGTTGCCCGGTTCGCTCGCAGGAGTTGTCATTGCGATCTTCGGCAAGTCTGTCGCCGGCTTTTGCCAGTCGCCAAAATATTTCTGCGCGATTGCAAATCCGTTTTCCGGACTAATGTCACCGCCGATTACGAGAATGGCATTGTCCGGTCGATAGAAGGTGCCGTGCAGTTTGGCGATGTCGTCGCGCTTGATGCGCGGCAAGGATTCGGGTGTTCCGGAGATCGGATGACCATAAGGCGCATCACGATAGACAATGCGCGCGGCCGCAAAACGAGCGACGGCGGATGGATTACCCAGAGACACTTTTAGGTTGTTGAGATACTGTTTGCGCAGCCGATCAATCTCTTCATCCTTGAAGGCCGGATTGCGGACCACATCCGCGAATATTTCCATCGCGGGTCCCACTCGCGAGGACATGACGCCAACACTGACTACCGACGAATCCCAGCCGGCGCCGGAATTGATAGAACCACCCAACGCTTCTATGGCTTCAGCGATCTGGGTAGCGCTGCGCGTCGTGGTTCCTCTGGTCAGTAACGCGCCGGTCATGTCGGCAACGCCGGACAGATCGGCAGGATCCACTTCCCCGCCGCTCTTGATCAAAAGCTGAGCGCTAACCAGAGGCATTTCCGATCGTTGGACTACAACCACGCGCAGTCCGTTTGGCAGAGTCTTCTCAACCGGCCTGGGAAATTGAACTGTCCGTGGCGCGGCGGGCGGCGGCGGCGTAGCCTGCGGCGCCTGCGCGAACACGCTAACTGCGCAGGAAAGAATTGCGATTGGCAGCAGCGTAAGCGTTTTTAGTTTCATCGTCATCGTCCCTTTCATTTCGCGTACGCTCCTTTGAAGAGCTTTGAGCCTTCCCTGGCGGTCGGGCTACTGCCCCGGTTACCGCTCTGAGGTGTATTGTTTGCTCCCGATGCCGGACGCTGTGACGCGGGCAGATAGATGAACACATAGCGGTTCTTATCAGTGAAGTATTTCTTAGCTACGCGTTGCACGTCGGCAGCCGTCACTGCCTGAAGCTTATCCAAATCCGTATTCACGCGATTCGGATCGCCCAACAAGACCGCGGCCTGACCCAGAGCGTTCGCCTTTCCGTTATTCGTTTCGCGTTGGCGCAACTGGCTGGTGATGATCTGGTTTTTCGCTTTTTCAAGCTCGGCCGCTGTGACCGGCGCATCCTGAAGCTTCTTGATTTCGGCCAACAGCGCGGCTTCGGCCTCTTCAGGTTTTTTGCCGGCGGCAACAATCGCAGTCAATTGGAAAATGCCCAGGTCTTCCCTCAGATCGGCGTTGGCATTCGCCATTTGAGCAAGCTGCTGCTGATAGACGAGCGATTGATATAATCTCGACGAGCGACCCTGCGAAAGAATGATGTCGGCCATCGTCAGCGCCGGCGCATCATCGCTCTTCTCTGCCGGAATCAGGTAAGTAATACCGACGCCGGGCAGCGGCACATTGCCGCCGTACTCGGTAAATCGCTTCTCACCGGTGCGTTCCGGTTCCTTCACATCGACGCGCGGCAAAGGCAGATTCGGTTTTTGAATCGGGCCAAAATACTTGTCGACCCACGCATCGAACTGCTTTGGATCAAAATCTCCAACGACCAGCAGCGTCGCATTATCCGGCCGGTAATAGGTTTCGTGAAACTTCCTCACGTTTTCCAGGGTAGAGGCCTCCAGATCTTCGATGCTCCCGATCCCGGGCCGTTTATACGGATGCGAAGCGAATGATTTCTGCTCCATCACGTAGAAAAACTTGCCGTAAGGCGGAGCCAGAATACTCTGACGGAACTCTTCTTCAACCACTGCCCGCTCGGAATGGAAGTCTGCTTCATCGACCGTCAAACCTGACAAGCGATCCGCCTCGGCCCACAGCAGCGTCTCGAGATAGTTGGACGGCACAATCTCGTAATACACCGTGACGTCGTCCGCGGTAAAGGCATTGTTGTTTCCGCCGACGTCCTCAGTCAGGCGATCCATCATCTCGGCCTTCATGTTCCTGGTGGATTTGAACATGATGTGCTCAAACAGATGAGCAAAGCCGCTGCGTTGGTCCGGATCGTCCTTCGAGCCCACGTGGTACCAGACATTAATCGCCACGGTCGGACTCGACTTATCGACGACGCTTAGCACGCGCATCCCGTTCGGCAGAGTGCGCTCACGATACTTCATCTGCGGCATTTTCGTTTGCGCGCCGGCGCTGATTACGCCCGCGGCGATCAAGGTGCAGCCAATCAGAGCTAGTAGAAATCGTCTTCGCATACTTCAGAGGCTCCTGTTTTCGAGTTGTTTAGAGTACCAACTTTAGTTGGGCTTTTCTCAAGCAAAGACCCGACTGAAGTCGGTACTCTAAACTTTGACGCAAGTTAACAACTTGCGTTACATCAATCCAAATCCAGTGGGTTCCGGTAAATCTTCGTGTCTTTTTCGGCTTTCTTTTTGGCTTCCTGGAATTTCTCTTCCAGCAATCGCCCACGGTCTTTATGAGAATTCATCTCCTGCGCAAATATCTGCTCGCGGGTCAGCTTCTGCTTGTCGAGATCCTTGACCATGTCTTCAAACGAACCCAGCGCCTTGTGCTTCTCTTCGTGCGAGATCAGCGCGCCGGTATCGGCGTCGATCGTCAGGGTGCTCTCACAGCAGGGACAGATGATGGTAAAACGGCTTGAGTCATTCATAAATATCAAATCCGACGCCGCGCAAAATGCGAGTTTACTTTTAAGGGGTGAATGATAACAGTGAGTGGCGAGGTGATGCCAGCAGGATCATGGGCGTGCGCGCGAGCTCGCCGTTCATAATCCCTGGATTGAAATTCAGTTCGCGATATTTCCGGGCCTTCAGTCATCAAAGCCCAAACGCGGCTTCCATAGGCGAAACGCAATAATGCCGACGATGAAAGCGATTATCGAGAACCCGAGAGGATAAGCCAGCCGGGGCACGCGCAGTTGAGGCCGCTCGATTGAAAAGTTTATTAGCTCGCTCAGGCTGTGATGGGCCATCGCGACGATAAGAAATCCCAGCGCCACAAATGCGAAAACGATCGCCGGAATAAAGAGGTGAGTCCAGGTGTGGACCATCTCATAAAACAGGATCGTGTGGGCCTGACTGGGTGGCCGGCTGACATTCCACCGCGGAGGTTTCCTTCCGGCGCTGCCTCGAATCAAGTGCCCCAGGTACCGCAGAGGTGAAATCCGCGAGTTTGTGTCAGCCTCAGACCAAAACTCCTGCGGCATTAGCAGACGGTCATATGAAAAGAGAGTTGCTGCTGTCAGACCGAGGGAAATCAGGGCGGCAAAGGCGCCGCACCCCGCGAGGACCTTATCGATCGTGTGTGGCAGCTTCCATATTGGATCGCTGAGAGTCAGTCCCGTGCCAACGACCAGCGCTCCCAGAAAAAACTTGGCGACGTCGTACTTTGAAGCGATCTTGGTTTTGAGCTCCACGAGTAATGCGCTGGATTTTTCAGTCAACAGCCACAGCAGACGAGGGCGAGGATCCATTTCGATACAGGCAATTTCAGAATTGCCCAGCGGCAGGACATTGGCCGGCAAAGAATTGTTCGGGAACAAGTTTCTAAGTTTGTACAAGCCTTTCCATACGAGATTCCTTTCCCAGAGGCTCTTGTCCAGGAGGTACCTGGCAAGGTACGTGAGTTGAGGCTGATGACTAATCACTATCGTTGCCAAATCGGTTTCCTCCTCGTTAGCCTGCATCGCCTCCTCCTTGTCGCTCAACGAACTTTTCTTATTCTTCTTTTCCTTCCCCTCTGATCTTTTCCTTGCACTTCGCCTTGTAAGACGTCCCTTTTTAAAAAATCTACGCACAAGGCCGATCAAACGGGCGTTACTCCCATCGTGACCTTTTGGGGTCAAGCCTGGGCTGCCTACGCACTTCGCCCCCGCAGCCAAGAGTTCTCTCTTGTGTAGGACGAATTCAATTTCCATTGCCGTTTGCCTGGCAATCTTGTGTTTACTGTAAAAGATCTCGTCCACCTCGATCTTACGCTTGCCCGCCTGAAGTTGGTCGCAGAGTTGACCAACTAAAGACCGGGTCAAGTAGTAACCAGCTTGAGTATTCTCCTTCTCAACCCAGGGCGGCGAGTAATCCCAATCCTGCATGCGGTGCGTTGATTCGCCCTTCGCCCAATCCCGCTTGCGGGCGGCGTGGCGAACAAGGAGGACGTAACGCTTGGGCATCTTCAGCACCTCATTCGGGAATCCGAGAGCGAACGTAGTGGTAACGGCTCTTCAAACAGTGATAACACTCGCTTCGAAGATAAGCGCGAAAGCTTTTATAAAACTGCGGAGTGTTGCCTTGATTGTGACAGACGCGGAAGCGGTGGCTTATTAAGTGAGCCCTCTCTTACGATCCGGCTACTGCCCCGAATCCAATTCGTGTTCTCCCAGCGGGCAATAGACTGGCAGGCTAGCGATGAAAGCTGCCGCCGACAAAGTATCTTTGCCAGTTCTGAAACCCTTCCTGATAGCCGCGCGTGAATCCGTCGCGGTAAGCCTGCTTGTACGAATCGCGGGCGCCGAAGATTGAGAAGAAACCTGAGTCGCCATGCTTGAAGAAGTGCGATCGTTCGGGATCGTAGCTTTGACCGCGTCGCCCATCACTGGCGCCCGTATACAAGCCATCCTGATAGCCTCGTTCATAAGCGTCAGAGCTGTACCGGTAGGTGCCATAGTTGGAAGAGTTGTAAACCCGCGCGGTTTCGTATGTGCGTTCCCTACGCCGATCGCGGTCACGGTCTTTGTTCCGCTTCCGATCACGATCATGGTGACCCGTGCGGTCCCGATCTCGATCCCGATCGCGATCTCGATCGCGATCTCGTCCCCGGTCCCGGTTGCGATCCCGGTCGCGGTTTCGGCTCCAGTTTCCTGAGCTGCTGTCACGCGGGCCATCGCTAGTCTTACGCTCGTTCCTACTGCGACTACTATCGTCATTACGACGACGTTCGCCACGACTGCTGTCGCTGCCGCCGCGTCGCTCACCGCTGCGGCTACTTGAAGTGCTGCTACTCGAAGTGCTGCTACTCGAACTACTGCTACTCCGGCTGCCCGAACTACTGCTCCGGCCACTGGAACTACTGCTACTACTCCGGCTGCCCGAACTGCTGCTCCGGCCGCTCGAACTACCGCTATCGCCACCGCCGCCTCGACGGCCCTGAGCTAAAGCGTTTGTAATGCCGATCGCCGAAGGAAGTAACGAAGCAGCTACCAGGAGTGAGCCGAGCTTACTCATCATGGGACATGTTTTCATTCTGTCTCCTCTTGCGCCCTCGCGAACGGCGCTCAATGAAACTGAAGGGTTTCCGATTGGGCCCAGTATACGCCCAGCCACCTTAAAGGAACATTAAGAAAGTGGACCCGGATCGCGGACATCCTGTCCGCCTGAGCGCGCAGCGCGAACATGCTCCTGGCGAATTCGTTTCTGCGGGGATTTTAAGCGTGCTGCGCGCGTTGGCGGAAAGGATCTCCGCGATTCGCAATAAAAAAAAGAGAGCGGCCCCTGCCGCCCCCTCGTCACCGCGCCTTGTACTGAAGTCTATGGGTTGATGACTTTCTTGATCGCGTTTCCGGTTTTCTTGGCGCCTGCTTTGGTCTTGTCGACGACCGTCGTGCCGACGTCGACTGACTTTTCGCCGACTTTTTTGACTACCGGCTTGGATTTGTCAACGACGGTCTTGCCTACATCGAGGGATTTGTCGGCCACCTTCTTGGTCGTGTCGACCGTCTTGTCGGCTACTTTCTCCGCGCCTTCTTTGGTCTTATCGGCTGCCGTTATTGATTTGTCTTTGACCCATCCGGCGCCATCGGCGATGGCGTCACCAGTGGCATGAAGCACATCCGCCGGCTCGTTCTGGCTAACATCTTTCTCTTCGCCGTTCGGCGAATAAACTTTCACCGTGCGAACCCCGTTGTGCGTGGTGACCACAACTTTCGAAACGCGCGGGTTGCCCTTAAAAGTGCGCGTCTCAGTCTTGACGCCATTGTTATCCGTGGTCGTAGTAATCTCCGAATTGTCCGGCGCAGTTGTTGTGGTGCTGGCCGTGTCGGAGGCGTTTGCGTTCGTATTCGCGTTGCCGTTTGCGTTGGTATTGGAATCAGACGATGGACTGCAAGCCGCTGCCAGAAGCAGCAGCACGGTCATCGCGATCCCTGTCAAGAATTTCTTGCTCACTACTTTCCTCCTTCGAAAAAGTCCCAGGACTGCTATTTCATTCCGCAACCAATGTGCCGTAGCTCGTATCTGCGCCAAGCTGTTAGTTGTTCCTGTTTTTGTAAGGCCGTTGTATCACATCCACGCCTGTGAATGAAGAGACCGTACGCGGAGAGAACCCGTTAGAGTACGGAAACGAGTCGGCGCAGTGACTGCGGAATCAAATCAGTACCACCTGCGTGAGCGGGTGGGTCATAGATTCAGGATGCTAAGAGGATAAAGAGACCCCGTCGCAGTCGAGCCAGGAACAACCGCTCACGCAGGTGGTACTGACCTCATCAGGCGGACAGGATGTCCGCGATCCGTTTAGTTCGCGCGCGCTAGATAAACAGGTTGGGTCGACACCTCGATTGAAAGACCGGACTGGCCGACTGCTGCCGATCCAGCAGGCTCGCCGGTATGTCGAGTGACTCTGAACTCACCGTTCGCAATAGGAATGCTAATTCGATGGGCAGTAGCCGCCGTTGTCCAGGCAGCAAATCGTTGCTCTCCCACCTTAGTAAAAACGAGAATGTAATCGTCGTCACGGCCGGCTTGCAGGCGCTGTGCAAAAACATAGCCGCTGAAGAACTCGCTAAATGTTTTTGCCGCGCGATAAGCGGGCTTGGCTTCGTAAACCTGCTCCTGACCTCCCCGATAGGCATTTCCAACCAAACCGAAATGGTGCTCAGCGTCTTTGGGATCCGATCCGTCGTCGCTCCAGTCATACCAGATCGAGATGGGGATTTCGTTGGCGATGTTTGTGAGCATCTCACGAGCGAACCGCGCACCTTGCTTTTCTTCCGTCATGCCCGGCCAAACGGATGAATAGCCCCATTCGCCCGAGATGATCGGAATTACCCGGTTGCTGCCGCTGCGAAATCGATATGCACTAATAAGTTTTCGCAGCCGGCAATATTCCAGCATCGCAGTTTCAGGATCGGACTGCCGGTAAGGATGGACCGAGACCGCGTACCAGTAATCGAGCAGGCCCCCTTTGAAGCATGCATCGAGAAACGGAAAATCGATCGATGATGTGGCCGGACCGATAAGTTTTTCAGCAGGGACTTCCGAGCGAAACGCGCGACCAACTGCCAGGGACAATTCGACGTATTCGCTGACGTTCGGCCTCGGCGGCCAGAACATTGAATTGTTCGCCTCATTATAAATTTCCCAAATGATCCCACGATTGGAAAAGTGTTTCGCGGCAGCCGTCGCCCAAACCGCGAACGCCTGTCGAGTCTCCGCCGTTCGCGGCGGTGAGCCATGATCGTAAAGCGGGTTTCCGTAATCAAGGATGAACAGCGCCTGGATTTTGTATTCATCAAGCGCCGTCATCAATCGATCGTACTCCGCGAAGTCATACCGCCCACGCTCAGGCTCGGTTACGTCCCACTTGAAATCCATCCTCACCCATCGAAAACCTGCATCAGCGATCATCTTGACTTCGCCAGGCTTGGGATCAGTGAAATGAATATTCACGCCCAGGCCCTGCGGAATCGCCTGAGCCGTGGCGGCAGTGCTGCCGAATTTGCAGTCGGAATCAGCGGAGCAGCCGCTCAGAGTGGTAATCAGAAAGACGAGTGGCAGGATCATCAGCAAAAGGCGGTGACTCGGAAGTAACTGTCGGGCGCGGCGGTGCATACTTTGGAGAGCGCTGACTAGCCAGCGTTTTGGAAAGGGGCGACTTACTCGCCGCACGCCAAAACGTTTCTTGCTATGAGCCAGCACCGTTGGGGTTTAGCGCTGCTGCCAAAAATGCGCGCAGGGCGATCTGGTAAGCTGCTTTTTGATTCGCCGCAAACGCCACCACGGCATAGCGAATCTTCAAACCAGCCGCATTAAAGAGGCTGTGATACGCGACGTAATGCTTGCCTGCGATCATCGTTCCCAGAGTGGAACGCATCCCCGGGTCCAAATATACAACGTAGATTGTACCGGCATCGGGCCGCTGGAGCGCCCCGCTCTTCAGCATTCCCTCGAGCATGCTTTGGATCTGCAAATCGGAAATCGTGCGATCGCTCTCAAGATCAATTTTTTCCTGACTGGCAGTCGCGGCAAAGAAATTCTTCATTCCCAATTGGTCCAGCGCAGTTAGCTGGGATTGATCGCGGATGCTGGCCAGCAGGTTCGCCAGCTCCGGCTCGCTTGCACGTAAAGATGGCGCCTGCCAACCCTTTCCCAGAAAAATACTATTCTGCTGTGGCTCAGAAATGATCCTGCCGTGACTAGCCGGCGTGGGCAAGGGCTGGGTCTCGCTCGCGATAATAAAAGCGCGCCCTCGGTCGTCGTTACTTACAGACTGAGGCTGATCGTCAGAACTTTCGCGCGGCCTTGCCTCCTGTGCCTGAACGCTGGCAGAGACTATTACGATGACAAATAGAACTAACTTGAGTTGCATAATTCCCTTTCGAACTCTAAGGAGTCGTCACATTCAGCACAAGGTCGTCCACGACGAAGGAAGTTTTCAGACTCGAGTCTTCAGTGCCGACAAAATAGATCTGGATCGTCTGTCCCTTGTAAGCAGAGAGATCGAACGAGCTCTGGGTATAGCCTGCCCCGGCATTAAGGTTCGAATAAGTTGCCAGAGTCGCCAGGACAGTGCCCGACGAATTTCTGATCTGAACTTTTAGAGTGTCATAGGCCGTGGTGCTGTTGGTCTCGGTAGTGTCGATGTGCCGCCAGAAAGAGAGATTGGCGATGGTCGCCGTTGCCGGAATGCTGACCTGTTGTAAGAGCGTGTCGGTATGAACTGAACCATAACCGTTAAGCCACGCTTTCCATGACCCGGAGTGCGGCGCTTCGAAACTACTGTTATCAATCACTCCCGCTGAGACCGTCCAGGGCGCCGGACTCGCCACTCCATTTTCAAAGCCGGGATTACCCAACAACTGCTGCGTCGTGCCGCCGCCGCTCGTGACCGTCAAATTGATCGTCGCAGAATGTGTAAAGCCTCCGCCTGATCCATTCACTACCACACCAAATGTGCCCGCGGTGGTTGATGCTCCTACCGAAATCGTCAAAGTAGACGAGCCCGAGCCAGGCGCGGCTATCGACGTGGAACTGAAGCTCGCTGTCGCGCCTGCTGGCAGGCCTGACGCGGAAAGCGTAACGGCTGAATTGAAGCTTCCTGACACCGTAGCGATGATGCTTGACGAGCCGGAACTACCGGCCATCACTGTCACGGCCGCCGGCGACGAGGCGAGGGTGAAGTCGGCTGGCGCGCCGCCAGAGGTCGTGGCATTCAAAGCAAAATCATCCACCACGAAAGAAGTTTTCAAAGTCGAGTTCTCAACTCCTATGAAATAGATTTGTATTGTCTGTCCTTTATAAGCAGTGAGGTCAAAAGAGACTTGCGTATAACCCGCGGCAGCGTTCAGATTCGAGTATGTTGCCAACGTCGCTAAAACCGCGCCCGATGAATTGCGCGCCTGGACTTTCATCGTGTCGTTGGCCTTGGTGGTCGTAGTCTCCGCCGTGTCGATGTGCCGCCAGAACGAGAGGTTGACGCCGGTGGCCGTGGATGGAATGCTGACTGTCTGCAAGATCGTGTCCGTATGCGCTGAGCCGTAACCATTAAGCCAGGCTTTCCATGATCCGGTGTGTGGCGCTTCGAAACTGGAGTTATCTATCACGCCGCCCGTGGCAGACCACGGGGCCGGAGTAGCAGATCCATTTTCAAAGCCGGGATTGCCCAATAACTGTTGCGTCGTGGCGCCGCCAGTGCTCACCGTCAAATTAATCGTCACCGAATGCGCCTGTCCTCCACCTGATCCATTGACCAGAACATTGTAGGTGCCAACCGGAGTTGTTGCCCCGACCACAATCGTCATACTCGTCGAGCCAGAGCCAGGCGCAGGGATTGTGCCTGGGCTGAAGCTGGCCGTTGCTCCAGCCGGCAAGCCCGCGGCGGAAAACGAAATCGCAGAATTGAAAGTCCCTGATAGGGTCGACGTGATGTTTGCCGATCCTGCTCCGCTTTGAGGAATTGTCAAAGATGTTGACGATGACGACAGCGAGAAGCTGGAACCGAATACGATGTCGATGATCGGATGCAGCTCGATGCCATTGGGCGCGATGCCTTCCTGCCCTTCGAAATAATCAAAGAATCCGACTCCCGTAATTTGCACCGGTACGTTCGCGGTCTGAAAACTGTTGGTCGCTGTAAACGCCGCGTCAAACTGCGCCCGCGCGTGCGCGATGCCGGCGGCAAATGGACTGCTGGGGCCGACACAATTGGGATCCGGAATCTCAGCGATCATCGTACGTCCGGCGCCATCGCTGAAAACCATGTGGTAATCCTGATCAAACGAGCGCGCGTACTTCACCAGTGTGGCATTCAAAACCCAGACCGTAGTTTCAGTCGGTTGCACTCGCCCGTTGTCGGGTAGCGTGCTGGGGACTGTGATCGTAGACAACGCGGCGATCGTAGTTGACGTTGTTGTGCCGAGGTTTACCAGCGAGGCGTTGGGATCCGAACCGATCTTAACTGACCAGCGCTCGCCGCCGCATTGTGCAGAGGTGCGGCCCGGCAGGAAAACCAGGAGGACGACGCAGAGCGATGACAGCCAAAAGATTCGATTCATTGTTCCTTTCAATCTCGCAACGCGAGCATAGGCTTCAGTCTGTGATTCGGTTGTTTGACATGAGCATCACAGACTGAAGGAAGCTCTGATCAAGTTGTCACGCACTTTCTCTGCCGCAGCTCGCCTCGTAGAGGCGAAATATTTATAGCAGCCGTCCAAGCCCCGTACCGCAGCTCCGTAGGAGCGAAACGTCTGTATGTTGCGCTCCTCCGGAGCACGGAACAAAGGCCTGACTGGAGCTATAAACATTCGGCTCTTACGGAGCCAGCAGGATCAAACCCCTTAGTATGAACTTGTTCAGAGCTTCCTGAAGTCTATGCTACGTTCTAAGCAGCCCGCCGAGCTGTTATGTGATGTTCCTGCGCCTTTTCCAGACAAGCTCGCAGTTTTTCCGCCAGCAGTCCGACGTGTGGTTCCTTGATTATGTTGATATGGTTGCCGGTAATTTCGTGCGCCTCAACGCGCCCACCCACGAGTTCGCGCCAGCCGTCGCGCAGGTCATAGTCAGCCGTAAGATCAGTGGCCAGAAAGAGCGTCACGTCCCCGCTGTACGTTTGCGGCAAGTAATCTTTCACCGCGGCAAAGTTGATCTCCTCGATGTTCTTCAATGCCGCGGGCAAAGGCCTGCCGATCCGCTCGTAAATCTTGTATGCGCGCCGGTACAACTTGTGTTTCGCCTTTTGAGGCACATATCGAAGTTTGCGTAACACGTATGCGAATCTTTCCGGCGGGCTCAGTTCGCGCATGTTCTCCGTGTGCGATCGTAGCTTTCGCGCGTAACGACTCGCACGCTGACGCAAAGATCCGGAACCCGGCAACAACTTGAAGTAACCAGCCGGGTAAGTATCCAGCAGTGCTAAGAGCGCGACTTTCTCTCCCTGGGCCGCCAGTTGGCAGGCCATCTCGAACGCGATGGTGCCGCCTGATGAGCGGCCTCCGAGCAGATACGGCCCCTCAGTTTGGACTTCCCGCATCTCTTTCAAATAGTGCGCGGCCATTTCCTCAATACTCGTGTGCGGCTCCTCTTTTCCGTTCAGCCCTTTTGCCTGCAATCCATAAAACGGTTGCTCCGGCCCCAGCAGCCGCGCGAGATCGTGATACTCGAGGACGTTGCCGCCCGCCGCGTGAATGCAGAAGAAAGGTGTGCGCTTGCCACCTCCCTGAATCATCACCAGCGACGACCAGGACGCGGGCCAGCCTTCCTCGCGCAGCACGCGTGCAAGTTGTTTGATCGTCGGCGACTGAAACAGCGTGGCCAACGGCAGAGTGCGGCCGAATGATTTTTCAATCTGAGCGAACAGCCGCACGGCCAGTAATGAATGGCCCCCGAGTTCAAAGAAATTGTCGTTGACGCCGATTGAAGGTTTGCTTAGGACCCGCTCCCAAGTTTTCTTTAGCTTCAATTCCAGTTCATCCGCCGGTGGCGCGAAGCTGGTTACTGTGGCCGGAACGGGGCCATCGCTTGACGGCAAGGCGCGCCGATCTACCTTGCCGGTTGGAGACAGCGGCAATGATTCGAGCACTACAAACACGGAAGGCACCATGTGATCCGGCAACTTACCTTTGAGGAAGTCCCGCAGATCGTCTATCGATGGCTTGATGCCCGCCTGGGGCGCCACAAACGCGGCCAGGTGCTTATCGCCGTTATCTTTGCGCGCCACGACGACTGCCTCGCGGACGGATGGATGCTCGGCTAAGGCCAATTCAATTTCGCCCAACTCGATCCTGAAACCTCGAACCTTAACCTGGTTGTCGATGCGTCCGATGAACTCAATTTCACCGTTCGCACGATAACGAACCAGATCGCCGGTACGGTAGAGGCGGGCGCCGGTCTCTGGTGAAAATGGATCGCGCACAAATCGTTCCGCATTCAATTCAGGCCGGTCGAGATAACCGCGTGCGACTCCATCACCGCCGATGTAGAGTTCGCCCTGAACTCCCACGGGCACCGGGTTCATTGAGCGGTCGAGAATGTAAACCGAAGTGTTTGAAATGGGCCGGCCGATGGGCACTGAGCAGTTGACGCCGGCCGCGCCGGTAATCGTATGACAGCAAGTGAAGGTTGTATTTTCAGTGGGACCGTAACCATTGATCAGACGAGTGTCCTTCAACTCAGCGAGAACCCTCTGCACGTGTGGCACTGAAAGCACATCGCCGCCGGCCAGCAACTGCCGCACACCTCTCAAGTCATCCAGGTAATTATCAACCACCAGATGAAACAGTCCGGCCGTCAGCCAGAGCGTTGTCACCTGATACCGTTTTATAGCCTGGCCCAACTGTCCCAGCGAGGCACAACCGGGCGGCATCAACGCCAACCGTGCGCCGTTTAGCAAGCTTCCCCAAATCTCAAACGTGGAAGCATCAAATGAAATCGTGGCAGACTGCAAAAAGACTTCGTCGGTCGAGAATGACGCGTAGTTTGTATTCTTAACCAGACGCACAATGTTGCGGTGCGTAACCGCCACGCCCTTTGGCTGGCCCGTCGAACCCGACGTGTACATTACATAAGCCAGATGCTCAGGCGAGGTCATGATCGCCGGATTGCACTTGCTCTCTCCTTCGATCTTCTCTGACAGCCGGTCGAGATAGATTAATTCCGTAGTATTGCCAGGCAGGTTTTTCAATAGCGCCTCCTGCGTTATCAGTACCGGCACCTGGGCATCCGCCAGCATGAACTGGAGCCGCGTGCGGGGATAATCCGGATCGAGAGGCACATAGGCGCCGCCGGCTTTGAGGATTCCCAGCAACACCACGATCATTTCGGTTGACCGCTCGACGCAGACGCCGACGCAGGTATCTGGTCCGACCCCACGCTTTCTCAAATAATGAGCCAGTTGGTTTGCCTGCTCATTCAATTCCCGGTAAGCGACTTGCTGGTTGTCGCAGATTAGCGCCACGGCATCCGGCGTTTCCCGGACTTGCTGCTCGAACAACTGCTGAATACACTCGTGCGACGGGTAATCCGTCTTCGTATGGTTCCATTCAACCAACAATTGTTGACGTTCGTCGTCACTCAGGAGCGGCAGTGCGGAAATTCCCTGCTCCGGATTTTCGACGATCCCTGCGAGTAATGTCTGGAAGTGTCCCGTCAATCGCTCGACCGTATCAGGTTCAAAGAGATCGGCATTCGCTTCGAACATGCAGACCAGTTGTCCATCTCGTTCCACGATGTCCAGCGTCAGGTCAAAATTCGCCATGCTGTGATCGACCCGGAAGTGTTCGGTGCTGAGACCCGGCAGTTGCAACGGGTGACTCTCTTCGTTCTGAAGCACGAACATCACCTGGAACAGCGGGTTGTGCGCGAGTGTGCGTTGCGGCTGAATTTCTTTTACCAGGCGTTCAAACGGAAAATCCTGATGCGCGTAAGCTCCCAACGCCGTCGCTTTCACCCGGCCCAATGCTTCGAGAAACGATGGGTCCCCGCCAAGGTTCGTGCGCATCGGGAGCGTGTTGATGAACAAGCCGATCAGGTTTTCGGTCTCAGGCATTTGCCGGCCGGCGATGGGCGTGCCGACCACGATGTCTTCTTCGCCTGTGTAGCGAAAGCATAGAATTTCATAAGCAGTCAGGAGCGTCATGAAAAGCGTCGCACCCTGTTTCTGAGACAGCACCTTCAAATCGGCTGTGATTTGCTTTGATAAAACGACGGTGTGACGGGAACTCCGGAAAGCCCGGCTGGCTTGCACGTTCGGACGCTGATGGTCTGTCGGTAACTCGAGCACTGATGGCAATGTCTCGAATTGTTTCTTCCAGTAAGACAGTTGCGATTCATACAACTGGCCCACGAACCATCGACGCTGCCAGGACGAGTAATCCGTGTACTGGATCGGCAAGTCAGGTAGTGCGACAGGTTCTGCGGCCGTAAAAGCTTTGTACAGGCAGGACAGTTCGCGTTGAAAAATTCCAACAGACCAGCCATCGGTGACGATGTGATGCATTGTCACCAGCAGAATGTGCTCCTGCTCGTTTACGCGCACCAGGAGCGATCTGATCAGAGGTCCCTTTGAAAGATCGAACGGCCGTCGAGTTTCGCGCTCCAGAATGCGTTTCGCCGCAGCTTCCCGCACCCTTTCGGGTTCGGTGCTTAAGTCAATCAACGGCAATTCGATAACAATTTCCCGCGCGACTTCCTGCGCCGGCGCGCCGTCGATGGTCCTGAAGGTCGTCCGCAAAGACTCGTGACGGGCCACGATAAAATTCAGCGCGTTCCGAAGCGCAGTGACGTCGAGGACGCCGGTCAATCGGACCGCCACCGGGGTGTGATAAAGCGACGTACCGGGCATTATTTGGTTCAAAACCCAAAGACCTTGCTGGTTATAAGAAAGGGGCGCCGGATCGTCGTTCGCTCGTAGCGGAATCAACTGCCTGGCCGCGCCGGCTGGACGCTTCCTGATCAAACGCAATTCAAGCAGCGATCGCTTCGCCGGCGAGAGACCGGCGAGTTGCCGCGCGATTGTCTCGTTGTATGTCGTGGTCTCCATGCTCAAACTTATTCTCTCTCCTTATGCCACGGCGGCTTTGTCACTTAACATTTCGCCTTTGAAGCAAAGCTGTGCTTCCTCATCGCTTAGGTTTGCCAATTCCTCCAGCAGGGCAGCCAGGTCGTCTGTTGATTCATTCTGCGCACCACGGGGAAGCAGCAGTTCAGCCAGGCTGGCGATCGTCGGTGCTTGAAACAGATCGACCATGCTCAGTTCAACCGCCAGCTTGGTGCGGAGCTGGGACACAACTCTGGCGGCGAGCAACGAATGTCCGCCCAACTCAAAAAAATTGTCATGGATTCCAACTCGTTCCAGCTTCAAAACGTCACACCACTCAGTAGCCAGTAAGTGTTCGATCGGTGTTCGTGGGGCCACAAAGGCTTCGCCCGTCTCGGCTCGGGTCGATTGCGGTTCGGGGAGCGCTCGGCGATTGATCTTTCCGTTCGGCAACAGCGGGAGCGCATCGATAATCTCGAACAACGCCGGCACCATGTACGCGGGTAACTTTGTTTTCAGAGAATCGCGCAGTTCGCTGGTCTTTAGCTGGGACTGCGCTTCCTCAACCACATAGCCGATCAGTCGCTTATCGCCGTCGTTGTCTTCATGAAGCACGACGACGCAGTCGCTGACGCCGTGCTGACTTCGCAGGGCCAGTTCGATCTCTTCCAGTTCAACTCGAAATCCGCGGATCTTGATTTGGTTGTCGACGCGTCCGAGAAATTCGATATTCCCATCCGGCCGGTAACGAACCAGATCGCCGGTTTTGTAAAGTCTCGCCCGTCTGTCGTCGCTGAACGGATCGTAGATAAACTTTTCGTTGGTTAGCTCAGGACGGTTTACGTATCCTCGTGCCACGCCGGGGCCGCCAATATGCAACTCGCCCGGCGCGCCGATGGGCACGGGCCGGAACGACTGATCGAGCACATAAACAGATGCGTTCGCCAGCGGCCGCCCGATGGGCACCACGTTTCGCGTGATGCCTTCGTCCTGCGGTTTGAGGTCACACATCGTGGCCGCGACCGTCGTTTCAGTTGGCCCATACGAGTTCACTAACCGCACGCTGTCGCCCACTAGTTTGTGCCACGCCTCTACCCGATCGAACGCTGCCTTTTCACCGCCGATGATTACCAGGCGCACAGACGCCGGCAGCTTCAGATCTCCAGCGCCCAACTCATCTGTGAGTTCATGCCAGTAGGCTGTAGGCAGATCCAAAATCGTCGTGCGCCACTCCTCGCAGTAGTCCAGGAATTCGCGCGCCGAACTGATCATTTCGTCAGTTCGCAGCACGACAGTGGCTCCATGCGTAAGCGCCGGATAGATCTCTTCCACGCTGAGGTCGAAACAGAGCGACGCAAATTGCAGGATGCGATCGGCAGGCTTGATTTGATAAGCAGCCGCCGCGGTGATCGAGAAGTTCACCAGGGACCGGTGTTCGATCATCACACCTTTGGGATTTCCGGTAGAACCCGACGTGTAGATTACATAAGCAAGATTCGCCGCAGAGACGTTGGGCCCAGGGTTCTCTGCGCTTTCCTGCGCGATACTCTCCCAATCTTTGTCGAGGCGAAAAAGGCTGGCCCTGCCCAATGGGACTTGATTGGTCAAACTGTCCTGAGTCAGCACGAGCGACAACCCCGCATCGTCGATCATGAACGCCAGGCGTTCGGCAGGATAAGCAGGATCCAGCGGAACATAAGCGCCGCCGGCCTTGAGCACGCCGAGCATCCCGACCAACATTTCGAGCGAGCGGTTAATGCAAATTCCAACCAACGCGTCCGCACCAACGCCGCGGCTTCTCAGGAAGTGGGCAAGTTGATTAGCGCGCCGGTTCAGTTCGCGATAAGTGAGCTGCTCGTCCAGAAACTCCACCGCGATTGCGTCCGGAGTTTTTTCCACCTGTTGTTCGAACAACGTATGGATGCAGAGATTCTGCGGAAACGACATCCTGTCGCTGTTCCACTCATTCAGAAGTTGATACTGCTCGGACTGCGTCAGCAGCGGTAAATCGGTAACGCGCTGGTCCGGATCAATGACGATCGCATCCAGCAGATTCTGAAGGTGGCCGAGCATGCGCTTGATTGTCTCGGGCGCAAACAATTCCGTGCTGTACTCGAAAGAGAGACTGATTCCAGCCGGCTCTTCTTCAGCTATCAGGGTCAAATCGAACTTCGCTGTCGTGGCCGGCAGCTTCAGCGGCGTTAGCGTTAACCCCGGAGAAGAGATCGCCGGAGCTGAGCTGTTTTGGAGCGTAAACATCGTCTGGAACAGAGGCGAACGATTAGGGCTGCGTTCGGGATTCAATGCCGCGACCAGCTTTTCAAAAGGCACGTCCTGATTCGAGAAAGCGCCCAGAGTTGTTTCGCGTACTCGGGCCAGAAATTCACGGAAAGTCGGTTTGCCCGAAAGGTCCGCCCGCAGCGCCAGAGTGTTTACGAACGAGCCGATGAGATCTTGCAATTCCAGGATGGAACGGCCCGCGATAGGCGCGCCCACGATGATGTCTTCCTGCCCGCTGTAACGAAACAGGAGCGTCTGGAAGGCGGCGAGCAAGGTCATGAATAACGTGACGCCTTCCTGGCGGCTGAGCGTCTTGATCGCTTCACAGATATTCGCGGCCAGCAGGATCGACTCTTGAGAACCCTTGCGTAGCGGTCGCCCGGGCTGCGGATAGTCGGTCGGAAGATCCAGGGTGGGAGGAGCTCCCGCAAGCTTTCTCTGCCAATAGTCCATTTGAAGATCGAACTGCTCACCCTCGAGACGTCGGCGCTGCCAAATGGCGTAGTCCGCGTATTGAATCTTCAAATCCGGCAGAGACGGCAGGTGTCCCGCACACAGGTCCCGGTAGAGGGTGCCCAATTCGCGCAGCAGCACATCGACCGACCAGCCATCACAGATCAGGTGATGCATCGTCATCAGCAAAACACTCTTGTCCGAGCCAAAGCTCAATACTTTGACCCGGAGTAGTGGGCCGGAACTAAGATCGAAATGTTTTTCTGACTCAGCCGCCGCCTGGTTCTGGATTTCAGTTTCGCGCTCAGCGATCGAGAGCCGGCTAAGATCCGAAACGTCAAACGGCGCCGCCATTGAAGCGGCAATCACCTGCACCGCGTCGCCCTCATTCACCACTACGTTTGTGCGCAGAATTTCGTGGCGCTCAACAATTTTCTCGATGGCTTGTTGCAAGCGTTTCACCTGGAGTGGGCCGGTAATCTCTATCGCACTGCAAACGCTGTAACAGGATTCGGGTTCGGTCTGGTCGAGCAACCAGAATTGCTGCTGCGTGAACGAGAGTGGCGCCTTTTCATTTCGCTCGTGGCGATCGATTGTGCCGCCGCGCAAGTCATCTTCTGAGGGCGACTCAAGATGATTGACCATGAGTGCGATCGTCGGTGACTCAAACAGGACGCGCAACGAGAGTTCGATCTTGAATTCATTCCGGACTTGCGCAACGATTCGGGCCGCCAGCAAAGAATGCCCGCCCAATTCAAAGAAGTTGTCGTTGATTCCTACGCGCTCGAGCTGCAGAACCTCACTCCAAATTGCCGCCAGCCGCTCTTCGTCGGATGTGCCGGGCGCGACGTAAACACTCGAGAGATTTGGCCGGACCTCACTGGGATCAGGTAACGAGAGGCGGTTAATCTTTCCATTCGCCGACAAAGGCAACGCATCCATCTGCACCAGGACCGACGGGATGGCGTAGACGGGCAAACGGCCGGCCAGAAAACTGCGCAACTCACCGGCGTGCGGCGATGACCCATTAGCGACAAAGTAGGCAATCAATCTTGTGCCGGCGAGATCATCTTCGTGCGTTATTACGACGCTCTCTGCGATCGAAGGATGTTTCGCCAGAGCCGCTTCCACTTCACCCAACTCGATACGAAAGCCGCGTAACTTCACCTGCTGATCATTGCGTCCCACAAATTGGATTTGTCCGTCCGCGCTATAGCGGGCCCAGTCACCCGTGCGATAAAGCCGGGCGCCTTCCCGATCGTCGAACGGGTGCGGAGTGAATTTCTCGGCAGTCAGTTGCGGGCGGTTCAGATAACCACGACCCACTCCGGCGCCACCGATATAAAGCTCGCCGGCGACATCAACAGGGCAGGGTTGCCGGTTCGCGTCAAGGATGTAGATTTCGCTGTTCGCGATTGGGCCGCCGATCGGCAGAACGTTTACGTCCTCATCGAGGTCATCGGGAATCTGATAGAGGGAAACAATGCCGGCTGTTTCAGTCTGTCCGAACATATGAACGTGACGCGCTGAATGCCCGAACTGCAAACTCCAAATGCGCGGAATGTCGGATAGCAGGGGCTCACTCGCCGAAAGCATCAGCCGCAGCCGGTTGTCGAGCAGATTTTGACGCAGCTCTTCACCCAGGCTTTTCAGCGTTGAGGTACAGGTTCGCCAGAACGAAGGTACTGCGTCCATCACCGTCACGCCGCTCCTCTCGATCATTTCAAACAGCGCCAGAGGATCCTTTCGTTGATCGGAGGTAGCGATAACGACCGTCGCTCCCTGCGACAAGGGCAGCATTAACTGCCGGCGCGAGGACGAGAAGGCAATCGAAGCCGTGTGCAGATAAACATCATCCACGGTAATTTGAAGTTCGTGATTTAGCGCGAGCAGGTAATTTGCCAGATTTCCATGCTCGATCATTACGCCTTTTGGTTCGCCGGTTGAACCCGAGGTGTAAATCACATAAGCCAGATCGTTTGCGCGTGGAACCGGAGACAGGTTGAGGTCCGCGTTTTCAGCAATGGCGGGCCAATCTTGATCGAGCAGCAAGATCCGGGGTTCTGTTCCCTCTCCCAAGGGAAGAGGGGAATAGGATCGTTTTAGGGACTCTTTAAAGAGAGCAGATTTCGTCAGGACGACGGATGGCCGCGCGTCGTTGAGCATAAACGCGAGACGCGCTTCGGGATACTCTGGATCCAGCGGCAGGTAAGCGCCACCGGACTTAAGAATGCCGAGAATCCCGACGGCCATCTCCAGCGAACGATCGACGCAAATTCCAACCAGCGATTCACGGCCAACGCCAAGCTGGCGAAGATGGCGCGCTAATTGATTCGCGCGCGAGTTCAGTTCCCCAAACGTAAACGACTGGTCGCCACAGGTGACGGCGATTTTTTGCGAGGCCCGGTGTGCTTGCTCTTCAAACAACTGCGGCAGTGCGCGCGCGGTGAAGTGATCCATTCGAGGACCGCGAAACTGCCCCGATCGTGCGCGGTGCGGCTGGTCGGCAATGGCTGTGTATTCGAGATACGACTTCTCGACGAATGTTTGGGACATGTTGCGATTTCTGGCCGGCTGAAGCGACGGCGCTATCTTTGAGCTATGGCCGAACTCTCTTTGCTGATTTCGATAATGTTACCGACGTTGTGCTTCAGGTCGCTCTGCACGCTGAGGTAAATATCCCCCGCCTCGTCGATGGTGATGCCTTGAATATTTTTGAGCTGTCCGCCAAAAGCAGCGATCGTCCTTAGCTCTTCACTGGGGTTGTAGACGTAAAGCTTGCTATCCTTGCTGTCGGTTATGTAGAGCGAACCCTTTGAGAAGAAAATCGTCTCCGGCGAAAAGGAATCGCGGCCTTCGATCAGTCGATGAAGTCTGTGGCTGGCGTCGAGCATGTAAAGCACGTTGTCTTCGTTATCCGCGATGTAGAGATTGCCTTTGTCGTCAAAGACCATGCTCTCGGGCTTTGTGATTCCGGATTCTTTTCCCAGAAAATCTGAAACCTCGCCGGCGCGGGTGACGCGGAAAACTTTGTGTTGTTCGCCGTCGCCGACCAGGAGCGCACCGTCAGCAGCCAGCGCGATGCCTTCGGTCGAGATCAGCCCCTCATCTTTTCCGGCTACCAGGCGCGCCACGCCCTGAGCGTCAACTTCCCATAAACCGCCGGCATCGTCGTCGGTAAAAAAGATATTGCCGTTCTTGTCGACGACCAGATCTTCCGGCGACAAACAGCCGAGCTGTGAATCAGCCAGGCGTTTCAGCCCGCCATCCGGACTCCAGACCTCGAGCGTATCGCTGCCTTCATCAGCGAGATAGAGCGAGTCGCCGCGCCAGACTAAACCATCGGGCGATCCGATGCCGGTCTTGTTCGTTGCAAAGATGGTCGCTTTGTACGATGGATCAGTCATGATCACGAGGCCTTGCTTCTGAATCCCGCATGAGGTCAAAAAGACGAGACCACCAAAGATGAATGCGATGCTTAATCTCTTCATAAAATAATTCACTGTACTGAACCGCACGCGGTAGCGAGCGGGTGTTAACGCGAGCGTCTTAGAATTCGTTACGAACTCGCTTTACAAATCGTTACCCGCTTGCTACCGCAAGCGGTTCTGTTCCAACCCGCGCAGTTCTTAGCTCATTCCCAGCAGTACATGTCTTTTCATCGCTGCCAGCAGTCCCAGAAAAGCCCTGATGTGAATCATCGTGCTGGAGACTTCGAACGCTACCAGGAAAACAAGAGCGCTCGACAGGGCGCTGTACCGCAGCGTCAAGACGGCAAGTTTATCGAGCCACCCGCTAAATCTTTTTCTCAAGACATATTGAATTAGCGCCAATTCGCCGACTGCGACGGCCGCGCCGGCGGCGACGTCAACCGGCGTGTGATGCCCGGCGATCATTTTTCCAGCCAGAATTACAAAGCACGTCCAACCGAGCGCCAGCCATCCCAGTCGTCTGGAGGCCAGCCAGATACCGAGAGAAATTGTGATAAAGAATCCGGCGTGATCGCTGGGAAACGACCCCAGATCGTTGGTCGCGACGTCTCCGCTTAACAACGCGCGGTAATCTTTCTGACTGGCTTCGTCCAGGGGAATGCGGACCGGCATGCGCTTCATCTCAACCAGTTGATCTCCCTGAAGCTGATAAATCTTTTGAGATTGAATTTCGGGACGCGGCAGGAAAATCGTATGCGAAATGACCTTGGTCGTCGTAATGACAAAAACGGCCGCGATTAGCGTGGCCACCAAAATCTTCCGGCGAGCATTGGCGCCGTCGTTGGACTTGCTGCCATACCAGGCCGCGAGGAAACAACCCCCAATCACACCGGCCTTGGCGAGGTCATTGTCCTGAAAAAAGGCTACGAGATTATCGAACAGCCAGGATCGTCCCGCGAGGCTGTTGATGCGCAGCAAGAGACTGTCATTCAACTCCGCCAGGCTGCCCATCAGCGATGTCAAGGTCGAGAACAAAATAATTCCAACAATCACCTCAGTACTCTCCTGTTCAGCTTAAGACTCCGAGTGAAAGAAAATCGCAAAGAGACCTTTTTGCCAGAAAATTAGGCTGAAATGGGGTCTGAGAGCCGGGCAACAGAAGCACAGCTCGACCATTTCCAAACGCTGTTGAATTGGGCGCCCAGCGGCAATCACAAAAACATCAAGGGAATTAGTCATCCGGCCGGCCAAATCCAGTTGTCTGAGGTTCGGAAATACATTGTTATTAATCATTTAGTCCTAGAGAGGAGATTGCCCGAACCGTTCAAAACAAAAACGTCATGTCTGCTGCCATCATCCCTTCCCGCATCCCGGAAAAAGATCCGCCGCTAAGCGTCGAGGCTCGATCAGAATCGACGCGGATCGCGACGCCGAGGGCATATGCCCTTGATCGCTGCGTCCCGCAACTCGTTCAGGCTCAGGCCGCCGCGAGACCGAATGCGCCGGCAGTGGTTGCCGCCGGCAAATTGATAACGTATCGAGAGTTGGACGAGGGCGCGAACCAACTGGCCCACGAACTGATCTCGCTCGGCGTTGAGCGCGAATCCATTGTCGGTCTGTGCTTGAATCGCTCGCCGGAGAGTGTGATTGCGGCTCTCGCGATTCTGAAAGCGGGCGGCGCCTACATGCCGCTCGATCCCGGCTACCCGGCTGAGCGGCTCATGTTCATGCTTAACGAGGCGCAGCCGCGCGTGCTGATAACCGAACAGCGACTGGCGGAACTGCTTGCCGGATCGTGGCAAGTGGTGGCCATCGACAACGACCGAACTCGATTCGATGGTCAATCAACTGAATCACCACTCGTTGATGTGAAGGCGGATCAACTCGCTTATGTGATTTACACTTCCGGCTCAACCGGACAACCCAAGGGCGTACAAGTTACCCACGACAACCTGCTTAACCTTGTGTTCTGGCACCAGGAAGAGTTTGAGGTTACGTATCAGGACAGGGCCAGCCATCTCGCCAGCGTGGGATTCGACGCAGCAGTTTGGGAAGTCTGGCCATATTTAACGGCGGGAGCCAGTCTGCATTTACCCGATGAGGAAACGCGGGTCGCCGCCGATCACCTTCGCGACTGGCTGGTGAACGAAGAAATCTCACACAGCTTTCTGCCGACGGCGCTGGCTGAACGCGTCATGACTTTGGATTGGCCGAGCCAAACGCCACTGCGCTTTTTGCTGACCGGCGCGGATACGCTCCATCACTATCCCGCTGATGAACTGCCTTTTCAGTTGGTCAACAACTACGGACCGACTGAGTGCACTGTGGTAGCAACTTCAGGGCGCGTGCTTCCCGGCAAGCGAACGAATGGTCTGCCTACGATTGGCCGTCCGATCAAAAACACGCAGGTCTATGTCCTCGACAAGAATCTTCAGTCCGTTTCAAACGGAACCGGCGGCGAGCTGTATATTGGCGGCGCCGGCGTGGCTCGCGGCTATCTCAACTCTCCCGAGATGACCGCCGGAAGCTTCATTCGCGATCCATTCAGCTCAGAACCGGGTGCGCGTCTCTATAAAACCGGCGACCTGGCGTGCTGGCGGCCTGATGGCCAGTTGACCTATCTCGGCCGCGTCGACGAGCAAATAAAGATCCTGGGCTATCGAATTGAGCCAAACGAGATCGTCGCTGTGCTTGATGGTCACCCATCGATCCAATCAAGCGCGGTGTTGGCTCGCGGCAAAGCGTGCGAAGAAAAGCGCCTGGCTGCTTACGTCGTCCTGAGCAGTGAAGTAACGGCAGCCGGCCTGCGCAGTTTCCTCCAGGCCGCTTTGCCTGACTATATGGTGCCGTCGGTCTTTGTTCGCCTGGAGGCGCTGCCGCTCACACCCAACGGCAAAGTCGATCGCGCCGCACTGCCCGACGCCGATTCTGAAAACACCTTGAGGGACGAGCCCTTCATCGCGCCCTGCACGCCAATCGAGGGACGCATGGCCGAAATCCTTTCGACGCTCCTGAGTCTGAAAGAAGTCAGCGTTAACGACAATTTCTTTTTGCTGGGCGGGCATTCTTTGCTGGGCACACAACTGATCGCCAAGATTCGCGGCGCCTTTGGAGTTGAGCTGGGACTGCGCACTCTGTTCGACTCTCCCACAATCGCGGGCCTCTCGACTGAGATTGAGCGACTCATTCTAGCCAGAGTGCAAAGCATGACCGAGGATGAGGCTGAGAGATTGTTGGCTTGAGGACGAAATCCGTTTGTCATTTTTCATTTGCTATTGCGACAAGCGTTAAGAGTACCGACTTTCGGTCGGGTAGTTGCTGAATCAAAAGCCCAACTAAGGTTGGTACTCTAAACTCTGGAACTTCAATGCCAAATGACAAATGAGAAATGACAGATGGAAAATGATTAGCACGAACCCATATGACCACCACAACCACCGCCCCAACTCTAAGCCTCTATCAACTTCTCGATCCCGAAGTCCTGGCCAATCCTTATCCGCTCTACGAACGGCTACGCACCGAGAATCCCGTTTATTGGGACCCTTATCTGCATGCGTGGGTGGTCACTCGATATGCTGACGTTATTACTGTGCTGCATGACTTTTCGGCCGATCGCACGCCGACACCGGAACAGTTTGCGGCGATGGGTTTGTCTGAATTGGGTCCGATAGCTCAAGTGATGATGCGTCAGATGCTCTTCATGGATGCGCCGGCCCACACGCGCCTGCGCGGCCTGGCGTCGATGGCTTTCACCCCGGCCAGAGTCGAAGTCCTGCGCTCGCACATCCGAGATATCGTCGAGGATTTGATCGAGCCGCTGCTGCAGGCCGGCCGCATGGACGTCATCAACGATCTCGCTGCTCCCCTGCCCGCTATAGTGACGGCCGAGATGCTCGGCGTCCCAACTTCTGATTGTGATCGGTTGAAGGCCTGGTCGGCTGACTTTGCTGAAGTGCTGGGCAACTTTCAGCATAACCCGGACCGGACGCAGCGCACCCTTCGTTGTGTAGAAGAGATGTCCGCGTACTTTCGCGAGGCGATTGAACGCATGAAGACCGACCCACGCGAGGGCCTGATCAATTCGTTCATGACGGCAGAGATCGACGGCGATCGCCTGACCGAAGAAGAGATCGTCGCCAACTGCATCGTGACGATGGTTGGAGGACAAGAGACCACGACGAACCTGATCGGTAACGGCATCCTGAGCCTCCTGCGTAATCCGGATCAACTTCAGCGGTTGCAAGACGACCTCACGCTGATCCCATCAGCGGTTGAAGAGTTGCTGCGTTATGAAAGCCCGAGCCAGCAAACCGCCCGCATCGCGCCGCGGGACGCCGAAATCGGCGGCAAACAAATTCGCAAAGGCCAGGCGGTGATCGCGGTCATGGCCGCCGGTAATCGCGACCCGGAAAGGTTTCCTGATCCGGATCGGCTCGACCTGGGCCGCACAGACAACCGGCACCTGGCCTTCGGCTGGGCAAGTCATTTCTGTTTTGGCGCAGCGCTGGCTCGCATTGAAGGCCAGCTTGTTTTTGAAGCAATCGCAAGTCGAACCTCGAATCTGATGCTTGAACCGCGGCCGCTCGTTTGGCGGGACAACCTCGGCTTGCGCGGACTGGTTTCACTGCCGGTAGTTTTCGACAGGGCAACTCCTCTTAACGGGGCACCGCCGGCCGTCATTCGCGCCGAGAGCACCGCAAGCAAGTGCCCCTTTCATTAAGACTATGAGTGTCGCCGGGGCGTACCGTCTGGATGCGACTGCCGACTGGAGAGATCTTTCCTTTGTTAGAACGACCTTTATCAAATCCTTCCTCACAAGACTTGCCGGCGATTTCCGATGCCAAGCGGAAGTTGATCGAAAAGTTGCTGCGCGGCGAAATTCAGCAGCAGGCTCCGTCGCGGCTCAAGATCTCTCCGCGTTTGCCTGACGCGATCCCGCAGCTTTCCTTTGCGCAGGAACGAATCTGGTTTCTGGATCAGCTAAATCCCGATTCAGCCGTATTCAACGTTCCACTAGCGGTGCGAATTCCGGGAGCCGTCGATTACTCAGCGCTGGAAGAGAGTATCAACGAACTCGTTCGCCGGCACGAAGTCCTGCGCACCACGTTCGTCACTGTAGACGGACGGCCGCGACTCATTATCCAGCCATCACTCAATATTGATTTGGCCGTTGTCGATCTAACTAACGATCCAAAGCCTGACCGTGAAAGCCACGCCCGGGCGTTATTGCGCAAGGAGGAACACAGGCCTTTCGATCTCGCTCGAGGTCCGCTGATCCGGACGACGCTATTGCGGCTGGACGAACAAGATCATTTCTTCCAGGTCAACATGCACCACATCGTTAGCGATGGCTGGTCTCTGGTTTTGTTCTTCAATGAATTGTCGGCCGTCTATGAATCATTCACGCGAGCTGCGGAATCACCCTTAAACGAAAACGCGATCCAATATGCCGACTACGCTGCCTGGCAGAGGGATTGGCTTCAGGGGGCCGAGCTGCAGAAGCAGTTGTCTTACTGGACCGGGCAACTCGGCGGCCCACTTCCGGTTTTGGATTTGCCGGTTGATCGGCCGCGCCCGGCCGTGCAGACATTCAATGGCGCGCGCGAATGGCTGGAGCTGTCAGAGCAACTCACTTCATCCCTGATCGCGCTCGCGCAGAATGAAGGCGCAACTCTCTTCATGACCCTCCTGGCCGCTTTTAAGGTTCTGCTCTACCGCTATACCGGCCAGGAAGATGTAATCGTCGGATCGCCCATCGCGAATCGCCGCCAAACTGAAACTGAGTCGTTGATCGGGTTCTTCCTCAACAACCTGGCCCTGCGTTCCAATCTGTCGGGGAACCCGGATTTTCGCGAAGTGCTGGCACGGGTGAAGCGAACCGCTCTTGACGCTTACGCTAATCAGGACGTTCCCTTCGAGCGTTTAATCGAGGCGCTCAAACCCGAACGCGACCTGAGTCGCACGCCAATCTTTCAGGTTTACTTCAATCTTTTCAATTTCGCCGCCGACATTCACTTACCCGGAAGCGATGAAACGATTTCGTTCGTCGAAGCCTGGTCGCACTCCGATGAAGACCTGTCCAAGTTTGATCTAACCCTTTACGCCGGTCTGCAAGGGAAAGAGTTAAAGCTGGCGTTGGTTTACAACACGGATCTCTTCGATCAGAGTTCAGTTGCGCAACTACTCGAACATTTCCGGACTCTGCTCGCAGACATTGTCGCCCATCCCAATAAGCGCATTTCAGATCTAACCCTGCGGACTCATCCGTTAGCAGCGACGGCATCGCCTCTCCGTCCCACAAACACATTCACTGAATTTCGCCGAGCTGAGATCGAACAGTCGATCGCCGACCGGTTTGCCGGGCAGGTCGCAAAGTACCCGCGGCGCCTCGCCGTCAAAAGCAGAAACTGCGCATGGACTTACGCGGAGCTGGATTCGGCCGCGAACCAAATTGCGCAAAGACTTGTGGACTCACGCGGTAATAAAGAGGAACGAGTCGCACTTCTTTTTGAGCCCGATGCGCCAATGATTGCGGCCATGATTGGTGCTCTGAAAGCGGGTAAGACATATGTTCCCCTGGACCCAAATGACCCTCAAGAGCGGCTGGCGCAAATCATCGAAGACTCAGAGGCGATTACCTTTCTGACGAACAGCAGAAATCTTGCTTTGGCGAACGACCTAATTTGGAGCGTGGGGGCAGAGCGCAGCGACGACACCGCTTTGGATGAACCTAAAGAAGGTAAAGCGCCGTCGCCGCTGCGCTCTTCCGGCGCGCTCGAAATAGATTTGATCAATATCGACGATCAGAATTCGATTGGGTCGGCGATCGACCTGCCAAAGATCGAACCCGACCGGCTGGCTTACATCCTCTATACGTCGGGTTCGACCGGCAAGCCGAAGGGCGTCATGCAGAACCATCGCAACGTCTTGCATTACATCCGAGTCTATACGAACAACCTGCACCTCAACGCAAACGACCGCCTCACCTTGTTGTCTTCATACTGCTTCGATGCGTCGGTTATGGACATCTATGGAGCTCTGCTTAATGGGGCAACCCTATGCACCATTGATATAAAGGAGGAGGGACTCGCTGGCTTGTCACAACGGCTGATCGATGAAGAGATCACCGTCTATCACTCGACGCCCACGGTCTATCGCTATTTCGTCAACACCGTGGCAGAGACTTCCGCTGGTGATGTGAATCATGAGAATCACAGACTAAAGTCTGTGCCACTTCGCCTCGTAGTACTAGGCGGAGAAAGAGTAACCCGCACAGATGTCGAGTTGTATCGGCTGAACTTCTCTGATGATTGTCTGTTCGTCAACGGTTTCGGGCCCACGGAAGCGACCGTGGCTCTGCAAAACTTCATCGACAAGAAAACGAAGATTTCGGGAGACAACATCCCCGTAGGCTTCCCGGTCGAAGACACAGAAGTCGTTTTGCTTAACCAGGCCGGCGACCCCTCTGAAATATCAGGTGAGATCGCCATCAAGTCAAAACACGTCGCGCTGGGTTACTGGCATAACGCCGGCGCTACCGCCAAAGCGTTCGTCGATCCCACCAGTCTCAGTCCCACCTTGACCGATGGACCAGGGGGCAGTAGCCCGACCGTCAGCGAGGGCTCCCTTCGAATCTACAAAACCGGCGACATGGGCCGTCGCCTGCCCGATGGCAACATACAGTTCGAAGGCCGGAAAGATTTTCAGGTGAAGATCAGAGGCTTTCGCGTCGAGCTGGGCGAGATTGAGTCAACGCTTATCAAACACCGCGGTGTTCGCGAGGGCGTCGTGATCGCTAACGAGAGCCACGACGGAGAACAGCGCTTGATCGCGTATGTTGTTCCACAGGCGGGCATTTCACTCAACGGAGAACTGCGCGACTTTCTGAGACAGAAGCTGCCTGAGTACATGGTGCCCAGCTCGTTCGTGATGCTCGATTCTCTGCCCTTGACCGCCAGCGGAAAACTTAACCGTCGCGCTCTTCCTGCTCCTTTTGATTCTGATCGCGCGGATGTGATTCTCGCAGCGCCGGTTACTCCTTTACAGAAATCTCTGGCAGCAATCTGGGCGGACGTTCTGGAAGTCAAGGCGATCGGCATCAACGACAATTTCTTCGGCCTCGGCGGACATTCGCTCTTAGCTGTGCGCCTCTTTGCCCAAATCGAAAAGAAACTTGGTCAGCGCCTGCCGCTGGTGACTCTCTTCCAGGCGCCTACCGTGGCGCAACTGGCTGCAATCCTGCAAAAGAAAACGGCCCCGTCCTGGTCTTCGCTCGTCGCTATCAATTCTGTCGCTCAATCAACCAGGCTGCCTTTCTTCTGTGTGCACGCGGTCGGCGGCAATGTGCTCGAGTACTACGATCTGGCGCGGCGCCTGGGGACGGACCAGCCTTTCTATGGTTTGCAGTCGCGGGGATTGGACGGCCGGCAGGCGCCACACACACGCATCGAAGACATGGCTGCGCACTACATCAAAGAGATCCGCGAACTCCAACCCAGCGGTCCTTACTTCATCGGCGGCCGTTCTTTGGGAGGCATCATTGCGTTCGAGACCGCCTATCAGCTTCGCGCACAGGGTCAAGAGGTCGGCCTGCTCGCCTTACTCGATTCCTATCCGGTTGGTTACTCGAAGTTGGCGCACAACGCCGGCGCCTTGAAAACCAAAGCCGGACGGATTGCGCGCCGTGTGCGATCACATATCTCAAATCTCGCCGGCCTGCCGCTTCGCGAGAAAGTTCTTTACGTGATTGACAAAGCGCAGTACGGGCCGATTAAGATTAAGAGGCAGGCGTGGCAGACGATTTACCATGCCTATGAGAGATTTGGCCGTGCCCTGCCGCGCGCGCTTCGCGATGTGCAGGAGTTCAACTGGCTCGCCGCGCGCGACTATGTGCCGCACGTGTACGATGGCAAGGTCACACTCTTTTGGGCGAGCAGAGACCTGCGCGCCTCGTTCGATCTGGTCACAGGCTGGCGCGTCCTGGCCGAAGGCGGTATGGAAGTCCACGAAATCCCCGGCACCCACCTCGATATCATCAAAGAACCAAACGTGAGTGAGCTGGCAGCGAAGTTGCGCAGTTGTCTCGATCAGGCAATGCAGTAGCCCGGATCGCGGACCTCCTGTCCGCACTGAGCGCTCAGCGCGATCCAGTCTTTCCTAAGTGCTGCCCTCGATTGAGGTGACAAGTTGCGACCTTGAATGATTGCCCACCCATCCACCTTTTCCCTTGCAACTTTCCTTACTTTCTTATTTTGAGGTTTCCATCTACTATGCGCCGCGAATTCAGTTCCGCGCAGCGGACGAATGAAAATAGCCCAGCGATTTATCGCTGGGATCATGTTCCAAATCCAAATGAGTCCGTGAAGCGGCATTCCAAAAAATTCAGCCGTCCGCTTCACGGACTGAATTCCCTTATCCACATCTTATCCCACCGATGAATCGGTGGGATATTTTCATTCGTCCGCTGCGCGGACTCCCAACCCACTTCTTTCAATAGCAGAATCTCAACCCGAGAGTTATCATCTTCCCGGTTCGCAACTCAATCAGGAGGATCTCAAAAATATGCGACGCACCTGTTTTCTCGCGCTTGCTCTTCTCACGCTCACACTAATTGCGACAGCGGCCTTTTCCCAAAGTAATCAAACGGGTACACCGATGGAGGCATCCCGCGGCGTCACCGGCGGCGGCGTATCGGTTCCCGGTTGGACCGGAAAGATCGACGCCAAAGAACAGACGGCCGGGATGACCCTTAACAGCGCGAAGTTGGCCAAAGAGGGCAAGGCCTTGCACGTTACCACCGGCCCGGCAGTGACGTACTGGAACACAGCGAACAGAGCGTCCGGCAACTACACCGTAAGAGCCACATTCCGGGAACCGAAGTACATGAACCTCAACAGCCACCCACATCCCTATGGGATTGTAATTGCCGGGAATGATCTGGGAACGGATCAGCAGAGCTATCTGTATTGTGCGGCTTACGGCAACGGCAAGTTCATCGTGCGCGGCTTCGGCCCGGCGCCATTTCAAATGAACGGCCCGCGCGGCAGTGCCGACCCGGCGGTGAACAAGGCCGCCGCTAAGGGAGAACCAGTAACCCAGGAGATTGCGATCTCGGTAAGAGGCGACAAGGTCGAGTGCTCGATCAATAACAAAGTCGTCGCGAGCTATGACAAGTCGGCGCTGGTAACCGCCGGTAAACTCAAGTCAACCGACGGCGTGTACGGCATTCGCTTCGCACATAACACAGAGGTCTTCGTGACGGGGCTGAAGAAGACGAAACCTTAGTGCGGAGCAAGCCTGACCTCCCTTCTCCTTTTTGAGATCCTGAGCTTAGTTGACTCACCTGGTCGAGAGTCCCCGGAGCGGACGCGGGCATAAAGCCGGGCCGTAAAGTTCCTGGATCGCCGAACTCATCGAAGCACAGCCCGCGGATTGGGCGACAGACACGTCGCTCGATCACCGGTGGAAGCAACAAAAAGCTCTATCTTGTGAGCAACCATCTTAAGAACCAACCGTAAAGGGTACGCATCAATGCTGGATAAAAGTAAAAAACTAAAAAGCCAGCTGCCGAGATAACTAGATACAGACGGGCGCCGTTAGCTTTTGGTTCCTCTTGTTCGACTTGGTCTGTGTGCGATTCCCTGGATGCTAACCATGAGAATGGACCAACGACCAGGATGAAGCCGGTCAGAAGATACATCCAAGCGTAGGTCGCACGGTCTGCAGCCGCAATCGTCCAAACGGCGACATAGGCGGCCCACCCAAGAACGATGAATACTTGAATTAAGAAACCTGCGACCATCAAAACGATAGCTGCAGGCACTAGTAACGGGTCAGGTAGTGATCTCAAGCCTATGTGGCTAAGGATTACCAAAAGGCGCACCAACCAGTAAATGATGGTGAATATTAGAGCGGCTGGTATGAGAGTGATGACAAAATAGGCGAAGTCCATTTGGGAGCCTCCAATGAGCGTGAAGGATAGTCAGTCACTGGAGTAAGCGCAAGAAAAAACCGGGCCCGGATCCAAAGACACAACGCGGGCCTCTGGTCTTAGCAGTTGAATTCAAACGCGTCGTCGATGAAATCGTTCGGGCTATTTTCAGGCGTGCTCTGTCCGGACTCCAATGATCAGTTCGCTCTGTGCCCTCAGTGCGGACAGGATGTCCGCGATCCGGGATCATGCGGGCCAGTCTTGGCAGGTGATGTTTGCGTGCCGGCCTTCAAATGCGAGTGCGGCGACGTAGCCGGGGCTGACTGTGAGGTCATGCAGGGTCCAGCGATTGACTTCCGACTTATCGCCTGTGTTTCGAGAGTCTGACCTCCGCACGGCGAGCAACTTTGCGGCGGCGCCAGGAATTAGTGAGACGTCGAATCGTTTTAGAGGGAAAGAGAAGCCTTCGCCGCGTGCTTTGATGTAGGCTTCTTTGCGGGTCCAGCAGTTATAGAAGCCTGCGGCTTGCAGGTTCTCGGGTAGACTTCGCAGGGTGGCCAACTCACTTTCGGAAAAACTCACTTCAGCCATTTCAAACAGCGGCAAGTCGACTCGAACCAGTTCGACGTCAACCCCAATCTCGCGCCCGCGCGTGATGGCGATCAACGCGAGACCGTCGCGCCGCGAAAGATTGAAGCGCAGTCCCTTGTTTGAATGGCCGTTCGCCAACGCCGGCTTTCCCTGTTCGCCAAATGAGAAAGTCAGTTCCGTGGGTGAGACGTTCAGGTACTGACTGAGCAAAAGGCGAAGCGCCGCGCGAGCCTCGATGAATTGGATTTGATCCTTTTCGAAGTGAAATCGATCTGCGCGGGCTCGTTCATCTGGCGAGAGGACTGTGCGTAATTCTGAGATGCGGGTGGGATTTTGATTCAGGGGGACGCGCCACACATGGACTTGATCGGTGGTCACGTCGGGCAACGGTTTTGAATTGGGCGCGAGTGTCATTAGTAAATCCTGAATGTTAAGTCAGTACCACCTGCGTGAGCGGGTGGGACCGGGCATTCAATGTCGACGTGATGAGTGCTACTTTATGCTTGAGCCTTTGTTCCACCCGCTCACGCAGGTGGTACTGACTTCATCACGCGGACGGCTCATCTGCTTATAGTCGGAGCGACTGTGTTTGTGTCACAAGCCCGACCGGCACGGAGGGCAATGCTCCCAGGCTGGCCCTGCCTGACGGTCGGGCTTCTGACACTCATCCAGCTAAAGCCAACCTGGGCCACACGCGTTTCGACAGATTATTGGAAAGCAAACGCGCTCCGGTTAGCAATTCGTCCGCGCACGAAGCCGGCGCAACTGATCCGAGGAATTGCAGGACGCGGAAAGCAAACACGTTCTTGTCAAAACCTTCGGCGTGACTTCGCAAAGCGTCCTGTCGCCATCGCCGGCCCTCGAACTCTTCGATGGCCGCGGCGAGCGAATGGCCGTTCTGCTGATCGAAGAATACTCCGGTGACATTCTCCACGACCGTTTCCAGCGCGCCTCCAGCGCGATATGCGATCACCGGGCGGCCCGCGGCGTTGACCTCCAGGGGAACCATGCCAAAGTCTTCTTCACCGGGAAACAAGAGTGCCTGACAACGCGACGCGAAATAATTAACGATCTCATCCGGTTGGCGCCCCATGAACTCTATGCGGTCGTCGGCCATTTTCTCCAACCGTGCCCGATCCGGACCGTCGCCGATTATGACCAGCCGCCGGTTCATTCTCTTGCAAGCTTCGATCGCGACGTCGATTCGCTTGTAGGGCATCAAACGCGAAAGCACCAGGTAGTAGTCGTCAACCTCATTCGACATCTTGAATCTTTGCACGTCGATGGGTGGCGGAATTACAAATGCTTCGCGGCCGTAAATCTTTCTGATTCGCCGGGCGACCAATTGAGAGTTTGCGATGTAGTAGTTAGGTTGACGCGAAGCGCGCAGGTCCCATTTACGCAGTCCCCAGAGCAGGTATGGCAGGGCGGCGCGCGCTGCGCCGCCGAAACCCTCCCGCGCCACGTAATCGTCATAGCGCCAAACCCAACGCATGGGGGTGTGACAGTAGCAAACGTGGATCGCGTTGCGCCGGCGGCGCACACCTTTCGCATATCCGGAACTGCTGCTGAAAATCAGGTCGTAGGCTGAGAGATCAAAGTTCTCAACCGCGAAGGGATAGAGCATGAAGTAATGGCGAAAGCGACGATCGAGCGAAGGCAGTTTTTGCAGCAGAGAGGTGCGGATGTCCGCTGTGCGCAGACCCTGTGGCAAACCCTTCGGCAAAGCCACGGTCGTGTACATGGGGGCAGACGGAAACGAATCGTGCATCGCTTCAGCGACGCGCTCGGCGCCGCCCATCTGGACAAAATAGTCGTGTACTAAGGCGATTTTTGACAAACCGTTTGACCCTTCCGGGGGCGATCTGGTTTAGAGTTCAAGCTTCAGCTTGCTTCAATCAACAAACTAAAGTTTGAACTCTGAACTTTCACCGAACTATCAATAGAAACGTCTAAAGGCGACGGCCTTTCACTCCGGCCTCAACTTAACCTCAAACTTGAGTGCTTTTTCTTCGTGCTGCGGCATAACGCCACGATAGAGATCTTCTACTTCACTCAGGAACCTGGAAATTGAAAACCGTTCAACCGCCACTCGTCTTCCGTTGCGGCCGAGTTCCCGGCGCAGCTGCTCGTCGCGCACGAGCGTCAGCATCGCTTCGACCAGCGCATCGTGATCTTTGGCTGGGACCAGCCAGCCACACTCGCCGTGGCGAACCATCTCCGGCGTGCCGCCGACCGCTGTTGCCAGGATGGCCGTCCCGCTCGAGAGTCCTTCGAGGACCGTAAGAGCGAATGGCTCCTGGTGTGAATTCACAACGAGTACATCCATGCTCTGCATGAGCTTTGGAACATCGTCACGCGACCCGAGAAAGCGAACTCGCCCGGCGATCCCGAGTGACGCAACGGTGCACTCAAGCTGCTCGGCATATTCGGCGTCGCGATTGAAGAGGGCCGTGCCGGCGATTATCAGGACGGCCTCCTTAACGTCAGCGCTGGCGAAGGCTTCAATTAGTTCCAACTGGCCTTTGCGCGGTGTCAATTGCCCAACGATGCCGATTACGGTTTGATTCTCAGACAGGCCCAGGGCGCGTCGAATTTCTGCCCGGCTCTGCGCGTTTGGTTGAAAGCGTTCGAGATCGACTGAGTTGTGGATGACCGTGATCGGCACGCGCTTTCTCAAAGGGCGAAGAACGAAGCCGCGAAACCGATCGGCAACTGCCTGGGAAACCGCGAGGATGCGATTTCGCGAAGTGACGGCCGCGAACAGGCGGACCGCAGTGCTCAGCGGATGCCGCGGCAGGATGTCGTGTGCATGCCAAATCACCGGCATGTCCAAACCCAGAGTTGCCGCCGCCATCACCAGGCCGGCGCGAATGCTGTTGGCGTGAATGACGTCGGGGGCTTCGTCGATCACTACTCTGCGCGCGCGGCGGATCGCGCGGGCGAACGAAAGCAAATAACGGATCACCAGATCAGGCCGCCAGGTGAAGCGGGCTTCGAGCGGTTGCAGGCCGAGAGTCCTGACCTTCAAGCCACGAATCATCTTCATCATCGGGCTTTCATCCGGGCATACAACGACGGGCTGAAAGCGATCGTTATCGAGGCCGGCCAGAATCATCGACATGACTCGCTCAGCACCGCTGACTGTCCCCGTGTGGTTGTAAAAAAGAATCTTCAAACTCAATCTCCGTCCGCCTTCGGTGAAAAGCTCGGGCTACATAACTATTATTTCTCGCTCGTTCTGTTGACGCATGCGCAGGGTCTCGGCGCTGATCCATCCAATCAAGAGCCAGGCCAGTGGAGCGACTGAATAGATCGAGAAGGTGAGACCAAAAATACTGTTCAGGACTAACGCCGGCATGATCGCCGCCACGATACGGTTGATGGATGCGTTCCGTGTTTCCTTCAATGCATTGCGCGCCACGCGCAGGGAAAGCCACGTCGAGCGTAGAAGAATCCAGGCGAACAGCAACGCGCCGGGAATTCCACACGCGAGCGCCATGACCAGAATGAAATTATCGATAGGCGGCAAGTCCGAATCGCGATTCGATCTCAAGTCACCCAGCGACCCGGCGCCAATTCCGGCGCCCAAAGGCCGGTAAGGAATCACCGATGTCGCGAGGTAGCTCCAGTTTTCGAGGCGTATTTGCAGGCTCTCCTCTTCGGCCGGATTCATTGTTCCCCGCTGCGTATGGGTTAAGAGGGTGCTCACGGTTTCGTTTTCGCCTTTGTCCCACATTTCCTGGTCAGAGGGGGCCGAGACGAAAACCAAAACCAGCACGACCGGCAACAGGACCATCGCCAGACGCGTAACTGCCCATCGCATATTGCGCGCGCCGAGGAGAATTAACGTGATCGCGCCAAGGATAAATCCGAAGACTGCGGTCCGCTGGCCACTCAGCAATATCCCGCCAATCAAGGCCAGCGCACAGACCAACCAGCCGACGCGCGCGGCCAGCCGCCTGGTAGCGAAGCCCAAACCGAGCGCAATGATGGCGCCAATCTCTGTGTACCGTCCCCACTCTTCGGCGCTGCTGAAGGTCGCGAGCGCGCGCTTCACGTGGCCTACCGAGATCGAAACGTAGAAGTCCGTATTGTCAATCCAGTATTGTTCGAAAGCCGGATAGCCGAACACCATCTGGTAAACGCCATAGATCGATGCCAGTATCCCGAGCAGCACAATCAATCGCAGCGCTATATGAATAAACTTCTCGTCTACTGATTGACCGAAATAAAACCAGACCAGGGGCACCAGCATGAACAACGCGCCGGTAAGTCCTACAAACAACCCACCCTGAAGCGGATTGAAAATTTCAAGAAAAAAGAGCAGTCCCAGGGCCGAAACCGAACCGGCCAGCGGCGTTGCCCAAAGCACGTTGAGCCGTTGCTTTCTCAACACCACTGACAACGCGATCAACGTGACCACTGGTGTCAAAAGGTGGATTGGATCTTCTCCTGAATAATTAACGATGAGGTACTGTGCGCGACGAAGCAGTCCACGGAATGGTTCAAAGAGCATCATCGCGACCAGGCTGGCCTCCAGACTGACAAGCAGAGGCATGGTCATCAACCAAAGCATCGCGGCCAGGAGCCAGGCGCGCAGAGTTTCGCCGCCGGTGCTGATAGCCCACACACTAAAGACACTGGCGGCCTGCACCGGCAGCATCCAAAGAATTGCGAGCTTGCGTGGCCTGCGTTCGCTTTCGTAAACGACTGCGCTCAAGACTTCATCTCCTGATCCCTAATACCGTTATCCTTCCGTGCCGCGGGCGCCGAGCAAGCTAAGACTTGCCAGCGCTTTCAATCTGGTAAACGGAATATCGCGACGCTGCGGCCGCAGGTAATTCCAGAACCCAAGCTGGCGGCGGTGTAACAATGCAAACAGGGCCACCACCAGCAGGACGAAATACCCAATCAGTGAGGAAATAGCCGCGCCGGTGATTCCCATTCGCGGCAGCAGAACCAAGAGGGCGGCTGCGGTAACTATCGCGGACAGTGTGCGCGCGATGGTGGTCAACCCCGGATGCCCGAAGCCCTGCAATCCCCGAATCACGATGGTGCCTGCGCTCCACACAACCGCCGCCACCAGCAGCCAGCGAAACGCGCCGGCAGCAGGCACAAAACTCTCTCCAAAGAGAGTTCGCAAGATCCACGGAGCAATCAACCACAACGGAACCAGAAGGATCACGTTCGCATAAATCGTCAGCCTGAGCGTCCGCGCCAGCAGCGCTTCGACACCGTCACCTTTGCGAGAGGCCGCTACTTCCGGCATCAACGCATTGGCCAGCGCGCCTGCCGCAAACGTGGTCACCTCGGAAAGCCGAACCGCCATTACATACAAACCGATCACGGAGCTTGAGGCCATCGCACCCAGCATCAGTTGGTCCAGACGCAAGGTCGCATAATCAGCGAGTCCTCCCGTGTAGTCGCGGAGACCGTAGTTCATCGAAGTTTTGAACTCGCGCCAGCTCGGTTGCCAGCGGGGACGCAGTTGATGCCACACCGCCACTCCGGCCAGTAGCATTGAACTGGTCTGCGACAGAATCATCGTGAAGGCCGCGGTAGTCACAGTCAGACGGCCTGCCAACCAGAAACCCCCGAAGCCGGTCGCCTGAACCGCAAAGAAAATAAATCGCGCCGCGCCGGCCCAGCCAAATCGCCGTGTCCCCTCGAGCAAACCACGCATCATGTTGAGAAAGACAACTGCCGGGATATTGATCATGTAGATTCTCACCAGCAGCATGACTTCAGGCGGGCGCGTTCCCACCAGGTGAGGCACGATGAGATCTCCAAGAACAATGCCGGTCGCGCCCACCACCATCGTAAAAATCACAGCGTTGGAAAACAGACGCGAGACGCGCTCCGGTTCCCTGGCCATCCAGTAACGATAGGCGTTAGGCATTCCCAGTTCAGCAAGCATCGAGATGACGATCGGCCACAGGGTGATGAGAAGCAGGTTCCCACGTCCTGCGGGTCCCAGCGCGCGCGCTCCGACCAGACTCGTCACGATCGAAAACATCGTGATCGCAACGTCTGTAAGCAGGATGATTCTTGCGCTCCGGTAGATCACCTTTAGTTAACCCCTCCCATTGCTGCGGCGCCGACGGTCGCACCCGTGCGGGTGTCCTCGCCTTTGGCAAGTCCTGGTTTCTTGAGCACAGTCTCGGCCCGTCTAATGTGATTGCGTTGCGAGATTGCCCAATTGCCGAACCAACGCAGCCACGGGCGGCTCGCCCAGTCCCACTCTCCCAGCAACTCGACGGGTGTCGCGCCGGTTGCTCTTTTGAATCGATAGACGCCCGGATTTCGCGCGGGATCGATGCCGGCTAAATCGTAGGTGCGGATACCGAGGTTTCGACAGTGCTGGATCATCGCCCAGTAGATTCCGTAAGAGGCGTGTAACTCCCGGCCTCGCAAAGAGGTTGCCGATAGCACTGAACAAGCCTGGCCCCCAACCACCAGACACGCCATCAGGCTAATCAATTGTCCGCTCTCGTCATCGCACCGGTAGATTACGAGTTTTTCTTTCGCGTGTTCGAGAAGCTGTTCGATTTCTGCGCGTGAGTGTTGCTCTTCCAGGCCTTTCACCTGTTGCATGGATGAATAGACCGAGAGAATTTCATCGACGGTCGGGTTCGGCCACAGGCGGATTGCGAGATTCGCTGCCCGCGATAGCTTCAGATTGCGCCGCCAGTTTCGCTCGAGACTTGCGAGTAGTTGGCTCTCGTCCTGCGTGAGATCGAGTCGCATCGTATAGCTACTGGTAAGGGGCGACCATGGTGTCGACCAACCCTGCGGGCCTAATCTCAAAACGTCTTCAATATTTCTTTGGCGATCGCAGCGAAACCGGCAATAGACACGCCGCAGTCCGGTTGCGCTGGTGATGGCTGCCTGCAAACTCTCGTTACAAAGGGAAAGATCACCGACCGGCCCGCCTTCACTCCAAACCAGACCCAGACCAAACGGATGCCGGCGAAGATAACCCTGCATCATCGCGAGCACCTTGTTCTGATCGTCCAAAGCGACCCAGCGATAAGGCTTCCAGCCCAGACCGCGTCTGTATTCACCCCAGCCGTAGGACTGAAATGGTGAGCAGTCATCGAATCGCGCCAGATCCTGATCCCAGGTCAAGCGTGCTCTTTCATCTGTCCGTACTTCCCATCTGGTCATTACGCGGTCACCTCGAGCTGGCGAGTCAAACCCGCGGCAGTCTTTTCTTTCAGGACTTGTCGAAAGAGCGTGTAAGTCTTCCGCGCAACCTGTTCCCAGGAGTAGTGCTGTTCCACTCTCTCGCGACCAGCCCTGGCCAAACTTTCACGCAGAGGCTCATCGCGCAGTAGCCGCCGCAGTGCTGCGGCCATCGCACATGGGTCACCTTCAGGGACGACCAGACCGGCAAGGTCGATGACTTCCGGGATGGCGCCGCACGTCGTGCCTACAACCGGAACGCCGCTGGCCATCGCTTCAACCAGGACTCGGCCAAACTGTTCCCGAATTCGTTTGGTGGTGTGCGTCGGCATCACCAACATGTCCATAGCTCTATAGAAGTTCGGAACACGTTCGTAAGGGATAGCGCCGGCGAATTCCGCTCGATCGATCAGATCGCACTCCGCCAGAGCGCCTTCGAATCTCTGCCGTTCAGGGCCATCGCCGACCAGTAGCAGCTTCCAATTTTCAGAGGCTAGTTGCTGCAGCGCTGCAGCCAAAATGGCCAGCCCCTTCCCCGGCAACATGCGGCCGACAAACCCAATCGTCATCGGATCGTCCTGGCGCCGGGCATTGCTGCGGGGAAGAAAAATTTCCGTATTGACTCCGAAAGGAACAATGCTGACAGGCTTGTCAAAGCCTTTCGAGCGCAGTAAAGTCCGGGCCTCTTCGCTGCATGCGTAGGCGGCATTGACCCGGCGCAGTGCGCGTTGCTGCAACCAGTTAAATGGCGGCGGATACCGGCGCTCGATGTTTTGCGCAATCTGCATTACGACAGGGACTGCGGGCGCCAGCCAATCGCGGAGGGCCAGTACTTCGGCACACGCAATACTGTAAGGCTCGTGATTCAGATCAATTAGATGAGGCCGGTGGCGGCGCAAAGCCTCAACCACGGGGCGGGGATCGTATGCGAACAACTGAATGTGATTTGAGAGATAAGCGCGGGCCCGCGCGACCGGAAACAGATCGTCGTCGGTGGCCCGGACGTCGACTCCGGCTTCTCGCCATTGCGCTGTGGTCAGAACTTCGAGATCTATGTCGGCACACACTGTGGCCAGAGCGCGCTCTCGTTCGCGCAAGGCTGGGGTCAGACTTGCATGCGCGATGCGCAAGACTCTGATTCGCTCGCCTGCTCCCGGATGTGTGTTCGTTCCCGACATAACTGAAAAGCTTCTACGAAGCCATCACCGCTTGTTCCGATTCTCGTGGTGGCAACTGTTGCGCCCGTCGATTTTGAAAACGATGCCAGCGGGCTTCGGTCAACCCGTATACGCCCGAGGCTTTCGCGATGAAACGCAAGTGGTTGTCTCGGCGACCGAGTGGCACGCGCCAGCGAGAGTAGGTGCTGTTCGTTCCCTTCCACACGGACCACGCGGCCCGATATCCGCATTCGGCGCTTAATCGTTCGAGTTGCGCATCACACTCACCGAATGGCCACGCCATCAAATCAACCGTCAGCCCGATTATTCCTTCGAGCATTTGCCGCGACTCGATCAGCTCGAAACGAGCGTCATCCGGCGCCAGGCGATTGAAGTGACGATGCCACAGCCCATGCGCGCCGATAGTAATTAGCGGATGCTTTGAAATCTCGCGCAGCTCTTCTTCTGATAAGTAACCTTCCTGATCGAGTAATCCGGCCGCCACGAACAAAGTCATTGGCAGGCCAAACTTTTCCAGCAACGGCAGGGCTACGGTCAGATTGTCGCGAAAGCCATCGTCGAATGTGATGGCGATACGACCCCGTGATCGCTGCGATAAGGTCTCGCTCAGCGGCACAACCTGGCCCCGGCGCGCAAGCCAACGCAGTTGCTGTTCGAACCGCGCCGGAGAGATATCGATGTCGCTGGGCAGCGGCTCCGGTCGCGAACTGATCGAGTGATATATCAGTACTGAGCTCATCCTGGTATCACATTGCGCTAAGGCGCCGCGACCCTTTCCAGCCAGCACTCGCGCCAGAAAAGCAGCGACTGACGCGGACACATTCGATGACACACGCCGTCACACGTTGCGCCCTCAAGCAGCACGGTCTGTTTGATTTTGCGTTGGCGCGGAGTTGCTTCCAGAACGATATTCTCGACGCGGTCCCGGACCCGCATGACCTGGCCGCAGAAGTTAGCCATCGCCGGCGCAAACAAGAGGTTCTGGTGTTTGCCTTGCTTGTCGAGAGTGGTTTTGATCTCGGCGAGGGGTCTTACGCGAACGAATTCACCGGGCCGAAGATCGAGTGGCTGACTTGCGTCACTCCCCGTCGCCGCGCCGGTCACCGCACCCCACACGGGCAGGTTCAGGCGGGTCGCGAACTTGTTATAGATTGCGATCAAGAAGCTTTGAGCAAACAACAGGAATGGAATTCGGTTGTACTTTAGATCCCAAATGTATTGCCTCGGCGTCCACCACGGTAGAGGTTTGGACGCGTTGATGATCTCGCTTGACTGGCAGAAGAACTGTCCGTCACGTTCAGCCAACGAAACCAGATCGGCTGCGGTCACCATCTTTTCGCAGTGGTTGCTCTCGAGCGACGCGGCGCCCGCTGGTTTCAGCCATGCCGTGTTCCAGAAAATCAGGCAGCCGCGATCGCATCCTGCGTGATTGGCTCCATCGCATCGCGCCTCTTCCAAAAAGACTGTGTTGTCCAACTGCCGCATCTCGCCATCGTCCACGCAAGTCTTGAACGCACCGCGGGAAACCCGGAGTTGCCGGCCGCAAAAGCCAAGCATCTCCGGCATGAACGGAAGGCCATCAAGCGCGCCATTCTTGTCCAGCGTGGAAAGAATCTCCGCGACGGAACGCACTTCGACCAGATCGCCCGGCATTAACCGTTCTGTTACAGAGTTCGAATTTGCGGAAAGAGACATACAGCTTTAGCTTGCGCCGCGAGCCATAACGATAGCGGGTATTGTGCGAAGCAGAATCGTCGCATCGAGGCCCAGCGACCACCGATCTATGTATTCCAGATCCAATTCCATCCATTGTTCGAACGACAGGTTGCTGCGACCGGAAACCTGCCACAAGCAGGTCAATCCGGGCTTCACGCTGAATCGTCTCTTCTGCCAGGCCAGCTCCATTCGCGTGGCGTCGCGTACGGAGAGGGGCCGGGGCCCAACGATGCTCATGTCTCCGAGAAGTACGTTAACGAGTTGAGGCAGTTCGTCGATGCTGGTGCGGCGCAGCCAGCGGCCGACCGAAGTCACGCGTGGATCGTTTCGAATCTTGAATATCGGACCGCTCTTTTCGTTCAGGTGCTCGATTTCACCCATCCGCGCTTCGGCATCCTGCTGCATCGTCCGAAACTTAAGCATTCGGAAACGCCGTTTGTTCAGGCCAACTCTCTCCTGCACAAAGAAGATGGGACCTTTCGAATTCAGCTTGATAGTGATTGCCACCAGAACCAACGCCGGCGCGCTAACCGATAGCAGGATCGCGGCAGACACAAAATCGAAAATACGTTTCGCCTCGGTGCGCCAGCTAAACAGCGGCGCGCTGTGCAATGAAACGAGAGGCAAGCCATCAAGGTCCGTCGACTGCGATCGCGCCAGCTTCTGCGGAAAAAGATCGGACAACAAATGCGTAGTGATTCCCTGCTCTTCCAGCAGCATGACGGCTGCTTCAATTTGTGAATATTGGGACTTGATCGGCAGGGCGATCGCGACTTCGTCGATCACTTCGTTAGCCAGAATCCACGGGAGTTCTTCGACCGTTCCCATCCACGGCGAGCCCTCGATATCGCCTCCGGCAAAGGCAGGATCGCTGTCTACGTAACCAAGCACCCGATATCCAAGATCGTGACGAAGTTTGATCTGTGCCGCGAAGCGCCGGCCGCGGGCGCCACCTCCTACAAGCAAGAGCGTCTTGACGTTATGACCACGACGCCGAAGCCGCCGCAGGTTCAGTCGCAGAAAGATACGCCCGGCTGCGATCAAAACCAGGCTCAGCAATCCGAACGTCGCCACGGTGCGAACGTTAATCGTCGGCCAACTGCCAAAATTGGCCCCGACCAGAAGTAACACCGCTGAAATCAGGACCGCGCGGGCAACTTCCTTCAACTCCAGGCGAATTGGGCGCAGCCGGTGCGAAACGTAGAGGCCCTGCACGGCAAAGGCAGCATGCCATGAAAGGATCAGGCCGCATCCCAGCAACGCATTCGTCACCTTGATTCGCTCCGAAAGATAATCGACTACAAAACTCGGATTCTCACCAGGCGCGTAACGGAGCACGATCGTCAAGCCGAGCGAAAACAACAGCAGCGAGAGGTCGCTCAGCTTGAGAAAATAATTAGAGAGTGATCCGTTATGATCGGTCATTGAAATTAAGTGGCACAGACTTCAGTCTGTGATTTGATGTTAGGCGCCGATTGCTCTTCGATAATCACAGACTGAAGTCTGTGCCACTACAACCTCGGGGCCATGAAGGCAGCGACACTGGCCAACTTCATGAATCGTTCAATTTTCGAAATCTTGTCGCGGGGCACGTACACCATGTCGCCCGGTTGCAACGTCAGGTCGTTTTCCAGATCAGAAGTGCGGCGAATATTTTTAAGATTGAGGAGCTTGACCTCGGCCGTGTCAGTATTAATGCGGCGAAAAACGACGACCTGCGAAGACCTGGCGGCCTCTTTCATTCCGCCGGCCAGCATGATGGCCTGCAGCGCCGTCACGCGTTCGCGCATTTCAATTTTTCCCGGCAGGTTTACTTCACCAGCGATGACGAAGTAGGGCTTCTGAAATTCCTTGAGGACAATCGCAGCCACCGGATCCTGCAAACGCGCGCCGGCTTTTTTCAGGATGGCCTGGCGCGCCTGTTCAATCGTAAGTCCCGCAACCTTGACCTCGCCACCGGCTTCGAGCGAGACGTAGCCGTCAGGCTGCACGGTTACGGTTTGATTGAATTCCGGCGAATAGCGGAACTGCACTTCGAACACGTCACCTGGTTGCAGGCGATAACGATCCTCGGTAACGGTTGTCAGTCGCGGAGGACCCTGCTGCTGGGCAACGGAGGCGGCAGCGCAGGCGAGAAACAAAATTGCGGTTATTAAAAGCAGGCTCTTCTTCATTGGCACTCCATTAAAAATTCTGTTTAGAAGCGGGCTAGCGCCCGCTTAGTCGGGCAATAGCCCGACTCTAAACAGGACTCACTTAAAGTCTGCGGTACAGCCACTCGGGCACCGGGTAGCGGCGCCTGTTCAAAATAAACCCAAGGAATTTTCCCCCGGCGTTTTCGATCGTTCGCTGCGCATTCAGGATCTCGTCGCGTCGCGTCTGGCCGGCTTCGACCACGACTGCTACGCCGTCGACACTGGAACTCAGCACGGCGGCCTCTGAAGAAACTCTGAGCGAACGGCAATCAATCAGAATGTTGTCAAAAGCGACGCGCAGGGCATCGAGTGAATCCAAACCGGTATCAATCTGTTCTCCTTCTTTGCTGACTCTCATCAGGAAAGATCTCTGGGGCAGCTCCTGAGCGTCACCTTCATCAGCTTCGGCGCTGCTTTTTTTGCCGGTCTTTTTTGAAGGCAACATCCAGACGTTGTCGACGTTTGTCGGATGACAGTTCCAGGGCATCTTCAGATAGTCTTCGACGCCGAGGCTTTGCATTCTCTCGGCGCTGACGATCAATGTGCGGCGCCCGGTGTGGCGCGCCAGCTCGACGGCGAATAGTTGCGTCACATGAGAAACGCCTTCGCCCCCCGAAGCTGACGTAAACGCGATCGCCGCGCCACTGCGTAGTCTTTGGGTTGAGTTCTGGAGGTTCGCCAACAGCAGACTAAGGTTGTGCCGCCGGTACCCGTTGCTGCGAATTCGCGCCAATGGCATCTCTGTTCCGTTTGTTTGCTCTGCTGTTTGCACAATGTCTCCGCGCGTTTAGCTCTCTAACTGAGCGACGGGGTTGCTCTCGATTCCTTTTGTTTTCTCTTTGCGCCCGCCGGTTACACGGCGAGTGCTCTCAGGAACAGTAGCCAGGACGGTCGCGCCAGTGAGTGCTTCGAGCTGCCGCGGTGTGTGAATGGTGTCGCCCAGCATTTCGGCGGAGAACACCGTTCCGAGGCTCAGAAACGCGGCCACGAAAAAGCCGAGTATCAGATTCAACGGCCGGTTCGGCGCAGACGGAATCCGTGGCACGGCCGGAGCCTCAGCGATCGATACGTTGGTTATCTTCTGACGATCAAGCTCGTCGGCGATGCGGGCTTCCTCGCGCTTCTTGGCATAGAGCTGGTAGTTGTCCTCGGCTTCCTTCTTCTGGCGTTGCAGGTCGTCGTGCCGGGTGGTGTCGCCTTCCAACTTTTGCAGCGCGGCCTGGTACTCGCGCACCTGCGCGGCCAGCGAATCCCTGCGCGCTTGCGCACCGGACTGTTCCAAACGCGCGCGCGAGTACTCGCCCTCCAGTGTCTGTCGCAAGGGATTCAGATCAGTTGCCTGTTCGGTCGCAGTCTGTGATTCGGCCTTGGCCAGCGCCGCTTTGGTTGTGCGAATTTGTTCGTCGACTTCGCGCACCAGGCGATCGTCGGGGCGAAACTTGGTCAGCAGTTGCGTGCGACGGTTTTGCAGCTCGACCATCATGGTGTTGAGACGTTCGGCTGAGTATTGCGCCGGAAGAGACTTGCTTTGCGTGACTATCCGCTTGGGAGTCACAGCCAGTTGCTGCTCAATACGCTTGATTCGATTCGTCGTTTCGTTAACAGCCGTCTCGCTCTCCAGCAGCTTTGATTTCGCTTCGGCGGCTTTCTGAAGAGTTAGATCTTTCTGCTGCGCGAGCACGACCAGGCTGTTGTCCTGCTGGAAAGTCGTCAGTTGCTTTTCCGAATCGTGCAACTGCGTTTCATACTGATCGGCTTTCTCTTTGAAAAAATCCGACGCGCCGGTCGGGTGATGAAGTTTCAGATGCTTTTCCAGGTAGAGGTCGCCAAGCTTCTTCAACACTGCGGCCGCCAACTCTGGCGAGTTCGCCGAATAACTGATCGAGATAACGTTGGCTTTCTTGACCGGTGCGATTATCAGTTCCTTTGCCAGATCGTTGGCCGCCTTCTCAATCCGTTCGGCTTCGGGCGCCGACTTCTTCCAAAACGTCGCAGACCCGACCTCGCCCAATCCGGTTTCTTTCGCCACCTGCGTTAACAAATCGCGGCTGGTCAGCAACTCTATCTCTGAATTAATTTCGCTTTCGCTAACCTCGCCATCGACACCGGACGGAGCGCCGCTGGTAGCTTCAGGAGTAATGGCCACGTCGACGCGCTGGTTCTTCACCAGAATCTTCATCCGCGATTCGTATTTGTTGGGAAGTAGAAAGGTGACTATCACCGTGCCTAACACGACGGCCAGAAAGATGAACAGGACCATCGCTCTGCGACGAAACAGGGCGCTTGCCCCATCGCGCAGACTGATGGAATTACCGCTGGAGCCTGTTGTCAGTTCGCCCTTCATAAACTAACTTACCGAAGGGTTTAAATGATGAATTGGGGCGGAATTCCAAGGATTTGAGGACCAGTCCACAGCTTCAGGCGAAGACCTGAGGGCTTCGCACGCTAAAGGTACTGATTGGTGGAGAAGGTTGGCGGCGCAAGTCGTTCCGCGTGGGAACTAGTTCATTGTTTGGGCCAAGAGAGATGGAACCAGCCGTCGTCAAAGCAGTCGCATAGTTTGAAACGACAAAGTGCTTAGTCCACGCGTCCCACCCGTGAATCACGCGCCAGACGCGCGAGCTGTCGTTCTAACAGCACCGACCGAGGGCTACCATCCCTAAGTTGATCGAAACCCTACAAAATTGGGGCTGTGCTAGTATAGAATCCCGCCATTCGGGACGGTCCCGTTGCGTACCGCTGAACCATGAGAGCCGCCTCAATGCCCTTCGGCTCGAGACGCCCGGACTGCGCGCACAACAATCAACTGTAGCGGCTCTCGACGCACTATGAACACGCTCTTCATCTCCCACAGCTCGCAAGACGACGCTTTCGTGCGCGATCTCCGCGCGGCACTCGCTGATCAGGGCCAAGAGGGATGGATTGATTCGCGCGAACTGCGCGGCGGCGATCCGCTCTGGCCGGAAATCCAGACAGCCATCGAGGGAGCGTCGGCCTACGCTGTCGTGGTTAGCCCGGAGGCGTTACAGTCAAGATGGGTTGGCAAGGAGTTGCGCCACGCGCTCACGGTGCGAGAAGAGCGAGGCAAGAACAAGTTTCCGGTAATCCCGCTCTCGCTGAACAGCACCAAGCTTGGCGTGTTGGAAGAATTCTTCGGCGAGGAAGCGGTCTATATCCCCGTGAGCAGCGACGCGGGCGGCGTCGAGGCGGCGATGAATGCGATCCTCGTCGCCATGGGGAAGCGACTCGCAGTGGATGTTCCCGCCACAGCGCAGCCGAAGGCCGAACCGCTGGAGGAACTCGTCCTTGAGCTCACCGACTTATACATCCATGAGGAGAACGGCGTGCGACGGGCCGCAGCCCTCGCAGAGTTGGTTTATGAACCTGCCATTGTCGGTAAAGAAAGAGTCACGAGCGACAACAGCTGGCAATTCATCGCACCATTGGGTCCGATCGATCTTGAGGAAATCCGTTGGTACCTCGAAAAGTATGCGATCTGGCCAAGCGAGTACTTCAAAGACCGGGCACACAAGGTCGAGCAAAGCTTCAGGGAATGGGGACGCGCGCTTTACGATAGCGCGTTTCCGGCGGAGCACGTAGCGAATGTGCGCGAGGCGTGGGCGAGGGTGCCCGCTGAATCTCATCTGCGTTTCTCGGTCTTCGTGAAATCAAAAGTGGTGGCGGGCGCTTTGCCCGAACGCCAGGAGGCCGCGCGGGAAGCCGCAACCCTCCTTCTCGGGCTGCCATGGGAACTAATCCACGACGGCAAGGGGTTTCTCTTTCAGGGTGCGCGTCCGACACGAGTGCGCCGCCGGCTGCCGCGCACCGAGTCATTCGATGTGCCCGTCGTCGCCACACCCATTCGCATCCTGCTGGTCACCGCGCGGCCGGAGGACGATTCGTGCGGCTACATCGACCATCGCGCGAGTGCGCTGCCGCTGGTTGAGGCAATGGAATCCCTGCCCGGCCTGGTCAAGATCCACGTGCTTAGTCCGCCCACTCTGCCGGCCTTGCGCGAGGAACTCGGCCGCGCCCGCGGCGAGAAGAAGCCTTATCACGTCGTCCACTTCGATGGCCACGGAGTCTATGATCGCTCCGTCGGCCTCGGCGGGCTTTGCTTCGAGCATCCTGCGGACACTGGCAAGCTGGAGAAGCGTCGCCACGTCACCGTCTTCACCCAGGACACTACAGAGAACGGCACAGGTTTGGGATCGCTGCTGCGCGATCACCGCATCCCACTAGTTTTCCTCGAAGCCTGCCAAACCGCGCAAGCCGAGAAGGCGTCTGAGTCCGTGGCGTCCGAACTTCTGAAAGTCGGCGTGGCCTCCGTAGTCGCCATGAGCCACAGCGTTTTGGTCGAGACCGCGCGGCGATTTGTAGAGGCGTTTTACGCCGCGCTCGCTCGTGGCGCTCGCGTGGGCGAGGCCATGCTCGCAGGCCAGCGCCAACTCAAGGACGACACCTTCCGCGGACGCATCTTCGGGGCGGGCGAACTGCGGCTGGAAGATTGGTTCGTGCCCGTGCTCTACCAGGAAAAGGACGACCCGCAACTATTCAAGACCACACCCGCGAAGCAGACGCAGGAGGACTTCAAGACTGCGCTCGCGGCCCGTCTCGGCGACCTACCGCCGGCACCGGAGACCGGCTTTATAGGGCGCAGCCGCGAGCTGCTCGCGCTCCAGCGGCTGCTGCGAGAGGAACGCTACGCCGTGGTGCGCGGCCAGGGCGGCGAAGGCAAGACCGCGCTCGCGGCCGAGTTCGCTCGTTGGATGGTCCGCTCGCAGCAGATACGCCGCGCCGCGTTCGTCTCCGTCGAAGGACTTGAAAAGAACATCGCCGAGTCCATCCTCGACAAACTCGGTCATCAACTGGTGAAGCCCGGCTTCTTGACCCAAGCCGATTGCAAAGGTGATGTGGAAAAGGCGGAAATGGAAATCGAGCGCGTCCTCCGCGAGCAGCCAACCTTGCTGGTGGTGGACAACATGGAGAGCGTCCTCCTGCCACCGTTCATGGTGGAAGAGACGCCGGAGGCGCTTTCGCACGAGGCACGCGAAGAGTTGAAAGCCATTCTCGCGTTGTGCGAGCGACTGCTGAAGGCCGGCGACACGCGGCTCATCTTCACCAGCCGCGAAGCGCTACCCGCGCCGTTCGATGCCGAACGGAATCGCCGCGAACTCCACCAACTTGATCGCGAGGATGCGGTGAAGCTTGTCGAACGCGTGCTGAACGCCGCCGGCGAGGATGCCGGTGCTTCCAGCGATGCCAAGCGCGAGGAGATCGAGCAACTCGTGGATGCCGTCCATTGCCACGCCCGCACACTAGCGCTGCTGGCCCCGGCGTTGCGCAGTGGCGGCGTTGAGACCACCCGCCAGTCGCTCGTCGAGCTGATGGCGGAGATGGAGGAGCAGTTCCCGGGCAGCCGGGAGAAATCGGTCTTCGCCAGCGTCGAGCTCTCTCTGCGGCGCATGTCAGGGGTGAACCGGGAACGGGCGCACGTGCTCGGGGTGTTTCAGGGCGCGGTCGATCTGGACGTGCTCGTCATGATGATGAAGTGGGAAAAGGCGGAAGTAGCCTCGCTGGCGGTCGATCTGATTGAGACGGGGCTGGCGACGCCGAATCGTTACAACCATCTCACGCTCAACCCCGCGCTTTGCCCCTATCTGCGTGAGCGGATGGACGCTGCGGAGCGCGAGGCACTGACTGCCCGCTGGATCGCCGCGATGCGCGGGTATGCCGGGTTCCTCAATCAGCAGGAGAGCCAGAACGCCGAACTCGCGGCGACGCTGACAGTGCTGGAGCTGCCGAACCTTTTTGCGCTGCTTGACCTCGTCCAGCGTACGGGGAATGCTGAGGCGACGATCGGCTTAACCAGATCGCTCTATAGTCTGCTGCAGATGCTCGGTAAGCCGCGCCTGCTGGAGCGCGTGGGGCAGGCGCGCGACGCGGCGCTGGGCGACGCTTGGAATCACGCGCGGTTTACAGTGGCGGTGACCCGCATCGAGGAGCACCTTGACGCCGGACGTTTGCGCGAAGCGTTAGATGGCGCGCAGCAGTCGCTCCAGCGCGCCCGAGCGGCAGGTGAACAGGCGTATCCTAACGCCGGCTACGATCTAGCGATAGCTCTTAACATACTCGGAGAAGTGTTGGACGCTGTCGGCGGATCGGAACAGGCCTTGCCGCTGCTTGACGAGGCCCGCCAGCGCTTCGAAACCATCGCGACCGAGCGTGGCACTACCGAGCTTGCCGTTAAGGCCGCGGAAGTCATGGCGGGTGTTTGCTTCAGTAGAAAAGGTACCTGCCTTCGAAAACTTGGCCGCCTCGACGAAGCGGCGGCGGCCCACGAAGAGCATATTCGCCGCGCCGAGCAACTCGGTCACGACCGGGGTGTCGCCGTAAGCCAAGGCGAGCTTGGGACCATCCGCGCGTTGCAGCGCCGGTACCCGGAGGCGCTGAAGGCTCATTCCGAAGCGCGTCAGCGGTTCACGCAATTGGACGAACCCGGCATGGTCGCGGTGAGCTGGCATCAGACAGGCAGGGTCTATCAGGACGCGGGAAAGCCGGAAGCGGCGGAGGATGCCTACCGGAAATCGCTCGCGATTCGGGTGCGGCTCGGAGATGTCGCCGGACAGGCAAGCACTCTCGGGCAATTGGGGAGCTTGTATGACGATGACCTCAACCGGCCAGAGGAGGCGGTAACGTTTCTGCACCAAGCGGTGGACAAGTATGCCGAGATCGGCGATCTAGCGGGTGAAGGTAGGCAGAGAAATAACGTTGCCGATACCTTGCGAAAGCTCCGCCGCCTCGACGAAGCGCGCCAGGAAATCCGCCGGGCGATCGAATGTGACGCGCAGTTCGGCCACGCGTCTCAACCGTGGACGGCTTGGTCCATCTTCGCCAGCATCGAGAAGGAGGCCGATAATCCCGCCGCCGCGGTAGAGGCGAATCGCAAGGCCATCGCCAGCTACCTCGCCTACCGCCGCGATGGCGGCGAGAACCACGATCCGCCAGGCCGCATCGGCCTCGCCGTGACTGAGTCCCTGCTCGCCGGCGACCCGGCCACCGCTGCATCTCTCCTCCAGCAACAAGCTCCCCGCTTCGAGGCGGCTGGTGTCGGCGGATTCATCCGCGCCCTCCAAGCCATCATCGCGGGCAGCCGCGACCGCACCCTCGCCGACGCTCCGGATTTGGACTACGGGATGGCCGCCGAAATCCTCTTCTTGATCGAAACTTTGGAAAAGCCCCGCTAGACAACCGCGCGTCGGCTGCCGCTCTGGGATGAGATGGAATGAGGCGTTTGAGGAGCAGTTCGAACGACTAGTAATTGTGCTGAAGACAAACCGCGGAGGCAAATCACCTCTTCGAAAGCGGAAAGCGCGCATTTGCTGGCAAATTCTTCAAGCGGGAGTTCCATTAACGGGAATGAGTCATCCATTCCGCCTCCGGAGCCGTGCCCTCCCTTAATCTGTCGTCCATTTTGAAGCATGGGCGAGAGTTGATTGAGCGGGCATCGTTCCTGCTTGAGCGGGGATCGTCCTCGCTTGAGCGGGAGTCGTCCTCGCTTGAGCAGGTCGGATAGCTGCTTAAGTAGGTGCCGGCGGCCGCTTGAGTAGGTATGACACCCGCCTAAGTAGGTCAGACAGTTGCCGGGGCGGAGCTAAATGAGATTAGCTTGGCCTGAAGGGAGTATTGTCCGAGTCTATTTCGGTACCTCAATCACCGGCAAACCCGCAGCCCTAAGCTCCTGATTCAGCGCTGGAATGTCCTGTGACTTGATTGTCAGCCAGCTTTCCTGAAGAGCGCGAGAATCCTTTACTACGTCGGGGATCGCGGATGAGACTTGCGGGGTGGGCGCGGCATCCACATCCTCGATCAGGCCGAAGAGGGTTCTAATGCGACCGGTAATACTCGCGACGCTCGGTCGAGCGGCGGTAGCTCCCGCGCCGCCGGGGCCGCCTCCAGCCGCGCCGGCCAGGGTGGCAAGTTTCTCGCCCAAAGCATTGATGTGTGTCTTGAGATCGCCTTCCGGAACTCGCGGGCGCAACTCAGCAATCTGCCCACGAATGCGACCAGTGCCCTGTGAGATAGAATTCAGCGCCAGCCATTCGTCATAAAGTTCTTTCGATAGCTTGTACTGCTGGGCCAGATCCGTATTCGAAGCCTTCACCCGCGGATCCATCACCAGGGTCAGCGGCTGCTGATAACTCTTCCCACCAACAGTCAGCACCACCGTGTACTTTCCGGGCATTGCCCACGGTGAGGTGGCCCCCGGCGCCGTGTTTCGATAAACAGCGGCGATCGGATACTGCGGCTGTAGTCCGGGGACGGGAGCGAAATGCATGTCCCAGAGAAAGCGATGCATGCCCGGCTCGCCGGCGAGTTTCTGCGGCGGTCTGACCCAGTACGGCGGTATCGAGAGCGCCGGATCAGGAGTCGGCAGCGGATCGGCGCTCGCATAACGCCGCACGACCTGGCCTGCATCGTCCTTAATTTCCAAGGTCGCGGCTCCCGACGAGCCGGCGCCGATGTAGTAATCGATTATCGCGCCGTCGGGTGGGTTCTCGCCCGCGGCCTCGTCGGGCGGAATGGGTGTGTCACTGTTCGTGTTCCAACGAACGCGCCAGGCCGTCTGTGGACGGAAGAGTAACGCCGGTGCTTTTGCGATCGAAGCATGAAGTTGCCGCAGCGGCGTGATGTTGTCGAGGATCCAAAAGCCTCGCCCATGAGTAGCCACGCACAAATCGTCGCCCTTGATAATCAGATCGCGAATTGAGCTGGCGCCCATATTAAGCCGCAAAGACTGCCAGTGATCGCCGTCGTCGAAAGATACATAAACAGCGCGCTCAGTGCCGGCGAACAGCAGGCCTTTCCTTTCCGGATCTTCGCGCACCACGTCGGTGTTCTCATTTTCAGGAATGCCTTTGGTTACTTCAGTCCACGTTGCCCCTGCGTCGTGCGTTCGATAAATGTGCGGCCGCAGATCGTCAAGCCTCAGAGTGTTAATGGCTGCATAGGCAGTGTTCTTATCAAAGTGTCCGGCGTCGAGAATCGAAATCTTTTGCCAGGGCTTCAGTTGTTTTGGCGTGACATCGCTCCAGTGCGCCCCACCGTCGGTCGTGCGGTGAATCAACCCGTCGTCGGTCCCGGCCCAAATCAGATTAACGTCGAGCGGCGATGGCGCGACTGCATAGATCACGCCTCGTTGCATCGGTTGCGCCGACGGTTGCGAGCGGTATTTGCCAACCGTTTCCGGTACTTCGAAAGTTTTGCGAGTTAAGTCAGGACTTATCTGATCCCAATGATGCCCACCATCTCTCGTCTTCCATAACGTATTGGTTGAAAAGAAAAGCAGGTGCGGATCGACCGGCGAGAAGATCACCGGCTGGGTGCGGACCACGCGAAAATCATTCGAGCGAAAAGGCTTCGGCATGATGTTCTCAGCCTGGCCCGTGCGCCGATCGTAACGCGAAAGCTTTCCGCCGTAGACGATATCAGGATCGAGCGGGTCGGGGGTTACATAGCCGTACTCTTCCGCAGCGACTGGATGCCATTCGCGGAAAGTGATCTCGCCATCGTTGCCGCGGCTGGCGACGCAGGCCGAACCGCTCTCCTGCTGGCCGCTGCACAAACGATACGGAAAGGCGTTGTCGGCATTGACGTGATAAAGCTGCGCGGTTGGCTGGTTGTACCAACTGCTCCAGGACTTTCCGCCGTTGACGGTTATCACTGCGCCCTGATCGCTGCCCAATAAAATAACGTCGGTGTTATTCGGATTGATCCAGAGATTTTGATAATCGTCGCCACCGGGCGCGCCGCGCCAGCCATCCCAGGTTTTCCCGCCGTCGGTCGATTTCCAACAAAC
>Ga0070698_100000067_pt1 | contig 77303 bp, 72 predicted proteins | sample KBSK1502metaG_FD_65477 | JGI IMG/M metagenome (GOLD analysis project Ga0070698, IMG submission 65477) | Corn, switchgrass and miscanthus rhizosphere microbial communities from Kellogg Biological Station, Michigan, USA - KBS K1-50-2 metaG | ecosystem: Host-associated > Plants > Roots >... | reverse complement strand
CTCGAGGACGCCGTACTGGCCGTCGCGGTACTTGCCGATCTCGTAGGCGAGGCGCCGGCGGATCGGCGGCGTCACCTTGTCGACCTTGCCACCGAGCGAGCCGATGGACTGCTGGAGCCGCTCGCTCACGGCGGTCAGGCGCTCTTCGTCGGCGGTCGGTTGGATGAGATACATGAGCTCGTATGGGCGCATGCGGTGGTCCCACCTTCCTTCCCTGGGTCTGCAGCGGACGTCGTCGGGTCTCGCCAGTGGGGACGAGCTGCCCTGGTCCGGTGCGAAAAGGCGCCCCGGCCGGAGGCCAGGGCGGTCCTGCATAGTGTAGCCGGGAGCCACGCACGACCACAACGATGGAGATCGGACACGTATTGCGCGACTTGAAGCCCGACGGCACGCTCGAATGCGAGGAATGCGGCATGCCGATGTTCGCGTGGTCCCGCGGACGCGGCGAGGTCCAGCTCGAGTGCGCGAACCATCACCACGCGGTCGCCCGCGAGCCCACCGACGCGGCGCGGGCGCGGTTGGTGGACAACTGGATCGCGAAACGGGGCGCGCAACTCCACGTGCAGCACGAGCGCTGGGGCACCGACGACCTGAAGGGACGGGACAAGCGTGACATCTGAGCAGCCGCTCCGATTGATGAAGAAGGACGCGCTTGGGCAGGACCCGAATCCCACGCCGGGGATGCGCCGAGCGCACGCGATCGAGGTCGCCGGACTGACCTCGGGCACGGTGAGCGTGGGGCCGGGCGTGATGAGCGGCTGGCACCACCACGGCACGCACGAGACGTCGATCCACGTGCTGCGCGGCACCCTGCACATGGAGTTCGCCGGCGGCGCGTTCGACGCGCGCGAGGGCGACTTCATCCACGTGCCGGCTGGCGCCGTGCACCGCGAATCGAACCCCGGGAGCGAGCCGAACCTCGCGGTGTTCTCGCGCGCAGGGACCGGCGCGGTGACCGTGAACGTCGAGGCGCCGCTGAAGGCTTAGCCCGCGACGGCGAGGACCTGGCGCTCCCCGGTGACGCCCTTGAGCGCGTGCATCCCGCGGTCGATGAACTCGAGCCCCGACCCGGCGACGAGGTCCCGCACGGTGCTGGTGACGATCACGTCCCCGGCCTGACCGAGCCCCGCCACTCGAGCAGCTACGTGCACCGCGATCCCGCGGATCGCGCTGCCCGCGCGCTCGACCTCGCCCGTGTGCACGCCGGCCCGGACCTCGAGCCCCAGCTCCTTTGCGGCGCGCTCGATCGTGCCGGCGCAGCGGATCGCCCGCTGCGGCCCGTCGAAGTGCGCGAGCAGGCCGTCACCGGCGGTATCGACTTCGACGCCGCCGAAGAGCGCCAGCTGGCGGCGCACGCGGGCGTAGTACTTCTCGAGCAGGTCGCGCCACGCCGCGTCGCCGATCGCCGTGACGCGCTCGGTCGACCGGACGATGTCGACGAACAGGATCGTCGCGAGGAAGCGGTCCGTGCCGACGGGCGCGGCCGCCTCAGTGACCCAGGCCCGGATCGTGTCGAGGATCTCCCCGGACGCCAGGCCGAACGGGTGCCCCTCCGCGTCGATCTCGACGAGACGCGCACCGGGGATCCGTCCGGCGAGATCTTTGGCGCAGTCCGGCGGCATCACCGGATCACCGGTCTTCCCGATGACCACGGTCGGTACGCGGATGCTCGGCAGGATGTCTCGGACGTCGATCGTGGAATTCATCCGGTTCAGCGCGGCCCGAGCTGCGGGGCTCGCTGCCGATTGCAGGAAACGAGTCCACCACTCCTGGAACTCCGGATCGTCGCGCAGGCCGGGCCCGAGCCAACGCAGGGTCGCCTCGTTCGTGACGGTCCGCCATCCCTCGGCGATCCGCTGCTGGGTGTTGCGCTCGTCCTCCTCGATCGTCGGTCCCCACGGGTAGTCGGTCGTGCGAGTCCAGCGCGGCCGGGTGCCGTAGAGGAGAAGCGAACGCGTCCGCTCCGGATACGTGGCGGCGAAGAGACAGGCCATGGTCCCGCCCTCGGAGACGCCGAAGATGTGCGCCCGGTCGCTCTGCGCGGCGTCCATGACGGCCCGGATGTCGTCGATCCGCTCCTCGAGGGTCGGGAACCCGGGCGGCCGGTCGGACAGGCCTGTGCCACGCTTGTCGAAGACGATCAGGCGGCAGAACGCTGCGACTTGCCGATACATCCCGCCCCAGTTCTCGTTCTCCCACTGCAGCTGCAGATGGGACACGAAGCCGGGACACCAGACGAAGTCGACGGGTCCGCTGCCTGCGACGGTGTACGCGATCTGGAGCTCGCCACTCTTCGCGTAAAGGACCGGCGGCGCCTTCATCGGCAGGTAGCCTAAGCCCGCGATAATTAGCGGTGCCGGTGTAGGCCAACGGCTGAGCCGATCCGCTTAAGACGGATTGTTTGCGGGTTCGAATCCCGCCGCCGGCACTTTCCGCCACACTTTCCAGCCACACCACATCGGAGGGACGACGCTTGGGCGCAGCCCCCACCCGCTTCGTGATCATCGGCAACGGCGCGGCCGGCACGTACGCCGCCGAGCAGCTCCGCAAGGATGACGCGGCCTGCGAGATCGTGATGATCGACGACGAGAAATACACCCTGTACAACCGCGTCTCGCTCCCGCGCTACCTGAGGGGCGTCCTCCTCGAGCAGCGCGTATACGTCCGCGATCAGGAGTGGCACGACAAGAACCGCATCGATCTGCGACTCGAGACGAAGGTCACCCACGTCGACTTCGAGCACAGGACCGTGACCTGCGACCCCGGCGGCGACCTCAGCTACGACAAGCTCCTCATCGCGACGGGCGGTCGGCCGAACCCCTTGAAATGCGATGGCGCGGCCAGCGCGAGGTCGGTCTTCAACTTCCAGTACTTCGACGAGACGAAGGCGATGGTCGCGAAGATCCCCGAATCGAAGGTCGCGGTCATCCTCGGCGGCTCGTTCATCGGGTACGAGCTCACCGAGGCGTTCGCGTTCCGGAAGCTCGAGACGCACTGGCTCATGCGCGGCCCGTGGTTCCTCCGCCGGGCACTCGACGAGGCCGGCGGGAAGATCGTGACCCTCCTGGCGGAAGACGCGGGTGTCCACCTCCACTACGAGGAGGCGATCGCGAAGGTCGAGCAGTCGAACGGCACCGTGAAGGTCACCGGCACGGCGGGGTTCACCGCGAACGCCGACATCGTCGGGGTCGGCCTCGGGCTCACGATGAACATCGACCTCTTCGCCGATACCGGCCTGGAGACGAACGTCGGCGTGATCACGAACGAGTTCCTCGAGACCAACATGCCCGACGTCTGGGCCGCCGGCGACGTCGCCGAGTTCTACGACGTCGTCTCGCAGCGCCATCACCGCATGGGCACCTGGGACAACTCGCTGAACCACGGTCGCCACGTCGCGAAGAACATGCTCGGCGCGAAGCAGCCGTACGTCGAGGTGCCGACGTACGCATCGGGGATGTTCGACTCGAACATCTCGGTCATGGGCGTCACCACGGAGGAGGAGCCCGACGCCGAGGCGATCGTCGAGGTGGACTACGAGGGCCGCAACTACAAGCGCCTCTTCTTCCTCGGCGACAAGCTCGTGGGCGCGATGCTCATCGGCAAGATGAGGGGCCGGAAGAAGGTCCTGGAGCTCATCTCGAGCCGCACACCGATCGAGCGGCGCGAGATGGTCCTCGAGATGCTCGCGATGCCCGAGGCCGTCGCGAGGCCGGCGCCTCCGGCTTAGTGCTCCAGCGGGTCTCGTTCCCCGTCGCGGGCACCGAGGTCGTTGGCATCCTCCACCTCCCGGATGGCGAGACGATCGGCGGGGTCGCGGAGCTCGGAGGGCGCGTCAGCGACATCGAGGCGGGCCGATTCGTCTGCGAGGCGCTCGCCGCGGTCGGCGTGGCGGCCCTTCGCTTCGCGTACCGCACCGCGAGCGACATCCCGGGCAACGTCGCCGATGCAGCGGGCGCGATCCGACTCCTGCGCGCGCATCCGGCCATCCCGCAGCGGATCGGGATCGCCGGCCACTCGTACGGCGGCGCGATCGCCGGGATCGTCGCGGGCCGGGACTCGCGTATCCGCGCGGCCGCGCTCATCGTTCCGCCCGCGGAGCGCGACTACTTCGGCACGGTGAAACCGATGGCCGAGCTCTCCCGCACTCGGGCGAAGGTGCTGCTGGTGGGTGCCACCGCGGATGCGATCGTGCCACCGGAGCACACCGAGCGGTACGCCGTCCTCCTCCGCCAGGCGGGCGTGGCGCATCGCGTGGTGCGCGTGGAGGGTGCGGACCACAACTTCACGCTCCCGAAATACCGGGCGGCGATGCTCGACGCCGTGGCAAGCTGGTTCCGGGAGACGCTCGCGGGCTGACCGTTGCGCGCGATGCGGAAATCGCGGGGGGCGCGCCGTACGGTCGACCGATGTTCGAGCGCCTCGCCGACGAGGACGTCTGCTACCTCACGACGATCGGTCGGAAGAGCGGCAAGCCACACGAGATCGAGATCTGGTTCGGCATCCACGGCGGCCGGCTCTACGTGCTGAGCGGCGGCGGTGCGAACGCGGACTGGGTAAAGAACATCCGCACGCGACCGACGGTCAGGATCCGCATCAACACTCAGCGCACCGAGTCGAACGCACGGATCCTCCGTCCAAACACGAAAGAGGATGCCGCGGCGCGCGAGCTCCTCGACGCAAAGTACATGGACTGGCGCCCGGGGAAGAAGCTGTCGAGCTGGGCGCGCGGCGCGCTGCCCGTGGCGATCGATCTTTAGGCGAGCGGGAAGTACACCTCGGTCCGGAGCTCATCCGGCGTGGCGTTCGACGGGTCGTTGACGTAGACCTCCCACGGGCCGTCACCCAAGCGGGTCCCGTTCGCCTCCGCCCAGGCCATGATCCTCTTGTACTCGGGCGAGAGGGTCTCGTACGTTCCGAGATGCACGGTCATCGCGGCCTTCCCGCCGGGCAGTTCGGTCACGACGATGGAGCCGGACCCCGCGAAGGATCCGTCGAACGGGATGCCCGCCTCGACGTCGAACGCGGCCGGGTCGTTGTCGAAGTACCGCGCGAGCGGCCTTCCCATCGGTCGAGCTCCCGCGGTGCCGAGCGCGCCCGCGATCTCGGGATATGCCTCAGTGAAGAACGCCCCGAGCTGGCTCTGCGGGAACGTGCGCCGGATCCCGGCCAGCTTCCGCGGCTCGAGCTCGACGATCCGGATCGGTTCGGTCACGAGACCTTCGGGAAGTCTCCATGCGCCGCGAGGTACTGCACCACGCCGCCGGCCGAGAGGATCTCCTGGGCGAAGGGCGCGAGCGGCCGGATCGTCGCGTTCCCCCGCGGCGTGCGCAGCACCGCGTTCGGCATGTCGAGGGTGACCTCGTCGCCGTCCCTGGTGAGGGTGAGCGCGTCGGATGACTCGACCACCGGGATGCCGAGGTTGATGCAGTTGCGGAAGAAGATGCGCGCGAAGTTCTTCGCCACGATCCCGCCGACGCCGAGCTTCTTCAGCGCCGCGACGGCGTACTCGCGCGAGCTGCCGCAGCCGAAGTTCTCGCCGCCGACGAGGATGTCGCCCGGCTTCACTTCCTTCGCGAAGCCGGGCCGCGCGTCGCAGAACGCGTAGGTGTGGAATTTGTCCTGGCCGACCATGAACGGCGCGTAGCGGCCGGGCACCATCTGGTCCGTGTCGAGATCGTCGCCGAAGACCCAGGCCCGCGGCACTAGTCCTCCTGATCCATGCCGACGACCCACGGCGCGTTCGCCACGGGGTGCGCCATCACCAGCTCGCGCGACCGGTCGCCGGAGCGCTCCGATGCGGCCCCGCGGTCGCCTCGCTCCTCACGGCGCCTCGCCACGAGGGCGTCGAACGCGTCCTCGCCCGCCTCGAGGTACGGACGCGGGTCGTCGATGACGCCGGTGAGCGCCGCGACGGCCGCGACGTACGGCGACCCGAGGTAGATGGAGGCGTCCGGGGAGCCCATCCGGCCCTTGTAGTTGCGGTTCGCGGTCGAGAAGCAGACCTCGTGGCCCGCGAGGACACCGCCGGTCCGGCCGAGGCACGGGCCGCACCCGGAGCTGCCGATGACCGCGCCCGCGGCGGAGAGGATGCCGAGCGTGCCGTCGGCCATCGCGTCTTCGAACTGCCTGCGGGACGACGGCACGACCTCGAGGCGGACGCGCGGCGAGATCCGGCGCCCGCGGAGGATCGCGGCCGCCTGCTGCATGTCGACGAGCCGGCCGTTCGTGCACGAGCCGAGGAACACGATGTCCACCGGGATGCCGACCGCCTCGGAAACGTCGGACACCTGATCGACCCGCGGCGGGATCGCGATCTGCGGCTCGAGCGTCGAGAGGTCGACGTGGACCTCGCGCAGGTACGTCGCGTCCGGGTCGGGCCGCAGCCACGCCGGCGCCTCGGGCGTGCCGACGACGATGCCGGCCTTCGCGCCCATCTCCGTCGTCATGCCGGCGAGCGTGATGCGGTCGCCCTGCGGCAGACCGCCGACGCCGTGGAACTCGACGCACGCGTAGCGCGCGCCGTCGGTCCCGATCTCGCGGACGACGCGCATGATCGCATCCTTCATCGTGACGCCCTTGCGGAGCGTCCCGGTGAACGTCACCTTGATCGACTCGGGAACCCGAAGCCACGTGCGACCGAGCCCGAGCGCGACCGCGATGTCCGTCGCGCCCATGCCCGCGCCGAACGAGCCGACGGCGCCGTACGAGTTGCTGTGCGAGTCGCTGCCCACGATCACGGTCCCGGGCTCGCAGTAACCCTCCTCCACCATGATCTGGTGGCACACGCCCTCGCCGGCGTCGTAGAAGGTCTGGATCCCCTGCGCCCGCACCCACTCGCGCAGCACGCGATGCGAGTCGGCGACGACCGGCGTCGGCGCGGGCGCGGCGTGATCGACGAACACGCCGACCTTGCTCGTATCCCACACCCGGTCCTTGCCGAGGTCCTTGAGCCCGGCCATGACCGCGTCGATGACCGAGTCGTGGACCATCACCCGCGAGATCGGGACGATCACGAGGTCGCCCGCACGAACGTCGCGGCCCGACTGCCGCGACAGGATCAATTCGGCGAGGGTTTTAGGCAACGACCCATTCTCGCAGCAGGTTGTCGAGCTGGTCCATCGACAGCGGACCGGCGTCGGCGAGGGTCTTGATCTTTCGGGTGATCTCGCGGAGCTCGTCCTTGCCGAAGGTGAGGCCGAGCTCCTCCGCGCGCTTCCCGACCGCGTTGTGGCCGGTGAGCCGGTGCGCGATGTTCATCGTGCGGGTGAGGCCGAAATCCGCGGGGTCGAGGATCTCGTAGCTGTTCGGGTTCACGTAGATCGCCTTCGTGTGCATGCCGGCCTTGTGGTGGAACGCGTACTTCCCGGTGACGTACTCGTCGAAGGGAATGTCGATCTTCACGAGCGACGCGACGAGCTCATCCAATTCCTTGAGCTTCCGGAGGTCGTACTGCTTCTTGATGGCGGCCGGGTCGTCCGCGTACATCCGGGCGATGAAGCCGCCGAGCGGGGTGATGCCATTGCGCTCGCCGATCCCGAGAACGCTCGTGTCGATGTGGGTGGCGCCGCCCTCGAGGATGCTGTAGCTGTTGGCGATCGCGCAGCCCGCGTCGTTGTGCCCATGGAACTCGATGTCGCAGCTGATGTGGTGGCGGAGCTCGACCGCGAGCGCGTAGCACTGCCGCGGCGTCGCGATGCCGACGGTGTCGGCCACGCCGACCCGGTTCACGCCCATCTTGTCGACCGCCTGGTAGACCTTGAGGAGGTCGCCCTCGGTCGAGCGGAAGCTGTCCTCGCTCGAGAACCGGACCTCTTTGCCGTGATCCTTGATGAATTCGATGACCCGGCTCGCCTCGACGATGATCTCGTCGACGCTCTTTCCGTGGGAGAACTCGCGCAGGAACGACGAGGTCCCGAACAGGATGTCGATCCCGGTCACGCCGGACTCGACGGCGACGCGGGCATCATCCATGTGGCACCGCACATGCGTAAGGACCTTTGCATGGAGCCCGAGCGACGCGATCATCCGGAGGTCCTCGCAGGACTGCGGGGAGGCGACCGGCGAGGTGCACTCGATGTACTCGACACCGAACTCGTCGAGCAGCTTCGCGATGGCGACCTTGTCGGCCGTCGTGAAGTGCGCGTTCGAGAACTGCTCCCCCTCGCGGAGCGTGGAATCGATGATCGCGAATCGCTCGATCGGCACGCCATTCCTCCCTCGTTGGGCAACGAAAAAGGCCGGTCGCGCGACGTGCGCACCAGCCTCCGACGTATTTATCGAAGCCCTGCTGCGGTCAGCGCTCCGCGGCGGAGTGCCCTCTCCGTCGCGACAGCCCGCGTCCTTCCGGATCGCGGACCAGCTGACGATCCCGAGTCGGATCGCCCTCTCCGGCGGAACACCCCTGATCACCGCGTCGGCGGAAGCTCGTTCCTCGACGGCGCTACTGGTCCCCGCACCTCTGGCCGGCAACGCGTATTCAGTTGTGAAGCGAGTCTACCGGATGACGAGCGAGATTTCGATCAGGGTTTGGGGGCGACGGTGCGGCGGATGGCCCAGCTCGGCTTCTTGATCACGTCGTCGAGCCGGACGTGGGCGTAGCCGTGCGCTTCGATCTCATGCGCGGAGCGCTCGGCGCTCGCGGACAGGAGGGCGTTCATCGAACCCTGCTCGGTGACGGCGAAGCGGACGTCGCAGCCGCCGTAGCGGCACGGGAATCCTCCGGATCGCATGCGGTCACATCCTTCGGGCGGCCCTTCGCCCGTCAGAGAGGACCGTAACATGCGCGCACCCGCGTTCCTCCAGACCCGCGTCGAGCGCCTCGAGCGCGCCGGTGCGGTGCGAGGGATCATCGCGATCCTCTCGGACCCGCACGAGAAGACCTACGAGCGCGCGCACGCCGCGAAGGCGCTCGCGGACATGGCGAGCCGGCTCGGTGACGACCGCGACGCGGCCGTCGAGGTCCTGCTCGTGGCCGCGGACGAGCCGAGCGAGGTCCGCAGGTGGGCGTTGCTCGCGCTCGCCGAGCTGCACGAGCCGTTGGCCATGCCGGCCTTCCGCCGAGCCGCGCTCGATGGTGACTGGATGGTCCGGATCTTCGCCGCACACGGCTTCGACCGTCTCCGCGCGCACGACGCGCTCGTCGATGTCGTGCGGCTCCTCGCCGACCGGGAATCGGGGGTGCGCGAGGCCGCCGCGGCCGCCCTCGCGAGCATCGGCGACGGACGCGTCCGGCCGCTCCTCGAGCGCGCCGCCCTCACCGACCCCTACCCCTGGGTCCGTGACGCTGCGCAGGACGCCCTGAACGTGCTCGGGGCTAGCGGACCGGCGCCGGCAGCTTGAAGTCGGCGTCCGTGACGGTCGTGCTGAAAGCGGTGGCCTCCATGACGAGGGTCGAGCCTTGCGAGTTGATGGTCGTCTTGAGCGGGATGCCGTTCGTCGAGTAGCAGGTCGTCACGTCGCCGAACGCGCCGCCCGCGAGCGACTTCACGAGGTAGCACTGGGCCTGCTGGCCGGCGATCGTCTGGTTCCCGGTGAACGACGCGTTGAACTTCGATGGGTCGCCCTGGAGCTGGAGTGCGAAGTCGGCGGCGGGGTTCTGGCCGAACGCGGCCTGGTCGCCGCTCTTCTGGCAGAACGACTGGCCACCCGCGCTCGTGCACACGAACGTGCCGTCGGTGAGGGAGAAGACGGAGAACGTGGCCCCGGGGCCGGCGGAGAAATCGAACCGTGCGTTCGGGGCCTTGTAGTACCAGGTCTGCTCAGACGTCTGGGTCTGCCCAGCGGCCGTGATCGACCACGTGTAGGTCGCCTTGTAGCTCGTCGCTTTACCGGCCTTGAGGAGGTCGAGGATGCTCGGCCCGGAGGCCGTCGCGGGTGCCGCGGTGCTCGCGGCCTGGGTCGCCGTCGCGGCGGAAACGGCGGTCGTCGCTTGCGCGGACGTCGAAGCGCCGCCGCCGCAAGCGGCCGACGCCAGCGCGCCAGCCATCAGAACTTTCAGTGCTCGCAACATGTCGCCCTCGCCTTCCGTCGAGAGCCTAGTCCCAGTCGCGTTCGCCGAACCCGCCGGAGGCGAGCGCTAGTTCCCCGGTCCTTCGGCGCGAAGCAAGAGTGACTTCTGGCCTTTCGTCGCGGTGTCGCTCACGATGAGCGTGCCTGACCATCCCGCTTCCGTGGACGCCCAGGTGCTCCACGCGAGCGCACCATCATCCTGGCCGGCCAGCCGCGTCCACCCGGCCACGGCGAGCTGCTTTTCGAATGCGGCCTCGAGCGCACCGGCGCTCAACGACGTCGCCGCGGTGGTCTCCGATGTTTGGCGGCTGAGCCCGGGCCCGCCACCGATGCTGCTCATCGAGGACCCGCCGCCACCACCGATCAGCGTCGCGCCATCCGGAGGTCTCAGCGGCGGAAGGTGATTGCCTCCGCCTGACTGCCGCGACTTCGCGGAGCACGCGGAGCCACCGACGTTCGCGAGATTCGGCTGCACATTGATCCGAACGTCGTTCGGCGCGCCCGGACGTGCCGAGACCAACACGGTGAGCATCGCGGTTTCGCCCTTGCAGAGCAGCTTCGACACCGGCGGGGTCGACGCTTGGAAGCCACCGGGCGTCGCCCCGGCGCCGGTCGCTGCGGACGGCACGCTCCAGCCCTGATCCTTGAATCCCTGCTCGTACGCGGCGGCGACCTGCTGTGGATCGCCCGGTGCGTCGATCACGACGTCGGCCGATCGATCGGTGCCGCGGACGCGAACGGCGCTGCCGACGAGCCGCGCGCCGCTCATTGTCGGTAGCGTGATCGCCGGATCGGTCGGAAGCGCGGCCGGGAGGAGCGTGATCGTCATCGGACCGGTGGGCGCGTAGCCGAAATTGAGCAGTCGCTCGGCAAGCTCGTGGTACTGCGCCTCGTCGCCGAGTGGCGCTGCCTGCGGCGCCCCTGCTGGGGCGCGATCCGCCGCGATCTGCTCGCGCGCCGCACGCAGCCCGACGGCCCCACCCACGATCACGATGAGTGCGACGAGCGTGGAGGCGACGATCGAGATCGAGCGGCGCACGGACCTATCTGAACATCGCTCAGGACGATGTCAAACGTCGGGGGGCGTTCGTGCCCCGTCTTGCTCGGCATGCACACTCTCGACCGTCGATCGCATCGCAACACCTGCGCTGGATACGCGAATGGGATGACGACGCACCGAACTCGGCGCACGCTAGGCGTCATGCGCTGGATCGCGATGACACTCGTGGCCGCGGCGTCCGCTTGCACGCCCATCGCAGCGCCGCCCGGATCGCCAAGCCCGGTCCCGGTGACGGCGACTGTCGCGCCATCGCCGACCACCGCTCCTCGCGTATCGGCGACCGCCTCACCCCTGCGGCCTGGCCTGGCGAGCGCCGGCGCCGCGCCGGACGCCGGCGTGCTGTTCATCAACGGCCCCGATAACCGCATCTACCGCTACGACGGCGCGACCGGGACCCTGAGCGTCGTCGGCGCGGCGTCGTCCTTCGCCATCGAGCGGACCGACGGCGTGCTCACGATCGGGACCCACGGCTCGGCGGATCTCCTCCGGTGGGATGGCACAACGCAACAGTCGATCTGTGGCGACGGCAGCGTCATCGCGGTCGCGTCCACGGGCGCGTGCGCCTACTCCGGTGACGGCGCGGATCCGTCGGTCTACGTGCGCCTTCCCGGCGAGACCGCACGCCGCCCGCTGCTGCCCGGCGATTGGCGCGCCGGCGGTGTTGTCTGGGATCCATCGGGGACCCGCATCGCGCTCACGCGCTCACTTGGTGGGTCCGATCTGGCGACGCGCCTGCATGACGCGCTGTGGGTCATCGATGCGGACGGGACGCCGCGCGAGCTGTACCGGCCACCCGGGGACTTCGCGTTCGTGTATGGCCTCGGGTGGTCACCCGACGGGCGGTTCATCACCGCGCTGCAGCAGCCGGAGCCCAGCGCGTCGATCGCGATGGACGGCCTCGAGCTCCTGCTCGTCGAGGTCGCGACCGCGCGCGTGACCTCGCTCGGCAAGGTCGTGCACGCCTGGTACCGGTGGTCCGCTGACGGCCGGCTCGCGTTCGTCAGCGGCGCCGGACGCGAGACCTGGACCGGCAAGCAGCTCATGCTCCGCGAGCGCGACGGCGCGATCGTGCCGGTCAGTCCCACTGGGCGGGTCGGCCTTGCGCCGGCGTGGGCGCCCGTCGGCGGTCAGCTCGCCTGGATCGACGCGCCCGAAGGCGACGCCTACACGGATCGCGCGTACATCAACGGCGTCGGTCCCGGCTCACGGCGCGGCTCGGTCTCGCCTGGCTCGGGCATCGGATGGATCGACTGTGGTGACCGGGTCGTCGAGGGCGTGCGCTGGTCCGCGGATGACCAACTCCTCCTGCTCTGCCGTCGGGTCGGCGACGTCAGCCGTCCGCTCGAGCTCTGGCTCCGCCGGTTCGGCAGGACCGGCCCCGAGCTCGTGCCGCTCGTGACCGGGCTGGGAGACGACGTCCTGCGCGGCTTCGGCGTGTACGGCGCGCATCCGAGCCTGTTCGGCCTCGTCGCGTGGTCGCAGGCCGTCCCGGACCCGCGGCGGCAGCTCTCGCCGGCCGGGTTCGTGCTGCCGAGCGCGTGCGCGTATGTCTCGCCGGGCACGCCGAGCGGCATGCGGACGCTCTGGCAGGTCGACTGCGGCGTCGCGGGACGACACGATGCGCGCGGCCTCCTCGGTCCCGCGCTCGTGGCGCAGGGCTGGACGACGTGCGGGCCCGCTACGGCGACGCAGACCTGGCTCAAGGATGAGTGGGCGCTGACCGTGAGCGAAGCCTCGGGCGAGCCGATCTCCTACATCGGAGTCAGTCAGAGCCCGCGACGGATCGTGACCTGCTGAGGCCTCGGAGGTGCAAGCGCCCGACGCGTGCTGCGCTCGTCGCGGTGTTGTTCGCCGCATCGGCTTGCGCGCCGACAGCGATCGCGGGTCCGTCGGCGACGGGCATTCCGACAACTGTTGCGCCAACGGCCACCGGGACTCCACAGGCGACTCCGAGTCCGACGCGCCCAACTCCCTGGAGTGAATTGCGGTGGTCCGAGCCGGTCGAAGTCCCAGATCAAGGGTTCATCTTTCAAATCGTGAGATGGCATGACGAGTACGTCGCCGCAGGGCAGACAACAGACGGCGGGCGGTACGTCGGCGGCACGTTCGTCTCAGCAGATGGCCTGCACTGGGAGCGGACTTCCGTGTTCCTGTCGAATCCGACGCTCGTGGTCACCGACACGAGCTTGATTGCTGTCGTTACCACCGACGCGTCGTCAAAGGCGGTCAGGGCGTGGACCTCAGGTGACGCTCGGACCTGGCAACCGCGGGATGCGCTCGGCATCACTGGCGCCACGATCGAACGGCTCACAGCGCGGGGCTCGACGATCATCGGGACTGGCACCGACACGAGTGGCCGGGCCCTAATGTGGCGGTCAGTTGGCGGCGCTGCCTGGGCCCGGACGGATCTGCCTTCGGCGCGCGCGATCGTTCGTGATCTCGTCACCGTGACCGATGGCTTCATCGCGTTAGGTCGCGACGGGGATCCCGATGTCGCGACCGGCGGAGTCGGCGTACCCGGCGTGGGGTTGCCCGCGGCGTGGTGGTCTTCGGACGGTCTCGCGTGGACGACGCTCCAGGTCGAAGGCCAGCCTGCGGCTGGTGCCCAATTAACCCAGTTGTTCGCCGGCGCCGATGGCTACTTCGCTATCGGCTCGGATTCAACCGATCCCTCGGTCAACGCGCGTGCTCCGCTGGTCTGGGTCTCGGCGGACGCGCGCACGTGGCGGTTGCTCGGGCCTCGTCCTTTCCCGTGGGGGACGGCAGGGAGCAACGGGGAGCGCGCCGTTTACTTCGCCTCGGGCGGACGGACCATCGAGGCGCGGGGCTCACGCGATGGCCGTCAATGGACCCCGATCCCGTTCACGGGCGATGTCGCCGACATTCCCGGTTTCGTCCCCGTTTCACAAGGCGCACAGCTCGATCAGATCTTCGTCATGGCGCAGGGGATCATCGTCGTAGGGCACCTCGTCGGTCAGCAGTCGAGCTCGCCGATGGCGTGGTTCGTCGACGCGGCCCCGCCTCGATAACCCACCAACATCCGCCGACAGAACTCCTCGAGCTCGCCCGTGAAGGCCGACCCGGTAAGCCACCCTCGGTAGGTCTCGCATTTCACAAACAAACAAGCCCGGCGTAGCCGACTCGCGGGGCTGCTCACAACCCGCTGAGCCAAAAAAGGAGGCATCCGCCTGCGTACAGCCCGCGGCGCCCGGCAATTGTCGAGAGAGTCAGCCCTCCGCGTGGCCCAGAACCCAGACCTGCTCGCGGCCGTAGGCGGGTGGCCCGCCGCTGAAGTCGCCGTAGTCAGCAACCACCTCGAAGCCGACCAGCTCGAAGAGGTACCGCATCTCGCTCCGCAGGGTCCAGCGCAGGGTGAGCTGCTCGGTGGTGGTCCGCAGCACCTTGCCAGAGGCGTCGATCTCGCTGAATGTCCAGTCTTCGTCGATGAGTTGGCGCGCCGGATCGGGCCGCCGCCCCCCGATCTCCCAGATGACACGGTTGCCGGTCGTTGAGTGGATGAGCTCGCGGCGTTGCGTGGTGACCTCAGCGCTTGGGATGACGAGGTCGAGCCGTGGATCGAACAGGTCGAGGACGAGCCGACCGTTCGGGCGGAGATGGGTCCGGAGTGCCGCCAGCGCCTCCCGCTGGGCGGCGGACGTGAGCATGAACTGGAAGACCCGGCCGGGCGCCACGATGAGCGCGAAGTCGCGCCCGAGGGCAAGGGTCGTCAGGTCGGCTCGGCGGAAGGAGAGGCGGGCCGCTGCATCGGCGGACAACGCCGCTCGCTTCTGTTCTGCGAGACGCAGCATTGGCGCAGAGAGGTCGATGCCCACGACCTCGTGCCCATCCAACGCGAGGGCCGTGGTCACCCGACCAGTGCCGCACCCGACCTCGAGGATCGGTCCGCCGGTTTCCCTGGCCAGACGCCGGTAGAAGTCAGTGTCGCTCCCCACCGAGCTGGCCATGGCGAGCTCCGCGCCCAGGGCGTCGTACATCTCGGTATGCAAGCTGTCGGCTTCGTAAAAGGCACGGTGCTTCGGCTTCTCGATCATGGGTCGAGCGTGGCTTCCAAACGCTAGCGGGTCAAGTTCCGCCACCGCCAGCCGCAAATCTGCGGGAGACGACCCTTTTCCCGCGCGACCTCAACAGTTTCGTCCCGCAGCGCCGTCACAACTAGTCAGGTGTTCTCCGGCCACTTCCTGAATTAGGGCACCGCGGGCACTAATCACCGGCAGTCGGTAATGCGGACGTACATGCCGGTGCCCGCTGACCGGAACGGCAGGAACTACGGGGCACGCGGGCCCGTGCCCCGCACTCCATCCCTAGAACTGCGCGACGAACGTCACCACGACTCCTCCGGCACTGACCACGAACGTGTCAAGCACCGCCGTCCGTTCGGTCCACGGGAAGTAATAGGCCCCGGCGGTTGAGACGGTCGTCGGACCGACGCGGAGCGGTATGCCGACACCGTTCACGGTGAGGGTGACCGGGGCGCCTGGGGGCAGGCCGTACGCGATGCAGTCCTGGTAACCGCCTCCGCCAGGGGCCTGCGTGCCGGGAGGGAAGATGCAGCCGTTGGTCGCCGGGAGGACCGCGGGCGTCGGGAGCGCACCGCTCGGGACGGGGGTCCCCGGCACGAACGGTGGTGTCGCCGTCGGAACCGCGGTCGGCGGGCGCGTTGCGGTGCGCGTCGGCGTCGCCGGCACGGGCGTGAGACTGGGTGTGGTCGACACCGGCATGGCGGTCGGCACGCGCGTCGCAGCTGGCTCAACCAACACGGGAGATGCGATCGGGCTCGCGCTCGCGATCGGCACGGCCTGTGCGATCACGAGCGTCGGTGCAGCGGCTGACGCCGACGCGACCGCGGTCGACGCGGTGCGCGAGCCACACGCCGTCGAGAGCACGCACCCAACGACCAAGATCGCCACGGCCGAGCGACGCTCCATCACGGCCCTCAACGCCGCGGCCCGTCCACCTGGTATCGGGTGATTCGACTCTGATCGATGACCGCCTTACGCAAGCGAGCCCACGCCCTACCCGCACGGGCATCCCTTCCAACGATTGCGTAACGGACCAGTCAGGCGACCGACTGCCCCGTTAGTCGGGAGTACGACCTTCGCTACAGGCGTACCGGGGGACCCATGACCACACTTACCGCGGTCGAGACGGCCGCTCGCGTCCCATGGCAACACACGCTCCGACCAGTCCAGGTGGTCGGCAACGTCCCGGTTGATCGCGCCGTGCTCTTCGCTGGACACGCTGAGTGCCCGAGCTGCGGGGCGTTCGTGCGACGGGTCTCCTCACACGGCGCAGGCGCGTGCGAGGTCGTGGCCGGATGGTGCAACGTCTGCTGCACGACGACGTACTTCGCTCCGACCGCGTAGCTCCGCCTGCCCGACGCCTTCGCCGACGAGTTTGCGCGCGCAATCCGCGCCGGACGCGGGAAGGCGACGCCGGGAGACGATCTTCAGCGAGGTCGTCGTCGACGAAGGCTGTCTCGTTTCCGTGACGCCGCAGTCGCGATGGCTCGACTACATCGAGCGAACAGGCGTCCTCAACTTGGAGACACCTGTTTTGGTCGGGAGGCGTCGGCGGGAATCGAACCCGCGATGAGGGTTTTGCAGACCCTTGCCTTGCCACTTGGCGACGACGCCGGGGACTTCGATTTTACGGGGCCAGCGGGTCGAGCGCATGCTTACGCGCGCGATGCTCCCCATCGGCGACGAGGACAACCCGAACCCGGCGTTCCCCTACGTCAACATCGCGCTCATCCTGGCCTGCGTCGTCGTCTTCCTCTACCAGCTCGTGAATCCCGACTTCACCAACGGCTACGCGGCGGTCCCGGCCGAGATCACGACCGGCCGCGACATCGTGGGGCAGTTCCCGATCCAGCTCGCCGACGGCACGTCGGCGATCATCGATGAGGCCCGCGGACCGTCACCGATCTGGCTCACCCTCATCACGTCGATCTTCATGCACGGCGGCTGGGCCCACATCGGGGGCAACATGCTGTTCCTGTTCATCTTCGGCGACAACGTCGAGAAGGCGTTCGGCCACCTGCGCTACCTGGGCTTCTACCTGATCGCCGGCCTCGTGGCGGCCCTCGCGCAGGTCTACTCGGATCCGCAGTCGATCCTCCCGAGCCTCGGCGCATCGGGTGCGATCGCGGGCGTGCTTGCGGCGTACGTGGTCATGTTCCCGACGAACCGCGTGCGGGTGCTCTTCGGCTACTTCATCGTCAACGTGCCGGCGATCTTCATGATCGGCGTGTGGGCGTTCATCCAGTTCGCGAACGGCTTCGCATCGACGGCGATCAGCGCGCAGACCGGGGGCGTCGCCTACTGGGCGCACATCGGCGGATTCACCGCCGGGTTGCTGATGACGCTCGCGTTGAAGCCGTTCGTGGAGACCGACGTCGGCCCACACGTCGTCGGCCGAGCTTTCTAGTTGCGCGAGCGCTTTAGATGATGGCGGCGAGGCGCTCCACGTCGTTCGCGGTGTCCGCGCGTCCGTCGAGGCGGTAGGCCGCCCCGAGCAGGCGGCACTTGTCGCGCGCGACATCGCGGCGACCGAGGCCGCAGTCGACCTCGATGAGCAGGCGCTGCGCCTCGCGATCGGTGTATCCCGCGCCGATGTAGTCGAGCAGTAGATCCGACGCGGCCTGGAGCTTGTGGAGCGACAGGAGACGTCGGGCCGCGTCGAGCGCGACCTCGGTGGCCCGCGGATCGCGCGCCGCGATGAGGATCGACGCGCGCATCGCGGTCGCGGCCGCCTGCTGGTCGGGCGTCGAGCCCGGCTGGAGCGCGGCGAGGAGCGCTTCGATGTCGATCGGGGGCCGCGCCTTCCATGCGGCTTGCGAGAACTTGCGGACGGCGTCCTTCGAGCGAGGCGCGATGCGAGCGGCAAGGTCGACCGGCGCCTCGTCCATCGCGTCGACGGAGGTCATCGTGTGGGCATCGGCCATGACCATCGCGCTCGTCGTGCCGGTCGGCCGCGTGCGCGGCAGATCGTCGATGACGATCCGCTGCGCGGCAGGCGGCTCGGCCGGCACGAGCCGCCGGACGACCGACGGCTGCGGAGGGGGCGGGCTGACCCGTTGAGGCACCGCGCGCAGTGCCGGCGTCGGCGCGGGAGCGGCCGCGGCTGGGCGCGCCGCGGGAGCGGCCGAGCGCGCCGCGGGAGCGGCCGGGCGCGGCGCGGGCTTCGGTGCGTCGCCGGGCACCAGGCGATCGACGAGGCGGATGAGGCCCGGGAGGTCGCCAAGCGTCTCCCGGGCATACGTCAGCTCGAGCCACGCGCGCCGGCTGTCGCCTTCGGCAAGCGCGTAATCCACGAAGCGCTCGTACTCGGCACACGCCCCGACCGTGTCACCGGCGTTCGCGTGCGCCGCGGCGAGACGGCGGTGCGCCGCGAGGTCGCCGGGCGCGATCGCGACGGCCTCCGTGAGCAGGACGATGGCCTCGGCGCGATCGCCCTTCCGCGTGAGGCTCGCCGCCCCATCGCGGAGCGCGAGGATCGCGGCGGAGATGTCCTCGAGCGCCACCTGGGTGCGCGCGAGACCGCGGAACGATTCCGCGTCCCCATGCTTCTCCACGAGCTGCCGGTACGCCTCTTCGGCCTGACGGAGCCTTCCGCTCGTGACGAGCTTCGCGGCGGCGTCGAGCGCAAGTCGCGGCGCACCGCCGTCCTTCGCCTTCGCGTGCGCTCTCGGATGAGCAGCGGCATCGGCGGAGGCGAGCGCGGCGGCGCCGAGTCCAGCGACGCGATCGCCGAATTCGCTCGCGCGCTCCTGATCCATGATCCGAGCGGCGGCGATCCGCGCGCGCTCGGAGAGCGTCGCCAGATGCCACGGGGTGAGTGTGTCCGCGGTGCACTCGAGGGTCCGCAGCTCCTTGGAGAGGAACTGTTGCGACGCGGGCCCGAGGTACTCCTTCGCGACCCGCAGCACCTGCCCGGCGAGCTCGTTCATTCCTCTCCTGGCTCGTCGGCGAACGCGTAGAAGCGGAGCGCGTTCAGGAGCCGGTCGAACGCCGAGGCGACCTCCCGCGTGATGTCGTCCCCGGTGCGCGTTTCGAAGTGCGCCGCGCGGAGGTCGGTGTCGCCGGTCGACACGCTCGTCGCGACGCCCACGAGCTGCCGGAGCGGCCGCACGAGCGACCGCGTCAACAGGATGCCCACGATCAAAGAGAGCAGGAGCCCGATCGCGACGACGCTCGCGGCGTTGAACGTCGCGTCGTCGGCCGCCTTGGTGTACGTCGCGAGCGGGACCGCGAGGACGTAGGCCCACGGCTTCGCCGCCAGGCGGGTGGCGACGCCGCGCTGCTCGGCCGAGCCCGCGCCGTACGCGAACTGGGTGAATCCGGTCTTCAGCGGATCGAGCGCGGTCTTGAGCGTCGGCAGCGGGTCGATGACCAGCTTGTCCGGCGAGCTGATCGTCCCGAAGCGCTTATCGGCAACGAGCTTCGCCGCGACGTCGGGCGCGATCGGCGCGATCGGCCGGTAGATGAGGCTCTCGGCCTGGTCGCGGTGGCCCTTCGTCTCGGAGACCGCAAGCCGGATGCCGTAGTCGTCGAGGAGGAAGCTGTGCGCACCGACACCGACGGAGTCGGCATCCGCTTCGACGATGCTCCAGATCGCGGTGAGGTTCAACCGCGAGCGGACCACGCCGACGACCTTGCCGCTCGGCCCGAAGACCGCGGCGGAGAAGAAGAGCGCCGGTTTGTTCGTGATGACCGAGTAGCTCGGGTCGCTGATGTACGGCTGGCCGGTGGTGCTCGGCGTGATGAAGTACTGACGGAATTTGAGATCCGTGTTGTCGTCGCTGGGCACCGACGACACGGCCATCTTGCCGGTCATGTCGACGACGCCGACGGATTCGTACTCGGCCGACCGCGCGGTCGCGGCCTTGAGCGCGTCGCGCGCGATCTCTTTGACCGCCGGGTCGTAGGACGTGGCGTAGCGGACGACGTCCGGGATGCGGCTCACGAGCACGATGTCGTCGAGCCGGTTCTGCAGGTACGCGTCGAGCGCGGCCGCGGTCGAGGTCGACCGTTGCTGGATGTTCGTGACGCCGAGCGCGGTGAGATCGGTGCGCGTCTTCTGGATCGAGACCACGCTCACGAGCGCGATCGGCACGACGCCGACGACGAGCAGCGCGGCCAGCACCTTCTGCCAGAATCGAACGCCCGTCTGTCGTTTCGTGCTCGCGCGCTTCCCAGCCATCAGTCGCCTCCGCGCCCCCGTATCGCCGATCGATGCGCCCTCGCGGGCGTGCGCGGAGTGTCGCTAGGCGGAAGGGCGACTCCTAGTCACAGCGCATGAGCACGTCGTACCGCGAACGGCCTAGTACCTTCGGCGTCGTATCAGACCGACACGTCACCGAGCGAGCGCGGGCCGCGTGGAGCGCCGCGAATCGCGGATGAGGCCCCTGAGGAGCTTCTTGCTCTGCTCGACCTCGATGCGATCGGCGTCGGTGAGACCGGCGTTCGCGGGATCGGGGCGCCACCAGCACTCGAAGCCCCAGAGGCGCTCGTTACTTGCGAGCGCGGTCGGTGCCTCGCTCGGCGCGGGTCGGACGATGCGGAGCCGCGGCACGCCGAACCCCGCGCGTCGCGGGTCGCCGGTCTCGAGGTCGAAGAAGCCCTCGAAGACCGCGGCCGCGCCCGTCCGGTCCGGCTCGCCCTCCCGGCAGTCCATGACGATGACGCACGGGGTGCCGGTGCGCAGCTCGTCGGGCGAGCGCTGGACCGCCGCGCCACGCCGGCGCAGCGGACGATCACGTCGCGCGAGGCCGCGTGCCGGTTGCGGTGGCTTCGGCTCGGCCGGAGCGCGCGTCGGGCGCCGTTCGGCTCCGCCACCACCGCCGCGACGCCGGCCGCCGCGCGAGCGACGGCGGCGCGGATCGTTCTCCATACGCGTTCGAGTCTCGCACGACGCGCGCCCTACCATTGGCCGCGAGGGGCACGTGCAAGACAAACCGATCCACGACGTCTTCGACGAGTTCAAGCACCAGCTGCCTGACATCGACCCCGCGGAGACGCAGGAGTGGGTCGATTCGCTCGACGCCCTCGTCGACGCCGGTGGCCCCGAGCGCGCCCGGTTCGTCCTCTACAAGGTGCTGAAGCGCGCCCGCCAGCTTCGGGTCGGCCTGCCCCCGCTCACCCAGACCCGCTACATCAACACGATCTCGCCCGAGCAGGAGCCGTTCTTCCCGGGCGACGAGGCGATGGAGCTCCGGATCCGCCGGCTCATCCGCTGGAACGCCGCGGCGATGGTCCTTCGCGCGAACCACGACTACCCGGGCATCGGCGGGCACCTCGCGACGTACGCGTCGGCCGCGAGCCTCTACGAGGTGGGCTTCAACCACTTCTTCCGGGGCAAGGATGATGGCACGGCCGGCGATCAGATCTTCTTCCAGGGTCACGCGTCACCCGGCATCTACGCCCGCGCGTACCTCGAGGGCCGCCTCACCGAGGACCAGCTCGCGCACTTCCGCCGCGAGGTCGTTCCCGGCGAAGGCCTCTCGTCGTATCCGCACCCGCGGCTCATGCCGGAGTTCTGGGAGTTCCCGACGGTCTCGATGGGTCTCGGCCCGCTCGCGGCGATCTACCAGGCTCGCTTCAACCGCTACCTGCTGCACCGCGGGATCACCGACACGAGCGGCTCGCGCGTCTGGGCGTTCCTCGGCGACGGTGAGTGCGACGAGCCGGAGGCGCTCGGCGCGCTGCATGTCGCCGCGCGCGAGGGTCTCGACAACCTCACCTTCGTCGTGAACTGCAACCTCCAGCGGCTCGACGGTCCGGTGCGCGGGAACGGGAAGATCGTGCAGGAGCTCGAGTCCGTGTTCCGCGGATCGGGCTGGAACGTGATCAAGGTCCTCTGGGGCCGCGAGTGGGACGACCTGCTCGCGCGCGACGTCGACGGTGTGCTCGTGAACAAGATGAACGAGTGGCTCGACGGCGATTCGCAGCGGATGACCGTCGCCGACGGCGCGTACATCCGCGAGCACTTCTTCGGTCCCGATCCCCGGTTGAAGAAGATCGTCGAGCACCTGTCGGATGACGAGCTGCGGATGCTCCGTCGCGGCGGTCACGATTACCGGAAGCTGTACGCGGCGTATTCGGCCGCGGTCGCGCACCGCGACGCGCCGACCGTCGTCCTCGCGCAGACGGTGAAGGGATGGACCCTCGGGCCGAACGTCGAGGCCCGCAACGTCACCCATCAGGCGAAGAAGCTGTCGGTCGAGGAGCTGAAGATCTTCCGCGACCGCCTCGAGCTCCCGATCCCGGACGACCAGCTCGAGGTCGCGCCGTTCTACCACCCCGGCATGGACAGCGAGCCGATCCAGTACATGCTCGAGCGCCGTCGCGCCCTCGGCGGTCCGATCCCGAAGCGCGTCGTGCGCGCGAAGCCGCTCGCGGCGCCCGATGCGAGCGCGTTCGCGGAGTTCCCGAAGGGCAGCGGCGCCGCGGCCGCCTCGACGACGATGGCGTTCACGCGTCTCCTCCGAAACCTCCTGCGCGACAAGGTCATCGGCAAGCACATCGTGCCGATCATCCCGGACGAGGCGCGGACGTTCGGCATGGATCCCCTGTTCAAGGAGGTCGGGATCTACTCGCCCCTCGGCCAGCGGTACGAGCCCGTCGACGCCGAGACCCTCCTCCCCTACCGGGAGGCGCAGGACGGCCAGGTCCTCGAGGAGGGCATCACCGAGGCCGGATCGATGGCCTCGTTCACCGCCGCGGGGACCGCCTTCGCGACCCACGGCATCCACATGATCCCGTTCTACGTCTTCTACTCGATGTTCGGCCTACAGCGGACCGGAGATCAGGTCTGGGCGTTCGGCGACACGCGCGGCCACGGCTTCCTCCTCGGCGCGACGGCCGGCCGGACGACCCTGAACGGCGAAGGGCTGCAGCACGAGGACGGCCACAGCCAGCTGCTCGCGACCGTCATCCCGAACATCCGCGCGTACGACCCCGCGTTCGCGTACGAGACCGCGGTCATCGTCGAGGACGGGCTGAAGCGGATGCTCGTGGATGGCGAGGACGTCTTCTACTACCTCACCCTCTACAACGAGAACTACCCCATGCCCGCGATGCCCGACGGCGTGCGCGACGGGATCCTGCGCGGCATCTACAAGTACAGGGCCGGGCATGGCGGGAGCCGCCGCCGCGTCGCGCTCCTCGGATCGGGCTCGATCCTGCAGCAGGTCCTCCGGGCGCAGGAGCTCCTCGCCGACCGCTACGACGTGTCCGCCGACGTCTGGAGCGTGACCTCGTACCAGCTCCTCCGGAACGAGGCGCTCGAGGCCGAACGGTGGAATCGACTCCATCCGGAGGCCGAGCCACGGATCCCGTACGTCACGCAGGTGCTGCGCGACGCCGGCCCGGTGATCGCCGCGACCGATTTCCTCAAGTCGGTCGCCGACCAGATCGGCCGCTGGAGCCCCCAGCCGTTCATCCCGCTCGGCACGGATGGCTTCGGGCGCAGCGACACGCGCGAGGCGCTCCGCCGCTTCTTCGAGGTGGACCCGGAGAGCATCGCGGTCGCTTCCCTGCACGGTCTGACGCTCTACGAGCAGTACGCGCCGGCCGACGTCGCGAAGGCGATCGCCGACCTGGGGCTCGATCCCGAGAAACCGGAGCCCCGCCGCAGCTAGGCCTTCGCGCAAGGTGGAATCCGCGTTGCGCCCGTCGGCAGCGAGCGCATAATCGCGCGGGAATTCGGGCGCGGGAGGTCAAAGGGTGGACGACGTGACCCAGCGGAAGGTCAGCCGGCGAACATTGCTCAAAGGCGCCGCAGCCGCGGCGGCGGTCCCGATCGCGGCAGCGTGCGTCGGCGCGACGACGACGACGAGCACCACCGCGCCGGCGGCAACGACCGCGGGCGCGACGAAGACCCCGGTGAAGCTCGGCGGCACGCTGAACATCCTCCAGTGGAGCCACTTCGTCCCGGACTACGACACGTACCTCGACAAGTGGGCCGCCGACTGGGGCGCGAAGAACGGCGTCACCGTGAAGATCGACCGGGTGCCACAGGCGGACCTGCCGGCGCGCGCGGCCTCCGAGGCCGGCGCGAAGTCGGGCCACGACCTCTTCGGCCACTGGTCGCAGGGCTTCGCGGCGCTGTTCGAGGACAGCCTCGTCGACATCTCGGACATCTGCAACGACGCCGCGAACAAGTACGGCGGGTTCATCCCGGCCGGCGAGGCCATCGGCAAAGTGAACGGGAAGTGGCGCGACTACCCGAACTTCTTCATCCCGTTCCCGAGCCTGTGGCGCAAGGACGCCTGGACCGCGGTCGGGCTTCCGAACGGGCCGACCAAGTGGCAGGACCTCCTCGACAAGGGAGCCCAGCTCAAGGCGAACAACACCCCGGTCGGGACGTCATTCGCCCAGAACTCCGACGCCGAGCAGACCTGGCGCTCGCTGCTCTGGTCGTACGGCGGCGGCGAGTTCACCCCGGATGGGAAGAGCGTCGCCATCGACAGCCCGGCGACCCGTCAGGCCCTGCAGTTCGCGAAGGACCTCCTACCGTTGATGGACCCCGCGGTGCTCTCGTGGGGCGACGTCGACAACAACACGTGTCTGCAGTCCAAGCGCTGCTCGTGGATCTACAACCCGATCAGCGCGTATCGCACGATCGAGACGCAGGACCCCGCGCTCTTCCAGAACGTCTTCGTGAACCTGCCGCTGACCGGGCCGAAGGACCAGATCTGCTCGATCCAGTGGGAGTGCTACGGGATCTGGAACTTCTCGAAGAACATCGACGCTGCCCGGCAGTTCCTCATCGACTACATCCCGGAGTTCCAGGGCCAGGCCGTCGCGAGCAAGGGCTACAACAACCCGTTCCTCAAGAGCCGCCTCGCGAAGCCGATGCCGGTCCTCGGGACCGACGCGAAGCTCATGCAGCTCCAGGACATCGCGAACTACGTCCGCGCGATCGGGTACCCCGCGCCATCGACGAAGGCGGCGTTCGACTCGTTGAACACGCACATCATCCCCGACATGTTCACGAACTACGCCACCGGCAAGAAGTCGCTCGACGACTCCATCGCCGACGCGACCAAGCGCCTCAAGGACTCCATCGCGAAGTTCCCTTGAACGGGGCACGTGGGGGCCGGCGAAGCCGGACCCGAAGAACGAGAGGAGGGTCCGGAGCTTCGCTCCGGCCCTCCTCTTCTTATTTCAGCGCGCCGCCGGTGATGCCCTTCACGAAGGTGTCGAGGAAGATGTTGTAGATGATCGCCACGGGGACCGCGATGATCAGCGCCCCCGCCATCAGCGAGCCCCAGAAGAAGACGTCACCGCGCACGAGATCGGAGACGACCCCGAGCGTCACGAGCTTCTGGTCCGACGAGGACACGAACGTCAGTCCGTAGACGTACTCCTGCATCACGAGCGTGAACGCGAAGATCACGATCGTGAGCATGCCGGGGACGCTGACCGGCAGCACGATCCGGAACAGCGCCCCGAGCCGGCTGCAGCCGTCGACCCGCGCCGCCTCGGTGATCTCCTTCGGGACGCCCTTGAAGAAGCCCATCAGGAGCCAGGTGCAGAACGGGATGGTGAACGTCGGGTAGACGAGGACGAGCGCCCATTTCGTGTTGATGAGGCCGAAGCCGGCCACGAGCTGCGAGAGGGGCAGGAACAGCAAGGACGAGGGCACGAGGTACGTGAGGAAGATGCCGATCCCGAGCGTGGAGGATCCGGGGAAGCTCGTCCGCGCGAGGACGTAGGCCGCCGGCACGCAGATCACGAGCGTGATCAGGACGACCAGGCCGCCGACCTCCACGGTGTTCATGAACCAGGTCACGTACGGCGTCTTCTCGAGGAGGTAGGTGACCTGATCGAGGGTCGGCGCCAGGTGGAACAGGATCGGGTTGTTGTCCAGGTTGTAGAGGTCGTTCACCTGCTTGAACGCGGTCAGGAACATCCAGTAGACGGGGAAGAACGCGAAGATGACGAACGGGATGAGCGCCAGCGCGAAGAGGACGTTCGAGCGGAGATGGCGGAGCCGATAGGCGGTCGAGTGCGTCGGGCGGTGGAGGGCGATCGCGGCCATCAGTCGATCGACCGCGACTTGAGGTTCCGGAGCATGAACAGCGCTCCCAGGAGGAGCACCGGGAAGAGGAACAACGAGATGGTCGCGCCGCGTCCAAGGCCACCGGAGAGCACGCCGGTCACGAACGCGTAGGACGAGATGACGTGGGTCGAGTTCACCGGGCTGCCGCGGGTGAGCACCCAGACCACGGTCATGTCGGTGAACGTGAACATGAGCGAGAACAGGAGGGCGATGTAGATGATCGGCGCGATGATCGGGACCATGATCTTGCGCCAGCGGGTCCACCACCCCGCCGCGTCGAGGCTCGCGGCTTCGAGGATCTCCTGCGGCACCGAGTTGATCGCCGCGGTGAGCACGATGGCCGTGAACGGCAGGTTGCGCCAGACGTTCACGACGATGATCGAGATCATCGCGTAGTTCTCTTCGCCCAGCCAGTTCGGACCGGGCGACGCGAGCAGCCCGGCGTGCGTTCCGAGCCAGTTCACGACGCTGTAGGTCGGGTTGAGCATCCAGTTCCAGGCCATCGCGCCCACGGCGATGGGGATCGTGAACGGCACCATCACCATCCCCCGCACGATCCTCCGGAACGGGAACTTGCGGATGAGGAGGAACGCGAGCGTCGTGCCGAAGATCATCTGCAGGACCTGCGATGTCACGGTGAAGATCAGCGTGTTCGCGAGGGCTCGCCTGAAGATGTCGTCGTCCAGCACGAACTCCAGATTCGTGAGCCCGGTGAACGGGCCGATCGGATGGCTCACGGTCGCGTCACTGACGGTGAACCAGAGCGCGATCGCGAACGGGTACCCCACGAGGACCACGATGTAGAGCACCGCCGGCGCGACCAGCGAGTACCCGAAGACCTTCTCGCTGTCGAGGAGGTGGCCGAAGGTGCGGCCGACGACGCCCCGCCGGTAGGCAGCGCTCCGGGCGATCTCGGCCATCAGAAGAAGATACCTGCCGCGGCGGCCGCTAGATCAGGCCCGCATGAGCGGCCGGTAACGGATCCGGTGCGGACGGTCGGCCTCGGCGCCGAGCTCGCGGTGGCGGAACTCCTCGTACTCGGCGAAGTTCCCGTCGAACCAGCGGACCTTCGAGTCGCCCTCGAACGCCAGCATGTGCGTGGCGACGCGGTCGAGGAACCACCGGTCGTGGCTGATGACGACGGCGCAGCCGGCGAAATCGAGGAGCGCCTCTTCCAAGGCGCGCAATGTGTCGACGTCCAGATCGTTCGTCGGCTCGTCGAGGAGGAGCAGGTTGCCCCCGCGGCGGAGCAGCTTCGCGAGGTGGACCCGGTTCCGTTCGCCGCCGGAGAGATCGCCCACCCGCTTCTGCTGGTCGCTCCCGCGGAAGTTGAACGAGGCCACGTAGCTCCGTGCGTTCCGCCGCCGGCCGCCCACCATGATCGTGTCCTCGCCGCCGGCAATCTCGGTCCAGACGGTCTTCGCCGGGTCGAGGCTGTCCCTCGACTGCGACACGTAGGCCGCCTGCACCTGCTCGCCGATGCGGAGCGTGCCGCCGTCGGGCTTCTCCTCGCCGGTGATGAGTCGGAAGAGCGTCGTCTTGCCCGCGCCGTTCGGCCCGATGACGCCGACGATCCCACCGCGCGGGAGGTCGAAGGTGAGGTCGTCGAAGAGGAGGAGCTCGCCGTAGCCCTTCCGGAGCCCGTCGGCCTTCACCACGATGTCGCCCAGGCGCGGCCCGGGCGGGATGCTGATCTCGAGCTCGCGCTCGCGCTCGTCGGGGTCCTCGGCCAGCAGCTTCTCGTACGCGGCGATGCGGGCCTTGCTCTTCGCGTGACGCGCCCGCGCCGAGAGGGCGACCCACTCCGCCTCTCGCGCGAGGGTCCGCTGCCGGGCGCTCTCCTGCTTCTCTTCGTCGGCGAGCCGTTTGCGCTTCTGCCCGAGCCAGGAGCTGTAGTTGCCCTCCCAGGGGATGCCCTGGCCGCGATCGAGCTCGAGGATCCAGCCCGCGACGTTGTCGAGGAAGTACCGGTCGTGGGTGACCGCGACGACCGTTCCGGCGTAGTCCTTCAGGAAGCGCTCCAGCCAGGCGACCGACTCGGCGTCGAGGTGGTTCGTCGGCTCGTCGAGCAACAGGAGGTCGGGCTTCTGCAGCAGCAAGCGGCACAGCGCGACACGCCGCCGCTCGCCTCCGGACAGCGTCGTGACGTCCTGGTCCCCGGGCGGCAGCCGCAGCGAGTCCATCGCGAAGTCGATGTTCGAGTCGAGGTCCCAGAGCCCCTTCGCCTCGATCTCGTCCTGCGTCTTCTGGAAGTCGTCGCCGAGCTTCTCCATCGCCGCGGCATCGAGCTCCTCGCCGAACTGCGCGGAGAGCTCGTTGAAGCGTTGAAGCACCGCCTTTTGCGCCGCGACGCCCTCTTCGACGTTGCCGCGCACGTCCTTCGTCGGATCGAGCTGTGGCTCCTGCGGCAGGAAACCGACGCTGAAGCCCTCCGTCAGGCGCGCGTCGCCCTGGTATTCGCGGTCGACGCCGGCCATGATCCGAAGCAGGGTGCTCTTGCCCGCGCCGTTCGCGCCGAGGACGCCGATCTTGGCGCCCGGGTAGAACGCGAGGTAGATCCCCTTCAGGATCTCGCGCTGGGTGCCGGGCACGATCTTCTTCAGATCGCGCATGGTGAAGATGAACTGTGGCGGCATGTGGGCCTCGTAAGGGTAATTGAGGAAGCTTTCGCACTGCCTCCTACGTCGGCAGCCTCAAGCAGGCTTTCGCACTGCCTCCTACGTCGGCAGCCTCAAGTAGGCTTCGGGGCAGCTCACCGGGGAGGATCGCGTGAACGATTTCCGGCTCGCGAAGGATGTGCGCCCGACGCGCTACGCGCTGGAGTTCGATCTCGATCTCGAGCGGTGGACCTTCACCGCGACGGGGACCATCGGTCTGACCCTCGCGCGTCCGGCCGGCGAGATCACCCTCCACAGCGTCGACCTCGACATCAAGGCGGCCGGCGACATCACGGGCGCCACCTACGACGAGGGATCACAGACCGCGACACTCAAGCTGGCGAAGGAGCTGCCCGCCGGGCCGCACGATCTGCGCCTGGTGTGGAGCGGGGCGATCGCCGAGAAGCTACGCGGTCTCTACCGCTCGACCCGCCCGGGCGAGCGGTACGCGGCGACCCAGTTCGAGGCCGCCGACGCGCGCCGCGCATTCCCCTGCTTCGATGAACCTGAGTTCAAGGCCCGCTTCACCCTCGCCCTGGTCCACGACGCGAGCCTCGCGGCGATCGCGAACATGCCGATCGAGCGCACCGAGAAGCTCGCGGATGGCCGGCAGCGCACGTCGTTCCGCCAGACGCCGGTCATGTCGTCGTACCTCGTCGCGTTCACCGTCGGTCCGTACGACGCGACGCCGATGGCGAAGAGCCGCACGAACGTGGAGTGCCGGGTGTGGCTGCCGAAGGGCACCGCGGACCAGGCGATCTTCGCGCGCGACTCGCACCTGAAGGCCGTGGAGTGGCTCGAGGGCTACACCGGCATCCCGTACCCGTTCGGGCCGAAGGTCGACGCGATCGGCATCCCCGACTTCGAGGCCGGCGCGATGGAGAACCCGGGCGCGATCACGTATCGGACGACGTTGCTCGCCGCCGACCAGAAGACCGCGTCGATGGCGACGTTCAAGGCCGTCTTCAGCGTCGCCGCGCACGAGCTCACGCACATGTGGTGGGGCGACCTCGTGACGATGGCCTGGTGGAACGACATCTGGCTCAACGAGTCGTTCGCGAGCTTCGTCGGCGAGAAGTGCACGGCGAACGTGAACCCGGACTGGCGCTTCACGCGGGACGTCGTGTCGCAGAACACGCCGGCGTTCAACCTCGACTCGCTCCTCTCGACCCACCCGATCTCGATGGAGGCGAAGAACGTCGACGAGGCGAACGAGCGGTTCGACGCGGTGACCTACCTGAAGGGCCAGGGCGTGCTGCGGATGATCGAGCACTACCTCGGCGAGGACGACTTCCGATCGGGCGTGCGCATCTACCTCGACCGGCACAAGTGGGCGAACGCGACCGCGGGTGACTTCTGGCGCGCGCTCGATGAGGCATCGGGCCGCGACGTCACCGGCCTCGCGACGGCGTGGATCACCGAGCCCGGGCATCCCCTCGTGACGTGCACCGCGCGTGAGACCGCGGCCGGGATCACCGCCGACCTGACGCAGGCGCGCTTCTTCGCCGACCCGAGCCTCAAGCCCACCGGTCAGGTCTGGCCGGTCCCGCTCGTGTTCCGCTACGGCACGCGCGATGGGTCGGTCAAAGAGGTGCGCCACCTCCTCGATCGATCGACGGGTTCCGTCGACCTTGCCGGCGCGACGTGGTTCTTTCCGAACGCGGGCGGCGTCGGCTTCTACCGGTACGCCTTCGACGATCGTTCGATCGCGCTCCTGGCGAAGGGGATCGCCGCGCTCACGCCGGAGGAGCGCCTGTCGCTCCTCGATGACCTCTGGGCCCTCGCGCGCGCCAGCAAGGCGACCGTCGGCCAGGTCTTGGATCTCGTCGCCGGGCTCAAAGGCGAGGACGACCTCTATGTCCTGCGCACCCTGTCGGACATGCTCGCCTGGCTCGGCAACAACGTCGTCAGCGACGCGACCGAGCGTCCGTTCCGCGCGCTCGCCGACGCGGCCTTCCGACCGCAGCTCGAGAAGCTCGGCTGGGAGAACCGCGCGGACGACACATCCGACGAGCGCGAGAAGCGCCAGCTCGTCATCAGCGCGCTCGGCCACACCGCCGCCGCGGCCGACGTGCGCAGCGAAGCCCGTCGCCGGATCGGTGCGCACCTCGACGGGACGGCGCGCCTGCAGCCTGACGTGGCCGGACCGATCGCGTCGGTCGCGGCGATCGAGGGCGACGCCGCGCTCTACGACCGCTACGTCGCGCGGATGAAGGCGTCCCAGAAGGACGACCCCCAGGAGGAGCAGCGGTTCCGCGTAGCCCTCACCGATTTCCGCGATCGGGCGATCGTGTCGCGCTTCGCCGGCTCGATCTTCACCGATCTGATCCGCGATCAGGACCGTGCGTTGCTCCTGTTCCGGATGCTGGGCCTCGCCCATGCCCGTGAGGCGGCCTTTCGCACGCTGGAAGCGGCCTGGGACACCCACGTGACGAAGATGGATCCCGGCGGAAAGCAGCGCAGCGTGACCGCGACCGGGCAGCTCACTCCGCGCCCGCTCGTCGACGAGGCCGCCGCGTTCCTCGAACGGAAGCAGACGCCCGACATCAAGGAGACCGTTGCCCAGGCGCTCGAGCGGATGCGCATCGGCGCCGCGAACGCCGAGCGGATGGCCGGCGAGCTCGGCGAGGCGCTCGGGAGGATCGCCCAGCCGGCACGGTGACCAGCCTCTGGCTCGACGGCGCGGCGGTCACACCGCGTCGGCCGCTCGATCGCGACACGACCGCCGACGTCGCCATCGTAGGCGGTGGCATCGCCGGCATCGCGACGGCCTACGCGGTCGCGCGAGAGGGTGCCTCCGTCGTCGTCCTCGAGCGCGGCGAGCTCGCCGAAGGCGCGAGCGGCCGCAACGCGGGCTTCGTGCTCGGCGGGGTCGCCGACAACTACGTCTCGGCCTGCCGCGCGTTCGGCTCAGCTCGCGCGACGAGAGTGTTCCGCTTCACGTTCACGAATCGCGTGCTCTTCCGCTCCGCCATCCGCCGGAACTCGATCGATTGCGACGACCGCTGGAACGGCTCGGACCAGCTGGCGGGCGACGACGAGGAGTGGCGCGAGATCGCGGAGAGCGCGCGCCAGCTCGCAAGTCACGGCGTGCGGGTGCGGCTCGAACCCGCTGAGCGCAAGGCCGTGTACGACGACGACGGCGAGATCCACCCGGTCCGGTTCGTCCGCGGGCTCGCCGACGCCGCGGAGCGGCTCGGCGCGCGGATCCATCCTCGGACGACCGTGACCGGCGTCGCTCCGGCGGCGGTCCGGACCGCGCACGGGACGGTGCACGCCGGTGCGGTCGTCCTCTGCACGAATGCCTACACGCATCACCTCGCGCCGACGCGCGTGCGTCCCGTCCGCGGACAGATCTGCGCCACCGCGCCGGTCAGCCAGCGACTGTTCATGCGGCCGACGTACGCGAGCCGCGGCTATTGCTACTGGCGCCAGCTCCCGGCGGGGAACGTGCTCGTCGGTGGCTGGCGTGACACGGCCGTCGACGAGGAGGTCGGCGAGGACGACGGGACGAGCGAGCGCATCCAGCGGCAGCTCGACGCATGGCTCGCGGCGCAGGGCATCGCGGCGACGGTCACGCATCGGTGGGGTGGCACGATGGGCTTCTCGCACGACGGGCTGCCGTACATCGGCAAGGCCGACGACGGGATCTATCGCTGCGGCGGGTTCACCGGGCACGGTCAGGGCTACGCGATGGCCGCGGGCGAGCTCACGGCGGCGCTCGTCCGCACGGGCTCACATCCGGACGCGGATCTGTTCGATCCGGACCGCACCTAGACCAAACGCCCCAAGGGCCCCCTGCGAGGCCGCGCTACCCCTCCGCGGCGCACTCCCGCATCGAGCGGGTCAAGACCTCGACCAAAGCTCGCGCGGCCTCGTCGCCCGCGCTCTCGACGAAGTCCCGCCGGTTGAAGACCGTTCGGCGCTGGTCGCCAACCCACTTCAAATGATTTTCCAGAATGGCGACCAGTCCGGCTTCGCCCCGACGAGGCGGGCTGGTTGCGGCAATGGTCTTGGCCAGCGTGCACTTGGGATCGGTGATGATGAGGTGGTCGTTGTCATCGGGGAAAGTCACTCGGTCGAGGTCGACGCCGCGGAACTCGCACCACCGCAGCTGAGCGTCGGAGAAGTCCACGTACTCGAAGCGGCCCCTCCCGGCAGCTCGATCGGTGAATGACGTCGGGTGGAAGATAACTCCTCGAAGGAGCCCGGCAAACCGGCAGCGGATGAAGCTGGTGCCGTCGAATTCGTTCTTCACGAGGACCGCGTGAGAGAAGTCGCAGTCCGAAAAGGTGGTCGGCCCGGCATGGGCGCCACGCAGGTTCGCGTCTATGAAGCTCACCCGCTCGTAGGAGTTGCCGCGACCCTCGTGCCAGGTGCCCAGCGCGCCGCTGAGCTCGCTCGCGGCGAAGCTGCAGTCGGCGATGTCGGTCGCCCACAGCCGCCAGTCTCGACAGAAGGCCCGATCGAACCGGCAATTGCGGATGACCGAGTTGAACAACCGGAACCGTGGCAGTCGCGCGCCGCTGAGGTCCAGGTCCGCAAGCACGGCTTTATCGAACTCCACGAGTCCCGAGAGCTCGGTGACCCGTCGTCCGCCGATCACTCGGTCGGACTCCGCAGGCTCCGGCGCACGGAGGCCGCGGAGGTCGACGCGGCCTTCATGCACGGGCAGGTGCAGCTCTTCGAGCGATTCGCGCCTCGCGAGGCGCGCGAGGATCTCCGACGCGAGTGCCGCTCCCTCAGCCGTGCGCCAAGACACGGCCGGTCTCACGTCGTACATCTCGGGGGATGAGGATCGCCCCAGTGACGGCGCTGAGGCCCGACCAGAGACAGTCCGAACGTCCGAAGGCCGCTTAGCCGGCTGTTGCAAGGTTCGCAGCGAGCGTCGCGAAGCCGATTCCCTGCTTGCCGAGGTCTTTCTTCGTTTCGCTGGTCACGGCCTGGATGGCTGCGGGAAGCGCGTCGTAGTGCGCGAGTACGACCGTCACCGGCGCGCCCTTTGACTCCGGATACATCCTTACCAGCCCGCCGCCGGCGATCCACCCGGCGTAGACGCGGGCCTTGCGGCGCAACTGGTCGATCCGGAGGCCCTGGGGCTCCCACGGTCGCGTCTGGATCATCACGACGGACCATTTGCCGTCCTTGGCAGCGACGCGATCGATCTGCTCGGGGTTCTGGATCCCGAGGTCCCGGCCGCTGCCAGGGCCGTCGTACACGACCCACCCGCTTCCGGTCCAACGGAGCATGGTCTTTGAAAGCCCCCTGCCGCTCTCGAACACGTCGTGGGCCGAGCCGAGGATCATCTCGACGGCGGCCGGGTCACCGGCGTCAGCGAGGTACAACGCACCGATCGTCGGCGCGACGGCGATGACCCCTGCCGGCCACTCGGTCGCCTGCTTCGCCCAGAGTTCATCAAGGAGCAGCAGGCTCGATTCGTAGTCGCCGCCTGCGGACACCTCGCGGGCCGAGGGAGTGCCATCGATCTTCACATTCGTCATCGCGCGGCGAAGGTTCCGCACAGCGAGCCCGTGCAGGTCATCGAGCGAGAGCTTTGCTTGCTCACGGTCGCGCTCGGTCATGAACTGAATATTGTTCGGTAGGTCGTAGCCGTAGAACACCCACAGGTCGCCCGCGAGCAGGCGCTGGGGGCATGGCGAGGCCAGGTCGGCGCGATAGCTCTCGGGCCGGATGATTGGACGGATCGAGCCGATATCGGTCGCCGGTGCCATCGCAGTCACTTCGACCTCGGATGCGACGCGCTGCTCGATCAGCGCGACTCGCTGGGAGACCGAGGCGCCTTGACACATGGCCCAGAGATTGTCCAAGCGGGATTCATCGTGCCGACCGTGCCTGAGCTTCAGGTCACCGACGACCTCGACCGCGATCCCCCGAGCGCGAACGAGCTCCGCGACAATCTCGGTCAGGGCTCGTCGGGTGAGATCGGGTGCGCCGGCGCGTTCGCGCCAATCGGCGGATGCGGCGAGATCGTCCTTCTTGCGCCCGAAGAGCGGCACTCTTGAGCGATGCTACTCAGCCTGAACTGGCAGGGTAGCCATCCGGGCGAAGAAGTCCCGAGCGAAGGCTTCGAAATGCTCCCGCACGGGTCCGCTCATGGTCCCCAAGCGTTCGAGCGTCGATGCGAGAGCTTCCTTTGCTTCGTCGGGCCGACCGTCGAGGTACAGCGCTATCGGGAGCCGGTAGTCGGTCGCCATCGGGTTCCCGCGGATCTTCCACGCATCGATGAGCGCGGGCAAAGGCACGACCGAACGGGCGAACGGCTCCCCGTAGTCTCGGACTCGCTCGGCGACCGTGAGCGCCGCCGGCTCGAGGAACTGGGGCCCGTCCACATAGATCGCCCCGCGAACGGGTTCCGGGATCAGCTCCTGCACGTTGATCGCGATACTGGCGCCGATCTTGGTCGTCGATGCTGTGCTATCAGCCAGCTCCGGCCACAGCGTCCGAAGAGCTCCCTCGACGGCTTCATGCCGTGCACCGACCGTGACCACCACGCCCAGAGAGCCCTCGCCTCCGCCAAAGAACCGGGGAACGAGGCTGACCCACTCGGAAACGCCGGGAGCGATCGGCCGCTGCCAGATCCTGTAGGCCTGGAGCGGCCGCCGCATGCCGAGCTGTGTGAGCTGACGGTCCACCGCCGCCACGAAGTCAGACGTGAAATCTCGCGGCACTTCTGGAGTATGGGTGGCGGCCAGCGCGTCGGTCTTCATGGGGCGACCGGGACCACGCCACTTAGGTGGTCGAGTATCTCTGCCGCCCACGGGAAGTCCTCAAGGGTTCCTGCCGCCAGATCGGCGCCGACGATCTCGTACGCGGAATTCATTCTGACAACGATCGTCGGCATCCGATCTACGTCACCAAGCTGAGCTTCGACTGCACGGGCACCACGTGCGCTTGCGCCGTTCATCGCGAGCGCCTTCCACTTTCGGAGCTGCGCGGCCGACGGACGTGACGTGTTCACCTTGGACTCAAAGTTGACCAGCTTGTTGCCCGCCCATCTCACGATCTGGTCAGCCCGCATCGTGCCGGCCGCAGTGTCCATGGTGATCTGAGTCGTAGCCGGACCGGTATCGCCGAGGGCTGCATTGATGATCTGCGTCATCGCCCGTTCTCCAGCCTGCCCCGTGCGCACCGCGGCGGCGCCACCCCTCGCGAGCTGAGTGGTCGCCGGAACGGCGGTGGTCGTTGCGGCGTCCGTGACCACGATGTCCGCGACCTTCACGGTCGCCCCGGTCACGTCGGTGACAACGAGATCCGCGGCACGTGCGGCAGCCGTCGCCTTCTGCATCACGCTCGCGGCGACCCGGCCCGCGAACACGTTCGCGAGGACGAATTCTGTCGCCCGCGCCCCTTGGGCCAGGACGCGAAGCTCTGGATCGACCGCCGAGTCTTCGCCGATCTGCGCCAGCGCCTTGCCGAGCTCTTCGGACGCGATCTTGGGCGCTTCCCAGATCGGACGGTGCTCGGCCTGCATCCGCTGTGCGACCCGGTCACGCAGGCCTGTCTCCAAGCCGGCGTCGGCAAGCAGGGCTACTGCGCCCGCCGGGGTCTCGAACGCTACGTCGGTCGCGAACTGCAGGACGGCCATTCCGCCTTGCAACGCGCCGCCGACGACAGGAGCATTGAGCACGAGTTCGGCGCCGTTCTTGACCGTCGGGCCGACGAAGGTGCCGATAGTCGCCATGAAGCCGGGCACGCCCTGAAACGCAGCAAAGGGGTCGCCGCTCGCCGGTGTGGCAGGCGCGGGTCGGCTCGCGATCCAGTCAAGATATTTCGCGCGAGCGGCCGCGGTCGCGGGATCCTCGCCGGTCGGTGGCGTGTCCTGCAGCTGCGCCGCCGCGTCATCGAGTGCGGCGTTGACGCTCTCGAAGGCGTCGTCCAGCTGCGCGTCCGTCGGCGCCGCATCGGTGAGCAGCCCGGCCAGCTGCGTAGGGAGGGTGTCGCCGGCCGCAGCCATTTCCACGAGGGTCCGACGGACCGCATCCGATGCTGAGGCGTACCGACCGGCGCCCGCGAGGGCCACGAGCCCGAGGAGCGCCGCGAATTCGAGAAGACCATTGGTATCGTCGGTGCCGCCGCCACTTATCGACGGAGCGACGCTCGCCGTGAAACTCACCGGATCTTCGTGTGTGATCGCAGGTACGTGGGTCACCTCGGTGTGGGTCACTGCGTCGTGATGCACCGTGACGTCCTCGGTCACGGCGTCGTGGTGGACGGTCGCGACGTGGGTCACTGCGTCGTGATGCACGGCCGTCGTGGTCCCATCAGGGTTGGTGACCGGCTCGTCCCACGCGGCTTGATCTTCGACCGTCACCTGCTCATCGGATGCAGGCGTGACCTCGACGGTCACCACGCTGTCGGAGGCCGGCTGATCGACCACCGTCACGACGTCATCGCGTGCCGGGGTGTCGACCAGGGTGATCGAGGTCACCACCGGGATCGAGATCGGCGGCTGCGGCGTGCCGCTCCCACTGGACCCGCCGGCCGGCGGCGCGCCCTGGACGCTCTGGCTCGTCAGGTCGGGGGCCTGCTCGAGGTGCCCGACCGCTGGGTGGTAGACGAGCTCGGTCTTGTAGGTCGCGTCGTGGTGCGTCGTGAGCGTCACGTCGACCTCGGGGTGCGAGACGATCTCGGTGTGGGCGAGCTCGGGATGGTGGGTGATCTCCTCGTGGCTCACCTCGGCGTAGTGGGTGGTCACGTCATGGGTCACCGGCGGGATCCAGTACGACTCCTGGTGCGTGACGGCGGCGATCGGTTCGTCCCAGTCGCGATACTCGGCCGGGACGATGCGGTCGACGTAGCCGTAGCGGTCATCGACGTAGCGGTACGCGGTCTCGTAGTGGCTGGTGTCGACGTTGTATTCGCGCCAGTGGCTGGTGTCGTGGTAGTTGTCGACGTAGTAGCTGGTGTCGATCCAGTCCTCACGCCAGTGGCTGGTGTCGTGGTAGGTGTCGACGTAGTGGCTCGTGTCGACCCAGTACGTCTCCCAGTGGCTCGTGTCGTGGTAGTTGTCCGTCCAGTGCGAGGTGTCGGCCCACGCCTGCTCGTAGTGGGACGTGTCGACCCAGTACGACTGCCAGTGGCTCGTATCGACCCAATACGAGCTCCAGTAGCCGCTCGAGACCCAGTACGACCCGGACGCCCAGTAGCCGCAGTCGTAGTACCAGCCGTTGTACGAGTCCCAGCACTGCGCGGCTTGCCAGTAGGAATACGACTCTGAGTGGCTCGTGTCGACCCAGTAGGACTGCGAGTACCCGCTCGAGACCCAGTACGAGCTCCAGTAGCCGCTGGAGACCCAGTAGCTGTACCAGTACCCGGAGCTCACCCAGTCGTGCGTGTAGTAGCCCGAGGTCACCCAGCGGTCCGCGTAGTGGCCCTCGGAGATCCAGTCGTGGGTGGAGTAGCCGGACGTGACCCAGGTCTCCTGCCAATGCCCTGCAGGAACGAGGTCATGGGTGTAGTAGCCAGAGGTCACCCACTCCTGCCGCGGCTCGCTGGAGACGACCCAGACCTGGTATGGCTCCTGGTGGGCAGGCTGCACGATGACGTAGTCCTGGACGGTGTGCTCGGCCGTGACCAGATCGTGGTGGTGGACCGTGTAGGCCGCGGCGTCCACGATCGTGCGCGTCGCCATCCGCTCCGGGACGTCGGTGTACGTGACCGTCTCGTCGTGCGCCGGGCTGTCGATGACGGTGCGGAACTCGTCCCATGCAGGCTGATCGACGACCGTGACCGTCTCGTCGTAGGCCTCGTGATCGACGATGGTCACGCTCGAGTCGAAGGCCGGCTGATCAAGCACCGTGACGGGCTCGCTCCAGGCGGGCGTATCGATCACCGTGACGCAGGGGTCGCAGTTCTGGAGGATCGCCGCCGGCGGAGCGGACGGAGCGGCAAGCGCAGTGGCCGCGAACCGGCTGAACAAGAGGAGCGCCCCGATCGCGACGACCGCGACCCGCTTGGTGACCACCGCTCGCCGCGCCATCTCCACTCCCGAGCGCTTAGCCGGGCGGGACGCTAGGGGGCGAGCATGAACCTGTCAAGCCGCATTGCGGGCGGGCAAGCGATGCTTGCCTGGTCGCCCAGCGACCCGCTGGCAGACCTAGCCGCCGATGAAGGACATCTCGATCTTGTGCAGCCCGACCGTCTCGCTCGACCGTTGCTCGGAGTACCGATCGGCCCGTTCCACCCAGGTGGTCTCGATCGCCGCGCGGATCTCGTCGTCCGACGCACCCGCGCGGAGGAGTCCGCGGAGATCGCGGCCGGTCGTGGCGAACAGACAGGTGTACAGGCCGCCGTCCGCCGAGAGGCGCGCACGCGTGCAGTCGGCGCAGAACGGCTGCGTGACCGACGCGATGACGCCGATCTCGCCGGAGCCGTCGGCGTAGCGCCAGCGCTCCGCGACCTCGCCGCGGTAATTCGCCTCGATCGGCAGCAGCGGGAGCTCCGCGTCGATCGTGCGCACGATCTCTCGCGCCGACACGACGTCCTCGAGCCGCCAGCCGTTCGTGTGACCGACGTCCATGTACTCGATGAACCGAAGGATGTGTCCGGTGTTGCGGAAGTGACGCGCCATCGCGAGGATGCTCCCCTCGTTCAGGCCGCGGCGGACGACCATGTTGATCTTCACCGGCGCGAGGCCCGCGGCGACAGCCGCGTCGATCCCTGCCAGCACCCGCGCCACCGGGAAGTCGACGTCATTCATGCACTTGAACACGGTGTCGTCGAGCGAGTCGAGGCTCACGGTGACCCGCTTCAGGCCGGCGGCCGCGAGGGCGGGCGCCTGCTCGGTGAGGAGCGAGCCGTTCGTCGTGAGGGTGAGGTCGATGTCCGGGATCTCGGCGAGCATCCGGACGAGCGCGTCGAGGCCGCGCCGCATGAGCGGCTCGCCGCCGGTGAGCCGGATCTTCTTGGTCCCGAGCGACGCGAAGATCGTCGCGAGCCGGGCGAGCTCCTCGAACGTGAGGAGCTGGTCCTTCTGGAGGAACTGGTAGCCCCTCCCGTAGATCTCCTTCGGCATGCAGTAGACGCAGCGGAAGTTGCAGCGGTCGGTGACCGAGATCCGGAGGTCGTGGAGCGGGCGGTTGCGGGTGTCGAGAAGGGTCATCTCCTGAAAAGTATGAGGCCCGGGCAGACGGCCCGGGCCTCGTATCGCCGATCGAGAAGGATCGTTACGGGACGACGTTCCCGACGAAGGTGCCCCAGTTCGCGTTGACCGTGCGGGGCGCGTTCGGGATGTATTCGACGGCCGTCCAGATGCTGCCGTCCGCGGCGGCGACCGCGGCCGAGTAGTCGCCCCACCGGGCGGTGCGAGAGAAGGATGGATTGAACGCCGGGTACCCGGTGAAGCCGTCTTCCGGACCGGCCCCCGCGCCGAGGATGTGGACGTCGCCGGCGCCGTTCGCGCCGATGACGGTGTAGCCCGCGCTCGGGTAGAAGTCGGGCCCGACCAGGGTGAAGGTCATGACGGCCCCGCCGGAGGCGTTCACGCCGATCGACGGGAAGAGGACGCTCTCCTGGTTGACCGAGACGTACCCCTGCTGCGAGACCGTGCCGCCGGCCTGCCCCGAGGAGCTGACCGATGGCGTGACCGCGAACCACGCGATGCCGACGCGGGTCGGACCGTTCGGCGTCTTGACCACGGTGTTCACACCGCTCCAGAGCTGGCCGGCGGCCCAGACGGTCTGGTTCATCCGGTCGTCGTTGCCGGCGAGGAACTCGAGCTTGCCGTTCACCAAGTCACCGAGCGGCGTGGCACCCGGTCGCTGCTGTGCGTCCGGCGGCTGGCCGTAGACCTCGCTGTCGATCACCGCGTTGGTGAGCGCGACCGATGGGTTCTTCTTCGTGAGCGACGACGTGTTCGTCATCGCCCAGACCGCGATCCGGTCGTCGAGCGTGCCGTTGAAGTCGAGCGCGCTGAGGAAGTACTCCGTGCCACCGTTGCCGCTGGCGTACGTGCCACCGGGCGGCGTGGTCGCGGGCTGGACGCTGTACGCGAAGCCTTCCGCGAGCGTCGGCTCGTGGAAGTGCACGACCGTCGGCAAGGTACCCGCGGCGAGCGCGGCCTTGGACATCGCGTACACCTCTGCGCCGTTGAAGCCGTTGACGAACAGCGGGAACTCGTTCGTGCTGACGTAGAAGCCGGTGGCGTCCGCGCCGATGAGCGGCTGGTCACCGAGGCACGGGCAGCCGTTGTGCGACGGCGTGCCGTTCGTGCCATCGTCGGTGGTGTCGAGCTTGTAGATGAACCAGCCACCGGTCACCGGGCTGCCGGTCTTGCTGACCGCGATGAAGACCTCGGTCTTGCCGGTGAACGCGCCGGTCGACGGAACCCGGTCGATCCCGAGGACGGTCAGGTACCAGCGGCTCTGGCTCGGATCGAAGTAGCACTTTGGGTCCGAGAGGAACGTGCCGAACGAGAGCGGGTTCGGCGGACGCATGATCGCCGGTGAGAGACCGAAGAACGTGTTGAGCGACTGGGTCGCCGTGAGCGGCGCGCCGGTCGTGGAGAACGCGCGCACCGCGAGGTTCACGGACTCGAGCACGACGCCACCACCGACGCAGAGAGCCTGATCCGGCGGCTCGAGGCTGAAGGCATTCCCATTGTCCGCGCGGCGCTGGTCCTTGTGCGAGATCCCGTTGAACCCGGTGGCGCCGGGATTCGACGCCGCGACCGCATTACCCGCGGGCGTCGGGACGTGGTCCGCGGGGACGCGCGCCAGGTTGGTGCCGGTGCGCGGCACGAGCTGATCGACGTCGGACGCTGGAGCGAACTCGTCGATGCTTGGATCGTCCGACCCCTCCGGCGCGGTGACGAACCCGCCGCTGCCGACCAGCGCGAGCGATTGCAGTACTGGGGATCCGCCCCCAGCGGCTGCGGACTGACGCACCGCGATGGTGGAGCCGAGAACGATGGCGAGGATGGCGAGCGTCGTAAGTGACCGTCGCACCTGGACCTCCCTGTTCCTCCCGCATAGTCCAAATGGCGTACGCCAAATGGATGATCGGTGGCTGACCGGGGATGGTAGGGGCCCTATCCCCGCCCGCAACCGGACCGGCGGCGATCAGGCCAGCAGGCGGCGAACGCGCTCCGCGACCAATTTCGGATCGGGGAATCCCCCGTCACGGGCCATCGAGTGGACGAGGTCGTCGCCGACGCGCACGTCGAATGTGCCGTCGACGAACGGGACCAGCTCGAGGCTCGACAACCGTTCGCGGAACTCGATGAGCAGCGCTCGGGCGAGTGCGGTCGCCTCGTCCTCGTACCCGCACTCCGCGCAGTACGTGATGCGGACGCGGACGGCGGTCACGCCGCCGCGGGTGAGCGCTCGACGATCTCGCGCAATGCCCGGACGACCTCGCGGTTCGCCCAGTCGAAGTCCCCCTCGCGGCGGCGTAGGACCTCCGCGGTGAGAGCGGCACGAACGTCCTCGGCGAGGTCGTCGGCTGGCGCGCCGTACGGACCGAACTCCGGGTGCTCGGCGTGGATCTGCTTGCGCTGCTCCGCGCGGCGCTCGGTCACGCTCGCGGGCCGCTCGGTGAACACGCCGATCTCGTTGAACGCGTCGTCGAAGAACGCGAAGACCGGGATCGACTCGTACTTCCCCTGGTTCAGGTACTGCTGCATCAGGTCCTTGTTCTGGTCGCGGAGGAAGATCCGGACATCGAGGGTGCCCGTCTCCCGCGCGAGCTTTCCGAGCACGGGAAGGTTGGCGATGACGTCGCCGCACCAGTCCTCCGCCAGCGCGAGGACGTGGATCGGTCCGTTGAGAGAGCGGAAGGTCTCGAGGTCCTCGGCGTCGATCGCGACCCGCGCCTCGTTCGCCTCGACCCGATCGCGGTTACGGGTCATCTGGTCCTTGTACTGGTCGTAGGTCAGGCCCGTCGCGAAGCGTGCGCGGTCGATCGTGCTCATATCACCCTCCTGGTCCATCAACAGGATGGCACGCCCGCTGCTTCCCGGCTCGTCGTGGCCCGATCATCCGAGGAAACGACCAGCGATCCCGCGGTTGCCGCGAAGGCTGCCGGGCTGCGGTACGCGGACACGGCCGGACCGGGCATCCGGCGCTTCCGCTCGGGCCACGGGTTCGCGTACCGCGCGGCGGATGGCGCGACCGTTCGGGGCGCGACGGCGCTGCGGCGCATCCGGCGTCTGGCGATCCCGCCAGCCTGGACGGACGTGTGGATCTCGCCGCACGAGAACGACCACGTGCAGGCGACCGGCCGCGACGCCCGCGGGCGCAAGCAGTACCGCTACCACGACCGCTGGCGCGAGGTCCGCGACACGGCGAAGTTCGCCCGCCTTCTCGACTTTGCCAAGGCCCTGCCAAGGATCCGCTCTCGAGTCGACGAGGACCTGCGCCGAGCCGGGTTGGTCCGCGAGCGCGTGCTCGCGACGGTGATCCGCCTGCTCGAGGAGACGCTCATCCGCGTGGGCAACGACGAGTACGCGAAACGGAACCGTTCGTTCGGGCTCACGACCCTCCGCGACGGCCATGTCGCGGTGACGGGCTCGCGCATCCGGTTCCGGTTCCGGGGGAAGAGCGGCGTCCAGAACGAGGTCGACGTGACCGACCGCCGGATCGCGCGGATCGTCCAGCAGCTCGACGAGCTCCCGGGCCAGCAGCTGTTCCAGTACGCCGACGAGGACGGCGCGCCGCATCCGGTCGGCTCGGACGATGTGAACGCGTACCTGCGCGAGGTCGCGGGCGACGACTTCACGGCAAAGGACTTTCGGACCTGGGCCGGGACGGTCCTCGCCGCGCGGGCACTCGCGCGGAGCGGGGCCTTCGAGACGGAGCGGGAGGCGAAGCGGAACGTCGTCGCGGCGATCGACGAAGTTGCGCATCGGCTGCGCAACACGCGGGCCGTCTGCCGCGCGTGCTACGTCCACCCGGCGATCGTCGACGCGTACCTCGATGGCTCCCTCCCGCGCGGGCGGCGCGGTCGCGGCGCGCGCGAGCCCGGTCTCGACGCCGACGAGCGGTGGGTGGCGCGTGTCCTTCGGGCGCGGACGGACCGCGAGCGGAAGGTCGCCTGATCAGCGGCCGGCGATGACGCGGTCGAGGTCGGCGATCCGGTCGATCTCGAGATCGGGCGCCGGATCGCCGGCAGCCACGGGGAGCGTGCCGTACCGGCCCTGCCGCACGTGCACGGTCACCGCGTCCGGCAGCGCGCGCTCGATGTGCCCGAGGATCGGCGCCTTGTCGTCCGCGAACACCGGCCGCGGACCCGGGAAGCTTCGCGCCGCCTCGTCGAGGTGCTGCTCCTTGTGCGCGTAGACGAGGACGTTGCCGCGCACCGCGGCGCTGAGCCCGGACCGCTCGATCTTCCGCGGCTGGAACACGGGATCGCCGTCGCTCAGGATCACCGGCGTCCACGTTCGCCAGAGCCGGTCGATCAGCTCGAACACACCGGAGTGCACGAAGTCGCGATACGGCAGGTCGTCGAGGATGCGGGTGATCCGAACGGCCTCGGTCGGGTGGCTCTCGCCGAGTCGCTGCACCGTCGCGGGGAAGTCGATGTAGTCCTCGTCGGCCCGGACGACCTCGTAGAGCTCCCAGAATCGCCGCGCGATGTACTCGGGGACCGCTGCGGCGACGCGCTTGACGAGCGCGGCCTTGGCCGCGTCGTTATCGAGGAGGGTGTTGTCGACGTCGAGGAAGACCGGACGCGCCATCGCGCGAAGTATCGCGGGCCTCAGCGCCGCGGAGTCGACTCCGCCTCACGCAGTACGACGAATCGCTCCAGTCTTTCACCGTGCCGCACCAAGATGACCGGCACAGCGCGACCGATGCGCTCGTCCACGAGGACGCTCTGCAGGCGCGAGAGCGTCGGCACGGGCTCGCCGTCGACGGCGACGATGACGTCGCCGGCCTTGATCCCGCCGAGGTCCGCCGGGGAGGCGGAGGTCACCTCGACGACGCGGATCCCCGACAGCGGCACGCCGAGCGCGCTCGCGAGGCCCCGCCCGAGCGGTGTCGCCGTGCCCGCGATGCCGAGCATCGCCCGCCGGATCCGTCCGTCCCTGATGAGCGCGCCCGCCACCCGACGCGCGGTGGCGGATGGGATCGCGAAGCAGATGCCCTGGGCGTTCGGGATGATCGCCGTGTTCACGCCCACCACGCGGGCGTGCGTGTCCACGAGCGGCCCGCCCGAGTTTCCCGGATTGAGCGCGGCGTCGGTCTGGATGATGTTCTCGATGAGCCGGCCGTCGCGGGCGTTGAGGGATCGTCCGAGCGCGCTCACGACGCCCGTGGTCACCGTCGACTGGAAGCCGAGCGGGTCGCCGATGGCGATGACGAGCTGACCGACGCGCAGCGCGTCGGAGTCGCCGAGCGTCGCGGACGGGAGCGTCGAGGCCGAGAGCGCGCGGACCACGGCGAGGTCGGTGCTCGGGTCCGCTCCGGCCACCTCGCCAGCGATCTCGCTCCCGTCGTGCAACGTGATCCGCGGGTTGCGGCCGCCCTCCACGACGTGTGCGTTCGTGAGGATGTAGCCGTCGGGGGCGATGACGAACCCACTCGCGCCCCCGCGGCCGGAACCGACGTGCACCACGGACGGGCCGACCCGCTCGACGACCGACGTCACGGCCGCCGAGAACGCGTCGAGGACCTCCGCGCCGGTCTCGATCATGGGACTAGTTGAGCGGGCCGCCGGAGCGGACCTGCGCGACCTTGGACATCGCTTCGCGGAGCTCCTTGAGCCAGTCGCCCTCGTGCTCCTCGACGAGCCGCACGCACCACGCGACGGCCTCGCTGCGGCTGCGGGCGACGCCCGCGTCGACGAGCGAGTCGAGGACCATGCGCTCCTTCTGCCGGAGCCGGGTCATCACCGGAACCGAGAGGTTCGTGAACACGAACGTCTTGTCGCCGTACTTGACGCCCCACGAGATCGGCCGATCGAATCGCCGCGCGGCCTCGTTGGAGATCTCCATCCGCTTCTCGCGGGTGTCCTCGCGGTACTGCTTGATGCGGCCCGCAGCCGCGGCCTTCTGGGCGTCGTCGTTGCCCTCGATCTTCGCCTGCTTCAGCGCGCCGACCACGAGGATCTCCTCGCGATCGACGGTCACGTCAGGCGCACCCTCGAACCAGTCCTGCGGGACCCGGCCTGCCACCCAGCCCTTGATCTCGTCAAACTCCGCCATTTCGATGCATCTCCCAAGCCCATTACGGACTTACCGAGATTACACCATGACCACAAATGGTTGCAACGTCAGTGGCCGGCGATGAGGTTCGCGACGACCTTGAGGTCCTTCACGAAAGCGCGGTAGTCCTCCCGGCGGCTCGCCTCGTCCGGGGCCCGCAGGATCGACGACGGATGCACGGTGGCGATCCCGTGCGCCGCGAGCGGCGTCTCGATCACTTTCCCGCGCTGCGCGGTCACCCTGAAGGCGCGACCGAAGAGCGCCTGAGCCGCCGTCGCGCCGAGCGCGACGATGAGCTTCGGCTTGAGGAGCTGGATCTCCGTCTCGAGCCAGAACCGGCACGCCGCGATCTCCGCCGCGTTCGGCTTCTCGTGGATCCGGCGCGGCCCTTTCGGAGCGGGCTTCCACTTGAAGTGCTTCACCACGTTGGTCACGTAGACGGCGGAGCGGTCGATGCCCGCGTCGGCGAGCCCCTCGTCGAGGATCCGCCCGGCGGGGCCGACGAACGGATGGCCCTGCTGATCCTCCTGGTCGCCGGGCTGCTCCCCGACGAAGATCACCTTCGCGCTCCGTTTCCCCTCCCCGAACACGCCCTGGGTGGCGCGGGCCCAGAGGTCGCAGGCGCGGCACCGCTGGACCGCATCGCGTAGGTCGGCGAGCGACGGCTTCGGCGGGAGCTTCGGGTAGCCGGGCTCAGGCACGGACGCGCGGGCGCGGCACCGGGACGGCAGCCTTCGACGGCGGGAGCGTGACCAACAGCTGGAGCGAGGCGCGGCTCACGGCGTCGACCGCGGATTCGAAGGCCTCCGCGTTCTTCGCCGTCGGCTCGTTCACGCCGCTCACCTTGCGAACGAACTGCCGCGCGGCGGCACGGACCTCGTCCTCACCCGCGACGCCCTCGATCGTCCTCAGTCGCTTGATGCTCCGGCACATCTCGTTCTCCTTCTTACGCCAGCGGGAGGCGGATGCCGCCCGCGGGTAGCGTGTCGGTCGGCTCGAGCAGCTTCACATGCGGGCCGTTGCCGATCGCGAACCGCAGCTCGCGACCGTCGTTGAACCGGATCCACGCGTCGCCTTCCCCGTGTGCGAGGCGCCCGAGCCAGGATCGCACGCCCTGCGGCTCCGGCCCGTACGACGCCACGTCGGCCTCGCGGACCGGCACGACCTCTTCGGACGGCCCAAGCGTGAGCTCGGCACCATCCGGGGTCGCGCGGATCCGCTTCAGCTCGTCGCGTCGAAACCCGAGCAGCTCGTCCTCGCCCATCCGGATGAGCCACCGCCCGTTGGTCGACGCGTACACCGCACCGAGCCAGGCGCGGAACCCGCCGATGTCCGGGCCGAACGCGGCAACCTCCTCGAGCGGGAACTCGAGCGGGTCGCCCTGCGGGAAGCTCAGCCGAGCGCGGGTCATGCCCTCGATACTCGCACGGGTCTCCCGTTCACAGGCGATCGCGGTGGCGCACGTGCATCCGCGGCACCGGGGCCGGCCGCGGAACGCTCGTGACGTGCTGGCACTTCGGGCAGTACCACGACTTCCGGACCTCGTCGGGGTGCCAGCCCGACTCCACCATCGTCCCGCACACGAGGCAGGGCAGGCCGGCCCGCTCGTCCACCCACATCCGCTCAGCGGCGTTGAGGCCGAAGTGCGTGCGCCGCGGACCGCCCGCGCGATTCAGCCGGATGAGCGTCCGGGCGTGCTCGACGATCTCGCGCAGCTTCGCATCGTCGAGATCCCGCACCTGCGCCCAGGGAGACGTGCGCGCCAGGAACAAGGCCTCGACCTTGAAGACGTTGCCGATCCCTGAGATCACGTGCTGATCGAGGAGGGCGGTCGCGATGTCGCGATCGTCGTTCTCGCGGAGGCGGCCGATCGCCTCATCGAGGTCGAACTCGTCGCGGATGATGTCGGGCCCAAGGCCGCTCACGACGCGGTGCAGACCGAGCTCCTTCTCGGTGAGCAGCTCCACGATCGGCGGATGGAAGCACGGCGCGACGACGTGGTCGGTGCGGATGACGACGCGCGCCTCCGACTCCGGCTCCCACCACCCCTCGCCCGGGCGGTACACGTGCCACGCGCCACTCATCTTCATGTGGGTGTGGAGCACGACGCGCTGCGGGGTATCGAAGGTGATGAACAGGTGCTTGCCGTTGGACTCCACGGCATCCACCCGGCTCCCGACGATCGGCTCGTCGCGCGCAGCGGCGGTCACCTTCGGACCCGCGATCTCGAACCCGGTCACGACTTGACCGCCGATCGCGCGCCGCAGCACCACCGCGGTGCGGAAGATGGTGTCTCCCTCAGGCACTGCGCAACAGGTACCCGCGTGGCGTGCGTACGAACCCGGCCGCGCGCAGCGGCTCGGCCAGTGGCGACTCATCGACCGGCGCGCCGTCGATCTCCTCGATGAAGAGCGGGTCGCGCCGTTCCGGCACAGCCTCGGCGGCCAGCGCCCGGGCGACCGCGGCCCGCGTGCGCGCGACGTCGCGCTCCTCGCCATCGACGAACGTGAGCACGCCGTGCTCGTCGCGCGCGACGTACGCCGCGAGCGAGCCATCCACGAGGATGACGAGCGACCCGGCGACGCGCATCGGTTTGCGGCCGCTCTCCCGCTCGGGCCAGCCGAGCGCGGCGCCGTACGGGTTCGCCGGGTCGGCCGCGGCGAGCGTGATCACGGAGGCCTCGTCGCCGGGCTCGCGCATCGCGCGGAGGCGATCCACCGCGCCCGGCATGGCGAACTGCGCGGCGCCGCGCCCGGCCACGAAGTAGCCGCGCCGGACGCGTCCGGCCTCCTCCATCGCGCGCAGCACGCCGTACACGGCGGCGAACCCGCCCTCGGCGCCCTCGTACTGCACGAGCTCGCGGGTGATGACGCCGTGCCGCTCGAGAAGCTGCAGCACGCGCGCCGTGAGACGCTCGGTCGGCGTGGCCACCGCGCCGCTCGCGTAGGCGGAGACGAGCGACCACCGTCCGATGAGCTCGGGGGTCAGGCCGCGCTGCGACGGTCCGCGGCGACGGGCGTGACGCACGGCGGGCGGCCGCAGGAAGGCGCGCAGCGGATGGAGGCTGTCGTTCGTCACTTCGCCGGACCAGACGAGGTCCCAGAGCGCGTCCTTCACCTCGGGCGCGAACCCACCGCCCAGCGCGGCGAGGAGCTGTGGGAAGAACGACGCGCCGCGCGCGGCGAGGGCCTCGCGGATGCGCTCGTGCGTCGACCCCTCGCGCTTCGCGGGTACCGGCACCAGCTGGGCGTGCTCCGAGAGGAAGAGCGCGATCTTGCCGTCGCGCGGCCCGGTCGCGCCGCCACCCGTCCAGATGACGGCGCCCGAAGAAAGGAGCGCGTCGAGGTCGCCCTCGTCGTAGCCGGCGACTCGTGCTGGAAGGATGCGCGACTCGAGATCGGACGCGGGGACGAAGGCGCCCTCCAGCTGGGCGATGGCGTCGACCAACGCCGCCTCGCCGGGCCGCGGTGACTCGACGCCGTGCCACGCGAGCGCGAATCGCGCGAGCGCGGTCTGCTCGACGGGCTCGACCTCCTTGCGCAGGCGCGCGAGCGATCGCTGGCGAAGGGTTCGCAGGACGCCGGCGTCGATCCACTCGACCCCGCTCGCGCCCGGGCGGAACTCCCCTTCGAGCACCGTGCCGGCTACCGCGAGCTCGCCGAGCGCGGCCGTCACGAGAGCCGGGCCGATGCCGAGCCGGCGAGCGAGATCGACCGCGGTGAACGGTCCGTGGGTCCGGGCGAAGCGCCGCGCGATCGAGACGAGCGGACGGAGGTCGCTCGCGAGGAACGCATCGGGCAATCCGGGCGGCACGACGACCCCGAGCGCGTCCCGGTATCTCCCGGCGTCCTCCGCCGCGATCCACCGCGTCTCGCGCGCGATGGGCACCGCGATCGCGCGGCGATCGCGTTGCAGCTCGAACAGCCACTCGTCCACCGGCGCCCCGGGCTCGGACCGCGCCTTCAGCTCGTCGCGCGTGAGATCGCCGAGTCGGATCAGGAGGTCGTGCGCGGCGTCGGCGTGACGCGCAACGCGATCGGGCTCCAGGTGCTGCAGCTGGAGCTCGAGCTCGGCGAGCGCGTTCGCATCGAGGAGCTCGCGCAGCTCGACCTCGCCGAGGAGCTGGCGCAGCTGCGCCGGATCCACGGTGAGGGCCTGGGCCCGGCGCTCGGCGAGCGGCGCGTCGCCCTCGTAGATGAAGTTGCCGACGTACGCGAAGAGGAGCGCCGATGCGAACGGAGACGGCGAGCGTGAGTCGACCGTGACCACTCGAACGTCGCGGCTGCGGATCGCGCGCAGCACCTCGAGGAGCGCCGGCATGTCGAAGACGTCCTGCAGGCACTCGCGGTAGGCCTCGAGGATGATCGGGAACGACGGGTACCGCGACGCGATCTGCAGCAGCTCGCCTGCGCGGCGGCGCTGGTGCCACAACGGCGAGCGCCGTCCGGGGAAGCGGCGCGGGAGCAGGAGCGCGCGGGCCGCGGCCTCACGGAAGCGGGCCGCGAACAGCGGCGTCTGCGAGAGGCGCTCGATGACGAGGGCCTCGGCGCGATCGGGATCCGGAATGACGAGCTGCGGATCGGGCGCGCGCTCGGCCTCGGGGAAGCGCGCGACGATGCCGTCGTCGGTCCACAGCACGTCGACCTCGATGTCGGAGCGCTCGCGCACCATCCCGCCGATCGCCATCGCCCAGGGCGCGTGCACCTTGCCCCCGAACGGCGTCAGGACGCAGACGCGCCAGTCGCCGACCTCGTCGAGGTAGCGCTCGACGATGATCGTCTTGTCATCAGGGACGGCGCCCGCGGCCGCGACCTGATCGCGGAGGTACTCGAGCAGGTTCCGCGCGGCGCGTTCGTCGAGGTCGTGGCGCTCGCGGAGCCGCGCCGTCGCCAGGTCGGGGTCGCTCGCGCGCAGCTCCCGGGTCAGGGCGCCGATCGCGCGCCCGAACTCGAGCGGGCGCGTGGCGGTCTCGCCCTTCCAGAACGGCATCTTCCCGGGGACGCCCGGGGCAGGCGAGACGAGCACGCGATCGTGGGTGATCTCCTCGACGCGCCAGGTCGATGCGCCGAGCAGGAAGGTCTCGCCGACGCGCGTCTCGAACACCATCTCCTCGTCGAGCTCGCCGACGCGTCCCTTGCCCGGCTCGGCCCCGACGAGGAAGACGCCGTAGAGCCCCCGGTCCGGGATCGTGCCGCCGCTCGTGAGCGCGACGCGCGCGGCGCCCTCGCGCGCGCGGATCGTGCCGGCGATGCGATCCCACACGATGCGCGGGCGGAGCTCGGCGAACTCGTCCGACGGGTAGCGGCCGGAGAGCATGTCGAGCACGTTCTCCAGCTGCGCCCGCGGAAGCTCGGCGAACGGCGCGGCGCCGCGGATCAGACGCTCGAGGGCGTCGACGTCAAGTGGTTCACGACCGACGATCGCGACGATGTGCTGGGCCAGGACGTCGAGCGGGTTCCGGATGTACCGCGACGCTTCCACCGCGCCGGCGTGCATCCGCTCCGTGAGCGCCGCGGACGCGAGGAGGTCGCCTCGGTACTTCGGCAGGATGATCCCGGTCGAGGGCTCGTCCACGCGATGGCCGGCCCGTCCGATGCGTTGCATGCCGCTCGCGACGGACGGCGGCGACTCGACCTGCACGACGAGATCGATCGCGCCCATGTCGATGCCGAGCTCGAGCGTGCTCGTCGCGACGAGGGCGCGCAGCTTCCCGGCCTTGAGATCGTCCTCGATGCGGAGGCGCTGCTCGCGCGCGATCGAGCCGTGGTGCGCGTGCGCGAGCTCCTCGCCCGCAAGATCGTTCACCGCGTTCGCGATGCGCTCGGCGAGCCGGCGGCTGTTCACGAAGACGAGGGTCGAGCGGTGCTCGCGAATGAGGTCGAGCAGCCGCGGGTAGATCGCGGGCCAGATGCTCGTGCGGGCATCGGCCCGCGCCGCGGGTCCGCTGCGGAATTCGAGGGGCTCGCCGAGGCGGGCCATGTCCTCGACCGGCACCTCCACCGTGAGCTCGAGCGGCTTGCGGTGGCCGGCGTCGACGACGCGTACGGCACGCGGGCCGTCGGCGTCGAAGCCGCCGAGGAAGCGCGCGACCTCGTCGAGCGGACGCTGCGTCGCCGAGAGCCCGACGCGCTGCAGACGGCGGCGCGCGAGGCGCTCGAGCCGCTCGAGGGTCAGCGCGAGATGCGCGCCGCGCTTGGTGGAGACGATGGCGTGGATCTCATCGACGATGACGGTCTCCACGTCGCGCAGCGCATCGCCCGCGGATGAGGAGAGCACGAGGTACAGCGACTCCGGCGTCGTGATGAAGATGTCGGCGGGCGACTTGGAAAAGCGCCTGCGGTCCTTCGCCGGCGTGTCGCCGGTGCGGATGGCGACGCTCGGCTCGCGCGCGGTGAGGCCGAGACGCTCGGCGGCGTGGCGGATGCCCGCGATCGGCGAGCGTAGGTTGCGCTCGACGTCGACGGCGAGCGCCTTGAGCGGCGAGACGTACACGACGCGACAGCCCCGCGCCGGCGACTGGATCAGGACGTCGATGGAAGAAAGGAATGCCGCCAGCGTCTTGCCCGATCCGGTGGGTGCCATGAGGAGCGTGCTGTCGCCGTTCTTGATGACCGGCCAGGCCTGCTCTTGCGCCGGCGTCGGCGCCGGGAACGCCGTGCGGAACCACTCCCGCACCGCCGGATGGAACGCCTCGAGGACCTCGCTCCCCATGAGGAGAGGGTACCGTTCCGCCGATGCAGATCGGGCTCGGCATCGACGGCCGGTTGGTGCTTTCGGCCGCCGAACAAGCGGAGATCGCCGCCGAAGCCGCGCTGCTCGGCTACACGAGCCTCTGGACGCCCAACCGGGACGGTCATCCATTCGCGTTGTGCGTCGCCTGGCACGCCGCCAGCGGCCTCGAGACGGGCATCTCGGTCGCTCCATTGGAGCGATGGACGGTCGATCAGCTCGTGGCCGGTTGGCGCATGGCCCTCGATCGGACGCGTGGCCACTTCATCCTCGGCGTCGGTGCCGGCCGCGAACGCGATGCACCGATCGGGAAGATGCGCGACCTCGCAATCGCGCTCCGCGGTGCGATCCCGGCGGCGCCGATCTACCTCGGCGCACTTGGCCCGCAGATGCTGCGGCTGGCGGGCGAGCGCTACGACGGCGCGGCGCTCAACTGGTGCTCGCCCGAGCAGACCTTCTGGAGCCGCGAGCGCGTCGCAGCGGGTGCGCTCAGCGCGGGGCGCGACCCGCGGACGATCACGATCCATCAGTACATCCGCGTCTGCGTCGATCGCGACATCGCCGCGGCGCGCCGCGCGCTCGCGACGATGACCCTCGGCTACGCGATGAACCGTCCCGGCGCCGACCCGACGATGGGCTATCGCGGCCACTTCACCCGGATGGGCTTCGACGCGGTCCTCACGGAGCTCGAGAAGATGAAGGCGTCGGGCACGAGCGACGATGATCTTGCGGACGCGCTCCCCGACGAGCTCCTCGCACGTGTCGGCTGGTGGGGTCCGCCCCAGGACGCAGCCGCGGGCTTCGAGGCGCTCGCGGGTGGCAATGACGTCGCCGTGGTGCGAGTCGTGGCAGGGACAAGCAACGGGATCGAGTGCGTTCGCCTCGCGATGCGAAGCTGCGTGCGGGCGGTTAGCTGACCTTCAGCAGATCGACGACGAACACGAGCGTCTCGCCGGGTTTGATGTCCCGTCCGGCACCGCGGTCGCCGTAGCCGAGCCGCGGCGGGATCACCAGGCGGCGGCGGCCTCCGACCTTCATCCCCGCAACACCCTGATCCCAGCCTTTGATGACGCGACCCGCACCGAGCTGGAACGAGAACGTGCCACCACGGTCCCACGATGCGTCGAACTGCTGTTTGGTGGACCAGCTGACGCCGACGTAGTGGACGTCGACCGTCTTGCCGGCGGTCGCCTCAGCGCCCGTGCCGACCGTGAGGTCCTCGACCTTCAGGTCCTCCGGCGGCGCGCCGCTTGGGATCGTGACGTCGGGTTTGGTCGCCACGGCGGCGATGCTAGCGTTCGCGCGCGTGACGTACTTCCACGAGGACCAGTACCTCCGGCAGTCGTGGCTGTGGATCCTCATCGCCCTCCCGATCGTCATCGGCATCGCGTCCCTCGCGACGATCCCGCGAATGAGCGTGACCGCCATCGTCGTGACGCTGGCCGTCGGCGGTCTGGTCACGGGGGTACTCGCGCTCGCTCGGCTCGAGACCGAGGTCCGGAGCGACGAGATCGTCGTGCGCTTCCACGGCCTGTGGCCGACGCGCCGGATCGCACTGCAAGACATCGACAGCTACGAGGCGCGGCGGTACACGATGTGGGAATCGGGCGGCTGGGGCGTGCATTTCACGATGAGCGGCGTCGCGTACAACGTGAGCGGCAATGAGGGCATGATCATCCGGCTCAAGAAGGGCAAGGGCGGCCGCGTGCTCATCGGCACGCAACGTCCCGATGAGTTCGCGGCGGCGATCGCGAAGGCGATGGCGGCGCGCGGCTCGAGCTAGTCGCGCGGGGCGAGCCACTCCTTGAACGCGTCGAACCCGTAGGGGCGGCCGAGGAAGTCCGACACGAGCTCCGCCGCGGGCTTCGTGCCTCCGGGTGCGAGGACGAGGTCGCGGTACCGCTTCGCCTGCTTCAGGTCCATCAGCCCGTTCGCGAACGTGCTGTGCATATCCTTCGCGATGACGAGCGACCACATGTAGGTGTAGTAGTTCGAGGTGTAGCCCTCGAGGTGGCCGAAGGACGCCTGCATCGCCGTGCCCTCGGGCATCACGAACGGCGAGAGCTCCCTCGAGGCGTCGAAGACGACCTTCGTGGTGTCGAGACCGCGGGGGTCGCGGTCGTGGAGCCGCAGCGAGATCGCGGACAGCATGAGCTGCCGCTGCACGAACGTGCCGCGCCCGAAGTCACGCGCCTCGCGGAGCTTGTTCACGAGCGCCTCCGGGATGACGGCGCCGGTCTCGACGTGCTTCGCGAAGCGGCGGAGCACGTCGTAGTCGTAGATCCACTCCTCGAGGAACTGCGAGGGCGCCTCGATGAAGTCCCATTCCGACGGCCGCCGGACGCGAGCCCACTCGATCTCCCCGCTCACGATCCCATGGACGAGGTGACCGAACTCGTGGAAGTAGGTCACGACCTCGGAGTGCTGCATGAGCGCCGGGCCCTGCTGCGCGTTCGGGTCGGGGAAGTTGCACACGAGCACCCCGTGCGGCTTCGCGCGGCCCTTGAAGCCCGGCACGAGCGTGAAGCAAGCCGCATGCTTGAACTTGCCCTCGCGCGGATGCATGTCGAGCGAGATGAAGCCCATCTCGCGCCCATCGACCTGCACCGCGAACGTTTCTACGGATGGATGCCACAGCTCCCGCGTGACCGGAACGAATTCGAGGCCGAAGAGCTCGCTGTTCAGGTCGAGGATCGCCTGGCGCACCGCGCGGTACTCGAAGTAGGGACGGAGCTCGCGGCCGTCGTAGCTGTAGCGACGGGCCTTGACCCGCTCGAGGAGGTACTGCGTGTCCCACGTGCCGATCGGCTCACGGCCCTTCTCCGCGACGAGCTCCGTGTACTCGGTGGCGGCGCTCTCGCGGGAGGCCGCGAGCGCGCGGTCGATGAACTCGCGGATCGCCCCGGCCGATCCGGTCATCTTGTCTTCTGCGGCGTATTCGGCCCAGTTCGCGTAACCGAGCAGCGTCGCGAGCTCGGCGCGCTTCGCGAGCATCTCCTCGAGCAGGCGGATGTTCTCCGGGACCGCGCGCTTCCCGTTCACGGTCGCGAGGGCGTTGCGCGCGGGCTCATCGCTCGCGTACGTCATGAATGGGATGAGATCCGGGTAGTTCGTGGTCACGTGCACCTTGCCACCGGCGTCGGCCGGGTGGGCCCTGATGTAGTCGGGCGGCAGCCCGGCGAGCTGCTCGGGATCGAGCGACACCTCGAGCACGTCCTCGCGGATGTTCTTGGCGAAGTCCTGCTCCACCTTCACGAGCTCCGCGCGGACGGTGCGCACCCGATCCTTGTCGGCATCGGCGAGCGCGACGCCGGCGCGACGCATATCGCGGCGCGCGAGGTCGACGACGCGCGCGGGTACCGGGGCGAGCCCCTTGGGATCGAGCGCGCCGAGGGCGTCGTAGAGCGGACGCTCCTGGCCCAGCCGGGTCGTGAACGCCGAGAGCTCCTGGACGATCGTGTCGGCGGCCGCGCGGACGTCCGGATCGGGATGGACCTCGGCCATGAGCCCGCACTCGCTGAAGGCGTTCGCGACCTCCATGCCGATCTCGTTGTACGGACGGAGCACGTTCGCCTCGGTGAAGGGCGCTTTCGTGTCGCCGATGCGCGCGAGCTCCGCTTCGGCCCGCGCGAGCGCCGCGCGACCTCGTTCGAGGAGGTCGGACGCGACGGCGTTCGTCGTCGTGGTCATGGGTGCGAGGAAGTTTAGAGCCGGTAGCTTTCCGGGTCGACGTGCGCGGCGACGAGCGTGACCCGTCTCGAACGCGCCGCATCGCGGAACGCGGCGCGGCACTCGTCGATCGTCCGGACCTCGGCCCCGTCAGCGCCGTACGCCGTAGCGAGGGCGCGATAGTCGAGCGCGCCGAAGGTCGTGCCGGTGACCGCGAAGCCCTTGCGCTGCTGCCCGGCCTTGATCTGCTGGAGCGCCTCGTCCGCGAGGATCACGACCGTGAGCGCCAGGCCGAGCCGCGCGGCCGTCTCGAGCTCGGCGACGCTCATCGCGAACCCGCCGTCCCCGAGGATGCACGCGACGGCACGGTCGCGATGCGCGAGCTTGAGCCCGATGGCCGCCGGTAGCCCGTAGCCCATCGACGAGAGGCCGTTCGAGACGAAGAACGTCCGCGGCGTGAACGCCGGCCAGCACTGGATCGCGACCGACTTGTTGTAGCCGACGTCGCACGACACGAGCGCGTCCTCCGGGAGCACCTCGCGCAGCGCGGCGAGGACCTGCTGCGAGGTCAGCCCCGTGCGCGTGGGCCGTACGAAGCTCCGGAACTCGTCGCGGAAGCGCGACGCATCGGTCGCGTCCTTCGGTGAAGCGGAGGCTGCGAGCGCGCCGAGCGCGGCGGGCAGGTCGCCGACGAGCTCGACGGCCGCCGGGTAGTAACGGTCGTCGTTCGGCAGCGGGCCAATGTGGATGACCGGTGCCGTGAAGGTCCAGTCGCGATCGAACTCGACCGGATCGAACCCGACCATGAGCACGAGGTCGCGCTCGGCGATCCATTCATAGAGCTTCGCGCTGCCGAGGCCTTCGATCGTGCCGACCGAGAGCGGGTGGTCGTCGCGGAGCAGACCCTTCGCCTTCGGCGACAGGATCGTCGGGATGGCCCACGCCTCGGCCAACCGCCGCAGCGGAGCCACGACATCATCGCCGAGCGCTTCGAGGCCCGCGAGGAGCACCGGCCGCCGGCTCTTGCCCAGGAGCGTCTGCGCGGTGCGCAGTGCCTCCGGGTCCGGCGTCGCCGCCGGGTGCGCGTCGGTGCCGGCCGTGACGTACGCGGCGGCCTCCTGCGCCGGGACGTCGCTCGGGACCTCGAGGAACACCGGGCCACGTCGCGGGCGCATCGCGACCCGAAGAGCGCGGTCGGTCACGGACGCCGCGTTCGCGGCGTTCAGGCGGGCCTGCCATTTCGTGATCGGAGCGAAGAGCGCGCGCAGGTCGAGCTTCTGATGGGTCACGATCTCGTAGCGGTCGACCGGGAGCTGGCCGGTCAGCGCGATCACCGGCGCGCGATCGAGGTAGGCGTGCGCGATGCCGGTGACGAGGTTGGTCGCTCCCGGACCGAGCGTCGCAAGGCACGCGCCGGGCAGGCCGGTGCTGGTCGTCATGGCCTCGGCCATGAATGCGGCGCCCGTCTCCTGCCGCGCGAGGACGAACTCGAGGCCGGCCTGGCGGAAGCCCTCGATGAGGTCGACGACCTCGCCGCCCGGGTGGCCGAAGACGTGGTGGACCCCGGCCGCGCGCAGCTGGTCGCCGATGACACGTCCGACGCTTGACATCGCACGTAACTATCAATGAATGGAAGGTCCCCCGCCGCAGCACACCGTCAAGAACATCGACGAATACCTCGAGCATCTCAGCAAGGGCGTGTTCCAGGCGGGCATCAGCTGGCGGGTCGTCGACGCGAAGTGGCCCACCATCAGGACCGCGTTCCACAAGTTCAAGGTCGAGCGCGTCGCGCGGATGACCGACCGGGAGATCGACGCCCTCGCGAAGGACGAACGGGTGATCCGGAGCCGCCCGAAGATCGCCGCGATCGTCCACAACGCGCGGGAGATCCTGACCCTCGAGCGCGAGGAGGGCTTCAAGAAGCACCTCCGCTCGTTCGACGAGTACGAGGACCTCGCGAAGGATCTCAAGAAGCGCTTCAAGTTCGTCGGCGACAGCGGCGTCTACCACTTCCTCTGGACGGTGAAGGTGCCGGTCCCCGACTGGCGCGACTGGTCGAAGGCCCACGGCCTGAACTGGGGCGAGAAAGCGGCCAAATCCGGTGGCAGAGCGAAGGCGACGAGCAAGCGCTGAATGTTGCTGAGGCAACTACCGATGTGGTATCCTTGACCTCGACCCGCGCCGCACCGTCCTTGTGAGACAGCCGCTTCTCCTTCACCCCGCGGCTGCCGACCGACCGGTCCACCGGCCAGCGTTTGGAGGAACCACCGAATGAAGACGTCAGGACTTCCCTGCCGCGCCACGATGGACTGCGATGTCGTGTTCACGCCCGCCGACGACAAGACCCTGAAGCTCCTGCTGGACGCCGCCGCAGAGCGCGACGCGCACGAGCTCGCCGTCCACGGCTACACCCACCGCGTCATCGAGGTCGGCAAGCCCGACTTCGCCGCCGGCCCCCGCGGACGCCGTCCGCGCAAGGAAGCCGCCGCCTAAGGCCCGCGTCGTGACGACGATCGAGTCCGTCGAGCCATCGACCGAGGCGGTCCGCGCGCGCTTCGACCCCCACTCCGCGACCGACGTCGCGCTGTCCATCGCCGCCGCCGACGGCGCGTTCAAGATCTGGCGCGAGATCCCGATCGCCGATCGGGCCGTGCCGATGCGGGCGCTCGCGCGCATCCTGCGCGAGCGGAAGGACCGGTACGCCCGGCTGATCACGACCGAGATGGGCAAACCGATCGGCGAGGCCCTGGCCGAGATCGAGAAGTGCGCGTGGACCTGCGACTTCTACGCCGAGCACGCCGCCGAGTTCCTCGCCGACGAACGCGTCGCGACGAACGCGCGCGAGAGCGTCGTCGCCTTCGAACCCCTCGGGGTGGTCCTCGCGGTCATGCCGTGGAACTACCCCTTCTGGCAGGTGATCCGATTCCTCGCGCCCGCGCTCATGGCCGGCAACGCCGCGCTCCTCAAGCACGCCTCGAACGTCCCGCAGTGCGCGCTGGCGCTCGAGGAGGCGGTCCGTGACGCTGGCTTCCCGAAGGGCTTGCTCCGCACGATCCTGGTCTCGGGCGCCGCGGTCGAGCCGGTCATCGCGGACGACCGTGTGCGGGCCGTGACGCTCACCGGCAGTACGGCCACCGGCTCGCGGATCGCGGAGCTCGCCGGCCGCGCGGTGAAGAAGACCGTGCTCGAGCTGGGCGGCTCCGACCCGTTCATCGTGCTTCGCGACGCGGACCTCGCCGCAGCCGTCGCGACGGCGGCGCGGGCGCGGTTCCAGAACGCCGGGCAGTCCTGCATCGCCGCGAAGCGCTTCCTCGTCGAGGCGCCGGTCGCGGCCGAGTTCGAGCGCCGCTTCGCGGACGCGATCCGCGCGCTGCGCGTCGGCGATCCGCTCGATCCATCGACCCAGGTCGGCCCGCTCGCGCGTGAGGACCTGCGTGACGCGCTCGAACGACAGGTCGAGGCCTCCGTTCGGATGGGCGCGCGGGTCGTGGTCGGCGGGAAGCGCCGCGCGGGCAAGGGCTGGTTCTACGAGCCGACGCTGCTCTCGGACGTGACCGAGGACATGCCGGTGCTGAAGGAGGAGACCTTCGGTCCGGTGGCCGCGCTCGTCGCGGTGCGCGATGCCGACGAAGCGGTCCGCGTCGCGAACCGCTCGCCGTACGGCCTGGGGGCGGCGCTCTGGACCGCGGACCTGACGCGCGCGCGGGCCCTCGCGCGCCGCATCGAGTCGGGCTCCGTCTTCATCAATGGGATGGTCGCGTCGGACCCGCGGCTGCCGTTCGGGGGCACGAAGCAGAGCGGCTACGGCCGCGAGCTCTCGAGCTTCGGGATCAGGGAGTTCGTGAACATCCAGACCATCTGGATCGGCCCCGCGACCGACGCACCGAAGGTCGCGAACGCCGAATAGTCTCGCGACGATGAACGTCGCGCAGCTCGTCGTCGCGTGTCTCGAGAACGAAGGCGTCCGACATGTTTTCGCGCTGCCCGGCGAGGAGACGTTGGCCCTGGGCCTCGCGCTCGAGGACAGCCCGAAGATCACCCAGGTCGTCGTGCGACACGAGCAGGGCGCCGCCTTCATGGCGGACGTCGCCGGACGCCTCACGTCCTATCCCGGCGTGTGCCTCGCCACGCTCGGGCCCGGCGCGACGAACCTGCTCACCGGCGTGGCCGACGCGACGCTCGACGGCGCACCGCTCGTCGCGCTCACCGGGCAGGCCGGGCTCGAGCGGATCCACAAGCGGTCGCATCAGTACGTCGACGTGCTCGGCATGTTCGCGCCCGTCGTGAAATGGGGCGCGCGCATCGAAGTGCCCGACGGCGCGCCCGAGGTGATCCGCACGGCGTTCCGCACGGCTCGCCTCGAGCGGCCTGGTGCGACGCACGTCGAGATCCCGGAAGACGTCGCCGAGAAGGACGTGGATGCGCGGCCGATGCCGGTACGCCGGACGCGGTACGCCGCGGCGCAGGAGGACGCGGTCCGGGCCGCGGCGGACGCCATCAACAGCGCCGCGCGGCCGATCCTCCTCGTCGGCAACGGCGTCATCCGTCGCGACGTCGCCGGCCACGGAGCGGTCGCGGCGTTGCGCGCCTTCGTCGCGAAGACGCGGATCCCGGCGACGCACACGTTCATGGCGAAAGGCGCGCTCGACGATCGCGACGCCGCGGCACTGCCGGCCGTCGGACTCCAGCGCCCCGGTGCGGACCTCGCGGCGCTGCCCGAGCTCGCGAAGGCGGACGTCGTCGTCTGCGTCGGGTACGACCTCGTCGAGTGGGCGCCCACGATCTGGAATCCGAAGGGCGACAAGCGCGTCGTCCACGTCGACAGCCGCCCGGCCGAGATCGACGCGAGCTACGTCGTCGCCACCGAGGTCGTCGGCGAGATCGCCGATTCGCTCGAGGCATTGACGCCGCTCGTGACGGCCCGGCCCGCGGCGCCGCGCGACCGGATCGAGCTCCGCACGGCCGGCGACGACGCCTTCCCGCTCTGGCCGCGGCGCGTCGTGGCGGATCTCCGCGCGGCGCTCGGGGACGACGACATCGTCATCTGCGACGTCGGCGCCCACAAGATCTGGCTCTCGCGGCTCTACCCGGCGTACGCGCCGAACACGGTGATCGTCGCGAACGGCTTCGCGCCGATGGGGATCGCGCTGCCCGGCGCGATCGCGGCGAAGCTCGTGAAGCCCGAGCGCAAGGTCGTCGCGTTCTCAGGCGACGGTGGATTCCTCATGAACGTGCAGGAGCTCGAGACCGCGAAGCGCCTCGGCGTGTCGATCGTGTGCGTCGTGCTCGTCGACGGACGCTATGGCGTCATCGAAGCGAATCAAGTTCGTCGTTTTGGCAGGAGCGGCGGCGTCGAGTTCGGAAACCCCGACTTCGTGCAGCTCGCACGCGCCTTCGGCATCCGTGGCGAGGCGGTCGCGAGCGCGGACGCGCTGCTGCCGGCGCTCCGGCGCGCGCTCGACGCCGATGGCCCGGCCCTCGTCGCCGTGCCGATCGACCCACGCGAGAACGCGAAGCTCGGCGACGCGGTCTAGAGGCATTTGGAGGGGACGCGATGAAAGGCACAGACACCGGGGCATACGTGCTGCGACCGGGCGAAGGGAGGGCGATCGATCTTGGTGGCTTTCGGATGTCGGTCAAGGCGACCGGCGACGAGACCGCTGGTCGATTCTCGTTGCTCGAGGCCGCCGAGCCGGCAGGCTTCGGTCCTCCACTACATACCCATGGCGATGCCGCGGAGGCTTTCTATGTCCTCGAGGGCGAGTACATCATCTTCATCAGTGGCAGCGAATACCGCTGCCCCGCCGGCTCGTTCATCTTCATCCCAGCTGGAGTGCCGCACGGGTTCCGGGTCGGCGCGGACGCAAGTCGGAAGCTGAACCTGTACACGCCGACGGCGATGATCGGGTACTTCGACGAGCTCGCCGCAGCGACGAGCCAAGGTGACGTCGAACCCTCGAAGCTGACCGAGATCGCGTTGCGCTATTCGATGCAGGTCATCGGGCCGGTGCCCGAGGGCTACGTGTAAGGGATGTCCGCCGTCGACTGGCTCCTCGATTCCGACCCCGCGATCCGCTGGCAGGCGATGCGCGACCTCACCGACGCGCCGGCGGACGAGGTGACCGCGGAGCGTGCGCGCATCGCCACCGAAGGCTGGGGCGCGCGGCTGCTCGCGCTCCGGCGCGCCGATGGCCTGTGGGACTCCGGCACGCCGGCGACGGAGGACATCACGCTGCTCGCGCTGCTGACGCTCCGCGACATGGGCCTCGATCCGTCGACCGCCGTGGCGAAGGAGGCGATCGGCCTCGTCCGCGATCACGCGACCTGGCACTCCCGCGGCCCCTGGGGTGGCACGCCGTTGTTCGCCGGCGAGGTCGAGCCGTGCATCAACGGACGCGTCGTAGCGGCCGGCGCGTACTTCGGCCTCGACATGACGGCGCTCGTCCGGCGATTGCTCGGCGAGCAGATGGTCGATGGCGGGTGGAACTGCGAGCAGGAGAACGGCTCGACCCGCGGATCGTTCCACACGACGATCGATGTCCTCGAGGGCCTGCTGGAGCACGAGCGCCGGAGCGGCGGGTCCGCGGAAGTGGCCGCGGCGCGCGAGCGAGGGCACGAGTACCTGCTCGAGCGGCGGATGCTGCGACGGCTCTCGACCGGCGAGCTGATCGATCCGGCGTTCGCGCGGTTCTCGTTCCCGACGGGCTGGCACTACGACGCGTTGCGCGGGCTCGACTACCTGCGGGACGCGGACGTGACGCCCGATGCGCGCGTGACTGAGGCCGTCGACCTCGTCCGTTCGAAGCGTGGCGCGGACGGGCGATGGCCGCTCGAGAACCCGCACGAGAGCGAGATGGTGCGCGCCCGCCTCCGCGACGTGCTCGACATGGGCGAGCGCGAGGGCCAGCCGAGCCGCTGGAACACGTTGCGCGCGCTGCGAGTGCTTCGCTGGGCCGGTGCCGCTAGTCCTTGACCGTCCGCCGGTAGACACCGCCGTAGACGGATTCGCCGGCTCGTTCGAGCCGGCGATCGGAGCGGAAGACGGGATTCGAACCCGCGACCCTCACGTTGGCAACGTGATGCGCTACCACTGCGCTACTTCCGCGAACGAGCAAATTATAGCGAGGGCGCGTCCGCTCAGCGCTTCCGCCGCTCGGGCTCGCTCCGGATGAATCGTTCCAGGTCGGTCGGCCGAACGAGCCAACTCCAGCCGACCCGCTGTCCCCGGAGACGGCCGGCGCGGAGCCACCGTCTCACGAGCTCCGGATGACGACCGAGCTTGGTGGCCACCTCATCGACCGTCAGAAACCGCATTGCGCGAATCTACAACTAGTTGTATAATGCAACTAGCGGCAGCCGCCTCAACCGCATGACGCGAGGACAGCAAGGACCGCCCGATACCACCCCACGGGAGCTCAGGGATGAAAGACACCACCGGCCGTGGCGACCTCACCGAAATGGACATCAGCACCGCCCTGATGCGAGCAGGACGTCGCGTGTTGCGTCCGATCTCGGGCGGCCTTCGCTATGACCTGCTCATCGAGAACGCCGATGGGACGTTCTGGCGAGTCCAATGCAAGACGGGCGCGCTGAAGGACGGCGTGATCGTCTTTCGCGTGCGGAACACGGACGGCCGCAGGCCGAATGGCGTGTCCTATCGCGGGCAGGTCGAGTGCTTCGGCGTGTTTTGCCCGCAGAACGGCCGTGCCTATCTGGTGCCGATGACCGCCCTGACGACCTCGGACTCGACCGCTCGACTGCGACTGGAGCCTTCCCGCAACGGACAGGAGCGGGGTATCCGCCTCGCGGCAGAGTTCGAGATCCGGCCCGCTAGCTCTCCCGGAACAGCAGGATCGACGCGGTGAACCCGTGCAAGAAATTCTTCCCGGCGACCGGCCCGATCTCTCCCGCCGCGAAGAATCCCGCCACCGGCACATCTCCGAACGCGCGACGCACCGCGGTCACATCGTGATCCGGCTGGCCGAACAGCGCCGACCCGCGACCGTTGCACGAGAACAGGAGCGCGCCGGCGACGTCGCTCGGCCGAGCGCGACGCTCGCGCTCGAGGACCACCCGGAGATCCTCGCGAGCGGACTCCGCGTCGCGCACTTGGAACTGCACGGTCCGGCCGACCTCGATGAGATCGCTGATCGCGATCGCGCCGGACTCGCGATCCACGCCGACGACGTTGCGGATCAGGAAGTCGCCGCGCGCGAGCTCGGGCTTCGTCTCGGTGATCGCGCTGCCGACATGCAGGCCGCGCCGGATGAGGAGCTGGTCACGCTCGCCCGCCTCGCCGTACAGCTCCTCGATTCGGGACATCGCGGGCGCCCCGCCGAGCTCGAACAGCACATTGCGTTCAGCGCGCGTCACCGCGTAGGTCTTCCCCACCGGCCGGCAGCCCTGCGACACGACCGACGTCATCCCGGGGCCGGTCAGGATCGCGCCGACCGCGCCGTCGCGCAGGATCTCGTCGTTGAAGTAGAGCGAGTTGCGGCCGGCTTCGAGGCCGCCGGACGCCATCCCGCCGACGATCGGGATCGACGCACCCGTGTCGTTGAGATGATCGAGCAGCACGTCCGCGGGGAACGAGAACGGATCGGCCAGCATGAGGATGAGCGGGTGCTCATCGGGCGACGGCAGGTCCTCGAGCCCTTCGACGATCGCGTGATCGTCCTCCCGCTGGAACGTGAGCCGGAACGGCTGGACCCCGATCCCCGGGAGCGATGCGGCCCATGCCGCGATCGCCGGCGCGTCCTCGATCTCGCGCCGCGTGCCGATCACGCCGCCGGCCGAGCACCCGAGGACCGTCGCCCCCTCGACCCGTTCGGTGGCGATGTCGATGATCTCCCGCTGCACGTCCTCGTGCTGCGGCGAGACGAACAGGAGCACGAGGTCGGCGGGCGCACCGGCGAGCGGCGCGAGCGCGGCATCGATGGCCGCGCGGGCGGCCTCGCGGCCGTCATCGTCGGTGGAGAGGCCCGCGCCGACGCGCGGTCGAATGCCCGCGGTCGTGAGCGTGCCGGTCAGAGAGGTCACGAATGGAGCGTACCGCGCGACGAAAGTGCCGCGGCGCTAGTTGGCGCGGAGCGGGAGCTTCGAGATCGAACGGCCGGCCGCGGTCGCCTGGGCGACGATCCGGTCGTCGACAAAGGGTGCGCCTGTGGCGGCCCGCCAGACGTGTCCGAGCGCCTCGCCCCCTGGGCAGAGCATCAGCGCGCCGCTGTGAAGGGAGACGACCGGCGAGCTCGGCTCGCTCCAATGCGTCTCACGCACACAGAGGAAATCGACGAGGCGGTCGGTGTTCATCGCCCGCAGTGCAGCATCTCGCGAGGGACCGCGCCTGCCTCCGTCGGGGGATGCGCGACACGCCGCGCGGATGTTCACCCGTTCGGGTGACGGGGTCGCTACGCGGGGGCTGGGGTCGGCTCGGACACCACTTGCGACGCGGCGACCGGCACCGTGAACGAGAACGTGCTGCCCCGGCCCTGAGCGCTTTCGAGCCAGATGCGCCCGCCTTGGAGCTCGACGAGCTTCTTCGCGATCGCCAGACCGAGGCCGGTCCCACCGTATTGCCGCGTCGTGCTGGCGTCCTCCTGCCGGAACTCGTCGAAGATGTAGCCCTGCGCTTCCGGGGCGATCCCGATCCCGGTGTCGGCCACGCTCACCACGATGTCCAACCCCTCGAGCCGCGCGCCGATGGTCACCGTCCCGTGTTCCGTGAACTTCACCGCGTTCGCGACGAGGTTCGTCAGCACCTGATCGAAGCGCGGAGGATCCGCCCACGCGAAGGGCAGGCCCGCGGCGTCGACCCGGATCGCGAGGCCCTTCGCCTCGGCGCTCGGGCGGATCAGGTCGACCACGCTCGCGATCGCGGGCCCGAGGGGAATCCGCTTCCGCTCGATCTCCATGCGTCCCGCTTCGATCTTCGCGATGTCCAACAGACCGTTGATCAGGCCGAGCAACGTCGACCCGGCGATCGTGACACGCTGCAGGTCTGCCTTCTGCTGCTCGGTCAGCGTCCCGTCGATCCCGTCGAGCATGAGCTGGCTGTACCCGATGATCGCGTTGAGCGGGGTTCGGAGCTCGTGGCTCATGTTCGCGAGGAATTCGCTCTTCAGGCGGTTCGCGCGCGCAAGCTCGGCGTTCGTGGTCTCGAGCTCCGCGTTCGCGCGCTCGAACTCGCGGTTCGTGGCCTCGAGGGCGGTCTCGCGCTCGCCGAGCGCGGTCACCATCTGCGCGAACCCCGTCTGCAGCTGACCGATCTCGTCGGGCGCGCCCTGGGACACGTTCACCGACCGCTCTCCTCGGACGATCCGGCCGGTCGCCCTGGCGAGCTCCGTGAGCGGAGCGCTCAACCCCCTGGCGAGGCGGTAGGAGTACGTCGCGCTTGCGACACCGAGCAGGACGAGCAACCCGATGAACGTCGCGCCGAGGAGCCGCTGCGAATCGTCCAGTGGCGCCAACGGCACCAGGACGCCGAGCATGAGGTCCGACACGTTATGGGTCGTGAACACGTTGAACGTCCCGAGGTACCGCTGGCCGCCGGCGGTGACGTTGCGCGAAAGCTGCGCCGACGGCAACAGGCTGACGTCCGCGATCGTCGGGAAGTCCTCGGAGGTGATCGACGACAGGGTCGAGGCGCGGACGGACGAGCCCAGGAGCAGCACGAGCTCCGCATCGGTGGTCTGCTTGATGCTCGCAAGGACCGAGGTGTTGAGCACGACGCCGGCCTCCACGAACGCGATCGAGTTCCCGACCGGGTCGCGCACGACGGCGATCGCGTGGACGGTGAGGCCTCGCGCTTCGTCCTCGACCACCCACGCTTCCTCGGCCTTGATGCCGGCGCGCTTGAGGAGCTCGGGCGGGAGCGTCTGCCCGGTGGGGATGTCCTGTGCCGCGCCGATGACGACGCCGTCCGGGGTGGAGACGTTCAACACGTCGAGGCGCAGTCGGGACTTGACCGGCAGGAGGTAGTTCGCGAATTGCGCCGGCCGCGCCTTCGCCTGGACGAGTTGGCCGACGTCGGGCAGGCCCGCGATCGTCGCCGCGGCGCTGCTGGCGAAGCCGATGCGTTCGCTCACGTCACCGACGGCGGTGGTGGCCAAGCTGCGGGCCTCATCCTGGAATCGGGCGACGATGAGCTGGTTGGAGATGAAGAACGCCGGGAGGGCGAACGCGACGAGGGCGATGACGCTCCAACCGACGCTGCTCAGGACGAGGCGCCGCAGGAGCCCGCGTTCGCGAAGCTGGCGGATCACTTCCCAGTAATGATCTTCTGACCTTCGGGGCTCTTCGCGAAGTCGACGAGCGCCGCGATCGCGGGCTTCACCTTGTCCTTCGAATACACCATGTAGAGCGGTCGGCGCATCGCGTACTTCCCGGTGGTCAGATTGTCGATCGTCGGCGTGACGCCATCGACAGGCAGCAGCTTGATCGCGGTGTTCGCGAGCGCGGCGTCGGTGATCGTCAGCATGCTCACCGCGTCTTTGAACGAGGTGACCGCCTTCGTCGTCTGGTCGGCACTGTCGACCGGCGTGAAGTCCGACCGATACGCCGGCTTGTTCGCGAAGATGTAGTCGTCGAAGATCACGCGCGTCGCGGCCGTCGCCTCGCGCACGAAGACCTTGATCTCACCGGGTGTGCCGCCGACCTGCGCCCAATCCTTGATGTCGCCGGAGAAGATCCCGCGGATCTGCGCTTTCGTGAGGTTCCCGACGGTGTTCGCGGCGTTGACGACGACCGCGGTGCCCGACACACCGATCTGCAGCGACTGCACGGAGGCCTGCTCGGCGGTCGTCATCTCACGGCTCACGCCGCCGAGGGCCGCTTCGGCGCTCTTCACCGACGCGATCGCCGCGTCGGAGCCCACGTTCTCGATGTCCCAGAGCACGCCGGGATGGAGCTCGGTGAACCGGTTCGTCAGCGCGGTGAGCACGGGGATCGTGCCGCCACCGCCACTCACGCGGTAGCGGCCGGCGAGCGAGGTGGGCGACCCCGAGGCGCCGGCCCCCGAGGGAGCGCAGGCGGCCGCGACCAGCCCGACGACGAGCATCAGGAGAAGCAACGTCGACCAGCGCCGGCCGCGGGCAGGCGAGATCGCGGTGAGGTACTGAATACGGCTGATTGTTCCTCCACCGGGGCTTCGTCCGCTCACCCATTCGGGGGACCGCTAGCGTCGTCGGATGAGATCGCGGCCGGGGATCGGGCTCCCGGGGAACGTAACGCTGCGCGAGGCCGAGCGGCTGGCGGCCGAGGCCGAGGCGGCGGGCGCGTCCGCGGTGTGGGTCACCGACCTCCGCCGCGATCCGTACCTCGTCTCCGCCGCGGCCCTGCGCGGCACGAAGGAGATCACGGTCGGGATCGATGTCGCGGTCGCGTTCGCGCGGACCCCCGCGGCGACCGCGCAGGCCGCCTGGGATCTCGCGGGCGTGTCGGACGGACGGTTCATCCTCGGGCTCGGGACGCAGGTCGGGCCGACGCTCCTGGCGCGTTTCGGCGTCGAGGCCGATCGCCCCGCGGCCCGCCTCCGCGACTACGTCCGCGCCGTCCGCGGCTGCTGGGACGCCTACCGCAAGGGGCGCGGACGGTACGAAGGCGAGTTCTACTCGGTGCGTCAGCCGGTCTTCTCCGCGGGGGCGGACGACCCGTGGCCTGAGGTGCCGATCTACGTCGCAGGGGTGAATCCGGTCATGACCGCCGTGGCCGGCGAGGTCGCCGACGGGTTCGCGGCGCACATGTTCTCGACCACGCGATACCTGGACGAGATCCTTCGCCCGGCGCTCGCGAAGGGCTCCGCGCGCGCGGACCGCCCCGCACCGCCGGTCGTGCTGCCGCTCGTGGTCGGACGCGACCGCGCGAGCCTCGCGGCGTACATGACCGTCTATTGCGTGCCGTCCTATCGGCGCGTGCTCGACGCGTCGGGGCTCGGCGCGGAGATGGACGCGATCCTCGCGGCGATCGCGGATCGCCGCCGCACCGACGCGGCGAAGATCCTCGAGGCGCACGTGCTCGACCATCTCGCCGCGACAACGCTCGACGAGCTGCCCGCCGCCTACGCGCGCTGGTCGGGACACGCGGACCAGATCGGATTCAGCGTGCCGTGGTACGGGATGGACCACGCGGCACAGCTCGCGTTGTTCCGCGACACCCTTCGCGGTCTCGAGCGGATCTGACTGGTTCTTCCCTAGAGTGGCCGCCCTAGGCGCGTTGGAGGTCAGCGGATGGCTGAGAGGAAACCGGCGAAGAAGACGACGCAGAAATCCGCCAAGGGATTCACGGCCGAGGAAAAGGCCGCGATGAAAGAGAGGGTCAAGGAGCTGAGGGCATCCGCGAACAAGGCTGACGAAGAAAAAGCCGTGCTCGCGAAGATCGCCGAAATGCAGGGATCGGATCGCGCCATGGCCAAGCGAGTCCATGCGATCGTCAAAGCGAGCGCGCCCGCCCTCTCGCCGAAGCTCTGGTACGGCATGCCGGCCTACGCCAGGGACGACAAGATCGTCTGCTTCTTCCGAGACGCCCGGAAGTTCAAGACGAGGTATGCAACGCTCGGCTTCAGCGACGCGGCGAAGCTCGATGACGGCACGATGTGGCCGACCGACTTCGCGCTGAAGGCGCTGACCCCCGCCGCGGAGGCACGGATCGGCGCGCTCGTGAAGAAAGCGGTGAGCTAAGCAAGCGGCTTCTGTGCCCCTGTGGAGCGTCCTCTCGGCGACGCGCGTAGCATCCGCTATCGCTAGCGTTGACTAGCTTTAGATTTCGCCCAAGCCAGAGAGGAGCACGGTCATGGCGGAGAAGAGCCTCTACGAGCGACTCGGCGGCATCTTCGCGATCGCGGCGGTGGTGGATCACTTCAGCGACCAGCTGCTGAAGAATCCGAAGATCGTCAACGCGAACCCTGAGCTGAAGGAATGGCACACCGTCACGTACCGTGAGCGGCTGCCGGGCCTCAAGTTCCTGCGAACGCTGTGGGCCAGCTCGGTGGCGGGAGGCCCGTTCACGTACACGGGCGAACCGCTCGGCGAGGCTCATCTCAAGTTCCACATCACGCCCGAAGTCTTCGACGAGGTCATCAATGGGGAGCTCGGCCGCACTCTCGATCACTTCAAGGTGCCGGCGAAGGAGAAAACGCAAGTCTTGGGCGCATTCAACGCGCAGAAGGCCGACGTCACGAAAGGCGCCAAGTCCGGCGCAACGCGTTGAGATCGCGGCTTCCCACCTGGGAGGCTGACCCACTCCGAGACCGCCCCCTGATCGGCAGTCAGTCGGTTGCGCCGGCAGACGCCTTGCGAGTCAGCACGTACTTGTTGCCCCATTGCTCGAGCGAGGCTGTGATCGCGCCGTCGAGCACCTCGAAAGTCGCACGCGTCGTGTCCGCGAGGACGAATTCTCGTTCGCCGGTACGGTGCATCAGCTGCGGACCGAAGGGTCCGTCGAGGCATAGGCCGTTCTCATCAAGGCGGACTCCGATGGTCATTCCACCGACCTCATAGGCGCCGACGAAGGCCTCAAGCCCGTCGCGGTCACGTAGGACCTTGAGTTCCTCCGGCGCGACGAAGTCCGGCCAACCACGCGAGGCCCCGATCGCGCCGATGACTTCGTTGAGCAGGCGTGCAGCGCTGAATGGTCCGTTCGTCATTACGACAACACCGTCAGCATGTTCGACGAACCCGACGCAGCGACAGTTGAACCCGCGGTTTCCTCCCGAGTGGAAAAAGCGCGGGTCACGGTCGGAGCCCGCTAGCTGGGGTCCAAGACCGACGTGAACCCCGTTCTGGGGTTTGACCATCTCACGCGCCAGTTGAGTTGGGATCAGCGCGCCCGGCTGACCGGCGATGGCGCGTTCGATGCCGAGAACGAAGCGCGCGAGGTCCGATGCCGTCGTCCAGAGTCCCGCGGCGGCCATCTCCGGGTAGACGTGCCACTTGCCCGGGACGGGTCCCGCCTCATCGTGCGCCGTTGCCGCCCGTGGGTGGAGCGCCAGCGGGAGCGGCTGCTCGTAGGTGCTGTCGGACATCCCGAGCGGCTCGAGGACGAGCCGAGCCATGAGTTCGGGAAAGCGCTCGCCGGTTACGTCGATGAGCACCTGCTGCACGATCATCAGCCCGCCACCCGAATAGCGGAACGTCGTGCCGACCGGGATGTCGACGCGTACCGGCTTGGTGTTCGCGGGCGGCTCGCCATCGAGGATCTGTTGCAGCGTCGGCAGTGGCGCGTCGCTGGCGTATCCCGGGAAGCCGTGGACGGTCGTGCCTGCGGTGTGACTCAGCAGCGCCCGCAGCGTCACCGGCTGGCGGAGGGTGTGCTCGTTGTCTGGAAGCTTCCAGGAGCGCAGCCACGCGTTGACCGGCGCGTCGAGGTCGAGCACCCCGTCTCCGATCAGTCGCAAGACGGCGAGGGCGGTCACCGGCTTACTGATGGATGCGGCCTGGAAGAGTGACCGCGCCTCCGCTGGACGGCCCGAATCCCTCTCGAGCTCGCCATAGCCCGCCGACCACGTGATCTCGTCGTTCTCGATGACCGCGACCTGAACCCCTGGAACCCCATGCGCTTGCATGCGTTCGAGGATCCCTTGCGGCCGCTCGTCGAGCCCGTTGATTGGCACCAGCGGGGTTACGGCGTTGGCCAGCAACTCAGACGCTTCGAGTCGCCGCATGCCGGCGGTCTATCGGAGCGCGCCGGTCGGCGCAACGTTGACAAACAGGAACCTCCCGAAAATCGCCAACGGCTCGTCCTCCGTCCTCGATCACCGATCCGGAATCGGGGGGACCTCCGCCACCAGGACTATTCGCGGCACATCGAACAGCAACGCGCGCAGGTTCTCGCGAGGGACTCGGTATCCGGCGCAAGATGATCAGGATGGAGATGCTTCCGCAAAGCGTCCGCGTTTCCGCGGGCGGACTCGCGGTGCTCGGCGCGTCGCTCAGCCTGTACGTGGCGGTCGACGCCTATCGCAACGGGCTGAACTCGGGCTATTCCACGCCCTTAGCGTTCACGCTCATCGGCGCCACGTTCGCGCTCGTGGGGTTATCGGGAGGCGTTCTGACTTCGCGACGACGCAGCCTCGGCCCCTGGCTACTTGTGGCGGGCGCTCTCGGGGGCTTGGCTATGTGGCCGTGGCTTGTGCCGAGCCTGGTGTATTTGCTTGCCGCCGCTGTAAGCCTGCTGTCGTTGAAAATGCAGCGTGAGGATCGAGAAGGCGGCCGACGGGTTGGCCGGGACGAGGCGTCATGAGATGGCGCGGTATCTGATCTCGTTCGATGACGGCGCAATGGACTTCATCCCCGAGGAGGAAAGGCCCGCCGTGGCCGAGGCCGCGCACGCCGTGGTCCGAGACCTCCAGGACGCGGGGGTATGGGTGTTCGCCGGGGGTGTGTATTCCCACGACGAGGTGAGCGCGAAGGTGGTGGGCCCCGATGGGACGGTCACCGACGGCGCGGAGAGCAAGGCGTATATCGCCGGAGTCACGATCATCGACGTGCCCTCATTGGAAGAGGCGCTCCGGTGGGCCGCCAAGATCGCCGCAGCCTGCCGCTGTGCGCAAGAGGTCCGCGAGTTCATGCCCGACCCGGCCGTGGGCAACTGATCGGGCGCTCCACGCGGCGCGGTTCGATGCTTTGGCAAGAGTCGCTGGGCATGCCCCGCCAACCCACGATCGCGTGCGTTCTTGGGATTGGTGTCGCCGTCGGCTCCGAGCCAGCGGCCGCCACTCAGCATCCGATCTTCCTCTGGCCGCGCCGCGTTCGAAGCTTTTTCAGAGCGGCATTGAGGGCTTCCAGCGTCTGGATATCGAGATCCACCAACTCCTGAGGAGGGTGCCAGAACGAGTCGCGCAGCGTCTGTCTCGTTTTGATCCCGAGAGCCGTCAGCACGATCGTCTTGACCCGCCGGTCGTTGGGCGGCGTGCGTCGCTCGACCAAGCCTCGTTCTTCGAGACGATCAACGAGCCAGGTGGCCATCGAGGGGTCGCAGGCGAGTGCGTCGGCCATCGCCTTCATCGGCCTCGGCTCGTCGGGATCGAGCATGGAGAGCGCCCGGTAGTGCGCGGGCGTCATCCCCAACTTCCGCATTTGCTCGGTTTGAGCCCGACGGCGGAAGTTGGCTGACGCGAACTCCGCCATCGATTTCCACGTATCTGCGGCCAGCGCCTGCTTTCGGGTGCGCGGGCGAGCGGCGGCCATGGCGCTGCGATGCTATCCCAGATCGTTACGAGGTCGTCCGAGCATCCGACGATTGAAGACCTAGATACTTGAACTATCGAAGTGATTCGCATAGCATCGCCTCGATGGCTGCGGCCGCACTCCGAGCGATCTGATGGCGGTGCCCGAACCGGCCGCCAGGTATGCCACCCCGGCTTCGAAAGAAGAGCTCGACGCCCTTGCAGAGCGCCTCCGCGAACGCAACTTCGAAGCGCTCATCGTCGACACGGCGGCAGAAGCTCGGCACGCGGTCCTTGATCGCATCCCAGATGGGGTCACCATCCACTCGGGTAAGTCCAAGACCCTCGACGACCTCGGCATCACCCAGGTCTTGATGGAGTCGGACCGCTACGACTTCTTGCGCAAGCGTCTCTTCAAGATGGACCGGCAGACGCAGGCTCGGGAGATCCGGCAGCTGGGCGCAGCGCCCGATCTCATGTTGGGCAGCGTCAACGCGATCACCAAAGACGGGCAACTCGTTATCTCCTCGGCGACCGGCAGCCAGCTCGGCCCGCTCGCGTCCGGTGCGGGCCGGCTGATCCTGGCGATCGGGGGCCAGAAGATCGTGGCGGATCTCGATGCGGCGCTCGCGCGCATCAGGGATTACGTCCAGCCCTACGAGGACCAGCGCCTTCGTGAACAGGCGGGCATCGGCACGATGCTGGCCAGGATCCTGATCCTCGAGCGGGATTTCAGGCCGGGTCGCACAACGATCGTGCTGGTGCGCGAGTCGGTCGGGATGTGAAGGAGGTCATCCGATGCCGATAGTCGTACCGCCGAGGGGAACACGCGGACGCGAATGGCGGAAGGTGCCCCGCCCAGTCTCGCGGTTCATGCTCGGGCTCATGCATCTCACCTTTGCGGCCTTCGGTGCTCGGATGCGGGTCCAGGGGCTTCCGGTGATCGAGCTTGAGACCATCGGGGCCAAATCCGGAGCCACGCGCGACTCGATGGTGGTCAGCCTCCCCGATTCGACGATCCATGAAGCGGTCGGCGGTGAGTCCAAGGGCAGTTGGCTCGTCGTAGCGGCCGCCGCCGGATCGGCGCGTCATCCATCCTGGTTCTTGAATCTGGCTCGGCACCCGGACCAGGTCTGGGTCTCAGCCGGCGGGCGGCGAATCAAGGTGCGGCCAGAAACGCTCGACGGGGCCGAATGGGAGGAGGCTTGGCGAACGGTGGCATTGAAGGCGCCGGGGATCGGCCGCTACCGAGAGATAACAGACCGGGTGATTCCGCTTGTCCGCCTGCGCGCCGAGGAGGATCGCCCATGAATGTAGTCACACGATTGACGTCGGGCTGACCGGGGTTGACGGGGTCGGTGTCAGGCGCCGGTTTCCGAACGAATTCGAGCCGAGCGACGATGCCCCGTCGTCTGGACCTAGCTAGGCTCCAGCCCAGAGGTGACGGGCGACATGTCTGAGTCGCTTTCCATCAGCAAGCCTGGGGACTCTCGTCGATGGCTCGTCCTGGGCACCATTGCGACGGCGCAACTGATGGTCGTGCTTGACCTCACGATCGTGAACGTGGCACTGCCATCCGCGCAGCGAGAGCTGAACTTCGGCACCGCGGACCGGCAGTGGGTAGTCACCGCATATGCATTGGCGTTCGGCAGCTTGTTGCTCCTCGGTGGCAAGCTCGCAGACCTGCTCGGCCGGAAGGTGACTTTTCTCACCGGCCTGGCCGGGTTCGCTGCTGCGTCCGCAGTCGGAGGCGCATCAGTGAACTTCAGCATGCTGGTGATAGCGCGGGCCTGCCAGGGAGCGTTCGCCGCGATCATGGTGCCGTCAGCACTGTCGTTACTTGCCACCACGTTCAGCGATCCGAAGGACCGCGGGAAGGCATTCGGGATCTATGGGGCGATCGCGGTGGCGGGCGGCGCGGTCGGTCTTCTACTGGGCGGCGCGCTCACTGAGTATCTGTCCTGGCGGTGGACCTTGTATGTGAACCTCATCTTCGCCGCCGTTGGATTCGCCGGCGGGTCGTTGCTGTTGCGGCGACAGCCTTCTACCAACAGGCCGAAGCTGGACGTGATCGGCGCACTGCTGGTCTCCAGCGCAGTGTTCTGCTTGGTGTTCGGTTGCTCGAATGCGGCGACAGAGCGTTGGGATGCGCCGTCAACCTACGGCTTCCTAGCCGCCGGGGCCGTCCTGCTCGCGGCCTTCGCGGTGCGGCAGTTGCGTGCGCCGAGCCCGTTGTTGCCAGCTCGCGTGGTGCTCGACCGCAACCGCGGCGGAGCATACGCATCAATGCTCGTCGCGGGAGCTGGGTTGTTCGGAACCTTCCTGTTCTTGACCTACTTCATGCAGCTGACGCTCGGGTATTCGCCGCTCCTCACAGGCATCGCGTTCCTTCCGATCAGCGTTGGGTCCGCCGTCATGTCCAACCTGTCGACGATCGTGCTCATGCCAAGGTTCGGGCCGAAGCCGCTGGTCGGTCTCGGGATGCTCATCGCGTCGGGCGCGATGGTGTGGCTCGCTCAACTGGGCACGCACAGTGGGTACGTAGACGGCCTGCTCGGCCCCCTGATGATGGTTGGAATCGGGATGGGCATGGTGATCGCGCCGTCGATCAGCACCGGCACGTTTGGCGTTGCTCCGCAGGACGCCGGAGTTGCATCCGCGACCGTGAGCGTGAGCCAGCTGCTGGGTGCTTCAGTCGGGACGTCGTTGCTCAACACCATCTTCGCGAGCGCCCTGACCGGATACCTCTCGTCGCACCCCGCCTCTTCGACCCAAAACGTACTGGCGTCACTGCAGGCGTATGACACCGCGTTCTGGTGGACTGCTGCGATTTTCGCCGCGGGGGCCGTCATCGGGGGCGCGCTCTTTCGGCGCGGGCCTCTAGTCGCCGCAGCCACGCGAACGTAGGTGCACGACCGCGCATCTCGATAGGAGCCGGCACCGATCCGACATCGTTACGTGGCCAGCGTGACTTTGCCGCAAGAAATCTGAGGAAACGGCCACGCCGAGCTTGGCCGGCTCTTGAACCGCCGAAGATCGAACAACCCAAACAAGAGCGCGCTGTGCCGAGGGCCGGACTTGAACCGGCGACACATGGTTCTTCAGACCATTGCTCTACCAACTGAGCTACCTCGGCGGAGGCTTCATTTTACTCGGAAGTTCGCGGCGAATCGAACGTCTGCGTGAGCAATGGTTTGGAGAACTATGTGCGCTGCCTGAGCAATGGTCTGCGCGATCGAGCACGACCTCGACGAGACCATTGCTCTCTGGTGCGGTATCGAAACCTCTAGACCATCGCCCTTCTAAACCACGCCTGGCCAGAGCCGGGTACACGCGAAGGCGACTTCGCGCGCACGCGGTCCGTCAGACCAAGGCCGTTTTACGAAAGAGTTGGGTGTGCTGTCGACACGGGCCTTCGAAATCGATGGGCGCTAGGCATTGCGAGCGCGCTCGTACGTTAGGAACACGGTGTCTCCATCGAGAGTCCGGACGTCGACGAGGCGCATGGCATTCTTGCCGCCTGTTTCGCCGAAGAGGCGCTCGCCGGCGCCGAGCACGACGGGGAAGATCTTCAGCCGCAGCTCGTCGACGAGGTCGTGCTCCATCAGCGTGCGCACGATCCGGATGCTGGCCGGGACGACGATCTCCCCGCTGACCTTCTGTTTCAGATTCGAGACTTCGTGAAGCACGTCGCCCTTGAGGACCGTCGCGTTGTTCCAGTCGGGATGTTCGAGCGTCGCGGACACGACGTACTTGGGCAAACTGTTCAACCGG
>Ga0070698_100000066_pt1 | contig 77789 bp, 53 predicted proteins | sample KBSK1502metaG_FD_65477 | JGI IMG/M metagenome (GOLD analysis project Ga0070698, IMG submission 65477) | Corn, switchgrass and miscanthus rhizosphere microbial communities from Kellogg Biological Station, Michigan, USA - KBS K1-50-2 metaG | ecosystem: Host-associated > Plants > Roots >... | reverse complement strand
GCCTGGCCGGTCTCGGTGTCGATTCCCGTTGGAAGATGATCGAGGCCTTTGAACTTTTCCCGCGGAGTTTTGTCCAGGGTAACTTTGATCAGGCTTTGTTATTCTGTGAAGCGAACGAACTGAAGCAGCATTTGGTCCGATATCTCGAACCGCTCGCGAACCAGGAAAGGCCTGGCTGGATTTGCGGTCTGGGTCACGGTGTCTTACCCGGCACGCCCGAAGACAATGTTAGACTTCTTGTTAATACAGTTAGAGAGGTAATGCAGTGACTGATCTTTTTGCCAAGTACGACGTCCCGGCTCCCCGCTATACCAGCTATCCGACCGTCCCTTTCTGGACCGATTCGCCGAGTCCCGACCAGTGGTTGGACGCAATCAGAACAGCGTGCGACGACCAGACAGCGAGTTGGTCGCTCTATTTTCATCTCCCCTTCTGTGAAACGCTCTGCACTTTCTGTGCGTGCAACACGGTGATCACGCACGATCACGGACGCGAAGAAACTTACATAAATTTGCTTCATAAGGAATGGCAGCTATATCGCGATCAGGTTCCGGAATTGCGCCGGCGCCCGCTGCGGCAGTTGGAGCTGGGCGGCGGCAGCCCCACGTTTTTCTCGCCGGACAATTTAAAGCGAATCCTCGAGCCGATTCTCGCGGACATCCGGGTTGACGCTGAACAATTCCGAGCTTCGGTCGAAGTTGATCCGCGGCGCACGACCCGCGCCCAACTGGTAGCGCTGCATTCGCTCGGCTTCAATCGCATTTCTCTTGGGGTGCAGGATTTCGATCCGGTCGTGCAAAAGCTGGTCAATCGCGAACAACCGCTCGAGCAAACAAAGAACGTGTCCGACATGGCGCGAGAGTTGGGCTACAACTCGGTTAACTACGATTTGATTTACGGGTTGCCGCGTCAGACGCCTGATACCTTCAGGCAAACCGTCGAGCAAACCGTCGAGCTGAGACCTGACTGTATCGCGGTCTACAGCTTCGCGCGCGTCCCCTGGATCAAGCCGGCGCAGCGCCTTTACAAAGACGAAGACCTGCCGGCCGCCGGAGAGAAACGCGCCCTGTACGAAATCGCGCGCGGCCTTTTGGCCGAAGCCGGCTATGTCGAGATTGGAATGGATCACTTCGCGCTGCCTGAAGATGGACTGGCTTCCGCGCAACGCCATGGGACGCTGCACCGGAATTTTATGGGTTACACGGAATTGCGGACACAGGTTCTGTTGGGACTGGGCGTCAGCGCGATCTCTGAAACGCCCACCTGTTTTCATCAAAACGAGAAGGCGTTTCCAGTTTATGAGCGGCGGGTCAACCAGGGCGAGGTGCCCACTCTCCGCGGCCATTTACTTTCTGAAGAAGATCGCCGTCTGCGCGAACAGATTCTCACCTTCATGACCAGGTTTGAGGTTGAGTTGCAACCGGAACAGTTACTCGACGCGCCAACATTTCTCAATTCACTGGTAAGCGACGGCCTGGTTGAAGTGCGCGAGCAAAAGCTGGTCCTTACCGATCGGGGCCGGCCATTTTTGCGTAACGCCTGCATGTTCTTTGATCAGCGTCTGCGTCAGCAGGAGGACCGGCCGAGGATTTTTTCTCAAGCACTGTGATGACACCATTCACTGGGAGTCGGGGGGCTGATCTTCCTTCTCTCTTTGGGAGAAGAGTTAGGGATGAGGGCATAGAGGGAGAAACATCCTTAATTTACAAATCGTGTTTAGGCAGGACAGCTTTAAGCAAAAGGAAGAGCCGCGCTCAGGCCCTCACCTTAACCCGCTCCCAAAAGGAGACTGAATTTCAATCGAACCAGATGCGCAGCCAGACCGCTGCTAAACGTTACACCCCCCACTTCGTTTACTCGTCAAAGTATGCAAGTCAAAGTCGTCGGCGCAGGTTTCTCGGGATTGGTGACTGCCTACTATCTCGTCAAGGAAGGCTTCAAAGTCCAGGTCGTCGAGCGAAACTCACGCGCGGGAGGTTTGATTCAAACTATTCAAACCGAACGCGGACCGGTTGAGACCGCGGCGAACGGCATTCGCAATTCAGCGAAACTTGAAACAATGTGCGCGGACATCGGGGTGCCGCTGTTGGCGATGCGTCGTGAGGCCCGCGCGCGTTACATCTTTCGGGGACAGCCAAAGCGTTTTCCGCTGAGCGGCACGGAGGTGATGAAGCTGGGTTTTCGATTTGCAGCCAGCGCGACCAGCCTGCGGCCGAAGGCCTTTGAAACGATTGTCGATTGGGGACGACGCGTTGTCGGCGCAGGTGGAACTGATTTTTTTCTGGCTCCGGCACTTAGCGGAATATATGCAGGCGATCCGGAAAGGCTGAGTGCGAGCCTGGTTTTTGGCCAGGCAGTTTTGCCCGCCGCTCTGCAGACTACTCGCCCTTTGAAACCGAAGCTTCACGGCACAGTCGCACCGCCGAACGGGATGCAGCAACTCATCGACGGGCTTGGCGAATACCTGGCCCGCACCGGCGTGGAGTTTGTTTTCGATCGCGAGGTTCAGGTCGAGCCAGGCGAGCCCACAATCGTTTGTACTTCCGCGCGCGCGGCGGCCCAATGTCTGGCGGGCGTGGCTCCGGAAATCAGCGAAAGTTTGCGGCAGATCGAAATGATGCCGGTTGTGACCGCGACCTGTCAGTACAAACCGGCGGCTGCGAGGCTGCGGGGCTTTGGTTGTCTGTTTCCGCGCAGTGAAGGCTTTCGCGCGCGCGGCGTACTCTTCAATGAATTCATTTTTGCGGGACGCGGTCCGGCGCACTCTGAAACCTGGATTTTCGGTGGCGCACTCGATCCGGACATAGCTCGCGTAAGCGATCAGGAGCTAATGAAACTGATCGAGAGTGATCGGCAAAGACTATACGGCGCAGTTGACGAAGCAATTGGAATACACATAACTAACTGGCCGGACGCCCTGCCGCACTATTCGATCGAGTTGGAGCGGATACTAACGCAGCTTCCGCCGCCGCCGGCGAATGTGGCCCTGGTGGGAAACTATCTGGGTCGCATCGGGTTGGCCAAAATGATTGAGCGAGCTGCGTTCGTTGCTAAGAATTTCAAAGAGTCGTCGCGAGTGTCATGAACCGTATTGGTGTGCTGCTGATTAATCTTGGAACGCCGGATGCGCCCACGCCCGAGGCGGTCGGCCGCTACCTGCGCGAATTCCTGATGGATGGTTTTGTGATTGACGTGCCGCAGCCGCTGCGATGGTTCCTGGTCAACGTCATGATCGTCCCGCGGCGCAAACACCAATCCGCCAGGGCCTATCAAAAAGTTCAGTTGCCCGGAGGTTCGCCGCTCCTGGTTTACTCGCGAGAACTAGCGGACGGGGTGACGGCACGCCTCGCGACCGATGAGCGTTATGTCATTGAATACGCGATGCGTTACGGGAATCCTTCAATTGCGTCGGCGGTGAAGAAGCTTTGTACGCCGGATATCTCGCGCATCATCGTCTTGCCGCTTTACCCGCAGTACGCTGAATCAAGTTATGAGACGGCCGTAGTTGAGACACAAAGAGCGGCCCGAGAACTTGAATGCGCGGAGCGCTTGTCCTTCTTTCCCCCTTTTTATGAGCGGCCCGAGTTCATCACGGCCTGCGCGCGCCGGCTTATGGAAACCCACGAAAAAGAGCCGGTCGATCACGTCGTCTTTAGTTTTCACAGTTTGCCGGAACGTCACCTGAAGCGATTGGACGCAACCCAACAGCATTGCCTGGTTAAGGGCGACTGTTGCAAAGAGGTCAGCGCCGTTAATCAAAACTGCTATCGCGCTCAATGCTTCTTCACTGCGAGAGCGATCGCCGCGGAACTCGGATTGAACGACGAAGATTACACCGTGTCGTTTCAATCTCGACTGGGCCGCGCAAAATGGATCGGACCAACCACTGAAGTCGTCTTGCGTGAATTAGCCCAACGAGGTGTAAAGCGCGTCGCGGTTTCCTGTCCCTCGTTTGTTGCCGACTGTTTGGAGACGGTGGAAGAGATGGGCATTCGCGGCCGGCAAACGTTTATTGACGCCGGCGGCGAAGAACTTTTCCTGGTTCCATCGCTGAACGCTGAAGCGGGATGGGTCGAGGCAGTGGCGAATTGGATTCGCGAAATAAGGAAGAGATGACGCCAGACTCTTTATATTGAAAGAACCCTGAGGCGTCCGGCTATCACGATGGTGTGGACAGAAGCTTCCGGTGATGGAGTTGGACGGAGCGCGGACAAGGATGTCCGCGCTCCTAAGAAAGTACCAAACGTTGCTACACGTTGGAGAGCTGGATCGTAAACATCCCGCGGCCATGAGTGGCACAAACCAAAACCTCGTTCATCCAAAACAGATCGTCGACCGAGCAGTTGGTTGGCCCCTCATTGGTTGGTGACCAGGTTGCGCCGCCATCTTCACTCGCGAACAGTCCAACTTCGGTTCCGAGATAAACGAAGTTATTTTTCCGCGGATGAATTGCGATTGCGCGCACCGGTGCTTCAGGCAGCAAGTTTCCGAGGTTGCTCCATTGGCTACCACCGTTGGTTGTCTTCCACAAATTGCCGCGGTTGTAACCGCCGAAAGCCACATAAACGATATTCGGGTTCGATGGATCGATGGTGATGCGAGTACAGTAGCGCGCCGGAGTCAGCGGATTAGTTCCCGTGTGATCCATCCGCTGCCAGACGGGGTTGGCCTGGGTTCCGTTGAGGGTCTTGAAAACCTCGCCGCCCTCGTGACCCACCCAAATCTGATTTGAGTTGCCTTTGGCTACAGCGATCGCGCTAATCTTTTTCCCGATGCTGCTCTTAACGGAACTCCAGATTGGACCGGTGCTGTTGGTGTTGGGTGCTTTCGCATTGTTCGTTCGCCACAAAGAAAAGCCCCCGCCCATGAGGCAATTCGAGTTGTTGGGATCGAGCACGAAGGGAGCGATGAATAATGCCTTCTGATTCATCGCGTCGGTGATCCGATAGGGAATCGGTTTCCACGTCCACGAGTGGCCGTCCCAGAATTGGCCGCTGATGTAATCAGAACTGGCTCCCCCATCTGAGCTGCGGTGGATATTCAGATAGACATATTCCCCGTAAAAGTATTTCGGATCATTGGCATCGGCTGCGCACCAGCCGCCGTCGCCGCCGAACATCTCAGACCAATTCTCGCTGCCGCCTGTCGGAGTGAATCGAAGCGTGCCGTTGTCCTGGGCGCCGCCGATGATGGTGCCCGATGTCGGATTGCCGGCGCCGCCAAAAAACTGAGTCACGCCATAAGTATTATCCAGCTCGATCCAGCCGTTGATGCGCGGCAGTTGGGGATTGTTCCCGACCGTGCTCACATCGAGGGTCTGATAAATGCCGCCGTCGTTTCCGAAGAAGACAGTCTTGTTGGTGGTGCCGTTGTATGCCGGGTGAGAGACGATGCAGTGATGATCTGCATGTGCCGATCTTTTGTCCCACCAGGTAGAGATATCAATCAGCCGGTTGCCGCCGTCTGTACTCCGGTAGAGATCGAGACCACCGACAATGACAAAGTCTGAATTAGTAGGATCGCCTGCCCAGATCGAGTTGCCGTACCAGCCTTGATCCGTCAGATAACCCGCGCTGTGGCCGTTTGCAAGGAGAGTGTCACGGCGCATGTAAGATTTGCCGCCGTTGGTAGAACGCCAAATTTCTCCGCCGTTGTTCATTTGCACCGAGGCGTAGACGATCAATGGATTCTTGCGGGCATACGTCAGCTCAACTCGTCCACTCCAGGGACCTGCATGGGTCGCGGTTTTCCATGTCTGGCCGCCGTCGGTTGAATAATAAGCCTGGCCGTTATCCAGACCGCCGGCAATGGCGTTGGTGTTACTGGTTGGGTGAAAGCGAACATCGCCGACCGCGTCAACCTGAACCTGGTTCCAGGTTAGCCGGTCGGGATCGACGCTGCGGAAGATTCCCTTCGGAGTTCCCGCCAGAAGTATCTTGCCGTTGGGTGATAGCGCCAGCCGAGTAAGACTCTGGAAATTAACGCCGGTGGTAGACGCCAGTTGCGTCCAGGTAACTCCATCGGTGGTTCTGAAGATGCCGGCGCCGCGGATGGCGTCAGCGTTGGAAAAACCCTCGCCCGTGCCAGCGTAGATGATATTGGGATTGGTCTTGTCCATCACCATGCAAGTGACGGCCATGTTGGCCATCAAATCATCCACCGGAGTCCAGCTCTGCCCGCCATTGTCGGTGCGCCAGACTCCACCGCCGACGCTGCCGGCCCACATCGTATTTTGCAAAGTTGGGTGAGGAATAATAGACCGAGTGCGTCCGCCTATGTTGCCTGGTCCAAGCGAAGTCCATCCCGTGTGACTCGGATTAAGTCCGGCCGTGGGCGCAATGAAGGGACTCATCAGCGTCGTCGGGGTGAGTACCAACCCGGTCGGCAATCCTGCGACTTGCGCGGCCGAGGCGCGCACGCGCGTGGCGTCGAGTTGCTTGAGCGCGTTTGGTAGTCCGTTTGGCGGCACTACGCCCTTTTCATCTTTTTCGACCACCGTCCTGAAAGCTTCGCGAGCGCGGGCCAGATCCGGATAATCCAAACGGCGGACCGCTTTTCTCAACGCGTTTTCAGGCATTTTTTTCATTGCTTCGTGACTCATGTTGCGCCTGGCGCGAAGCACCTGGACTAATCCCACGGTCAAGCCGAGCGCCTTCGCCACCTGCCGGTCTTTTGCGGTAACTGGGGCCTCGGCCGCAGTTGTTTGTTGACCGGTTGCTTTGAGGGTCTTCTTGCTTAATTTCTTCGTTGCTTTTTTCCGTTTGCTTGTTTTTGTTGGACTCATGTGTATTTTCTCCTAAGCGGCTGTGGAAGAAGTCACATCTGCGCGCCGTAACAGCAGTTGAGACTGCCCGGTGAACGGGGGTTTTTACCATCGAGAACCAACCAAGTCGTTTATTGTCTCAGGGCGGCTTGTCGGTTCGTGGGCTGCTCTGACAAGAGCCGCTCCCAAACAACTTTGCCGGAAGATATCTCAACGGCCTTGATTGTCGATCGAAGAGCCTCCGCTTCATGCCGGTGTGCAGGTGGCGGGTCTTCAACCAGATAATACAAACGCGAATTAAGAACACACGCTTCTTTGGCGCCGTCTTCATAGTTAAGCACGGCCAGTTTTTTTCCGGTCTTTGTTGAGAAGAGCCACCAGTTATGTTGCTGAGCTTGTGCCTCTGAGTGGATCAGCACATAGAGACCGTCTGGCGTGACATAGGACACGAGGGCCTCACCCGTGAGCAGCAAAACAGGTTCGTCGACTTTTCCGGACGCGCCATCCCATGTTTGCAGCTGCAATGATTGCTGATCGCCGGACACTTCTCCGATGATGACTCCAAACTTGCCATCGAAAGCCCAGGGTTCGGTGTGCCAAATAGAAGATGCGCCCCGCTGGTACGAGAAGGGAATCGCTCCCTCCAGATTACCTGGCATTTCGATTCTCTTTTCATCGCGAGCGGATTTGCTCACCTCTCCGGTGCGGAAATTGAAGCGAAGAATTCCGGCGGCATCCTGTGTAGACTGCGCCAGGATGTGCGCGGAAGGTGACGCGCCTCCGCGATAACGTGCATGCCCTTCCCATTCAATTATCAGTTCGCTTTGATCCGCACTGACGTCATAACTGAAAGATTCATCCGGCACGGTGTTTACAGTTATCCATTCCGGCAACTCGATTGGATCGGATTCCCGTACAAGTTCGCCGTTCTTAATCCTGTCAATGCAAACGAGCTGAAGACAGTTTGTCCGGTCCTCGATCGCCCGCAAAGCTAACAGGAGATGCTCAAACACGAACAGCGGACGAGCCAACAATTCCGCGCGCCAAATGATCTCTCCGTTAAGCAGTTCGATTGCGTCTATTCCCCTTGTCATGCCCGCCACATAACCGGCAGTTCCCTCAAAATCGGCGACACCCGCCGGCAGTGATATGGGGTTTACTCGATCGGCCATTGCGGTTAAGTAGTCACGTGAACAAGTGACCCCGGAGGTTTCTATTTCGTCGCCGGAACGATTTTCGTCGCCAGAAAACCCGTCGCAATTTGTTTGCGATTCACGGTTAGGAGACGTGCGCGCAACTGCGGTAGCAATAAAGATGAACTGTAAGCTGGTGAGAAGTTAATCCCGTTGGCCACACGCCGTCAAGGCTAAAGCTGAACCAGTAAGGTGCCTGAGCAATTAACGCGTACCTGCATTACCCGAAATGCTGCCAGCGAACGTTTGGTTGAAGAAAGAATTGGTCAGCTTGGTTGGTTAATAGGTTTCGTATTCACGAACCATATTTTGCTATAAAGAGTCGCGGGGTTTGCTCAATCTGGTTGTGCCGTCATTCAGTTTTCTCTGCGTGATCTCCGCGAACTCTGCGTCTCGGCGGTGAATAATAGGTTCAAATAACTTATCGCAGAGATGCCGAGCACGCTGAGGTGGTGCAGAGAATCTCAAATTCGCGAAACTGATCAATTCTCTCTAAACCTGAAGTGCGCTATCCTGTCTCGCTCATTTAATAATCCGTCATTCCATGAAAACAATGGCAGATTCTGAGAACCTGCACCGGGAAACAACCGTCGGCCTGAACGCCATAGCCACAGAGTCTGTTGGCGAGCCGGCAAGTTTCTGGAGTTCGATTCGTGAGTCACTGCGCGGCAGCCGGCGGGATTACACTGTCGGACCTGTCGGCCGGTCGATCATTCTTTTGGCGATCCCGATGGTGCTCGAGATGTTGATGGAAAGCATCTTCGCGGTCGTCGATATCAAATGGGTGTCTTACCTGGGCGCCGACGCCATGGCTACAGTCGGTCTGACTGAGTCGCTGATGACCGTGATTTACGCAATTGCGATCGGCCTCAGTATCGGAGCGACCGCCACGGCAGCACGGCGGATTGGTGAGCATAATCCGGACGGAGCCGCGCGGGCCGCCGTGCAAGCAGTAGCGTTGGGCTTGATAGTGTCGATCACGTTGGCGCTCGTCGGCGCTCCACTCGCGCCGAAGTTGCTTGGGCTGATGGGCGCATCATCGTCCGTCATCGAACACGGCGTGTGGTTTACTCGCGTCATGCTGGCGTGCAATGCCACGGTGGTATTGCTGTTCATGATCAACGCCATCTTTCGCGGCGCGGGCGATGCAGCCATCGCGATGCGCGTCTTATGGTTGGCCAACGCAATTAACATCGTGCTTGGACCCTGCTTCATTTTCGGTCTCGGTCCTTTTCCAAAGTTAGGAGTTGCCGGCGCGGCGGTCGCGACAAACATTGGCCGCGGCACCGGCGCCCTCTATGCGTTCAGCCGGCTGGTGCGCAAAGGTGGACGCTTTGAGATTAAGCGCCATCACCTTCGACTCGAGCCCGCAATCATGGGGCGTCTCGTGCGTTTATCAGCAACGGGAACGTTCCAGGTTTTTATTGGCATGGCCAGTTGGATTGGTCTGGTGCGCACTATCTCGAGCTTCGGTACTGACGTTGTCGCCGGGTACGTCGTCGGCATCCGCGTGATTATTTTTGCACTGCTGCCGTCATGGGGCATGAGCAACGCCGCCGCCACGATGGTGGGCCAGGCGCTGGGCGCGAAGAAGCCCGAACGCGCCGAACGCGCCGTATGGAAAGCGGGCTTCTATAACTTCATCTTCCTGGGAGTTGTCGGTCTTATCTTTGTAGTCCTTGCCAGACAGATCATCGGACTGTTCACGCACGATCCACACGTGATGCCTTACGGAGTGGATTGCCTGCGCATTGTCGCCAGCGGATTTCTCTTCTACGCGTACGGCATGGTTCTGACGCAATCGTTCAACGGCGCCGGCGACACCTGGACGCCGACGATCATTAATTTGTTTGTATTCTGGCTTTGGGAACTGCCGCTGGCTTATGTGTTGGCAATTGTTCTTGGCTTCGGGCCTCGCGGAGTTTTCCTGGCAATCACGATCGCATTTTCAAGTCTGGCGGTTGTGAGCGCGGTGCTCTTTCGGCGAGGGAAGTGGAAAACAAAAGTTGTTTGAGACAGCAATGAGGTGCCGCTTCGGCCCATGGTGTTGATAGCCGCAACCCGGAACCCACTATGGGCATTCCGCTGTTCGAGCCCGTCGCTCGTGCTAGAATTCGTCCGCTTCGGAATTCAGACTGAACCTGCGATAGACATGACTGACCAATGAACTTCTGGCAATACCTACAGACAGCATCGGGTGTGAGTGCAGCTACTCTCACCCTCGGCGCTGTCGTCTTCGCGGTGATTGCACTGGCGCTGTTCATTCTCAAGCCGGCCGAACGGACGCGCATTCGCACGGCAATCCTGCTTTTCCTTCTTTCCCTAATGGGGTTGTTGGTTGCGGCTGCGCTGCTGTCTTCCGGAGTAGGCTCCCCCAACTCGGCTTATAAGTGGGTCAGGTGGGCAGGAAGTTTCTTCCTTTGGATCGCGATCGTCAATGTTGCTGCCGTCTTCATTTTCGAAGTCTTCCTTCAGGCTTTGCGATTAAAACCACCGCGCATTATGCGCGACCTGTTAATCGCAATGACCTATGTCGTCGGCGGAATCACGATTCTATCCAAGGACGTCGACCTGACCGGCATTATTGCAACGTCAGCCGTGCTCACCGCGGTTATTGGTCTTTCGTTTCAGGACACTCTCGGGAACATGATGGGCGGGATGGCGCTGCAATTGGAGCGCACTATCGGCGTCGGCGATTGGATCAAGTTTGACGGACAAGAGGGACTGGTACGCGAGATTCGCTGGCGGCACACTTCGATCGAAACCCGCAACTGGGACACGCTTGTGATTCCCAACAGCGCTTTGATGAAATCTCAGGTTACGGTGCTGGGCCGCCGCTCAGGACAAGCGCGGCAACATCGGCAGTGGGTTTTTTTCAATGTCGATTTTCGTTATTCGCCGGTCGATGTGATCGACGCCGTCGAGACCGCTCTGCGCGCCGAGCCGATTCCCAACGTGGCCCTGGTGCCACCGCCCAATTGCGTCCTGATGGATTTCAAAGAGAGCTTTGGCAGTTACGCAGTCCGCTACTGGCTGACCGATCTGGCTGTTGACGATCCGACAAATTCGATCGTGCGCACGAGGATTTATTTCGCTCTGCGCCGGGCCGAGATTCCGCTTTCGATTCCTGCTCATTCGCTCTTCGTTACTGAAGAAGATCAGACGCGGCTCGAGCGAAAGCGCGCGGAAGAGATTGAAGAACGCGTGGCGGCGCTCAAGCGGGTCGAGTTGTTCAAGGCCCTGACCGACGAAGAGAGGCGTTCACTGGCCAACCACCTGCGCGTCGCTCCATTTGTCCGCGGCGAAGCGATTACCCGTCAGGGCGCCACCGCGCACTGGCTCTATCTAATCATGCGCGGCGAGGCGGAGGTCCGGATCGCGGTTGACGGCAATGTCAGTGAACGCGTCGCCGCTTTGCACTCTGGCGGATTCTTTGGCGAGATGGGAATGATGACGGGGGAGCCACGCACGGCTACAGTGATCGCGCTCACGAATGTCGAGTGTTATCGCGTGGACAAAGAAGCCTTCAACGACATTCTAAAGCGCCGCCCGGAAATCGCTGAAGATATTTCTGAGCAATTGGCGCGGCGGCGGGTCGAGTTGGACGCGGCGCGCGAAGGCTTGAACGAAGAAGCGAAGCAAGCGCGCCTGCGCTATCACCAGGGCGATCTGCTCGATCGCATCAGGCGTTTCTTTACGCTTTAGTCGTCTATTAGAGAAAGGTCCTGCGCGCGGCCGCAGTAGAAGAAGTGGTGAGCCGAGCAGGACTCGAACCTGCGACCCACTGGTTAAAAGCCAGTTGCTCTACCGACTGAGCTATCGGCCCACATTTGTCTCACCACGATGAGAGATGCCGGAGAATTCTACCTAACGCAAACTCCAATGTCCAAAGGAACGTCTCCGTCCGGGTCGAGTGTTATGAGTCGAGATCTAAACCCAAAGGACGCGAAGGATTTTGCAAAGGTACGCCGAAGGACTGCAAGACTCGGGACTTAATTCACAGGAATCTCAGAAGTTATTGGCGTCTTTAACGCAGCCAGCCGCCAACGTTTGAATCCTGGATCACGATCGTTTGTGATCGTTCAGGTCCGGTCGAAACCAATCCAATCTCGACGCCGATTTTCTCGGAAAGAAAATCGACATAGGCGCGCGCATTTGCAGGCAGGGCAGCGAGTTCCGTGGTGCCCAGCGTGGAACTCTTCCAACCGGGCAGTGTCTCGAAAATAGGAACGACCCGCCGCAGGTCCTGGGAAACCGCGGGCAGGGAATCACAGCGCCGGCCATCCAGTTCGTAACCTACGCATACTTTGATTTCATCCAGCGCGTCGAGGACATCAAGCTTGGTCAGGGCCACCGAAGTAAATCCATTGATCTCTGCCGCGTAACGCGTGGCGAACGCATCGAACCAGCCACAACGGCGCGGGCGGCCGGTGGAGGCGCCGTACTCGCGGCCGCGTTCGCGAATCAGTTGACCCATCTCAGCTTCGCCATCCAGCATCTCTGTGGGAAAAGGTCCTTCGCCGACACGCGTTGTGTAGGTACGCACAATTCCCAGCACGCCGGTCAGGTGTTGCGGCGCCAGACCGGTGCCGACTAAGGCTCCGCCGATAACCGTGCTTGATGACGTCACAAACGGATACGTGCCGTGATCGACATCGAGCAGAGTGGCCTGCGCGCCTTCCAGCAAAATCGTTTCACCGCGAGCGGCAGCCTGATTCAAGAAATGACTGGTGTCGCAAAGGAACGGCGCCAGTCGCTCGACCATCGAGGATGTCTCGTCAAAAATTGAATCGGCGTCGAGCGGCTCTCCGCCGTACGCAACGATGATGCGATTCGCGTCTTCCAGGTTCCGTTCAATCCGCGAGCGCAGCACTTCGGAAACCAGTGCATCGGCGACACGAATGCCGCGCCGTCCGACCTTATCTTCATAAGCCGGACCAATACCGCGCAGAGTGGTGCCGACTTTTTCGTTGCCGAGCCGTTCTTCGCTCGTGTGATCGAGCGCGCGGTGATAGGGAAGAATCAGATGGGCCCGGCTGCTGACTTTGACGCGTTCAGGCGTGATGCTGATCCCCTGCGCCATCAACCGATCCGCTTCTTCGAAGAAGGCCTTCGGATCGATCACCATGCCGTTGCCGAGCACGCAGGTCTTGCCCTGATGCACTATTCCCGACGGCAGCAGGTGCAGCACAAAAGATCGATCGCCAATCTGAACTGAATGGCCGGCGTTATGGCCGCCCTGATAGCGCGCCACCACGTCGAACCGCTCGGCGAGCAGATCGACAATCTTACCCTTGCCTTCATCGCCCCACTGGGCGCCAATAACTGCGATAACCATAGTAGAAATAAGAGGCCGGAGAACAGAGGTCAGAATCGGATTCGAGCGATCCGGATTTGAACACAAAACAGGCGCGGCTGTGTCAATAACACCGCAACCGCGCCTGCTTAATTCCTGGAATTACGCCGCGGTGGTAGCCGCAACATGCTTGTCAAGCATGCGCGAAATTGCCTCCTCCGAGGTTGCTCCGACGACACGCTCTTCCTCTCTGCCGTTCTTGAAAAGAATCAGAGTGGGAATGCCTTTGATTCCGAAGCGCTGTGATACCGAGGGGTTGTCGTCGACATTAAGTTTTACGACGCGCGCGTTGCTCGCGTATTTTTCGGCTACGGCTTCGACGGTGGGCGCAATCATGCGACAGGGGGCGCACCACGCGGCCCAAAAATCCACCAAAACCGGACGATCCGATTTCAGTACGTCATTTTCAAAAGTGCCGTCGCTGGTTTCTTTTACATGCTCGCTCATTTTATGTTTTGAACTCCTTGGGTACTAACGATTTCTTTTTTCGGACTAATGGATATATCTAATTGTCGCCGCTGTCGGCAACTTCACGATAAAGCTCAAGGTACTTGTTTGCTGCGGCCGACCATGAGTTATCCGTGGTCATTCCGGTACGTTGTATCTTTGCCCAAATATCGGCTTGAGTATAAAAGTAAATCGCTTCGCGTATTTTTTCAAGCATAGCGGAGGCCGAATAGAGCCCAAACTTGAAACCATTGCCTTTATTCGTCATCGCGTCATAGTTTTCAACCGTATCGTCGAGTCCGCCGGTCGCTCGTACTACCGGAACCGTACCATAACGCATGCTGTACATTTGGTTCAGGCCGCACGGTTCGTACAGCGACGGCATGATGAAAAGGTCGGCTCCGGCTTCGATTTGATGCGCCAGGGGTTCGCCCGCATAGCCTTTAAAAATACCGACACGATCCGGTGCGGCATCATGCCAGCTTTGCAGGAAATCTTCGTACTCACGCGCTCCAGCGCCCAGCGCGATAAAGAATGCGCCGGTTTCGAGAATGCCGGACGCCGCCTGCCTGATCAAGTCGTAACCTTTTTGACTGACCAGCCGCGAGATGATCGCGATGATCGGACGCTCGGGCTCCTGGGGAAGATCAAGACGACGCAGCAGGTCGAGTTTGCATTCGCGCTTCCCCGACAAATCGCCGGCCGAGAAGTGAGCAGCAATGTACGGGTCAGTTTCGGGATTCCAGATTTCGTAGTCGACGCCGTTGGTTATGCCCACGAGCCGATCGCTGCGCGCCCGCATCAACCAATCAAGTCCATAACCCTGCTCGGCGGATTGAATCTCGCGTGCATAACGTGGACTTACGGTCGAAAGAGCGTCAGCCGCGATGATCCCGGCCTTCAGAGCTGAGGCCGCGCCCTTCATCATGAAGTCGGAGCCGTAGTCAGAAAACCCGAGCCACCAGAGATCTGATGGGTCGAATCCCCCTTGATAGGCAAGATTGTGAATGGAAAAGACAGTGCGGGTGTGGGCGAAGAATTCTTCCTGTTGCCGGCGCGCTCGCATCTCGACCGAAGCGAACCCACATGGCCAATCGTTGCAGTGCAGGATATCCGGGGATTCACCTAAACGCCGGAGCAGGGCAATCGCCGCGCGGCAAAAAAATGCGAACCTCTCGAAATCATCAGCTTCGCCATAAATCTTACCGCGATTGAAATAGAAGGGCGCGTCAATCAAATAGGCCGGCGCGTTCAGTGTGTCGCTCTGCCAGACACGGATGAGCGGGCGTTTCCCGCGCCATTCAACTTCGAGATCTTCAATGAAGGTGCCTTTGAGGAGACTGCGGTCAACCTGATCGTAGAGGGGTGTGATGAGAAAGGAATCAGCCCCTTCGGCATGCACCGCTTTGGTCAGCGCGCCGGCAACGTCCGCGAGACCGCCCGTCTTGGCGAAGGGGACTGCTTCAGACGAAAGGATCGCGACGCGCATAAACTGAATTATCTGGCAGGCGACCGGGGAAAAGTCCTGCTACTTGTTGTCCCTTCGCAGTTTCTCTTCCAGGAAGATTCTATCCGCTATGTCTTTGTCTCGATACGTCCGCTTGGTACGCAAGAGAAGCTTAGCCGAAGCGAAGGGAATAGCTACGCCATGAACTTCCTTCACTTCAATCTCGCTCGCTGCATCTTGATACGTGATTCCGCAGGCAGCCAGCATGAGATCAACCACGATCTCGTCGGCAACACGAACTACGGTGTAGTCGTCGAGGTCATTCTCTTCGACCTCACGCACGGCTTTGTCGGGCAATATTTCTAATGCTTTTAAGACCCTACGCTGATTTTCGCGGGAGTCCTCCAGCAGGAGATCAATGTCGGCGGTGGCTCTTAACATGCCATGTTGGTTCATGGCCATGCCGCCCACTACAAGATAGCGAGCTGCTTGCGCGTTAAGAGCCGCGCACAGTCGCACTAGGTCGTCGTCTTCGGGACTTCTTGGAGGCGGTATTGTTGCTTCCATTCCTCAAACTCCTCAAAGCTTTTGAAACGGAAAACACCTTTCGGGCTGACACTTCTACCGAAAAGGAGGCATGTAGTTCTTTGCAGGCGGTTAAACCGTTCCCAAAACGGGGGGAGGTTCCGGCCACCCACGACCTTCATCCCCTTCTTTCCAGGTTCAGCGTATTCGCCGGATTGCGGTTTCATTCTTAAGTCTGCATTGAGGCCAAAAACTCGGCGTTCGACTTGGTCTTCTCTAGTCTTTCGAGCACGACTTCCATCTGCTCGGTCGGCGAAAGCGGGTTCAGCACGCGACGCATGACCCAGACGCGGCTAAGGTCTTCCTTGCTGATCAGCAATTCTTCCTTGCGCGTTCCCGATCTCTGCAAGTCGATGGCGGGGAACAGCCGTTTATCGCTGAGCCGGCGATCGAGATGGATTTCAGAATTGCCGGTGCCCTTGAATTCTTCGAAGATCACGTCGTCCATGCGCGATCCGGTATCGATCAGCGCAGTCGCGATAATTGTCAGCGAGCCGCCTTCTTCAATGTTGCGCGCCGCGCCAAAGAAACGCTTTGGTCTCTGTAACGCGTTCGAGTCGATACCGCCGGAAAGAATCTTGCCGCTGGGCGGAACGACGGCGTTATGTGCGCGCGCCAGTCGCGTGATCGAGTCGAGCAGGATAACCACGTCGCGTTTGTGTTCGACCAGGCGTTTGGCCTTTTCGATCACCATGTCCGCTACCTGCACGTGGCGCGTGGGAGGTTCGTCGAACGTCGACGAGATGACCTCGCCCTGGACCGAACGTTGCATGTCGGTTACTTCTTCAGGCCGCTCGTCAATCAACAGCACAATCAAAGTTACTTCCGGGTGATTTTGCGTGATCGAATTGGCAATCGCCTGCAAGAGCATGGTTTTGCCCGTGCGCGGCGGCGAGACGATCAAAGCGCGCTGGCCTTTACCCAAAGGCGTGACGAGATCGATGACTCGCGCGGACAGGTTGTCCGGACCGATCTCCATCTTGAGCATCTCGTCGGGATAGAGCGGCGTTAGATTGTCAAAGAAAACTTTTTCACGGGCCTGATCCGGCGACTCGAAATTTATCGCCTCGACCTTAATCAGCGCGAAGTATCGTTCGCCCTCTTTCGGCGGACGAATCTGGCCGCTGATGGTGTCGCCGGTGCGCAAGTCGAACTTGCGAATCTGCGATGGCGAAACATAAATGTCATCGGGCCCGGGCAGGTAGTTGTATTCCGGCGCCCGCAAAAATCCAAAGCCGTCGGGCAAAGTCTCGAGCACGCCCTCCGAAAAGATGAGGCCGCTTTTTTCGGTCTGCGCCGCGAGCACTTTGAAGATTAGCTCCTGCTTGCGCATTCCCGTAGCGCCGGGGACATCCATGCCTTTGGCCACCTGAGTGAGCGCGGAGATAGACATCTCCTTCAGCTCGGACAGGTTGAACACGGATTGACCGCCGTCGTTGTTGATTGCGGTTCCGTCATCGGGTGCCTCAACCGTGGCGACACCGCCGCCACCATCGTTGCCGCCGTCGTTGTTCGTGCGTCTTTTGTTTGCCATATTCGCTCTTTCGTGCACGGCAATATTTCGCCGAGCCTTTGTTACTGGTTTTACCATCCTGTCAAATGATTTCAACTATGCCGGCTAAAGGGAAAGTTTCCTCGCGGTTATTGGGCAAGCTCGTGTGGGGGCTTGCCGCCGCGATAACTGAGTTTCTAACAACCTTACCGTCAGAGGTCGGAACCCAAAGGATGACGAATCGTTGATTTGGATGCCGGTTGACGGGGATTGCGTGGTCTCAGGTCAGATTTTAGGTCCAGCCAAGGTCGGACGATTACCTGGATTTTCTCTTTCGTCTGTGCTTTTCGATTTGGAATTCTAATTCTAACTGAAAGCTGGAAAATCGCAAGCACGAACCTGCGCCCAAGCGCCCAGACTGGTTAACTTTTAAGTGACTTTTCGATTACTTTCCAAAGGTCTTCCCGGCCGCGTTTCTCAGTAGCCGAGTAAACTAATACCCGGCCGGAGTTAAACGCGCGCTCGGCGCGAACAATATTCTTGCGCAACTCATTATTCGAAAGCTTGTCGGATTTCGTAGCGACGATAAAGTGTGGCTTTTGATTGTGCTTGAGCCACTCGTGAAGCTGCAAGTCCTGTTTCGAGGGTTCGTGACGCGAATCGACGAGATGAATTGATAGCACAAGCTGCTCGCGTTTGGCAAGGTAGTTTTCGGCCGATATGCCCCATTCCGCTTTCAAAGCCTTCGGCGCCTTCGCATACCCGTAGCCGGGCAAATCAACCAGGCGGAAACGATCATTTATTAAATAGAAGTTCAGCGACTGGGTTCGGCCCGGCGTATTTGACGTGCGGGCCAGGCCGCGGGTGCCCAGCAATGAATTGATCAGGCTTGATTTGCCGACATTCGACCGGCCAAGGAAGGCGATCTCCGGTCGCGGGTCCGGCGGCCAATCGGATTCCTGGAACGCGCTCTTAACGAATACAGCGCTGGTAACTTTCATTGCGGCAAAGAAGCGAAATCGAGGCCGGAAACTCTCCCAGCCTCGATTTCTCTATTCGTCAGATTACGCTCAAGTTTAGGCGTTGGCAGCCTGGGTGCGCTCAGCCATCATTCCCTGGATCATCTTGATGCGCTCGCGGATGCCCGCCAGCTTTTCTTTATTGTCCGGGACACGACGGATGATCGCCTCATAGTTCTTGAGCATGTCGGGTTGCTGCCATTGCGTGCGCAGCTCTTCGAGAATCGGCTCGATCTTGGCGAAGACAAACAGGTGCTCGCCGTTGGCGTCATTGAACATCTGTTCATCGATGGCGCCGTTGTTTACCAACGACGCGGCCATGTCCCAATATGAAATGACCATGCGAAGATGACCGGAATGCTCGCCCATCATTGCTTCCATGTATTCGGCGGCGGTAGTTGGGTTAAAGCTAAAGAACCAGTTGCGCGCTTCTCGCATCACCGGCTCACGACGGAGGTCGTATAGTTTCAGGATCAGACTTGCACTTTCTTCTTTGCTCATTTGTTGCTCTCCTTGAATGTAAAGATAGTTCTCCACAAAAGGCAGAGCAGCGCGCTAAACGGTTTAGCGCGTACTCTGCGACTCGAAAACAAGAAAACAGAAATCGTTTGGCGCCGAAATTATTGTTCAGCAGGCGTCTGCAAACCCTGCGGCGGCGGCTCGGTCGTCCACAAAGGCGCGGAGCCAACGCCGACTTCGGTCGTCGGCGGCACATCCTCGAGTGCCAGGGCAACTACTTCGTCGATCGTTTCGACCAGGTTAATGGTCATGACGTTGCGAACTTCCTCAGGCACCTCGGGCAAATCTTTTTCGTTGTCTTTAGGCAGGATAATCGTATCGATGCCAAAACGGTGTGCGGCCAGAAGTTTTTCCTTGACCCCGCCGATGGGCAGGACCTTGCCGCGCAACGTTATCTCTCCGGTCATCGCAACGTTCTTGCGCACCGGTACGCGCATCAGCGCCGAAGCCATTGCGGCCGCCATTGTGATCCCGGCCGAAGGTCCGTCTTTGGGAATCGCACCTTCAGGAACGTGAATGTGCAGATCGCGCTTGCGAATAAAATCAAGGTTGATGCCGAGGCGTTCGGCGCGAGACTTGATGCAGGTCAAAGCCGCCTGGGCCGACTCCTGCATTACGTCACCGAGTTTCCCGGTCAACGTAACCGTGCCGCGCCCTTTGGTTAGCGTGGCTTCGATCTGGAGCACTTCACCGCCAACCTCTGTCCACGCCAAACCGGTCGCCAGGCCAATTTCGCTTTCGGCCGCCACCACCTGTTGCCGGAACTTGATTGGTCCGAGCATCTCCTGAACGCGAACAGCGTTAATTTCATCCTTGAAGTCTGCGGCTACGTTCTCACCTACGAACCTGCGCGCGACCTTGCGGCAGCACGAGCCAATCTCGCGCTCGAGATTGCGCACGCCCGCTTCACGCGTGTAGTGCCGGATAATTTCCGTGATTCCTTCGTCGGTGAATTCAAACTGCTCGGCTTTCAGTCCGTTGGCTTCAGCTTGTTTGGGCACGAGATGCCGCTTGGCGATCTCGAGTTTCTCGCGTTCCGTGTACCCGGAAAGACGCAGGACTTCCAAACGATCCTGAAGCGCCGGCGGAATCGTGTGCAGCACATTCGCCGTGGCGATAAAGAAAACTTTGGTCAGATCGTATTCGACGTCGAGATAGTGATCCTGGAACATGTGATTCTGTTCCGGGTCGAGCACTTCCAAAAGGGCTGCGCTCGGGTCGCCGCGAAAATCCGTTCCCAGCTTGTCGACTTCGTCGAGCAGCAGCACAGGGTTTACGGTCCCGGCTTTCTTCATCATCTGAATGATCTGGCCGGGCAGAGCGCCGATGTAAGTGCGCCGGTGACCGCGAATCTCGGCTTCATCGCGTACGCCGCCAAGACTGAGGCGCACAAATTTCCGACCGGTCGCCCGGGCAATCGATTTGCCGAGACTCGTTTTGCCGACTCCCGGCGGGCCGACGAAGCAGAGAATCGAGCCTTTCGGATTCTTCACCAGTTGGCGCACGGCCAGATACTCGAGGATGCGGTCCTTAATCTTTTCCAAACCGAAGTGATCTTCGTTCAGGACTTCTTCGGCTTTGGTCAGGTCGCGAATCTCTTTCGATTTCTGCTTCCAGGGCACCGAGACCAGCCAATCGATGTAAGTGCGAGAGACAGTGCCTTCCGCAGACATTGGCGGCATGGCTTCCAGCCGGTGCAATTCCTGCAGAGCCTTTTCCTTGGCCTCTTCGGTCATGCCGGCATCTTCGATCTTCTTTTTGAGCTCGTCCATCTCGGCGCGCTCGTCTTTGCGGCCAAGCTCCTTGTGGATCGCTTTGATTTGCTCGTTGAGGTAGTACTCCTTCTGCGCTTTTTCCATCTGGCGCTTCACGCGAGTCTGGATCGTGCGATCGAGCTGTCGTTTTTCCAGCTCAATTTCCAGAATCTCAATCAAGCGAGCCAGGCGTGCCTGGGCTGAGAACAATTCGAGCAATCCCTGCTTGTCTTCTACTGAAATTCGCAATTGCGACGCGAGCGCATCGGCCATGTGTGATGGATCGGCATTGCGCATCGCCGTCTGCAACGCATCGGGCTGGACGTCAGGCGCCAGGCGCAAATGCTGTTCGACCAGTTGAGCAATCTTCTGCACCAGTGCATCAGTGCGTACGCCTTCTTCATTCACAGCCGGTGCGCGTCGAACGAGCGCGGTGAACGCGCCGTTGTTATTTTCGACTCGCACCGTCGTCGCGCGTTCGCGGCCTTCGACCACGACTTTGATTTGGCCGTTGTCCTGTCTTTGCGATTGCAGGATGCGCGCGATCGTGCCGACGCTGTAAATTTGTTCCGGCGCCGGTTCGTCGACCGTGGCATCGTGCTGCGTCGACAAAAATATCGTCCGATCAGATGCCAGGGCCATTTCCAGGGCTCGTACTGAGCCCGGCCGGCCTATCTTGAAAGCGACCTTGGTGAACGGAAAGATCACCACATCGCGAATCGGCACCATCGGATAACGGGCAATGTCTGAAGGGCTACGGTCTGAATATTCTTCCATGATTTTTTACTGCGGGCGTGAATGCTGAGAATGAAGCTCCTGAAAGTACGTCGGGACCCTTAAATAAAACGACGAATAGGGCCGCTCTCGAAGATTAGCTTCACTCGTCGTGCGAACAAGGGCGAGCGGCTCGCGTCGTCTCGCCCCCTTCTGCAACTGCGCTGATTGTAAACGATCTTTCAATCGTGCGCCACTATCAAACTCTGGAACTATGCAAAGAATTTGGAGTGTTCAGCAAACTCTATCACCAGACTTCCCCTGAAAAACTTAAGAAAAGTCTGTTCTTAAGAAAAGTCTTGCTTAGGGACAAATTTGAGCGTACAGTCCGGCGCAGTTCTCAGTTACTGTCAGCGGTCGAAGTAAGCTCCCGAGTGCGAAGCCTCTCACGGCCGCAAACCTCAACCTGATTTTCCCAATCAAGGAGAACCCACAATGCTAAACAGAAGAAGAATATCCAACGAGAGTAAGTCTCTTTTCAGAGTTGCGTCCAGATTGGTGTGTTTGCTGGTGCTCGTCGTGGCGGCGTATTCGCTGGCAATAGCACAATCAGGCACGCGGATTAGTTGCCTTATTGACAACGGCGACGGAACCGCAACCCTTGTTAGTTGTGGAAGTTCTGCCGGCAATTTCATAGCCCTGTGTCACGGGACGGGGCCGTGTGATGTTCTTGATGATCCTTCGACTCTTTGGTTGGCAAACCAAGTGTGTGCCGACTACCAGCAGAACGGTTGTCCCACTAACGACGGCGGCGGCGGGGGAATCGGCGGGCTCATGCCCTGAATGAATTTGACTTGTGATTCCGTCGAGCATAAGTGTCGGCGCGAAGGTCGGCGGACTCCTGCCTATGCCTAAACAGCGGTCTCATTTTCTACAGATGTGACGTGGAGAACTATCGCGGTTCAGGTTGGAGTCCTACGACAATTAGTTTTGGTTCTGAAAGGGGACTTGTCATGGTATGTTCCAGTGCCAGACTTGGAAGCTCAATCCAAGCCACGCTCATTGCATCGATATTGCTTTTTTCGACTTTCCTAAGTTACAGCCAAGAGGCAGTAGACAACGAAGCCGCCATGCGGAGACTTTCGTTGGTCTCTGATCTTCAGAGCCTCTTGGCAAGAGCTAGACAGCTTGATAAGCCTTTGGAACAGGCGCTAGCAGAAGCGGAAATTGCCGACGGTGCCTGGGAATATAATAATGGATTGGCAAGAGACTTATTGCGCGAAGCTTATGAGATGACATTTCCCGAAGAGGCTGAACGGACCAAGCTACGAAAAATCCCAGTAGGCGCACAGACTAAGGTGCCAGGCCCGTTGGATCGTGCCCGTCAAGCGGTGCGCCGACGTGTCATACAAGTGGCAAGCCGAGACAAGAAATTTGCCGGAGAGTTAGTCCTTTTGGGTAGCACTCAGATGGGCGCTTTCGAGGCACACGCGGAGTACGCGTCTCTTGCGAGAGAGGCGTTAATGCAAGGTGACAACGATGCGGCAAGTCGTTACATTCTTCAGTCAATTGATGCCGATCCAACCCAGATGGGAGTCTTGTCGGCAATAGAGCAACTTGCAGTGAGGGATCGGACTGAAGCGGACCGGGTTATCCTCCAGTATATTCAGGCGCTTAGCGCGGCTCCATTGTCTTTTAGAGATGGTAGCGCCACAAGGACGACAATCGTTCTCGGCAGGCTTATATTTCCCTCTGACACGAGTGCTGGATCCCAGATTCAAGCGCCTGGACCAGCGGTGATGAAGGCATATGTCGCATACGTGCTAAACAGCCGGGCGCTATTAGAACAACAGTTCCCCGGTAGTATCACCGCCGCTCGAATTCTCTTGATGCACATTTATCCCTTGCTCAAACAATATGCGCCGGAACTAATGCCGCAGTTTCTGGATTTGGAGCAGCGCAGCCGAAAACCCGGCGAAAGTTTTTCGCTGCCCACAGCCAAGAGCATCGACGATGAGTACAAAGCCAAATTTGACAAGCAGGTAGAAAAGGAATTCGAGAGCGATCAGCCGGATGAAATCATGATCCAGAGAGTGATTAGTCGCGGAGATTTTTCCAAGGCGCGCAAGCTGATCGACAAGCTCGCGGACGGGCTGCGGAAAACCGAACTGCTGGAGACGCTCAATGCGCAGCAAGCCATCAGTCTGGCGAACAAAGGTGATATTCAGGGAGCGCAAAAACTGGCCGAGTCATTGGTCAAGGCTGCTTCGATTTTGCGGGTCTTCCCGGTGATTGCGGGAAAATGCGCCGCCAAAAACGATGTCGCGTGCGCCCGAGACTCGGTTAACCAGGCCGTCAAGCAACTTAAGAAGGCTGATGTAACTCCGTTCACTCCGCCGCCGGGAGTGCCGGCCTCCTTTTTTGGAACCAAGCGCGACTTTGATCCTGCGCTTACCAGTTTGGGCAGCCTGGCATCAGCGGTCATGTCGTTGAAGGACGAGTTGGGTCTCGATGTTCTGGACGAGCTGGTGATCGCGGCCAATCATAGCGAGTTGGATACGGGCCAGGGGCGCACTGGCTTCGAAACATCTCTGTTCAAGAAGTTAGCTGCCAAGAATGAGGAGCGCACTACAGCCGCGGCGCTTCAGCTTCAGGATCCTTTGCGGCAGATTGTGGCCCTCGCGGCAATTGATCAGTGGAAGTCGGACAAGCTGGTAGCGGAAGCGAAGCTCCGGAGCGGGAAGAATGAAGGACCACCTATTAAGAAGAATTGAACTGGTCGCTAACGTCTGCATCATCATCGTGGCGTTGGTTATTTGCGGGGTGCTCGTCAAGCGGTTTCTGCTAAAGTCGTCCTCGACCGCAGCCGATGTCCCAGGTGTTGCAGCCGGAACCAGGATCAACCTGACCAATGTAGATTGGGCTAAGAATGGCCGGACGCTACTCCTGGTGCTCTCCACCAATTGCAAGTTCTGCTCGGCCAGTGCGCCCTTCTACCAACATCTGGCAAGCACAGCGACATCATCGAAAAGCACAAAACTGGTTGCGGTTCTCCCTCAGGGAACCGAACAGAGCAGAGAGTACTTAATCGGCATGAAGGTGCCGATTGAGGACGTCAAACAGGCCTCACCTGCCTCTTTTGGCGTCAGGGCTACCCCAACCTTGATACTGATCGATAGCGCAGGGATGGTTACAAACTCGTGGGTGGGGCAATTGACCCCGGACAAAGAGACGGAGGTGCTGGCTCAACTCCGATAATTGTTAGGCTACGCAGCCGCGTCGTCCACGCCGGCCAGTCCTTCGCCCGGCATCGCGCGACGACGCTCGACCATTTCGCTGGTGATCACGAATTCCTTGATGCGTTTCTGTGAAGGCAGCATGTACATCGCTTCGAGCAAAAGCTCTTCCAGGATCATCATCAATCCGCGCGCGCCGACTTTGCGCTGTAGCGCCTGGCCTGCGACCGCGCGCAGGGCGTCCTCGCTGAAGCGCAGTTTGACGTTGTCAAACTCGAACTTCTTCTGATACTGGCGCACCAGAGCGTTCTTTGGTTCGGTGAGAATCTTGACCAAAGCACTTTCATCCAGCTCATGCAGAACGCCACAAACCGGCAAGCGGCCCACGAATTCGGGAATCAGACCATAGCGAATCAGATCTTCCGGTTGCACGTGAGCAAGCGCCTCGGCTTGACGCTGCGAGCCCGTCTTGACCTCGGCATGGAAGCCGAGTGACTTGTTTCGCAAGCGACGCTCGACAACCTTTTCCAAACCGACAAATGCGCCGCCGCAAATAAACAGAATATTGGTGGTATCGACGGGGAAGAATTCCTGGTGCGGATGCTTGCGACCGCCCTGTGGCGGCACGTTGGCAATCGTGCCTTCCAGGATTTTCAAAAGGGCTTGCTGCACACCTTCGCCCGAGACGTCGCGGGTGATTGAAGGGTTTTCATCCTTGCGACAAATCTTGTCGATCTCGTCGATGTAGATGATCCCCTGTTGCGCGCGTTCGACATCGCCGTTGGCCGCCTGCAAAAGTTTGAGAATGATGTTCTCGACGTCTTCGCCCACGTAACCGGCTTCAGTCAACGTCGTCGCATCGACGATGGTGAAGGGAACGCTCAACATGCGCGCGAGAGTCTGCGCCAAAAGAGTCTTGCCTGTACCGGTCGGCCCGATCAAAACGATATTGGATTTTTGAATCTCGACGTCGGCGCGTCGGCGAGCTAATTCGATGCGCTTGTAATGTTGATAGACCGCGACGGCGAGCTGCTTCTTCGTTTCTTCCTGGCCGATGACGTATTCATCGAGGAAAGCCCTAATCTCGCCGGGCTTTGGCAAAGGTGGTCGAGAGGCTACCGACTCAGCCTGCTGGTCGTCGGTGATAATCTCGTTGCAGATGTCGATGCACTCATTGCAGATGTAGACTGTGGGGCCGGCAATGAGCTTCTTCACTTCGTTCTGCGATTTACCGCAGAACGAGCAGCGCAGTGTGTCGTCGGTTCGTCTTACCATAGTCCTGGGGAACTCCGTTGAGACTGTAAGAATTTGCTAACGGCGCAACTTGAAGGTCGGGTCAAGTCGCACTACTCGCGGTGCGCGATCACCTCGTCTATTAAACCATATTCTTTGGCCTGGACGGCAGATAAATATCGGTCTCGTTCGACGTCGAGTTCGATTTGCTCCATGCTCTGACCGGTGTGCTTGGCGAGTATCTCCGAGGTCAACTCGCGAATCCGTATGAGTTCTTCAGCATGAATACGCACGTCGGTAGCCTGGCCCTGCATGCCGCCGGACGGCTGGTGAATGAGTATGCGAGAATTCGGTAACGCAAATCGCTTACCTTTGGCTCCGGCAGTCAACAGCAGCGCGCCCATCGACGCGCACATGCCGACGCAAATCGTCGTAACATCCGGACGAATGAACTGCATCGTGTCATAGATTGCCAGACCCGCAGTCACCGACCCGCCGGGGGAGTTGATATAGACGTTGATGTCTTTTTCGGGATCCTCGGCCTCGAGGAAAAGCAGTTGTGCGACGATCAAGTTGGCGATTTGATCGTCGATCGGGGTGCCGAGAAAAATGATGTTGTCTTTAAGAAGTCTTGAATAGATGTCAAACGCCCGCTCTCCGCGCGACGTTTGCTCGACTACCATGGGAATGAGTGCCATATCAGTTCGCGTCTTCTAAATCTGAGATCAACTCTCTGAAGTTAGTGCCCTTCATCTTTCATTCATCGACTAAGTTCAGAGTACCAACTTCAGTTGGGCTTTTGGTTTCACTAAGAACCCGACTGAAGTCGGTACTCTGAACGCTTGTCATTAATGCCAAATGACAAATGACAAATGAGAAATGACCAATGGAAAATTACTCCGGCTGCTCGGCTTCGCCTTCAGACGCGACCGTTTCTTCCTTCCACTCTTCTTCACTCACGCGCGCATTTTCGACCAACAAGTTGAGCGCTTTGCGGTTGCGCAACCTGCCAGCGATGCTACGTTCGCCTCCCTGCTTTGTCAAGATAGCACGCACTTGATCTGGTGACTGACGTGACGCGTCGGCGATCGCTTTAATCTCATCGTCAACTTCCTGATCGCTCACGTCGATTTTCTCTGCCTCGGCGATGCGTTCCAGCAGGAGCGAACTGCGCAAATCATAACTCGCTTGTTCCTTCAAAGACTCGCGCGCCTTGTCCCACTGAAGTTCCGGGTTACGCGGATCGATGCCCTGACCGATCATGTCACGGACTACTGATTCAAGACGATGCTCGGTCTGATGTTCGACCAGACGTTCAGGCAATTCGAACTCGTGAGTGTCGACAAGTTGGCGGAGAAGTGCGCCCTGCATTTTGTTGTCGGCTTCATTCGTGGCCTGTTGCTCCATGTCGCTGCGAATCTTCGCGCGCAACTGTTCCAGAGATTCAACCTCTTCACTAAGGCTCTGGGCCCAGTCATCGTCAAGCTCAGGCAACTCCTTGATCCGAACCGCACTGACCTTAACGGCATAATCAACCTGCTTGCCGGCAAGGCCTTTGGCGCTAAAGTCCGCCGGGTAGTTAACGGTGAAAGTCTTTTCGTCGTCCGGTTTTGTGCCGATCAGTTGATCCGTAATTTCCTGCACTACGCCTTGACCGCCCAGCACGACGTCGACATCCTCGACGTTGATTGGTTCAGCATCAGGCTGTTCAGTGAAGGTGCCGTGAAAGCTCGCCGTCACGGTATCGCCAATCTGGGCGCCGCGATCTTCCACTGGCTCGAGCGTAGCCGAGTTTTCCCGCAGAGACTCAATGACTTTATCGACATCTTCGTCCTTGAGGGGACGCGTGCTGCGTCCGACTTTAAGGCCCTTATACTCGCCCAGTTTTATCTCTGGCAAGACCTCGACGCTGACATTGAATGAGATTGGTTGTTGGCCGAGTTGATCGAGCCCCTCAGAATTCTCGAGGTTTAGTTCAGGCTCGCCCAGCGGTTCCAGTTTGTATTCCTCGACCGCTTTTTGCACGGCGTCGGGAAGCAATTCGCGCAGCACTTCGGTGCGGATCTGTTCTTTGAAACGAGTGCGGACGACCGTGCGCGGCGCATGTCCCGGACGAAACCCGGGCACACTCGCCGACTTGGCATAGTTGTCGCTAAGGCGATCGTAAACGGCGCGGACAGTGTCGGCGTCGATCACGACGTCAATCTGTTTGCGCGTGGGTGATATTTCTTTGAGTTCAGTTTTCATAAATAAAAGTTCAGAGTTCAATCTTCAGATTGTGCTTTTCAGATTCACAAGCTAAAGCTTGAACTCTGAACTTACTGCCTTCTGACTTCTTTCTGTTGGTGCGAAAGGGGGGACTCGAACCCCCACACCTTTCGGTACCAGATCCTAAGTCTGGCGCGTCTGCCAATTCCGCCACTTTCGCAACTCGATCGAACCGAGAGCGAGAATAGCATAGAGTTGAAACCGTACGCATCCGAGGCATTGATTGGTTCGTTAGGGAGCGTGAGGTCAGTACCACGAGCGGTGATGGAGCGCGGACATCCTTTGTACGCCAGCGTGCGCCAAGCACGCTCAGCCTGGTATTTGTTCAAATCGCATTGATGAAAGGCTGTTCGCGCCTCGCGCTCAGGCGGACAGGATGTCCGCGATCCATCAACGCTCCCTGTCTCCACCTAAACATCAGCGCTGCCGTGACGACACGAAACGCACGACCAGGAAGATGGGAACGCTAGCGGCCAGGATGGCCAAGGCAAACAGGCTATGAAGTTTGTCACCAATCACGGCCCCTACCAGAAACGCGATCGAGCCCAGCAGAACCAAACCAGTGATCCAGGGATAACCCCAGGCCCGATATGGCCGCGGCAGATCGGGTTCGCGCCAGCGCAATACAATCAAAGAAAGGTAAGCCATCGAATAATTCGCCACAAAGAAAAAGGCGAGCGCCGCCAGCACCTGTTCGAAACTCCGGTAAATGAAAAGCACCGCGACGACGGTGCTGATCAGCAGAGTCACCGTTGGCGTGCCGCCTTTATTCACTTTGGTGGCGCGGCGGGCGAACAATTCGTCACAACTCATCGCATAGAGAATTCGCGGCGCGGTCAAAGTGTAGGCATTGATCGTACTCAGCAGGGAAAGAATCGCCAGCACCCGAATTGTCTTGTCGCCATAAGAGCCAAAAACCCTGTTGGCGATCGCGCCCGCGGGAAAGTTCTCGCCGGCTAGTTGCGACATCGGCAGCACATAGACATAAGCCAGGTTGACGATGAGGTAGATCGCGATCACCAGCAGCACACCGCCAATCATTGAACGAACCACGTCACGTTTCGGGTCGCGTACTTCTTCACCAAAATAGATCACGCCGTACCAACCATCGTAGGTGTAGAGGACGCCTTGCAGCGCGATGACTAATGCTCCGAGTAACGCAAATCCGTGAGCCACGGGCAGAGATGTCTGAGTGCTCGTATTGCCACCGAAAGCAAACGCGGCTATCGCGATCACGCCGAAGATCAGAGTCTTCAGCAGGCTGGTCACGTTTTGCGTTAAGCTGCCCCAACGAATGCCGCGCCATTGTAAAGCCGCGAATGCCAGAGTGACGGTGAGGGCGATTGCTTTGTCATAGCCGGCCAGCCTGGGAATCAACACCGCGGTGTATTCTCCGACAACCATCGCGATGACCGCGAGGGTCCCACAAGTGGAAAGCCAATCGCTCCAGCCCACGACAAACCCCGGATAATTTCCCATCGCGCGATGAACGAAAACGTACCAGCCACCAGAGCGCGGAATCATCGTGCCCAGTTCGGCGACTGTAATCGCGCCCAGCAGAGCATAGAGACCGCCGAGGATCCAGACGCCGATGAAGAGGGTCGGAGTGGGGAGTTGTTTGGCGACATCGCCGGGAGTGCGCAGGATACCCATCCCGATCGTGCCGCCAATGGTTACCGCGAGACCGAAGCCTACGCCGAGAACCTTAAGGAGGGCGCCGGTTGGTTTTGACGATGAATGTTTGTGTGATGGTGGGGCTTGGCTGGAATCTTTATCGTTACGGGAACTCACAACGTGAGTTTATCAGACTTATGCAATCTTTGATTCTAACTCTCTTATTCGCTCTTCGGCGTCACGAATGTCCTCACGATCTTCAAGGAGGAATTTGGTGATAAGGTCGAGCTTCTCTTTAAGGCCATGCTTTACTTCGCGTCTGATTTCGACGAGTTCATTTCGGATGCCTTTATGGTCAGTCTTAATGACTCCGATGTCAGTCTTCATGACTCCGATGTCATCTTCAAGAAGTTGAATTTTCCCCTCAATCGCGCCGACCTTGCCCTTGACCTCATCCATCTCCAGGCCCATAGCCATAATGGCCGCCAATGCTCTTTCCCAGATCGGCTTGGTGTCATACGACCGAGCCTCGAGCTTCTCAAGGCGCTCATCGACGGTATCGAACCGGGAGTCAACCGAATCGAACCGGCCGTCCACCGAATCGAAGCGGGCGTCAAACGCATCGAATCGCGCGAACACCCGCTCTTCGAATGACCTTCCATGAGGAAGTTCCTTGGTTGGTTCTTCGTTCATCGAGGGCTTAATTATCGTCCGAAATCAGATAACTATCAACCGCAAAGTTAAAACAGTCTGACTCGTTCCCATAGCGGAATTTAACTCGCTCTGCAAAACTCAGCACATGAGTCTTGTCGTCAATTACAGGGTCCTTGTGACTTTTGACAGAGATCGTGGCGCGTCCGGATCCAAGCCTTTCGCTTCGGCCAGCAAGGCCGCGAACAGTTGCGCCGGAATGATGTAGGGAATCGGCGCGAGGAATTCATCGATCTCTTTTGGCATGACGATCGAACGCGTGCACGACGCGGCCGCTTCGAGGTCGCCGGTGATCGCTAACGTATCGGCGCGCAATTCGCGTAAGCGTCTGATTAGATCTTTCGTGCCTGCCAGCATGACGCCGGGTGGCGCGAAAAGGATGACCGGGAAATGACGTTCGATCATCGCCACTGGACCGTGCAGAAAATCTGCTGACGAAAATCGTTCGGCCACAACGTAGCAGGTTTCCATTAATTTCAAAGCGAGCTCGTATGCATTTCCGTAAGACAGTCCACGTCCCACGACGACGCAGTTCTCCATGAAGACATAACGTTGAACCAATTCGACTATCGCAGGCTGTTGCTCCAGCGCTCGCGCTGCCAGATCGGGAATAAATTCATAGTTAATTATGCGACCATCTGTGGCGAGTGCAGCGGCCAGCAGATAAAAGAGCAACATCTGTCCGGTAAAGGTCTTGGTTGCGGCTACCGAGCGTTCTTTACCACCATGCATCAAGAGTGTTTCATCAACCACCCCGGCCATCGCTGAGTCGGCTTCGTTGGTAATCCCGATCGTAAAGGCGCCACAGTCGCGGGCCGTTTCCAGAACGCGATTAATGTCTTCGCCTTCACCCGACTGTGAAACTCCGATCACCAGGGCGCGCTTAAGATTCAACTTCGATTGATAAAGCGTATAGACCGAAGGCGCAGAGAGCGAAACCGGGATCCCGGTGGTAATCTCAAGCAGGTAGCGACCAAACAACGCGGCATTATCCGAACTGCCGCGCGCCACTAAAACGATCAGATCAATTTCGCGTCGGCGCAGCGATTCTCCGAGCCGCGCGATTTTCGCGCGCTCTTCCGCAATCGTTTTCGCCAGAGCGCCTGGTTGCTCGGCGATCTCCTGAAGCATTAAGGACATTCGAAGGTTACCCTACTCTTGAAGTGGCACAGGCTTCAGTCTGTGATTCTCATCTGATCGACTCGCCTCGCGTCAGAAATCACAGGCTGAAGTCTGTGCCACCACATTGTATTCGTCATCAATATCAGGTAAATAGTCGTCCGGCCAATTCAACTCGATCAATAAAAGTTTATAGACGTCATAACGAGACCTGACTGGAGATGACTTCAACTCTAACACGAACCTTAACCCTGAGCGCGGCGATTATCTGCGTGATTGCGTGCGCGTTTGCTCTGGCAGAAGCGCAGCAGGCTAACGTGCCAATAATTCCCGCGCCAAAACAATTGAGCCAGGGTGAAGGTAAGTTCGCATTTGGATCGGATGTTCGCATCACACTCGCGGATGGCAAGTCAGCCGAAGATCGTTTCGCGGCCCAGGACTTTATTGACGATCTGAAGCAAACCGCAGCCGTGAGTTTGAAATTCGGCGGCAACGGTTCGCGCCGCCAAATCCTGATCGGCCAGATCGATCTGCCGAGAATGCAACAGGCTTTGAAACGAGCAGGTGCTGATACCGGTCAGAAGTTAACTGACGAAGGTTACGTCGTGGTCGCCGGCTTGAATGAAGTCGTCGTCGCCGGAAAGACCTCTAGCGGAACCTTCTATGGGCTGCAGACGCTCAAACAACTGGTGCGCGGTGACGGCGCCAACGCTTTCATTCCCGCCGTTAAGGTCGTTGACTGGCCCACCATGCGCTGGCGCGCCGTCTCAGACGACATCAGCCGCGGTCCGGTGCCGACCGTCGATTACATCAAGCGGCAGATTCGCACCGGGGCTTTTTTCAAACTCAACATGCACTCCTTTTATATGGAGCACACTTTCGCCAGCGAATCGCATCCGCTCATCGGACCCAGCGGGGGCTCGTTAACGCCGGTGGAAATTCGCGACCTGGTCGCTTATGCCAGGCACTATCACGTCGAGCTGGTTCCGGAACAACAAACGTTCGGTCACCTCCATAAAGCGCTGCGACTGGAAAAGTATGCCGAGCTGGCTGAGACGCCTTATGGAGACGTGCTTTCGCCGCAGCAGGATGGAACTTACAAGCTCATCGCCGATTGGTATAAGGAGCTGAACGGATTATTCCCTGGACAGTTCTTTCACATCGGCGAGGATGAAACGTTTGAGTTGGGCGAAGGACAGAGCCGGGAGGCAGCCAGGACGCGCGGAGTCGGCGCGATTTACTTCGAGCATCTGAATCGCGTGCGTGACGTGCTGAAGCCCTACAATCGCCGGCTGATGTTCTGGGGAGACATCGCTTTGCATCATCCCGATCTGATCGGCAACATTCCGAAGGACATGATCGTGATGAATTGGCAATACGGCGCGCGCGATGAGTTCATGACCTCAATCAAACCATTCAAGGATGCTGGACTCGAGCAGTTCGCTTGTCCCGGGGCGCAAAACTGGAATCAGATTTTCCCGAATCTCGAAGCAGCCAGAAAAAATATCGTGAACTTTGTTCGCGACGGCCAGAAAGCCGGGGCGATTGGCGTGATGAATACCACCTGGGACGATGACGGTGAAGGGCTGTTCGAAGACACCTGGTATGCAATCGTTCTGGGCGCGGCCGCCTCGTGGCAGGAAGGCCCGGTCGATCTGGATAAGTTCGATCAGAGTTTTGATTGGGCGTTCTTTCGCAACGACGGCGATCAGTTTGTGAAGGCGGAGCGGTCTTTGGGAAGCGTGGGGACGCAGATTGGCGCCGGCGGCACTACTGACGAACTCTTTTGGCGCGATCCGTTCACCACGCAGTTTCAGAGTCAGGCTCGTATCAATGCCGAACGAATTAGGCAGATGCGGCTGAAGGTTGAAGACGTATCTGAATCGCTGGCGCGAAACGAAGGCCGTGCCCGGAGGAACGTTACCGCGGTGGCGGCGATGAAGTTCGCGGCGCAGCGATTCGATCATCTCGGGCGGCGGATGGAGGTAATGCAAAAGTTCAGCAATCAGTATTGGGATGCGTATCTGAATCTCGGCGATCGCGCGAAGACCAGGAAGTTGCGTTACTACAGCGGCGCAATCTATAACAACCTGCGCGAGATGGCTGAAGAGCTTTCAATTCTCAAAGAGGGTTATCGCGCACAGTGGCTGGCAGAGAACCGGCCGTACTGGTTGGATAGCGTTTCGGCTCGCTATGATCAAATGATTTCGATGTGGCTGACAAAGAGCCGCGCCATGGATGAAGCGTTGCGCAAGTACGAAGCCACTTCGACACTGCCCAGTCCGGAGGAGTTTGGTTTAGGGACGAGACCGGTGCCGATACAGCGCTAGAACACTTATCCGCAGATTACGCAGATTACACAGATAGAAAACAACTATCACAGGGTAGCCAATCTTTATCGCGAGGCAGGTTCTGAGTGCCGTAGGCACGAAATATTTATAGTCCACGATGACTATCCGATATTCACGAGCCCATTTATGGGCGACATATATTTCGCTCCTAAAGGAGCTAGGTTTCCCTTGGCCGAAAGGACTATAAATATCTCGCTCCTATCGGAGCGAATAGATGACTCGACTTGTCTTTTCTAAATCTGCGTTATCTGCGTAATCTGCGGATAAGTTTTATGCCTGAGCAACCGCAACGCCTGATCTTTCTCGACGTCTTCCGCGGACTGACCGTGGCCGGCATGGTGCTGGTGAACAATCCCGGTTCGTGGGCGCACATCTATTGGCCGCTGGAGCATGCCGAATGGAATGGCTGGACGCCGACCGATCTGATCTTTCCATTCTTCCTGTTCATCGTTGGCGTGGCGATTCCACTGGCGCTTGGCAAACGCATCGAGCGCGGTGACAGCCGGCGCGCGCTCTTCCTGAAAGTCCTCTATCGTTCGGCGATCATTTTTCTACTCGGCGAGTTCCTCGCCGGCTTCCCCTATTTTCAACTCTCAACGATTCGGATTCCCGGCGTGCTGCAACGCATCGCCGTCTGTTACTTCTTTGCTGCGGTCATTTACTTAACGACCAAACAGCGGATCACAGTGATTATCGCGGTGGCGCTGTTGATTATTTACTGGCTGCTGATGACACATGTGCCGGCGCCGGGTTACTACGCTGGCGATTTAAGCAAAGAAGGCAGCCTGGCTTCCTACATCGACCGTCGCGTTTTTGGACCGCACATTTGGAAGCAGGGAATTGTTTACGATCCCGAAGGGATTCTGAGCACGATGGGCGCGCTGGCGACTACTCTATTCGGCGTGCTGACCGGAAACTATCTGCGCGATAAGACCAGACAGCCGATCGAGAGAGTCGCGCACATGTTCATCGCCGGTGTGTGTTGCGTGATCGTTGGCTGGATTTGGAACGCCTGGTTCCCGATCAATAAATCGCTCTGGACCAGTTCATATGTCTTCTTTACCGCCGGATTGGCGCTGCAATTTCTGGCTTTGTGTTACTGGCTGATCGATATCAAGGGCTATAAGCTTTGGACAAAGCCGTTTGTGATCTTTGGCGTGAACGCGATTGTTTTGTTTGTGGGGACGGGAGTCATGGCGCGCTTGATGGGCCTGATCAAATTTTCGCGACCCGATGGGACCCGTCAATCCCTCCAGGGCCTGATCTATAACAATGCCTACGCGTCATGGCTGCCACCCAACAATGCTTCGCTGGCCTTCGCGATTTCATTCATTCTGCTGTGGCTGTTTTTCATGTGGTTGCTTTACCGGAAGAACATTATCATTAAGGTCTGATTTGGAGTGCGCCGCCAGAGCGAAGCGGCGACGGCGCTTTGGATTGTTTGGAGTTCCGCCTTCAGGCGGCACGATGCATCTAGCTGGAGCCGCGTAAACGCGGAACTCCGAACAAAAGCGCCGTCGCCGCTTCGCTCCACCGGCGCACTCCATAGAAGGAGAACACGTATGCCAAGTTACATTACGCTGCTCAACTGGACAGAGCAGGGAATGGCCAAAATCAAAGCCAGCTCGAAACGGCTTGACGCAGGAAGAAAAGCTTTTAAGAAGTTGGGCTGTGAGTTGAAGGACGTCTATCTAACCATGGGCCCGTACGATCTGGTCTGTGTCATGGACGCACCCGACGCTGAGACAGCAGCCAGGGCGATCTTGTCACTCGGAGCCGACGGAAATGTTCGCACGCTGACGCTGCCGGCCTTTACTGAAGACGAGTACCGGAAGATCATCGGTTCGCTGTGAAGCCAAAAGCAGCCGCGGATTAACGCAGATCAATAAATGGTTTGTGTCTTATCCGCGATAATCCGCGTTCATCTGCGGCCAATATATCCCGGCCCGCGCAAGACGCGACCGGCCAATGCCGGCGTGCGCTGGCCGTTATCTACTTCAATCTCACCGTTGACTATCACAAAGTTGATTCCAACCGGGTATTGATTCGGCTCTTCAAATGTCGCTCGATCGATCACTGTCTTCGGATCGAAGATGGTGATATCTGCAAAGTAGCCTTCACGAATTAGCCCGCGATTTTTCAAACTAAGATTCCCGGCCGGCAAGCCCGTCATTTTATGAATCGCGAATTCGAGCGGCATCAGATGCTGGTCGCGCACGTAGCGCCCGAGGATGCGCGGGTAAGTGCCCCAGCCGCGCGGATGCGATTTCGATCCGGCCAGCGGTCCGTCAGTCGCCCGCGCGCCGTTGTCGGTGCAGATGCTGACGAACGGCGACTTCAAAGCGGCCAGCATGTCGCTCTCCTTCATCATGAAAAAGATCGCGCCTGTCTGACCGTGGTCCGCGATGATGAAATCAAGCAGCGCGTCCAGAGGATCTTTGCTTTGCTCATTCGCGATCTCTGATAAGCGCTTGCCCTGAGAGCTATCGAGATCGCGATTCACCACGTTGGCGATCAGGATGCCGCTGGGTCCGCCGCTGCCGAGATAGATGTTCTCCCAGACTTTCGAGTCCGTCGTAATCTCCTTCTTTAGACGCGTGCGCGTTTGTGGATCTTTCAGTCGCGCAATCATCCGATCAGTCCCGCCTGCGAGCGCCCACGGTGGCAGACAAGCGCTGAGCGAGGTACTGCCGGCAACGTAGGGATAGACGTCCGCTGTGATCCTCAGGCCTCGTCGTCTGGCGGCGGCGACGCGGCGCAGCATCTCCGGCATGCGGCCCCAGTTTTTCTGGTAAGCAGTTTTGAAATGCCAAATTTCCGCGGGAATGTTTGCGCGGCGGGCAATCTCGAAAACTTCTTTCATTGAATCATCTATAGCGTTGGCCTCACTGCGCTGGTGCGTAATGTAAATGCCGCCATACTGTCGGGCGACCTTAGCCAGTTCGATGATCTCACCGGTCTTTGCAAAACGTGCCGGGACATATTGGAGCGAAGTCGAAACGCCGAGCGCGCCGTCCTTCATCGCCTCTGCAACCAGCTTCTTCATTTGCTTCAGCTCAGCCGGAGTAGGCGGTCGGTCGTCATAACCGATCACGTACTCGCGCACCTGGGTCGCGCCTACGAACGTTCCCAGGTTCAATCCGGAGCCTTGTTTTTCCAGACGCTGGAAGTACTCGCTCAGGGTGCGCCAATCGATATTGAGATTGAAGCGGCGATTGAAATCCTCGGCTTCTTTAATCTGTCGCTCGTTGATGGGCGCGATGGATTCGCCTTCGCCGGTAATCTCTGTGGTCACTCCCATCATGACTTTGCTCATTCCGCGCGGGTCGATCAAGAGGAACGTTTCTGACTGGCCGAGCATGTCAATGAAGCCCGGCGCAACGACCTGTCCTTTGGCGTCGATGACTCGCTGCGCTGTCACGCCGCCCAGGTTGCCGATGCGCGCGATGCGATCGCCTTTGATGGCGACGTCGGCATTGAAAGCGGGACGGCCGGAGCCATCGACGACGCGGCCATTGCGGATGATGAGGTCGTATGCGGGCCCGGCGGCGCTGCTTGCAAACGGCATCGATGAAATCAGGAGCATTGTCAGCGAAGCTACCGCGATCGAGATTCTGTTTTTCATTTTATTCGCCAGTCGATGACTTGAGATCTTAAGGCTCGGAAATCCTAATCGTTCGCTTGAGGGCTGTCCAGCAGTTCGCGAGTGGTACAGAACCGGGAGCGGTAGCGACCGGGTGCTAAATTCAATCTCCGATTACGTTTGGCACGCGCTTGAGCATTGCACCCGGTCGCTACCGCTCTCGGTTCTGTACCAGGCACCGCGGACATCCTGTCCGCCTGAGCGCGAAGCGCGAACACCCTATGGCCGGCGCGAGTTGAACGATCACCAGTGCTGAGCGTGCTGCGCACGCTGGCGGACAGGATGTCCGCGCTCCGTTGAGAACATCGCGGATGACTTTTCATGATTGACTACGTAGAATGCCACTCCAAATCATGACTGATGAAAAGAATCGACCGATAACTCTTGGGGAGGTTGCCAGAACGGTTGGCGGCAAGCTCAGTGGAGACGAGCAAGCCCTGGTCAAGGACGTGACGCATGACTCGCGTCAAGCAAACGAGGGCAGCTTGTTCGTCGCCGTGCGGGGTGAGCTATGCGACGCGCACAAGTTTGTCCCGCAAGTAATCGAACAAGGCGCAGTTGGCATCCTGTCCGAGCTCGAACCTCCCGCTGAATTGCAGTCAGGAAGGGGGCTTGCCTCCGCAGCGTGGATTCAAGTCGAGGATGTTCGGCGCGCGATGGCTCTGGCGGCTGCCGAAGTTCATCATCATCCATCGCGCGAACTGCAACTCGTCGGGATCACCGGGACCAACGGCAAGACGACGACTGCCTATCTGGTCGCTTCGATCCCTGAAGCCGCCGGCGAGCCGGTTGCGATGACAGGCACGGTCGAATACCGCCTCGGCAACGATCGCAAGAAAGCCGGCCGCACCACGCCGGAAGCTACCGACATGCAGCGGCTGCTGCGCCAGGCAGTCGAGATTGGTTGTCGCACCGCGGTAATGGAAGCTTCTTCACAGGCGATGGATTTTCATCGTTGCGACGAACTCGATTTTGCCGTCGCGGCCTTCACGAACCTGACGCGCGACCATCTGGACTATCACAAGACGATGGAGAACTACTGGTACGCAAAGCAGCGTCTGTTCGATGGACGGCTCGGGTCAAGACCGAAGACTTCAGTCGTCAATGTCGATGATCCTTTCGGTGTCGAGCTGGCAAATCGGCTGGAGCGCGAAGGCCTGCGCGTGATCCGCTATGCGGTAAAGGCGGACGGCGATGTCACTGCCGCCAATCCGGAGTTTTCTTTGGCAGGGATGCGTTTTCGCTTGCGCACTCCAGCGGGAGAGCGCGACTTTCATTCGCCCCTGGTTGGGCCGCCGCACATCTACAACACGCTCACCGCTGTGGCGTGTGGGCTGGCGCTGGGTTACAGGCTCGATGTGATCACGAAAGCTTTGCAGCAGTGCACAGGCGCTCCCGGCCGCTTCGAGCGCGTGCCGCACCACGGCGACTTTGCGGTCGTGGTCGATTACGCGCACAGCGACGACGCGCTGCTGAATGTGCTGCGCACGGCTCGCGATGTCACGAAGGGTAGAATCATTACTGTATTCGGTTGCGGCGGCGATCGTGATGGATCGAAACGCGCTCCGATGGGCGAGGCGGCCGGCTCTCTGAGTGACGTCGTGATTCTTACTTCCGATAATCCTCGCACCGAAGATCCGGACAAGATTTTGGCGGAAGCCGAAGAGGGCATTCAAAAAACCGGCAAGCCTTACGAAAAGATCGCCGACCGCCGCGAAGCGATCAATCAAGCGATCGGCCAGGCTCGCACCGACGATTTGGTGCTAATCGCGGGCAAAGGTCACGAGGACTACCAGATCATCGGCCGCGAAGTTTTTCACTTTGACGACAAGGAAGTCGCGCGTGAGGCTTTGGCACAGAAAGTCTCGCGCTAGCGAGCGGAAGCAGTCCCGATTAATCTCGTCCGGGGTGCGTAAGAGCGATCTTGAGTTGCGGCTGTGCCGCCCCGATGTGCGTAAAGCCTATGCTTTCCGTTAACGGTGCAAGATTCCTGAGGCTATGCCTCCGACGCGAGGCGTAGCCTCGCTGACTTTCATATAAGCGCATCGGAAAGGCTGAGCCTTTCCGCACATCAGGCGGCATAGCCGCCGCCAATCCTTCATGAAAACAGACTCAACAGCACCGCCAAAGACTTCGAAGGAGGGCCTCCTTCGCGGCATCCGTAAGTGGGACCTGGTCGCTGTGGCTATCAACGCGGTCATCGGCGCTGGGATCTTTGGTTTGCCTTCGAGAGTCTTCGCGCTCATCGGTTCGTACAGCCTGATTGCTTTTATTGCCTGCGCGCTGGTGGTAACTCTGATCGTTCTTTGCTTTGCCGAAGTTGGCAGTCGCTTTGACGAAACCGGCGGGCCTTACCTGTACGCTCGCGAAGCGTTTGGATCGACGGTGGCCTTTGAAGTTGGTTGGCTGATTTGGCTGGCACGCCTGACCGCGTTCGCGGCCAACTGCAATCTGATGGTCAGCTATCTTGCGTTCTTTTGGGGGCCGGCAAACTCGACCATTCCCCGAGCCTTCATCATCACCGGCGTGGTGCTTTCGTTGACCGCGCTCAATGTGTTTGGCGTGCGCCAGGCGGCCATCGCGAGCAACCTGTTCACCGTCGGCAAGCTAATTCCGATGCTCGTCTTTATCGGGGCGGGTTTGTTCTTCCTTAATCCACACGCATTCGCGCTGGGCGTGCGTCCGTCAGCTGGCGCCTTCTCGCAATCGGTGCTGCTTTTGATTTATGCGTTTACCGGATTCGAGATGGCCGCCATTCCGGCCGGTGAGATTCGCAATCCGCAAAGCAATTTGCCGCGAGCTCTCTTGATCTCAATTGCCGTCGTCGCCTTTACCTATATTTTGATCCAGGTGGTTTGCATCGGGACTCTGCCGGAGTTAGCGGGTTCGAAAAAGCCGCTCGCCGATGCCGGCCAGCGATTTATGGGGACGGCGGGCGCAGCAATCATTTCCGCGGGCGCGATCATTTCGATCGCTGGGAACCTGAACATCGTTTTGCTTTCTGGTTCGCGCGTGCCGTTTGCGATCGCCGAGCAGAAACAATTGCCGTCGATCTTCGCCGCGATCCACCGGCGTTTTTTTACTCCGCATGTCGCCATCCTGGTTACGGCCGGCGTGATGCTGGTGTTAACGCTCAGAAGTTCGTTTCTGGAAGCGCTCACGATCAGCGCGATTGCGCGTTTGGTAACTTATGCGGTGACCTGCGCGGCGCTGCCGGTCTTGCGCCGGCGCAAAGACCTATCGATGCCGGCCTTCAAAGTCCGTGGCGGCCCGGTCATCGCGGTGGCGGCGCTGATCTTGTCGGTGTGGCTGCTGGCGAATAGCACTCGGAAAGAAGCATACGCAGCAGTGATTGCGGCGGCGGTGGGTATGATTATCTACCTGAGTCATCGGCTCTATCGCGGGCAGGCTTAGAGCTGGTCGATGCGGATTTCTCCGTGCACCCGATCAAGGTCAATCCGACAACCCTCGAGAAGCTCCATCCCAAGCAGAGAGTCACAGCCCGCAGGACCGGCGATGACGGGACACGATGCTTAACAGGGAACCAGACTACGGTGGCTTCAAACACATCTGCGATTACGACACTCTGATTCGCGAGAACCATCGGGGCACTGGTGATGAATAGCAAATTCCAGTCTGCGATTTTGTCTTCCGGTAGATAAAGAAATCCACTGAAACCAGTGTCAACAACAAACTCGCGTCCGACGCCGGCTTCCAGCACTTCAATCGTAACGTAGGGACTATGATCGGAAGCCAGCCGACCTTTCACAGTCGTTCCCCTGTGACGCGTGGAGTGCGGGCTTGGATTACGGCTCCGTGGCCAACACGGCGAGCGTAAACCTCGCCTCTGCTCGCGTTTGGGTATTGCTCTCGCAAACGATCTGAGCCTTCCACGAGAGAGTCACCGAGGAAATAATCGTGGCTCGGGAGATGAATCAAGACAAGTCGCCCGGTGTGGGCGGGATCGAGGAGAGATCTTAGATTTTGCTCGTAGATGTGCTCGCCTGCTCGAGCGACTTCTTCTCTGGCTTCTAGTACGTCTGCCTGAGCGCTCATTGGCCGACATTATACACCGAATCAGACAATTGCTTCGACGGTAACTGGAATGGCAATCTATTCCGCGTACCGGATCGTGCGGTATAATGCCCGGCAACGAGAGAAGCGTAATGACTCAGCCTGATTACATTGAACAGCGGGATAACGGCTATTGGATTCTGGGCACTCGCGTCTCCCTCGATTCGGTTGTCTACCGCTTCCTTGAGGGCTTGTGGCCCGAAACCATTCAGGCCGACTGTTTTCCTACGCTGACTCTCGATCAAGTCTACGGGGCGATCTCTTACTACCTGACAAATCGCGTTGAGATTGACCGCTATCTTCGGGAGTCGGATAAAGACTATGAGGAATTTCGGCAACGCAACCGAGCTGAATATCCCGAAGCCCATCGCAGGTTGGACGCCATTCTGGAAGAGGCGCGAACGACCGGCCTTTCTCATTAGCACCGGGCTTTAGCCCGGTGACTCACGAACCCGAGACAACCGGAAACCGTTTGAAACGGTTTCCTTCTCAAACCCGATCACAATCACCGGGCTAAAGCCACGGTACTAATGAGAGCGGGACGGGCGAAATTCAGTCCTGCCACGGTCGGACAGCTCACGCATTGAACCGGCATTGGGTTCCGGCTACTCTGTTACGGAATCAGTGGATCAACTTATCAAAAATCTCCGCGCGATCGTCGGTCGCGAAAACGTTCTCAGCGAGCCCGAAGAGTTGCTCGTCTATGAGTGCGATGGCTTGCCGCAGCACAAGCATCCGCCGCGCGCCGTAGTCTTTCCGACTTCAACTGAAGAAACTTCTGAGGTGCTGCAACTGCTGGCGCAGGAAGGAGTAAGTTTTGCGCCGCGCGGCGCGGGCACGGGGCTTTCGGGTGGCGCGCTGGCGATCGATCGTGGCGTGGTAATCGAACTCGCACGCATGCGCGAGATTTTGAAGATCGACACAGAGAATCGTTTGGCAGTAGTACAGACCGGATTAGTCAACGCGCTCCTTTCACGCGCCGTTGCGCCCTACGGTCTCTACTATGTACCCGATCCGTCGAGCCAACCTTCATGCACGATCGGCGGCAACATTGCCGAGAACGCCGGTGGCATTCACTGCCTGAAATATGGAACGACGACTGATCATGTGGTCGGCGCGCGAGTGGTACTGGCGGACGGAGCGATTGTCGATCTGGGCGGAGCTAAGCCAGGTTATGATCTGCTCGGGGTCTTCGTCGGTTCGGAAGGAACGTTCGGGATCGCGACCGAAGCGACCGTGAAGCTCTTGCCTGTGCCGCCGGCGGTGCGTACCCTGCTGGCCGACTTTACTGACGTCGATGACGCGAGCCGCGCAGTCTCGGCGATTATTTCCGCGGGCATGTTGCCGGCCGCTCTGGAGATGATGGACAACGCGATCATTCGGGCGGTCGAAGCCAGCGTGTTCACCGCCGGGTTGCCCACTGATGCGCAGGCTGTTCTGCTGGTTGAATTGGACGGCATTGAAGCCGGCATCGATGAAGACGCAGCCCGGGCCGAAAGCATTCTCAGCGAACATGGCGCGCGCTCAGTTCATCTGGCTACGGATGGGAACGAAAGAAAGAAACTATGGGCCGCGCGCAAAGGAGCGTTCGGCGCCGTTGGCCGTTTGAGTCCTGACATAATGATTCAGGACGCGGTGGTGCCGCGCTCAAAGCTTCCCGAAGTGCTGGCCGAAACCTATCGCATCGGCGCGCGGTACCAACTGCAACTCGCGAACGTGTTTCATGCCGGCGACGGAAATCTTCATCCGCTGATCTGTTTTGATCTGCGCCGCGGGGACGATCTGGAGAGAGTCCGACAGGCCGGGCGAGAGATTATGGAGCTGTGCGTGCGCGCCGGCGGTTCGATCACCGGAGAGCACGGCGTCGGTCTGGATAAGAGCAGCTACCTGCCTTTGATTTTCAGCGACGACGACATGGCTGTGATGCTGCAAGTACGCGCCGCCTTCGATCCTTCCGGGCTTTGCAATCCGGGCAAAATAATTCCCTTGCCGCGTGGCTGCGGCGAAGGACGTAGGGTGGCAACCGTTGAGATGTCAGAACCGGGAGCGTACCGGGGTCCCCACGCGGGCATCCCGCGTGCGGTGGTGGATGCGACCGGGCCTCTCCAACAGGATGAAATTTCCAGAAATACGAGAGACGTGGGTTTGTCGGATAAGCCACGTGACCGCACCGCGCAAAAGCAAGCACTGATTCATAACAAACTGAGTGAAGCGCGGATTGCGCGTGAATTCGCGCTAATCGTCGGAGATCAAAGTGTCCGCAAGCTTTCGGATTCTATCGGAAGCTCCAAAGTTGATACATCCGTGATCAGGCGGCCGCTTGAGGTTGCACCGCAATCGAGTGAAGCTGCAACTCAGGTGATGCGACTGGCTTTGAAGGAAAGCATGGCAGTTGTTCCAGCCGGCGCCGCCACCTGGATCGATGTTGGCAATCCACTCGAACGCGCCGATTTGATCGTCAGCACGCGACGCATGAACCGGATGCTGCATCACGAGCCGGCCGATCTGGTGGCCACCGCCGAAGCCGGTTTGACGCTCAGCGCTTTTCAAACACAAATGGCTCTCGCCGGACAGTGGCTGCCGATTGATCCGCCGGATGACGGGCGAGCCACTTTGGGCGGGGTGATCGCGACCGGCCTGGGCGGCCCGCACAGTTTTGGTTTTGGCTCACCCAGATCATTTGTGATTGGCATGCGCGTGTTACTGGCTGACGGTCGATCAATCAAGGCCGGCGGTAACGTGGTGAAGAACGTTGCCGGTTACGACCTCTGTAAACTCTTCACGGGAAGTTTTGGGACGCTGGGTTTGATCACCGAATTGACCTTCAAGCTACGTCCGCTGCCGGCGGAAAGTCGCACCGTCGTGGCCTCCGGACCGCTTGCATCTCTGATAACAGCCGGACGAAAAGCCCTCAGCCAACTCTCTCCCGTCGCGATTGAATTGATCTCTCCGCGGCTGGCGCCCGATCTGCAGATCGCAAAAAAGTCTGACTGCGCGTTGATGATGCGATTTGTGGGATCGCCGCGGTCAGTGATCACACAGACGGCCCAGGCGCTTAAACTTCTTCGCGACGATGGTAATCGGAGCGAGACGCTCGATGACGACACGCAGCAGTGGAGCAGATTGAGTTCTGTACCGCTAGGCTCCGCTGATGAATTAAGATGGCGGGTGGCTTTGCGGCCCAGCGATCTGGCGGCTTTTCTCGGTAACATGATTGAACTCGAGGACGATGAAGCTTCGCATCCGGGTCTTAGCTGGCACGCCGGATTGGGTGACGGTCGACTGCGGGTAATTGCGCGCACACCGGTGTATCATCGCGAAGCCGTGCGCGCGCTGGAACGACTGCGGCAGCAGGCTGAAAACCTCGGCGGCAGTCTGGTGGTGGAGAGCGCGCGCGACGAAATCAAACATGAGTTTGACGCCTGGGGTGATTTTGGTTCAGGGGCGGAGTTGATGAAGCGAGTGAAAACGCAACTCGATCCACAGAACGCTCTGTCGCCGGGACGCTTTGTCAGGGGCGGTTGAGTGCTCGCGGCTTTGCCGCCCGATGTGCGGAAAGCCTATGGCTTTCCGTCGGCAAGTCAAAATATCTTTAGGAGGCTCCGCCTCCGATTGCGAGGCGTAGCCTCGCAATAATCAAAGGGGTTGGACCTGCGGAAAGGCAGAGCCTTTCCGCACATCAAGCGGCACAGCCGCGGACTAGCGAGAGATCACAAGCCATGAGACACAAAGAACTTTGCCAAACATTAAAGTCCGTCACAACCGCTTCCGTGACCTTGATTCTAATAACGGCGCTCCTGTTTGTTTCCGTCGGTTCAATTCCGACTCACGCCGCCTCTCGCGAACCCGTGCGGGCGCGTCACGGGATCGTGGCTTCGACGAATGAGATTGCCTCGAACGTCGGTGTCGACATCATGAAGCGCGGCGGCAACGCTGTCGATGCGGCCATCGCTGTTGCCTTCGCGCTCGCGGTCACGCATCCGGCGGCGGGCAATCTGGGTGGCGGCGGATTCATGATGATTCGTTTGAAAGACGGACGCACGACGGCGATCGACTATCGCGAGATGGCGCCTGCCGCCGCGACGCGGAACATTTACCTGGATCAGAACGGCAACGTGATCGAAGGCGAGGGTGGTTCGATCGAAGGCTATCGCGCCGCCGGCGTTCCGGGCACTGTGCGCGGAATGGAATTGGCGCTGAAGAAGTACGGCTCGGGCAGATTAAGCTGGGCTCAGTTGATCGAACCCGCGCGGCGCCTGGCGGCAAATGGTTTCACGGTTAACTACACTTTGGCGCGCGGTCTGCGAGGCAATCGCGAATACCTTTCGAAATATCCGGAAACAAAACGCATCTACCTCAATAACGGCAAGCTCTATAACGAAGGCGATCGGTTTGTGCAGCCTGATCTCGCCGCCACCTTCGCACGCTTGCAGCAGCGTGGGCCCAATGAATTTTACACAGGCCAGACGGCGCAGTTGATCGCGGCTGACATGCAACGTCACCACGGGTTGCTAACGCTGGACGATCTGCGTGGCTATGTTGCCAGGGAGCGCCAGCCTTTGCGCGGCAATTATCGTGGTTACGAAGTGATTTCCATGCCGCCGCCATCATCGGGTGGCGCCGTGCTGATCGAGATGCTCAATATTCTCGAGGGCTATGATCTCAAGAAGATGGATTGGGCGTCTTCGGAACGCTATCACCTGATGACTGAAGCGATGCGCCGCGCGTTCGCCGACCGGGCCGAATACATGGGCGACACCGATTATGTGAAGGTGCCCATCGCCGGCCTGGTCGACAAAAAATACGCCGCGCAATTGCGCCACACCATCAACCCGGACCGCGCTTCGTCGAGCGAACAAGTGAAGGCCGGCAAACCGCTCGGTTATGAGTCCGAAGAAACGACCCATTTCACCGTCGTTGATGCGGACGGCAACGCAGTCGCAAACACCTACACCCTTAACAATTCATACGGTTCGGCAGTAGTTGCAAAAGGCACTGGCCTGATCATGAATGACGAGATGGATGATTTCGCGGCCAAGCCCGGCACGCCTAATCTCTATGGTTTGATTCAGGGTGAACGCAACGCGGTCGCTCCGCATAAACGCCCGCTGTCGGCGATGACGCCGACGTTTGTGCTGCGCAAAGATGGCAGCCTCTGGTTCACAGTCGGCAGCCCGGGCGGACCGACGATCATCAACACCGTGCTCGAAGTGATCACCAACGTAGTCGATTACGGAATGAATATTCAGCACGCCATCGACGCGCCACGCATCCACCATCAATGGCTGCCGGACGAATTGGTTGCCGAGCCCTACGGATTATCCGGCGACACGCAAAACGCTTTGGCCGCCCGCGGACACAAACTCGCGAAGCCGCGTTACCTGGGTGATTGTGAAGGAATCATGATTGAGGAGAAGACGGGGATGCGTTTGGGGGCTACCGATCCGCGGAGGAGTGATGGGTTGGCGGTGGGGTATTGAAAGCGCAACGCAAAGGAAGAGCGTAAAGCAAGGATTGAGTTTTTCTCCCTTCTCCTATTGGGAGAAGGGCCGGGGATGAGGGCTTGTTAGCGAACTTGTTTTCTTGTACATCGTGGACGAGTGGGTTTCAATCGCAGCTACTTTATGATCCCGGTCCAGGCCGCTAGTCCGATGGGCACGAATAGACTGCCAATGATTATGTGCACTTTCCGGTAAAGGTTGGCCCAACGACGATAGTCTTTCGGCGTCCAAACATCAGCTTCACCTAACTTAATAATGGGCAGAAACAGATCGAGGCTGTACCAAAAGGGATTGTACCTACCTTCATAGTGCTCGGCATCCTTCGCCTCTTTAGTTCTCATCCCCTTCTCACTGCGAAAGACCCACGTGCCGAGAAGTAGGAAGCCGAGGCTCCACCAGAGAAGATTCTGAAGACTCTTGCCATAACCTGCGAGCAAGTCCTCGAACATGCTCAAAGCCCACGCTCCAACGTTGTTGCATTGACCCCAGAAGTCATTGCACTTCTTGCGGCGTTCCGCACGCTTCTTAGCGATAAAGATCTTATCCGCTTCATCCGGATACCCATGAGTTCTAAGGAACGTCTCCACCTCTGCGTAAAGCTCAGGATTGTAAACAGACAGTGGAAACTGGAGTAGTTGATCCGCGTTTACCGGCCTTAAGAGCTTAAAGGTCATAAGCTGAACCTGAATATCGCTCGGCGTCGTGGAATGGACCCGCTCAAAGGAGAGCATATCGGTTTGCAGCCTCGTAAAGTCGATTGATGAGATATTGTTAAAACTGGAATCTTTGAGAAACAAGTCACCGAAACGCGCCCCACTGAAACTAACCTTGGAGTCAGGCCTTTCATTGGACATAATCACAATCTCATCGGGACTATTCTGCTCAAAACTGAAGGCGCATCCATCGACGGAGAAACGACCGTCGACTCGCAGGTCATCGAAAGACACTTGTAACGAGCGGAACCTGCTATTCCTTATGGTGAACTCTTTTCGAATCTGCACACTGTCGAAGGATGTGGACATGCCCAAAAAGGTTGAGTTTTTGATCTCAATGCTCTCATCGACCTGCACCTGTACGAACGTGGTGCTCACCTGAAACGTAGACCAACTAATACCGAGGCCGCCGGCCAAGGTTGCACCTGTGAAATTAACTGGCGCCTTAAACTCACACCCCCCAATGAAAAAATAATTCGCAAAGTGACTATGGGAAAAACTAACTGCATCCTCAAAACGACAATTAAGGAGAGTCACATCGTTGGTAATCTTTCTCCCGCTAAGGTCCAATTCTCCAGATATCACCGCATTCTGGATATTAATGTCATGGGTCTTCAAGCGCGGATAACGACCAGTTACGAGATCCGCAATAAATGTCGAACTCAGTCTAAGCTGAGGGGGTTCACGAGCCGCAACGCGATCTTCCGGGCTCACAAGAAAGAACACCAAATTGTCGACGTCCGCGAGTGTCGGATGCTGGAGGCGCTCCAGGACATATTTTTCGTCGGCGGATTGTGCTTGTGGTGTAGCAGCGCGGGCGGGACCCAGTGTAAAACCTCCGACTAGGAGCAGCAGAGCTGCGATTGCTAGAAGGCTCTCCGATTTGAAGCGTGATGGGAACTTCAAGATTCCTCCTCAATGGTCATTGGAAGAGGTGCGGGACCCTAACCGCGCCAGGAAAAGGTTTCGTCTTTTATGACTTCATAGTTCGCGTCCAGTATGGGTTCGAGCAACACAATCGCGGCGATGCGGCGGGCCATGTTCATGACTTCGCGTGCTTCTTCGGGTGTGAGTGGGCGGCCGAGCAACTCAAGCTCGCGATAGCTGAGCCATTTTTTGATCACTTGATAGCCGCCGATCGTGTATTCCCACACGCGCTCGGGAATGTTCTTCCAATAAGCAACGTCGTTGAGATACACATCGCAAGTGCGCTCGCCCAGATGCGCTAGTGCTTCTTCTTCGGTAAGGCCGAGAAGCTGCGCTCCTCGTTCGATTGCTTTGCGTTCGTCCGTCGAGTAATCGCGTTCGATGATTTTGCCTTTGCCTGGCATCGTGACGCCGCCTTTGCCCGCGTGGCCCCAACCTGCGGTTACTTTCAAGTCTTCGACCGGATTGAGAGGCTTCCCCCCGACGTGGGATATGGTTCCGATATATTTGAAGGGATCTTCGATTGCGCCTGCCGTCACGCCATCGACTCCCTGTTCAGTGTCGAGGAGCGCTGCAATCTTTCGACCAAGTTCAGCGGAGTGAAGCAAAGCAATCTTCTTTGACGGCAAGGGAATGCGCGGCCAATCAGCACGAAGTCCGTCAGCGTTCTCAATCAAATATTTTGGTGAGTAACCAATGGCCAGAGCGTGCAACCATACGGTAGCGGCATCTTCTCCCTCGACCCCAATTCTGATTGACTCACAGAAGGCAGACGCTTCGGGTGAAAGATTGGCTACTGTGTCCGCTGAGAAGAAATTATTTTGATCAGCGCTAGATGCTTTGGCCCCCGCTCGATTCAATTGACACGGGATATGCTTGGCTTCTACTGCCAACAAATGGTAATCGCAAACTAGTGGAGAGTAGAAAAATGGCGGGCTCGTGGGTTCTTTCACGCCTGTTTCCCGCACAATTAGGAATGCATTTCCCTTGAAACGCTGGGACAATAATTGGGGACTCGGTTCACTGAACAACGGCCTTAGGTTTTCCAGATAGCACCATCTGGTATCAAACGGCTTGAATGGATACCTGACAATTACATGCTGGTTAAAGGTGAACTCCTTCAATATTTTCTTTCTCGCTTCTGGCCCAACTATCCTATTCCCAGTCATCATCAGTGATGGATGAATCTTTTCAATCTCAGCGTCGCTCTTATCCTTGTCGAAGTAGTGCCGCATCCGATTAACTAGAGTTGCTTTGTCCATCGCGATCAAAGCAAAACCACGCCGCTCCACAGGACCATTAAAAGGATGAACTCGGCAGAGAGCACTCAAGCTCGGCCATCCCTTGTAATGCGAGGTTATGTCAGATGGACGAAATGAGAACCGATTCGTTTCATTTGGATATGCAGGTTCGTACTGTTCATCAAAATTCTTTTCGTCGAGACTAGCTAGAAGATCCGCACGCCGCTTAAGGGCTTTGGCCGTGTTCAAATCATCCCGAAAAAGTACCCGCTTCTTTTCGACAGGAGTTTGATTGCCGGTCTTGACCCAAAGCGAGGTGGCGATACCCTGCTGAATGCCTGGTGAAAAGCCCGCGATGGCGAAGATCGTCTCACTCGTTCGGCCGTCAGGAGCATATTCTGAAATCTTTCTGTTGCCATGCATGTTTTCAATCCAGAAGCGGTCGAAAGATCGCAGTAAATGTTCACGCAGAACAACGAACGAAGGGTCACTTACCCACGAATGGTTCGAGATAAATGCAACAACACCCTTTCCGCTTTTTTCGGCGATCCGACGTTCAGCAAGTCGAAAGAAGCGAACGTATAAATCGTCGAGATTGAACTTCTTGATCCCCCACTGTGAGATCAAGCCTTGTTTGTAAGGCTCAACAAGTCCTTGCTCCTCCTCGGGGCTAACACCAGCGAATGCGTTATAGGGAGGATTGCCGAGAATGACGAGAATGGGTACCTCTTGCTTAACTCTTTCAGCGGCGTCGTATTCCGCTCTCAACTCGGCGAAAGAAAAAGCCAGTTGTGCGAGTCGCGCTTTCACTGCCTCTGAAGGCGGCTCCCAACCAGTCAAGGCGTTTGTGAGATATACACTGACGCGTTCATTCATCGAGTCAATGAGTGGCGCTTCGAGTTTTTGTAGCAACAGGCCCAACTGTAAATGAGAGACAACAAAGGGTGCGGGCAAGATCTCGAAGCCGAAGACTCGATCCATCGCGGCACGCTTTAGATCGTTGGCAGCGAGCGCGTCTTCTCCTTTGGCTTTCAGCGTCTCGTGAATCTTGTGCAGCACCTCGACCAGATAAGCGCCGGTTCCGCAACTCGGGTCGAGCACGTACACACGAGGATCGGCAAGACCATCGGGAATATCCAGTTCTTCGCGCAGCACAGTGTCAACGCGGGCGACCATGTACTTGACGATCTCAATCGGCGTGTACCAGACACCCAACTCTTTGCGCAGCTCGGGATCGAATGCTTGCAGGAATGGTTCGTAGAAGTACTGCACCGCGTGGCCTTCTTCAAAGTTTTCGAAGAACGCTTTGCGATCGACGCGGTTGAGAACGTCAGTCGTCCAGTCGAGCACTTCGACGATGTCTAGATCGCGCAGTTGTGTGGGCGTCGCGATCTGATCGAATAAGGCTTTGATCATCGGCACGTGCAGGGACCAAGCGGCCTCGTGCCAATTGAACCGCGCCTGTTTATTGGTGGGCGAATTGCTCTTGCTCCACAGCACCCATGACGAAAAGACGCCATAAAAGAGCGTCTGCACCAACGTCGAACGAAAGAAGTGCTCACCCTTTTCGCCTTCGAACTTTAAGCCGAGCGCTTCTTCCAACGCCGACCGCACTGTAATTAGCGCCGGCAGATTGCTGGACTCAATCCGCGCCTTTGCATCGCGCGCGTATGAGGCGAGGAACCAGGCGACATCTTTCGGCAGCGCTAGCGGCGCGGCGTGCAGCATCACGCGCTTGAGGTATTCGATGAATCGCTCGCCTAATTCATTTGCTGTCGCGCGATGATGCGTGGCTGCCTGCCAAAATGCGGCTTCAGTAGCAGCGAGTGTGAACCGCTCACGCTTAACCAGATTTCGATTGCCATCAAGGCCGATAAGGATGAAGTCGCGATAATTCGTGACCAGCACTTGTCGATAGCGGCTCAGATAGCGACGCACTTGTTCGCTCTCAGCAATGGCGTCGATGTTCTCTGCGGTTGACTTAATCTCAATGCACCCGCGCGAGGGAAGCTGGCCCTCGATCAGTTCGCCTTTCGCTCGCTTTTGAAATTGATCGGGAGTAAAGAACCCGCCGTCGGGTAGGCCAGCGCCCCTATTCGCAATATTGATGATGCAGCGAACTCTGGGCTTGAGCGTCTTGCCTACTTCGTTGAAGAGATTCGCAAGAGTTCCGTAGTAGGAAGTCTCTTTCACGCCAGAGCCGGAACTATGAATGTCGGATAGATCCTGGAGGTAGGTTTCGAGCGGATTCATCAAAATGAGGTCAGCTCCCGACCGGGACTAGTAGATAGCAATCACATAATACACGCTCAGGAAAAATATGGGCAGGTTGAGCCTGCCCATCTAATACAAGGAGATAGTCAGGAATATTCAATGAGAAGAGGTCGGAGCTATTTCGTGTCGGCCCTTCGGGCCTTCCTTACGGTGTGGGTAGTTTTGACGAAGCTACCTTTGCGCGTCAGGCTTTATGCTGGCGTCCGCTCCGCGGACTAGGCCTGACTTGCATTCGCTCGTACGTGGTTTACCCGTCCGTTTACCCGCCTCTATTGTCATGGTCTTGCTATAATCCGTCAGGAATAAATCAGCAGACGGATTCATCTTGCTAGATCAACAGACCTCAGTACTGACCAAAGCCTTCGCCGGCGAGCAGGAAAAAATTCTGGCCTGCGTGCATTGCGGGCTTTGCCTCGAAGCCTGTCCCACTTACGTCGCCACCGGCGACGAGAACGACAGTCCGCGCGGACGCATCTATCTGATGCGCGCTGTCGAGGAAGGCCGGCTGGCGGTAGATTCGCCCACGTTTCAAAGTCACATAGATCGTTGTCTTGGTTGTCGCGCGTGCGAATCGGCGTGTCCGGCGGGCGTGGAGTATGGGCAGTTGTTGGAGGCCGCGCGGTCGGAAATTTCGCGTTCGCAACCCAAGCCGGGCGGCGTTTATTCCCTGCTCAAGTTTGTGCTGAAGCATGTCTGGTTAAAGCCGAAACGCTTACGGGCGGCGTTCACTCTGGCTCGCTTCATTCGCGACTCTGGTTTAGCCAGGCTCTTATTGCGCACGGGATTCGCGGGCGAGATCTCGTCGGAGTTTCAGTTTGGCTTGGCTTTGCTGAATGGCTCGGCTGGATATGGAAAGGATGGTCGAGAAGAAAGAGCGGGCAGGATGCCCGCGCACCGCCCGCAGGATGCGGGCGCTCCGGATACGGGCGCTCCGGATGCGGGTGCTCCGACAGTGCTGCTTTTTAAGGCTTGCGTCACTGAGGGCTTGTTTCAGAGAGTCAACGCAGCCACCAAACGCGTGTTGGAAGTAAACGGATGCCCGACACAGTCGCCGGCAGGCCAGGTGTGTTGTGGTGCTTTGCATGCGCACGCCGGCGAGCTTGAGGGCGCGCGCCTCCTGGCGCGACAAAACATAGACGCTTTTGGCGACAGGGATGAAGCAGTGGTGACTAACGCGGGCGGGTGCGGTGCGATGCTCGCCGCGTACGGACACCTGCTGGCTGATGATGAAAAATACGCTGTGCGAGCGCGCGAGTTCAGCGCCCGGGTGCGCGACATCGGACAGCAGCTTGAAGCGCGCGGCTTTCGTAACGGCGCGGCGATTGGAGTTGAGCGCACCACCTACGATGCTTCATGTCACCTGATACATGGACAACACGCGTCCGCTGCTTCCTTGCAAATGCTCTGGGCGATTCCGAACTTGAACTTCGCGCTCCTGAAAGATAGTGATGTGTGTTGCGGCGGCGCGGGCGTGTACAACTTGCTGGAACCGGAATTGTCTGAACAAGTGCTGGCAGAGAAGTTGAGGCAAATCAGAGACAGCGGCGCGACTGTCCTGGCCACGGGTAACGCGGGCTGTCACATGCAGATTGCCGCGGGCGCAAGTCTGGCAGGAATGTCTTTGCGAGTTTGTCATCCGGTGGAATTGCTCGACGAATCGTATCAGCGCGCCGGGCTATATGCCGAAGGGCGAGTTAATAATCTCCAATAAAAAGAGTGTGAATTACACCGCCTTAGCTATCTTCGCCCCCGTGCTAATTCTGAGTGGCGTCGCGGGATTTCTCATTCCCGCCCAGCATTCGTTAACCAGCGGTGCTCCGCCTTACAACGTGTTTCATCTCTGCTTCGGGACCCTGGGTCTGATAGTTCTTTGGTCAGGTAAAGAGTTGGCCATCAGTTCCTTCAACGCAGGATTTGGATTTATTGATCTCTACCAGATGCTGGCGAGCTATTTACATCTTCCACCCGAACAATACTTTCTTTGGACACGAGTGGACGATATTCTGCACGTCGTGATTGGCGTGGTGCTCGTACTGGTGGGTGGCTACGGAATTCTAAGGCACGAGAGGTCTCCTGCGATGAGAAGTGATAAATGACAAATGGAGATCGCTCGTCCATTTTATTTTCCATTTCCCATTTCTCATTTCTCATTTCTCATTTTCATTTGCCGTTGCCGGAAAACCGCCAATGGTTGTCAGCCGCACCTTGCAGTCTCGATCGAGAGCTACGAGATCGGCGCGCTTTCCTTCTTCAATCGACCCGCAATCGTTATCGATTCCCAACAGGCGCGCCGGATTCAATGAAGACATCCGGGCTGTCTCTGATTCCGAAACTCCCAGCGAGAGCATTAATCGCACCGCGTCCAACATGGTAATAACTGAACCGGCAATGCTGCCCCGCGCGTTTTGCGTGCGGCCATTTTCGACACGAATTGTTTCGCCCCAGATTTGATATTCGCCGTCGCCGAGCCCGGCGGGCGCAACAGCATCGCTAATCAGAGAAATTCGATCCGCGGTTTTGCTGCGCAGAATCAGTTTGATTATGAACGGGTCAAGATGAACTCCGTCCGCGATCATGTCGCAGGTCACCTCATCGTGAACCAGACCCCAACCCACGGGCCCGGGCGCGCGGTGATGCAAGGGCGTCATGGCGTTCATAAAGTGCGTCATGTGAGAGGCGCCGGCTTGCAATGCCTGGTCCAGAATGTCGACGGTTGCGCGCGTGTGCCCGATTGAGACGATCCAACCACGCCGGCGCAAAGCCTTGACTAAGTTGATCCCGCCGTCGATCTCCGGCGCGAGCGTCATCAGGTGAAGTCCGTTCTGAATTGCCGGCAGGGAATCAAGATCGCCTGCGTCTTTGAACGTCCGGAAATGTTCGCGGTGAAGCGCGCCGCATTGCTCGCGGTTAACGAACGGGCCTTCGTAATGAACGCCGATAACGCGCGCCAGTGGCCCAGACCTCAGTCTATGTTCGTCCGCGTCAGGATGATCAACTACTGAAGTCTGGGCCATTGCCTGCGCAATCGCCTGGATAGCTTGAGCGTATTGTTCATCAGATGCAGGCACCAGCGTCGGCAGCCAGGCGGTCACTCCGTTGCGGGCCAGGAATTCCGCGACTCGACAAAGGTCAATCGCGCTCGCGGCCATAGCATCCACGCCTTTGGCGCCATGAATATGGATGTCGATAAATCCGGGGAAAAGCGTGAGGCCGTCGAGATCGATAACCGAGTCAACTTTGGGAAGTTGATCTGAATTCGAGCCGAAGATTTTCGCGATGCGACCGGATTCTATGAGGAGAGTGGAGGTCTCGGAGATCTGTTCGGGCAGGACTACGCGGGCATTGCGAAGAAGCACGGGCTGGCCGTTGGAATTTTTCACTGCTTACCGTTGCGGCCTTTATTGATTTGGCGTTCCACGATATTAATAAGGGCATTTAGGCGATCGTCAGTGGCACTCGTTGTCTCGCCCAAGCTTAGAATCTGCTGGGCGTTGGCCTGGATTTCTTTCTCGTGAATTTCGGCGATAGTGAGCAGGGCGCGAATGCTCGCCTCAGTACGGGCCCAACGTTCATCGGCACGGGCCCAACGTTCGTCAGCGCGGGCGTCCGTCTGTTTCTGAGCTTCAGCCAGCGCATCGATCTTTGCGCTCGACTTCGCTTCCATTTCGACGATGAAGTTCATCGCCCGCCGCATTTCTTCGTTAGTCATCACTGAATTACGTCTTGCTCATACCAAGCAGTTTTCGGAGCGATATTGTAACACTTCCAATCTCGGATTCGAGATTGATCTTCGCTTGAGAAATACGAATGCCCGCAACGCTATCGCCGCGGGCATTCGTTCTTAGTGATTGGCTGGAGTTAGAAGATGAATTTCGCCCCCAGTTGAATCGTCCGCGGATCGCGAACCACGCTGACCTGGCCAAACACACTGGAGGTGACGTTGGTGCTGGCAAAGGTCTGGAAGTTCGTGTGATTGAAAACATTGAAAGCTTCAGCGCGCAGCTGCAACCTCAACCCTTCACCAAAGCGAATGTTCTTGCTCAGAGTGAAATCAACGCGCTTGATCGGCGGGCCGTTGATAACGCCGCGACCTGCATTGCCGATCACATTGTTCACGCCCGTGGTGGTCACCGTCGGGTTGGGCTGGAAACAAGCAGTGTTGAAGTATTGCTGAAGCGTGTGCAGCGCGTTGGCGTTAGGATCGCAGAGAACGTTCGGCCTGCCGCCGGCGACGAGTGCGGGAACGAATCCAAGTCCCGCCGGATCGAAGGACGACGTTGTCGGCGTAAATGGAATACCGGTGCGATAGGCGACCAGGCCTGACATTTGCCATCCACCGAGAACCTTGCCGGCGAAACCGTGCTGGGCGCGGTAGAACGGCAGTTCGTAGATGTAACTGATCGTCAGAACGTGTCGCCGGTCGAGTGTGGCCCTGCCATAGTCGCCCTTGTTGTTGTAAGAGTTCTGCGGCGCGGTTGAGCGATCCGTTTGATTGTCGGTCAAGTTCTTCGACCACGTGTAAGCCAGGCCGATTTGCGAAGCGCCGGTGAACCTTCGTTGCCCACTAATTTGCAGACTGTGGTAGTTCGAGTTGAACTGCGGCGTAATGATCGCGATCGAGCGGTAGCCTCTAAAGGGGCGAATCTGATCGAGAATGGCTGAGTTAGCCGTTGAAGTGAACGCCGCTCCCGGATTCTGGCAGGGAATAGTAGGGGTGGTCGATGCACCAGAGGCGCAAAGCGAAGCCAACGCTTTTCCTGGCGGAACTTCGTTCAATTCATACGTTCCGATCAGGTGCGTCCCCTTCGACCCGAAATAACCTGCGGTCATGACGGTCTTGCCATCCTTGCCAAACTGATGTTGCAGGTCCAGCGACCAATGCTGCATGTACGGATCTTTCCATTCGGGTTGTACTGCCCTGACGCTCAACGCGGTGAGCGCCGACGCCGGAGTCACGACGACGCCCGACGGAACGGGCTGATCGAGACGCGGTGTGGTGGCTGCTGATCCCGAAGGCAGAGCACTCACAGTGAATGTCTCCTGATAAGGAGGATTCTGTCCGATGTTCTGCTCGTAGGTTCCGTTGAGCACCTGATCGTAGAAGATGCCATAGCCGAGTCGGACCGACGAAGTCCCTTTGCCAAACGGATCCCAGGCGATGCCGAAGCGGGGACCGAAATCCTTCCACGGAGCCTTCACGACATACTTGCCGTAAGGCGATACGGTCGGCGTACAGTTATTTGCGGCGACCTGATAGTTCTGGGAGTTCACGATCATGCCGTTGCAGAAATTACCGGTGCCAACGACGCGATTACCCGCGCCGGTAACCAAAGGGGCGTTGGCAGGATTGAAAAGTTTGGGATCGAAAGTCGAAAGCCGGCCATTCTTGTCGTACGGCGATCCAAAATAAGAGTGCCGCACGCCATAGTAGATGGTGAGGTTCTTTCGCATCCTCCACTCATCCTGGAAGTAGGTCTCGATGGCTTTTTGACGCAAATCCGCGGTGTAGTCAAAATGCGCCTGGGTAAAGGTCACATTGTTGCCGACCAGGAAGTTTGCAAAATTCTGAAAGTTGGTCCGGCGAGTCGCGTTTGATTCTCCAGCTGCGGCATTCGGCGCCAGCACACTGGTTTGCTGAGCGCTGTTGGGTGCGGTGTTCAGGAAACCGCTGAACGTTCCTTCGTTGCTTCCGGCCAAAGCATTTTCATTTTTGCGATAGAGCGAATACTGCGAGCCGAATTTGAAGGCATGAGTTCCTTTGGTCCAGGCTATGTCACCGGCGAAATTCGCTTTGTAGGAAAAGTTGTCATACGGCCCAAAGCTCTGCAAAGCGCTAAACCCGTTTCCGGAAATGGTTGGCACACGATCGCGCGTGTTGACATAGGCCAGCGGCGGGGTAATCGGCGAGTTGGATAAAGCCAAAGCCCCGATATTGTGGCTGAGAATCGCGCCGTACCCGTAAGTGAATCGTCCCACTACAACCAAATTGGATCTGGCCACGTAGGTCGATTGGAACGTGTGCGCTTTGCCCGGAGAATCAGTTGAAGTGGTAGAAACGCCCGGCAATCCAGAGCCCGATGAGAACAATGCATTCACATCCAGGGTCGGAATCTTGTCGTGCTCATAGCGATAATACATCGACCATTTGTCGCTGAAGCTATGGTCAATCTTGAGAATCTCCTGACGGAAATTCGAAGTGTTCAGCGAAGGGTAGACCAGCGCGCGCGTAACCGGATCGGTCGGCAAGGGCAGGCCGTTGTAAATCAGATTCAAGTACGACTGGGCAATCGGGTTGATTGGCACCCGGGATGAGATCGGCTGACCTGCGGGAAGCACATTGGTGCAGGGGACAGTTCCCGTGGTCGCGGCAGTGAAAGCGCTCAAACAAATGTCCATGGGGAAGATTCCCTGGCGCATATTTGCATCAGGCACTGTCGAAGACAGGATAGGATAGCGAATATCCCGTCGTTGCTCTTCAGAGAAGAAGAAAAAGGTTCGGCTCAGTTTCTTAACTGATGCGCCGCCTTCGCCAAACATCGGCAGATAGATGGGGCCGCCAACTGTTCCACCAAAGTTGTTGTATTTGAAGGGAGAGCGTTTTGCCTTGCCGTTGGAATCTCTGCCGAACGCGGGGTTGGATACGGTGTTCGAGATGAAATCGTTGGCGTTCAGTTTTTCGCTGCGATGAAATTCAAATATAGAGCCGTGAAAATGCTCGCCGCCGGATTTGGTTACCACGTTGATTTGGCCGCCGCCGCTGCGCCCGGTCTCGGCCGGATACAGCGATCGCAACACGACAAATTCACCAATTGAGTCAACGCTCGGATATGCCTGAATAGTAATGTTCGAGCCGCGGTCCGTGATATCTGCGCCATCAACCGTGTAAGTATTCTGAGCGCTGCGGGCGCCATTAACTGAGATGTTAATCGTGTTGGCCTGGCCGCTGGGGTTGGTTGTTCCCACATACACCTGATCAGATAGGTTATCGGAAACGCCGGGCGCGAGTGTTACCAGCTGCACCCAATTGCGGTTGTTCAGAGAAAGCTCGCGCGCCTGGTCTCCACTAATAACCGTGGAAGCGGTCGGGGTCCTTAATTCAACCGCCAACGGCGTGGCTTCAACCGTCACCACTTCAGTGATGGCGCCCGGTTCCAAAGACATCTCCAGTCCGCGTTTTTGTCCGACGTCGACTTTGAGCCTTGTTTCGACATGCTTCTTAAAATTCTTAGCTTCAACCGCGATGTCGTAGTAAACGGGCGCCAGGTTTTCAGCAGTAAAGACGCCGTTGTCGTCAGTGGTCACCGTGCGTACCACGAGTTTCTTATCTGAGTCTGTGATCGTGACGGCGGCGCCCGCTACAGCGGCTCCGTTCGAATCTTTCACTGTGCCGGAAATCGAGCCCGAAACTTCCTGGGCGGTGACGACTGCGGCGAAACTAAAGAGAACAACTGCGGCAAACACAACGCGGAGAAACTGAAGGTGATGTCTCATGATTTTTCCTCTTTACCTGGAAGACGATTTAGATCAACTGTTGGACCGTTGTCGATGGCCTTACCGAACAATCGCGGGAAGGCCGTAATTCTATTAGGGCAAGACTTACAATCAAAACTAAAAGAATTTATTAGTCCGATAAACTGGCTTGATAGGCCTGGTCATCCTACTCTCAGAATCTCGTGACCGCTAACCTTTTTCAGAATAATGGATCAGACTTCCATTTTTTCGTACCACAGACGCCATGGACGACTGGCCGTGCCGCCGATCCCAGGGCTGAAAAAACCTGGATGATCTGCTCGAAGTGCTGTCCTGTATGAGATTACTCTCGGTTGCTATCAGAAAAGTTAACCGGACAGAGAATGTTTTGAACTGTAAAGTTTCCGGCGACACATTCGCATTGCAAATCCTGTGCAGCGCTCATTAAGTTTTGAGAGAAGCGATCACCAGGACTGATTTGACTCGTTCGAGGCGGTTGAAGTCATGTTCTGGCGGGTCTTCACTTCGTGTTCTGTGAGCGTTGATGAAATAAAAACTCTTGACCTGAAATTTCTCAGGGATATACTCCGTCACGATTTCATTCTTTGATTAAGTCGCGTTGTTCCGTTCGTGGTTCTCGCTCGTCATTATTTGCAACTCGTTTCAGTTCGATCGACCTTCCGCTGTTCGCGTAATTGCCCGCGGAATTAATTCCAACTCAGGAGGACCCCATGTTGAAGCTAACGCATCTGATTCGTACTCTGACCGCGCTGACTGTTTTGGTCGTGTGCGCCCTTTCGGCAGTCGCTCAAACCGGCACATCCAACATCACCGGTACGGTGAGGGATTCGGCGGGAGCAGCCGTTCCTGGTGCTACTGTGACGGCCAAGAGTGAAGCCACCGGCGTCGCCAGCACACAGACGACTAACGACTCAGGTCTGTATGCCTTTACTGCTCTCCCGGTCGGCAACTACACAATCACGGTCGAGAAGCAGGGATTCAAGACCGTACAGAATACCAAGAACGCTCTCGAGGTTGGCACCCCGCTAACGGTTGATGTGGCCCTCGAGCCCGGCGCGGTTTCCGAAACTGTGACTGTGATTGGCGGCACCGAGCAATTGCAAACTGCCAATGCCACGATGGGTAACGTGGTTGAGCAGAAAGCGATTGAGGCGCTGCCTTTGAACGGTCGCAATCCGCTTACGCTGCTACTGCTCGAACCCGGCGTGGTGCAGAGATCGTTTGGCGGCGCCGGATCAGGAGTACACGTGAACGGCGCTCGTGACCGCGCCTACAACGTAACGATCGACGGTATCGAAGCAAATGAGTCTTCGGTCCCGAATCCGGTGAGCAACCTCTATCGCATCAATCCTGATAATGTCCAGGAGTTCAAAGTCACAACCAACAACGCGACGGCCGAAGAAGGACGCAACAGCGGCGCTTCTATTTCGATCGCCACCCGCAGCGGCACCAGCGAGTTTCACGGCACCGGCTTCGGTTTCTTTCGCAATGAGGCCTTCAACTCCAATGACTTCTTTTCCAATGCGCAGAAAACGCCGAAGCCAAAGATTAGAATGTTTCAGTACGGCTTCGAACTGGGCGGTCCCATCAAGAAAAACAAAACTTTCTTTTTTGGCGGCTACCAGTACAATCGCGTAGACTTTACGCAGCCGATCGATCAGACTTTTGGGATCCCGATTGTCTACACGCCACTGGCTCGCAGCGGAATCTTCCGGTACTTCGTGCCGGATCCAGCTAACCCGCTGGTCATCAACGGCTCCACGATCACTCGTAACTCCACGCTGCTGGTAGATCCGGGCACCGGCGCGCTGAACGTGCCACTTTGCGCAACCGCAACCTCGCTGCGCTGCGTGCGCACTTACGATATTCGCTCGGCGACCAACAATCCAAATAACATTGCCGGCAGAGTTCTTGATTCCGCCGTCACGACGATTCTAACCCCGATGCCGTTGCCGAATAACTTTGCCTCCGGTGACGGCCTGAACACGGCGGCCTTCCTGTGGAATCCACCGACACAAATCCGCGGACCGGCAATCTCAGCTCGCATCGATCACAACTTCAACGCGAACAACAGCATGTTTGCGCGTTATCTGTGGTCCGACTACAACACGCTAAAGGGCGATCCGCTCAACGGCCGGCCGCAAGTCTATCCCGAAGGTCCGGCGCTGGGCGAAGTGTTCCGCCGCACATCGAATCTGGCTATTAGTTATCGGCGAGTGATCTCGGCCAACGTAGTCAACGAACTAACTGCCGGATTCGCGCGCTTTGGTTTTCTTTTTACCCAGGGCGAAGCGAATCCTGCCTGGCCGGATGTGCCGCCGTTCGACTTCAACAACATCAGCGAGCCTTACATCAACACGCCCAGGACCGCGCGCTGGGTGACCACGCCGCAAATCCTGGACAACGTGAGCATTGTTCACGGAACACACGTTTTTCGCACGGGAGTAAATCTTCGTTACTATCGCCACGTCGATCAACGCGGTCAGCCGGGCGGCATCAACGTGACGCCATCGGTAACCTTCGCTTCATCCAACCGCGATCCATTCAGTGTGGCCGGCGGCGGTTTCCTGACTGCCAGCGGTGTTAATTCGACGGATGCAACGACGTTGGGCGGGCTCATCAACAACCTTTACGGCCTGCCGGCGAGGATTTCGCAAACTTTTATTTCCAACCTTAACCAGAATGTTTTCCTGCCCTTCAAGACCGGCGAAAACATCACGCTCTATGCCGAGAAGCACAACCTGGATCAATACAACTTCTACTTCCAGGATGAATGGAAGGTGCGGCCGAACCTGACCTTGAACTACGGCGCGCGTTGGGAAATCAACCCGCCGTCGAATACCTCGGGCGATCAGGTCTATGTCGCAACCACACCGATTGTCGGCACTCCGTTACCTGCGACGCCGGTGGCCAACGCGCCTGGCGCGGTGGCCTTTGCCAAAGCCAAACACTGGTACGAAGGATCATGGAAAGGCGCCATCGGACCACGGTTCGGCCTCGCCTACAGCCCGAATTTTAAATCGGGACTCTTGCATCGTTTCTTTGGCGACGGCACCAAGAGCGTTATTCGCCTTGGCTATGGCATTGCCTTTGACACTATCTCTTCGTTTCAGGTAACGGCTGCGGCAGGCAGAATTCCTGGTCTGGTGCAAAGCTGCACGACGACTTTCCCGTTCACGACGATCACGACCGGCTGTGTCAATGGTGCGGGTACTGGCAACACTGTGGCCGGCGGGTTCCCACAGCAACTGCCCGCGCCTACTGTTCAGCCATCGACTTTGCTGATCGCGCCGCAACAGCTACGAACCAACGCGCCGCCCGTGGCGGTGTTTGATCCACATATGAAGTTGCCCACTGTTCACGAGTGGAACTTCAGCATTCAACGTGAGCTGCCCGGCGGCTTCGTGCTCCAGGCCGCTTACATCGGACGTAGAGGTGAACGTTTGTTCATGGCCTACGATGCCAACCAGATCAACGCCGCTCCGATCGTCCCGTCCTTCCTGATCATGCAGCAGAATCGCGCCAAGGGCTGTACTCCCTCAGGCACTGGTTGTCCGGCCGGCGTCACTGGCGTTACGCCGCCGTTACTCGGCCAACTCCAAACCCAGGGCGGGCTGACCGCTGCGGCCGCGGCCACCTTCCTGAACTCTTCAACCACGACCGGCGAACTGGACATCAATAGCGCCGGAAACTTTGCGCGTCGCATTGAAGACACGACGCTCGGGCTTAAGCTTCGACCGAATCAACAGTTCGCGGTGATTACTTACCTGGACAACAGCGGCGACTCGAACTATCACGCCGCTCAATTCACACTGCGAAGGCGCTTCAGCACCGGTCTCGGTCTCAGCATGGCCTACACCTTTGGCAAGTCCATCGATAACCAGTCCGTGGATCCGGTGGGCGCTTCATCGGGTGGCGGTCTTTCCACCACCAACTCGCGCACTCCGACCGACATTCGCAATTTCCGCGAAGAACGCGGCCGCTCTGATTTCGATCGCACGCAGGTTTTGCAGGCGGCCACCGTTTGGGAACTTCCCTTCGGCAAAGGACGACGCTTCCTGAAGTCTTCCAAGGGAGTGGTGAACCAGATTTTTGGAGGCTGGACTGTCAACAGCATCTATACCTTTCAGACCGGCGAACCGTTCGCAATTCGTAGCGGTTCATTTACGGCGAATGGGAACCACGAATCACGCGCGGGAATTCAAGCGCCAGTCACGGCTCAACTGCAAACCCTTCCGGGCCAGACATTCGCGGGTCCGGTGCTATTCAAGCCAGTCAATGCGCTTACGTGTGGAGTTGATCCAACGCAGGCTTTTTGTATTCCTGCGCCAGGGTTGAATGGCGCCGGCCGGAACATCTTTACCGCGCCGAGTTACTGGAACCTGGATCTTGGTTTCATTAAGACGTTCCCGCTGACCGAGAAATTCAAACTACAGTTCCGGATGGAGATGTTCAATGCTTTGAACCATCCGAACTTTGATAACCCGCGCGATGCGTCGGTTGGTTCACCCAGCATCAGGTCGAGCGTTTTTGCGCAAACCTGCTGTGCCACCGTGGCGCCGCCTTCGACGCAGACCATCGTGCAGACCGGTGAGTCAGCCCGCGTGATTCAATTCGCTATGAAACTCCAGTTCTGAAACCATTGGAGTATCCGGGAGACGGCGAGACATCCGGAACGATGTCTCGCTGTTTCTATTTCACGGTGTCAGAAGCCCGACCGTAAGGGAGGGCCCGTTATGAACACTCATGTGGGAGAAACCAGACTACGTCGATTTTCAGCGCCGCACTCAGCCTTGAGCCTTTCTAATCACTTTCCGCTGTGATGGAACATGGCTTCATGGTTAGCGTTGCGCTCCCCGACGGTCGGGCTTCTGACACCGCGGTGAACGAGATGAGAGAGAGCCAAAAAAGCGTGCGGCAGAAGTGGCTCACAGCTTTTGCTTTGCTGTGCTTTGCCCTGGCCGCGCCAACCCCGGCTGAAGCAGAGAAGATCAAGCCTGAAGAAATCCTAGCCAGGCATCTGGAATCCCTGGGCCCAGCCAAAGCGCGCGTCTCTCCCAGAGTCATCGCCGGGACCTCCCAGGTGATCTTTCGTACGCCGCCGCCGGGACAGGCGATTGGCCGCGCGGTGCTGGCCTCTGACGGTCTCAAGTATCTCGTAGGCATGAGCTTCCCCAGCCCCGTCTATCCGCGCGAACAGTTGGGCTTCAACGGAAATAGTTTTGCAGCGGCGTTTGTAACTCCGGGTGTGCGCTCGGTGCTGGGTAATTTTCTGATGACCCATAATCTGATCTTCAAACAGGGTTTGATGGGTGGAGCGCTGTCTACCTCCTGGCCTTTGCTGGATCTGGCAGGCCGCAACGCGGAACTTGAATACGTGGGCGCCAGGAAAATCGACGATGAGGCGGTGCACGAGCTCAGGTATCTCCCGCACGGAGGTTCTGACCTGAAGATCAAACTCTTCTTCGATCAGGAAACATTTCGTCACGTGCGGACTGAGTATGATCGGGTGATCCCGGCGCCCACGGGATCGCGAGAGTACAGCAATGTGCAGGAGAGAGAGACGCGCTATCACATGGTCGAGGAGTTTTCTTTGTTCAAGAAGGAAGGTGAGCTGACCTTACCGCACATCTATAAGATCAGCTTGAGCGTTGATACCCAAAACGGAACGTTCCTGGCTGAGTGGGTGATCAAGCTGACGCAGTTTGAGTTCAACCAGAAGATCGATCCCAACTCGTTCAGCATCAGCGCCAATAAGATTTGGCTCGCGCATCCTACTACTTGTAAATCAGGGCTCGCGCGCGCGCGACGCGAAACTTTTCCAGCGCGGCTTCCCACGATCGCATAATCTCTTCGGTGGAATCCCCGCGTTTCAGACCTTCCAGCGCATCGGCGTTGACCAGCAGCCGCGCATAACTATCGACCTTCCAGTCGGCAGGAAACAAACGGTGCAGGGCTGTTGCGATCTCGATTCCGGTAAGGACGGACTGAAACTGAGAGCGATCGGTTATTACCAGGTTGATGCCGCTGCACTCCTCATTCTTGAAGACCGATGACCTGGGAGTAAACCGCACCGGAACAAAGCGCACGCCGGCAATTCTTTTCGCGTTTAGATAGCTGGCCAGCTTTGGTCCGTCCAACCAGGGCGCGCCAATAACTTCGAAGGGCGTGTCGGTTCCGCGTCCCACTGAAAGGTTGGTCGTTTCCAGCAAGCCAACTCCGGGATACAAAGCGGCTTCAGTCAGGCTGCGCATGTTGGGCGAAGGATTGATCCAGACAAGCCCGGTTGCGTCAAACCACATTGCGCGCCGCCAACCTTCCAATTTGATTATCCTCAAGTCCGCGTTGAGGTGGCGCTCGTCGTTATAGAGACGCGCCAACTCGCCAATCGTCAGCCCATGCCGCACCGGCAGAGTGTGATAGGCCGTGAAAGAAAGCTTGTCTGGGTCGGCGATCGGACCCTCGACATCGATGCCGTTGATTGGATTCGGGCGATCGAGGACGAAGACCGGCAACCTCGCTTTACCGGCTTCCTCCATTACATAACCCAGCGTAGCGATGTAAGTGTAGAAGCGAGTGCCGATATCCTGAATGTCATAAACCAGCGCGTCGATGTCTTTCAATTGTTCGGGCTTTGGCCGCCGCGATTCACCGTAAAGTGAAAAGATCGGCAAGCCGGTCTGCTCGTCTTTAGTGTCTGAAACCTTTTCGTCAGCCAGCCCGCGAATGCCGTGTTCAGGAGAGAAAAGCGCGACCAGTTTGACACCCGGCGCCTTGAAGAGAATATCTATCGTCGATCTCCCGGCGCGATCGCGGCCCGTTTGATTTGTGACCAGGCCGACTCGCAAGCCCGCGAGTTGTTTGAAGCCATCGCGCTCGAGCACATCGATGCCCGTCAGAACTTGCGCGTCGGCTACCGCGTTCGCGTTGGGAGCATTCCGCGCATTCAAACGCGCGACACCGGCCAGCAGTTCGGCCGCCGCCTGTGCAGACTCTTCGCGCGCGCGGTTCACAGTCGTATCGGTAATCGAGCTCGCGACGATCGAAGCAACGCGTCCACGCAAAGGACCCACGTCACCTTTTCCATCCGGATGCACGCGGTTGCTCAAGAAGATGACGAAAGAATCGCTGGCCGGATCGATCCACATCGAGGTTCCGGTAAAACCGGTGTGACCGAATGAGCCCAGCGGAAACAAGTCTCCCTTGTTCGTCGAAAAGCTGGTGGCCACGTCCCAACCCAGGCCGCGCGCCGATCCGTTCTCGGCAATCGCGCGCGGTCGCGTCATGGTAGCTACACCCATCGGACTGAGAATTCGCACGCCGTTGTACGCGCCGCCATTCAAAATCATTTGGCAAAAGATCGCCAGATTATCTGCCGTGGAAAACAGGCCCGCATGTCCGGCAACACCGCCCATGCGAAACGAAGTAGGGTCGTGCACCTGTCCCCGCAACCACTGTTCGCCCTCTTTCCCGGCGTTCTCGCCGCTGTCGCCGAGATAATTCATTTGGCCACGACGTTGTTCAGTCGGCGCGATTCTTGATCGCAAACCGGCGGCGGGATTAAAGCCGGTGTCACGCATTCCCAGCGGCACAAAAATATTTCGGCGGGCGAAGTCGTCGAGGGTTTGGCCGCTGACGCGATGCACGACTTCACCCAACGCGATGTAGTTGATGTCGCTATAGACAAAGCGCGCGCCGGGGTGGTTGCGCAACGGCTCGCGATACAGCCGCTTGATCGCTTCGTCATAGCCCGTCCAATGCTCTCGCAAATCGAAATCAGGAGCAAAGCCGGCGACGTGAGTCAGTAACTGTTCAATGGTGATCGCGTCGCGGTCCGCACCTTTCATCTCGGGAATAAACTGCACGACCGGATCTGCGAGGCGCACTTTGCCCTGTTCGATCAGGATCATAATGCTGGTAGCAGTCGCGACGATCTTGGTGAGACTGGCGAGATCGAAGATCGTATCGAGCGTCATCGCCTCGCGCTGCGGTTCGACGGCGCGCGAGCCGTACGCCTTGCGCCACGCGATGCGGCCGTGACGCGCGATGAGCACTACCGCACCGGGGAGTTCTTGGTTGGCGATTGAGGCCTGAATGGCTTGATCCATTCGCGCCAGACGTTCAGCAGACATGCCGAGGGTGGCGGGCGCAGCGGATGGAAGCTGGATTGAAACTGCCTGGTGAGAAAAAGCGAGGAGAACGACGACGACGACAACTACACGCACGCGCAACGAAAAAGGAACCATCTGGTGTGATCTGTTAATTGGAATTTCCGTTGCGGTCGTGTCTGACAATCTCAATCAAAGAATCAAGACGCTGAGACGTTTCTGTTTGAGCCTTGGCTAGCTCGTTCAAGGATTGTGAAAGTTCGCTATGTGACTGCTCAATTGACTGAGAGAGCCCGCTATGCGACTGCTCAATTGACTGAGAGAGTCCGCTATGCGACTGCACGATCGACTGGGAGAGTCCGCTATGCGACTGCACGATCGACTGGGAGAGTTCGCTATGCGACTGCACGATCGACTGAGAGAGTTCGCTATGCGACTGCCCGATCGACTGGGAGAGTTCGCTGCTTGTCCGTTCGATTGACTCGTTAAGCCTGTCAATTCGTTCATCGTGGGCTATTTGGTGGTTGATGATGATATCAATCTTCTCGCCCTGCTCTTTCATGTTTCGCCTCGCGCGCAGCGTGGCCCGAACAAATAACCTGGCGATTCGTTCCAAACGGTCAAGACGCTGTTCGCTTGTCATCAAAATATTCCTTGCTGAGAAGCCGGATGCTAGCACAACTTTTCTTATAATGCTTGTGCTATTTCTTGCTATTCGGCAGCTGGATTCCGGTGCCGCGAGGATACAGACCCGGCAGTGAAATCGGCAAGCGCCCGCTGATGTCGCTCTGGCCCAACAACGCCTGGGCGGCGGCTTCCTGCAAGCTCGGCATGTCGCCATACGCAACCAGATAAGTTTGCAGTTTGGGAAAACTGCCCAGCAGGTAAGGATTGCCGAAGCTGATTCCCACGAGCGGCGCCTTCCGATCAATCAATGTCTGTAAAGCCTGAGCGCCGGCATCGGGCAGGCCCACGCTGCGGGCCTGACCTGAACGCACGCGGCCATACAGAGACGCAAACACCAGATCGGCTTTGCCGGCCAGTTCGAGGGCCTTCTTCACTTCAGCTTGCGACGATCGGTCATCGAGGACCATAGTTATCACTTTGCGGCCTGAGCGCGCCAGCGCGGAAACGAACGGCTGAGTTATGAACAGGCGATCGTCGCCGTTGGTGATCGCGAGATTGAAGACAGTAGCTTTTGGTGCGAGTTTGAGCGGCAGCAGATGGTCATCGTTGCGCACAAGAGTAATTGCATGCTCGGCAATCTCATCAGCGAGTCCCAGGGTTTGCTTGCTGCCGACAATTCGATCGATTTCATCGAGAGGTGTCAGGCGTTGCTGGGTCAATCCTAAATCATATTTCGCTGCCAGAACTTTTCGCACCGACACGTCGATTCGCTTCTCGGTTAGTCTGCCCTGCTTAACTGCATTGCGCACTCCACGGATCGCCGCCTCTGTATCGGCCGGCTTCAAAAGTAAATCCGCTCCTGCTTCCAAAGCGCGCACCGACGCCTCTTCCTGGGTGAAGTAGAGCGTGAGGCCGCTCATGCTCATCGCGTCGGTCACGATCAGTCCCTCGAATTTGAGATCATTTCGCAGGATGCCATTCATCACCGGCGAAAGCGTAGTCGGCATCGTTCCTTTCTCAACCACAATTTCACCGGCTTCGTCGGTCTCAATCGCCCTGATCTTAACGTCGCGCGGCAGTGGTATAATCGCCGTCGGATCGATCAAAGGCAAACCAATGTGTCCGTCCATTACTGAGCCGACTCCGGCGTCGACGGCCGCGCGAAAGGGAACCAGTTCGATCGCGTTCAAGCGGTCGCGCGTGACATCTATCTCCGGCAAACCACGATGCGAATCGGTAGCAGTGTCGCCGTGTCCGGGAAAATGTTTGGCGGTGGCAATTACTCCACCACGCTGCGCGCCCTGAACAAATGCGGCCACCATCTTCGCCACTTCGACAGGATCCTCGCCATACGAACGCACGTTGATGACGGGATTCGCGGCGTTGTTATTCACGTCGGCGACCGGCGCGTAAATCTGTTGAATGCCGAGCGCGCGAGCTTCGCGCGCAGTCAGTTCGCCCTGTCGCCGCGCGTATTCAGGATTAGCCGTCGCGCCCACGGCCATGTTCCAGGGAAAGTTAACGGTGTCGTCGAATCTCATTCCCGGACCGGCTTCGAGATCCGCTGAAATCAAGAGCGGATATTTTGCGAGTTGCTGCATGCGGTTAACGATCATCACGGATTCGTACACCGGACCGCGGAAAAGAATGATGCCCCCGATGTGATTGTCCACAATCTGATGGCGCAGGTCCTTGAACGCTTCACTGTCCTGGTTCAGGTAGGACGCATTCAGGCCTACGGCAATGATTTGGCCGATCTTCTCGTCGAGCGACATCCGCTTTAGTTCTTTATCCGCCCATTTCAAAGCTTCCGCGGAGGCCTTACGAGAATAAGGTTTGATTTTTGCGGCCCCGACTGGTTCGGGAGTTGCGGCGGCCAGGCGTGCAGGCTGACAAAGGCACGAGGCAATAACCGCGGCAATGATCAGCCTGGCCGCGGCCTTAGTAAGAGAGGAGTTATGAATAGTCATTTATGTAGGTTTCAGGTTTCTTCCTTGCGCGAATTCGGTGTCAGAGATTTTAAGTACCGCGAAGCGGTAACGACCCCAGCCCAGGGTTGCCGCCGCGGCTACCCTGGGTACGAATTCCAATCCGCCTCAACCCCTATGGGGTTGCGCCGTTTTCTGGGTGCCTGAACCCAACGTAGCCGCCGAGCGGCAACGGTTGGGCTGGAGGTCGCTACCGCTTCGCGGTATTAAGCTGGCCCCTCTCAACGCTGGTTCACTGACCGACCAGCTTGATCAGAGCTTCCTGTTTGCGCCACTAATATCACCCCTCACGAGCCAACTCATTCTGTTTGCTCTTCGGAGCGGGCGGAAAGAAAAAGCTGGCCAAACCCGCGACAATTAGGACAATGGCGCTGCCGATAAAGACATACCAGGTCCAGGCGATCTTTGTAAAAAATGTGATGTAGAGCATCGCGATGATGCTCGCGCCCATGCCGATCAAAGCCGGCGGCTCGCTGACCCGGCGCATGAATGTGCCCACCAGAAATACTCCCAACACTGGTCCATTGATCAATGAAGCAATCGAAAGTGCCTGATCCAAAGCCGACCGATCGCGGTGACGCACAAGCAGCGCTACCGCTATTTGGACTACTCCCCAAAGGAGGGTCAGCACGTGCGAAACTTTTAGATAGTGCTTATCGGTGCGATTCGCCCGGAAGGGCTTATACAGATCGTTCACGGCGGTGGCCGCGATCGAGTTCAGTGATGAAGACATCGCGGCCGCGAAGATCGCGGCGACCACCAGGCCGGAGAGCCCGCTGGGCATATGTTTGGTGATGAAATCGGGAAAGACGCGGTCGCCGCCGGTAAAGGGAAACGACGTCGAGGCCGCCGCGGCATATCCCGGATCCGAATATGGATGATAGAACGAGAACAACAAGACGCCGATGAAAAGAAAACCGATGAACTGGGCCAGCACTATCGCACCGCTGGTAAGCAAAGCCGCGGCAGCTTTTTTTGGCTTGTCGGTACACAGATAGCGCTGGACAAGATATTGATCGGTTCCGTGCGTGCTCATGGTCAAAAAGCAGCCGCCGATGGCGCCGGACCAAAAAGTAAAGGTTTTGGTGGCGTCCAGCGTGAAATCAAACAGCGAGAACTTATGGAACTGAGTAGCCGTTGCCAGGGCCGTGCTCAATCCTCCGTCAATCGAGTTGGTCAGGATCACCGCCGCGGCCACTGCGCCGGCGATGTAAATTCCGAGTTGCACCACCTCTACCCAGATGACTGCTTCCATGCCGCCGAAGTAAGTGAACACAATCATCGCGATGCCAATCAAAACAACTGAAGCAATAGTGATCGTCTCAGCGTTGGCGGTGGGAGAAAACGAAGTGTAGACGGCGGCGAGCACGATCGCAGTGAGCAACAGCCGGATGCCGTCCGCAATGTTTCGCATGATTACGAACAGCGACGCCGCCACCATCTTGATTTTCGATCCGAAACGCCGATCGAGGAGCTGATAAACGGTCAGCAACTCGCCGCGAAAATAAGAAGGGATGAAGAGAATCGCGATTACGATTCGCCCCAGCAGGTAACCGAAGACCAACTGCAACAACTGAAAGTTGCCGCCGCGCGCAAAGGCAATTCCCGGAACAGAAATGAAAGTGATGGTCGAGGTCTCGGTCGCTACGATTGAAAACGCCACCGCCCACCAGGGCACCGAGCGATCGCCCAGAAAGTAGTCGCGCGTCGTCTGTTGCTTGCGCGCGAACCAACTCCCGAACAGCACGATGCCAATCAGATAACCAAAGATGATTACTAGATCGAGAGTTTTCATTTATCGGTGTCGTCCCTAAAGCCTTCTCTCCGGCGTTGGCCTGGCCGCAGAGCGGCCAAATGTTTATAGCTCAGGACGCCTAAAAATCTTCTTAGCTCCGAAGGAGCGCAATGTGCCTTCCAGCGCAGCCATTGTTTCGCTCCTGCGGAGCTTCACAGTTTTAAGGCACTTGGATTCTATAAACATTCGGTCCCTCCGGGACCTAAGTCACAACTAAAACCATCCGGGACTTGCTTCTTATGAAACCTTAAGATGCAGAACTAGAAAGTATTCTAATCGCCTCAGCCACAACCCAGCGCGATTCTTTCAAAGCAGTCTCAGCGGTTTCGCGATCGCGTCCGGTCTTGCTCATCACCAGCGCTGTTCGTAGATCGCCCCCGGCCGCATCCAGGGCCGACGCCGCTGACTGCGAATCCAGATCTGCTTCCGCGGTCAGGATCCGTTCCGCGCGCGCGCGCAACTTCACGTTGCGTGTCTGCACGTTGGTCATGCGATTGCCGGTAACGTACCCCAGCTGAATCATCGCCGCGGTCGAGAGCATGTTGAGCACCAACTTCTGTGCGGTCCCGGCTTTCAAACGAGTTGAGCCGGCGATTACTTCGGGACCAACCACCGGAACTATGCTGATCTCGGCAGCTTTCGTGATCAAAGATCCGGGAACTGACGTAAGCGCCACCGTCAAGCCGCCAAGTTTTCGCGCGTGCTGAACCGCGCCCACCGTGTATGGCGTGCCGCCCGATGCCGCTATTCCGACCAGCGCGTCTTTCCTGGTGAAGCCGCGCGCATCGAGATCACTTGCGCCGGCTGCGGCGTCGTCTTCAGACGCTTCGACCGCGCGATAGCAAGCGTCGTATCCACCGGCAATGATCCCCTGCACCATCTCTGGCGAGACGCCGAACGTCGGTGGACATTCCGAGGCATCGAGCACGCCGAGCCTTCCTGACGTTCCGGTGCCGATATAAAAAAGCCGGCCGCCTTTTTCCAGCCGGGCCACTATTTTATCTACGGCCTGGATAATCTCCGGTAGAACCTGCGCCACAGCACTCGCGACGCGCGCGTCTTCTTCGTTCATCAGACGCAGAATTTCTTCAGTTGGTAAAGAACTGATTTGCGCTGTGCGCGGATTTTCCTGCTCAGTCAGTGGAGTCGAGTCAGCAGCTTCAGGCATGGTCGAGAAGGACGATCGGCGGACATTTCGTTTAGAGTTCAAGCTTCAGCTAGCTCCTGCTTGAGCCACCTAAAGGTCGAACTCTAAACAGGCTGCGCTCAAACCGCAACCGGCAAGCCATGCAGATGTTCCTGGGCCAGGCGGCCGGCGGCCACTGTGGGTGAAAAAATCGGCGGAGCAATGAAAGCCTTCTTGGCTGCTCGTGCCAGGTCTTCGCGCAAAGGAGCGATCACCAGCTCGCCCGCGGCGAAAACGCCGCCGACGAAGGCCACCTGAAAGCGCTCTTGCTCCATTTTCAATCGGCGAACTACGGTTACTGCGGCCTTGCCCAATTCTCTTCCTGCTTCGGTCAAAATGTTCCGCGCCACCACGTCGCCGGTTCGCGCCACTTCAATCACGTGTTTGCTAAAGCCCGCGATGCGATCGTTGGTGACCGTAGGAGCGTAGATCGCGGTTGCCAGATCGTCCGGCGCCGCCACTTGAAAATATTCACAGGCAGCCTGGGTCAGAGCGGTCCTGGGCCCACGCTCATCAGTTGCTTGTGCGACCGCCTGAACCGCCCGCCGGGCGATCCATGATCCGCTGCCTTCGTCGCCGGCGACCGGCCCCCAGCCTCCTGCAAAAACATGCTTGCCCTGACGATTAACGCCGACGCAAATCGATCCGGTTCCCGAAATTACCACGATGCCCGGCGCGCCGTCCGTCGCGCCATACAAAGCGATGTCGCCATCGGTCATCAACTCAATGTTTTTGATCTCGAGCGTTTCGATCAAGACATCGCGCATCCGCGCGCGGATGTCCTTGCGTCTGACGCCGGCCAGGCCAATCCCGGCGGCCACCAGATCGTCACGATCGATCCGGGCGGCGGCACAGGCTTTATCAATAGCTTCGCGAATCGCCGCGGCGCCGTTGGCAATCCCCACTCTTAAAGGATTTGATGGGCCTGATGCACCTTCGCCGAGGACTCGATCGCCATCAAGGACGACCGCGCGCGTGCGCGTGCCACCGCCATCAACGCCCACAACGCGCTTGCGGAGCGGGGTCAGCCTCCGGGGCAGGAGATCCACTGGTGTCTGCGTTATCGCCATTGATCTTTTCGATGCCGGCTCAACCTATAAGGCTTTCTATTCTAGGAACGCCCTAGCTATAATGGAAACTAAAAGATCTTATCCACGTAATAATCCACGTTGATGCGGACGAGATTATGGACATCAGACAACTAAAAGCCTTCGTAGCCATAGCGGAAAGCGGAACCTTTACTGCCGGCGCGGCCCGGGTTCATGTGACTCAAGCGGCCATCAGCATGCAGATCCGGCAACTGGAGACCGAGACGCGCGCGCAGCTTTTCATCCGCGCGCCGCGCCGCGTGATCCTGACCGAGGCCGGAGAGAAACTGCTCGAGCGCGCTTACACGATCCTGCGCGAGCATAATGCCGCCCTCGAGGAACTCGCGGCCCTGACCGGTGCTCATCGTGGACGACTGCGGATTGGTAGCGCCTCGGCCATGGTCAGCGCCGATCCTTTGCCGCAGATTCTCAGAGAAGTAAAGCTGGCGCATCCGGGTGTCGAAACGTCGGTCGTCTCGGGTACCAGCGAGTCTCTGGTGAAACAGGTTTTGGCGGGCGAACTCGACGCGGCGTTTGTATCTCTGCCGGTCGAAGCGCGTGGCGTGCAAACGGAACTCTTGAATGAAGACTATCTGGTGGCGATTGCTTCCCCCCGTCACCCTTTGGCCAAACAAAAAGTAGTCAGCGCATATGCGCTGGCTGGTGAGAAGCTAATCCTCGGAGAGCGCGGCGGAAATACCCGGCGCTTGATCGATCAGTTTTTTGCCCAGGCTGGAGTGACATTAAAGGTCGGGATGGAGTTAAGCCGGCTGGCCGCCATCAAGCGGATGGTGGAAGAAGACATGGGTGTCGGCATCGTTCCTTTGCAGTCAGTGCAGGAAGAAGTAAAAACTGGAGTGCTGGTGCGTTGGTGGATCGAGGGCGCGCAAATCAACTGGCAACTCGGCGTGGTGCGTTTGGTCGGTGGTTACGAATCGCCCATTCACCAAAAGTTTCTACAGCTTTGCCGCGAGCAGTTTGCCAAAAATGCAACGAACCCTTCGTCCCGCCAGAAACCGAAGTCAAAGAAAAAAGCAGTTGGTTAGTGGCACAGACTTCAGTCTGTGATTTCAAGCATCATTATCTCGTTTGAAAGAAAATGTCGGACCCTGACTCCTCGGGTTTTCGAGGTAGCCGAAATCTAATCACAGACTAAAGTCTGTGCCACTTCACCCGCGAGTCTCATTCATTCCCACAATCAATCTCTCGATATCTTCTTCGTTATTGAAGAAGTGCGTTGCGACTCGAATCCCCTGGGGCTTTTCTGTCACCACCACGCCGCGGCGAAAAAGATGACGGGTTACTTCTTCAGGCTTCTCGACTTGCACCAGGCTTTCCCCTGACCGAGCGCTTTCAGTTTGCAAAGGTGACAGTATCCGCCATCCATTTTCCGCGAGCCGCGAGGTTAACAAACGATTCAACTCCAGCACGCGCGCTTGCAGATTTGCCGCGCCGATCTGAGTCATGAGATCGACCGCGGCTCCCAACGAGAAGATTCCCGCAAAGTGCGGGCAACCCAACTCAACGCGCGCCGCGGTATCGTGACGCGGACGAAACTCGTCGTTGCGCATTTCGAAAGGGAGTTCGACGCTCAGCCAGCCAATCGTTCTCGGCAGAGATTGATCCAGCAGTTCGCGGCTCAGATAAACAAACCCCGACCCGTACCCGGCCAGCATCCACTTGTGTCCGGTCGAGCACAACGCGTCGATCTTCATCCGCTTGACATCGATTTCAAACGCACCTGCTGATTGGCTCGCATTGATCACCAGCGCGTGCTTGCCCTTGATTGCTCCGACAGCTTCCGGATCGATCCGAAAGCCATTCGAGAATTGCACGTGACTGAGCGCGATTACTCCCGTGTCGTGCGTCATCGCGCCCTGCACATCTGCGATTCGCAATTCGCCATCAACCGCCGGCAGCAAATGAACCGGAATGCGTCGATGCATCCATGGCAGAGTAGTGACGGGAAATTCAAGCTCAGATGAAATCACTTCGCCGCGATCTTCCAGGGCATCGACGATCACATTCATCCCCGACGAAGTGTTGGTGGTAAACGCAATCTCTTCCGGCTCGGCGTTAATGAACCGTGCCACGTTTGCGCGCACGGCTTCACGTTCCGCGAGCCAGCGATTCCAATGCACATCGCCGTCGCGCATCATCTTTTCATAGTAACCAGCCGCCGCCGCCTGCGACGCGCGCGACACCGGCCCGGCGGCCGCGCTGTTGAGATAGGCGAGCCTTTCGGTGACCGGAAATCGTTGGCGGATTGCTTCCCAAACAATCATCTTGGACATCGAGTAGTAGCTAAGGACGCGATACTTTGAGGCGTCCCGCGGACCGCTCCTCCTCCAGGAAATCAAACGGTAGTCGCACGCGCAGATCGTAGAACTGCTCACCAAGTAGATTCTTGAAGTCGTGCCTGTCGAGTGTAAGCAGCGTGTGGGACCATGCAAGCGCGGTGAAAAGGATTGGACGATCTTTGCTTGCCGAGAAGACCACAGGCCGGTCCAGCGAAAGGATGTCGTCCACGATTTGAAGTTGTTGGCGGAGACGAACCCACTCTGCCGTGGCCGCAGCCGGAAGCTTCCCCAGATTTCGCAGCACCTCGCTCACTACGTATGGACTGCTCATTAGTGTCCAGCCTGCGGATGGGGCCAGATGGAAAAGCGCTCGCGATGATCCTTTAGCCGAGCCGCATGCGGCGAGGAGCACGCTGGAGTCAAGAAAAAGCTTCACTGTTCGGCGAGAAAGCGGCGATAGCCTGCCTCATCGTCCGCGATCCATTGTTCAATCTGTTCCCGGCTGAACTCTCGCGGCGGCGGTAATTCTTCGGTTCCCGCGCGCAATCGGGCGACGAGAAAGAGGATAAGTTCCTGCTTTTGTTCAGCCGGCAGAGCGTCGGCAGCGGCTTCGATTTCAGCAAGTGTGCTCATGACTGGGAGCGTAGCATCACTGCGGCGAGAATCTCAAGAGCGTGCTTCGTTCTGATTGATAATGTCGGGACACGAGGGTACATGATGCGTCGTGCGAGGCGGTAGCCCGAGCGTGGGGGCCCCTGATTCTTCAGGCTGAAGGCGTGAAATAAAATAGCCCAGGGCGAAGCGCGATCGCCCTGGGGGAAACGTCTCTCCGAACGTCCTATGTCGCGCCTTCAACGCTCTCTAATGTTTTAGTTCACTTACCTGGGGCGTTGCCCCAGAAACTATGAAGCCGGGTCTCCCAAAGTCGATTTGAAAGTTGGACAATGTCCAACGGTATACGAGTTTGGCCTTTACAGGTTGACTCAAAATCAGACTAAGAAGGGAGTACCCG
>Ga0070698_100000065_pt1 | contig 77879 bp, 64 predicted proteins | sample KBSK1502metaG_FD_65477 | JGI IMG/M metagenome (GOLD analysis project Ga0070698, IMG submission 65477) | Corn, switchgrass and miscanthus rhizosphere microbial communities from Kellogg Biological Station, Michigan, USA - KBS K1-50-2 metaG | ecosystem: Host-associated > Plants > Roots >... | reverse complement strand
CCGAACGTCCCGAACGTCCCGAACGATTCGAACGATCTCCATTACCGACAATGGATGATCATGAGAGATTGCGGGCGGACTACGCGGGCATGGGTCTGACGATAGGCCCCCATCCGATGTCATTGCGTCGCGATGACCTGGCGCTGCGCGGTGTGCTGCGTGCCGTGGATCTGTCGCAGACGCGCGACGGCCGCCGGGTGCGTGTCGCCGGCATGGTCATCACGCGCCAGCGGCCCGGCACCGCCAAGGGGTTTGTCTTCCTCACCCTCGAGGACGAAACCGGCATTTCCAACATCATCATCCGCCCCGATCTGTTCGATCGCGACCGCATGACCATAATCCGCCAGCCGTTCCTGCTCGTCGAAGGCGTGCTGCAGCACCAGGACGGTGTGCTCTCGGTGAAGGCAGAGCGGCTGCAGGGCATCGACGGCGGGGCCTCCATTGACGCGCACGACTTTTATTGAGACGGGATTCGGGATTCGGGATTTGGGAGCCGGCGTTCTGGTTCGGGTTCACCCCGCCCGCGACCTCAGGTTCGCGGAAGACTTCGCGCGAGCCCGTGAAGAACCTGTCCGACCCGGGCTGCGAGAGCTCAGCGAGGTTAGAAGGGATGGCCACCGCCGCGCGCCTCATTTGAGAGGTGAGACCGAACAGCTCCTCGCGCGGAAAAGTTCGTGTCAACGCGTAGACGTTTTCGGCGAGCGTCATTCCCAGTTGCCATGCTTCGAGATCTCGATATGAAGTGATCGTCATGCCATTGCCACACAGCAATCCGTGTGACAGCATGAAATTGCGCGTAACTCGTTGAGGAGAAGACCACGCGTAGCGTTTCTTGCGACGTCATCAGAGCGAAAGGTTGCAGGTTTTGCAACCTTCGAATCCCGAACCCCGAATCCCGAACCCCGAATCCCGAATCCCGGATCCCGGCTGTCGTAGACTGATGAATCCTTGACCCCTTTGCGAATAGCGTTTCTCGGCTGCGGCTTCATCACCCGCGTGCACAGCCGGCACCTGAGATCGTTGAGGGGCGAGATTTCCTGGAGCTACGCGAGCCGCGATCGCGCCAGGGCGGACACCTTCTGCCGCGAGCATGGGGGGGCCGGCAGCTATTCGCACTACTCCGCGGCCATTGACGACCCGAATATTGACGCAGTCGTCATCGCCGTCCCTCCGCGATTTCATCTCGACCTGACGCTGCAGGCGCTCGGGGCCGGCAAGCACGTTCTGGTGGAGAAGCCCGCCTACGTCAGCATGTCGGACTACGAGACGGTCGTGGAGGCGCGAAACCGATCTCGACGCGTGGTGCTCGTCGGCGAAAACGATCACTACAAGCCGCTCGCGGTTTGTCTGCGCAGGCTGCTCGCGGAAGGGGTCCTTGGCGAGATGGTCTTCGCGCACTTCACGACCGTCGCGCGCAAGTTCAAGAGCGCCGACGACTGGCGCAACGACGAAACGATGGCTGGCGGAGACGCCTTCTTCGAGGAAGGGATTCATTGGCTCCATCTGGCTGGCAGCCTCGGACCACGGATCGAGACGATCCACGGGTATCGGCCATCGGTGTCGAGGGAAGGGCCGGATACGCGCCCCAAGAGCATGCTGGTCGCCTTCAGGTACGATAACGGCGCCGTCGGTTCGCTCTACTACTCGCGCGAGATTCCATCACTGCTCCGGGGACTTCGGCTCTCCAAGCTGTTCGGCCGCAGGCGCATCATTACCTTCGAATCCAACGGGCTGTTCGTATTCGTCCGCGGGGAAGGGATGCCGTCGCTGCTTTTTCCGGGTTTTCGCGACATCCGCGGCTACCAGGCGATGTACCGTGATTTCGCGCGGGCGATTCACGAACAAGGGGTGCCGGAGATGAGCCTCGAGCGGGCCATCGAGGACCAGAGGCTCATGGATCAGATTTACGAGGCGGTCGCTCCCTGATCGATGCCGAACGAACGCTACGACATCATCATCATCGGGAGCGGGGCAGGTGGCGGCACGCTGGCACAGTCACTGGCGGGCACATCGGCGCGCATACTCATCCTCGAACGCGGCGACTTCGTCCCCCAGGAAGAGGAGAACTGGAACCCGGAAGCGGTGTGGAAACAGCTCCGCTACCGGATCGCGGAACACTGGCTCGACGAGCGCGGCCGTGAGTTCCGCCCGTACACCCACTACTGTGTCGGCGGCAATACCAAGTTCTGGGGCAGCGTGCTTTACCGCCTTCGCCGCGAAGACTTCGAGGCGATGGAGCACGCGGACGGCGTTTCACCGGCGTGGCCAATCGACTACGAGACGCTCGAGCCGTTCTACGAGCGGGCCGAGCGCCTCTACCACGTGCGCGGGCAGCATGGCATCGATCCCACGGAAGTCCCTCGCGGAGCGTTTCCGTACGCGTCGGTCCCACACTCGGCTGGCATGGCGAACATTGTCACCAAGTTGCAGGCAATGGGTTTGCACCCGTCGCCGCTCCCGCTCGGATTGCTCCGGCCAGGCGAGCCGGACGGCTGCGTCCTCTGCAACACGTGCAATTCGTTCCCTTGTAAGGTCCACGCCAAGAGCGACGCCGATGTCTGCTGCATCCGTCACGCGCTACAGCGGCCAAATGTCAGCTTGTGGACGAATGCGTACGCCCGCCGCCTGATCACCGATGCCGCCGGGCGGAAAGTCCAGGCCGTCGATGTCGAGCGGAATGGTGAGACGCTTCGGGTTGAGGCGCCTCTGTTTATCGTGTCCTGCGGCGCGGTCAACTCCGCCGCGCTGCTGCTGCGATCCGCGAACGACGCGCATCCGAGCGGCCTGGCGAATTCCTCAGGGTTGGTTGGAACGCGTTACATGGCGCATCTCGCGACGATGATGCAGGGCTTCCATCCGTTCCGCCGGAACGAGACGGTCTTTCAGAAGACGGTCGCGATCAACGATTTCTACCTGCGGGGCCCCGCGACGCCGTACCCGCTCGGGCAGATTCAGTCGCAGGGAAGAACACACGGCGTCATGGCACAGACCGTCGTTCCGTGGATCCCGCTGTGGGCGTACGAAGCGTGGGTGTCGCGCGGAGTGGACTGGCTCGCCATCTCCGAGGATCTTCCCAGGGTCGAGAACCGCGTGACGGTGGAACGCGACGGACGCATCCGCCTGCAGTACCGTCCAAACAACGTTGCACCTCATGAGCAGCTCGTGGCGGAAACCAAGCGGATTCTCCGGCGCCTCGGCTTCTGGGTCGTCGTCGCGCACTCCCACAAGGAGAAGAACACGACGCACCAGTGCGGCACGCTCTGCTTCGGGACGAATCCGCGCGAATCGGTGCTCGATTCGTTCTGCCGGTCTCATGACATCGACAATCTGTTTGCCGTCGACGCCTCGTTTTTTCCTTCGTCTGCGGCGGTGAATCCCGGTCTGACAATCGCGGCGCAGGCACTCCGGGTGGCGGATCACATCAGGGAAACCCATTTAAAGTAGGCCGGGCCTTCTGGACCCGGCAGGACGGTCCCTCTTGAACCCGGCGTGGAGGCGCATGAAAGCACGTTCGTTCAGCCATTGCGGCATCACCGTCTCGAGTTTCAACAAAGCGGTCCGGTTCTACTGGGACGTCTTCGGGTGTCCGCTCGTCGGCGTCGCCGACACGCCGCCCGAGCGCGTTCGCGCATTCTTTGGTGTCGAGGGTCCCTCGACGGCGCTCGGGCCAAGCCCCTCGACGTCGCTCGGGCCAGGCACGGCGCCGTCCTGCAAAATTGGCTGGATTCGCGTGCCGGGAGGCGCGGTCCTCGAGATCTTCGAGTTCCAGCCGCAACTGCCGCCGGCGGCCGTCCGGTGGAACCAGGTCGGCCTCACGCACATCTCGTTCAATGTCAGGAATACGCAGCGATGGTACGACTACCTCGTGAGTAAGGGCGTGGAGTGCGTCAGCCGTCCCGAGCGGTCGCCGCGGGGCCACTCGTTTTTCTTTGCAAAAGACTTTGACGGCAACCTCATCGAGCTCATGGATCTCGGCTACATGTACTACGTGCTCGGCTGGCTGGGGCCGCTGGGTGGATGGTTGTTCCGCCGAGGAATGTATCGAAAGTACTACGAATGACCTATAATCCGCGCTTCGGAGGCAGAGCATGAAACGACGCATCATCCTGAGCTCGTTGCTTGTTGTCGGGGGGCTGTCGATTGCGATTGCTGCCCAGCAGCAACAGCAGCCGAAGACCCTCGAAGTCACGAAGCTCAAAGACAATCTGTACGTGCTGAAAGCGCTGACGAACGGCGGCGGTGGCAACACGTCCGTCTTCATCACCGCCAACGGCGTCGTCGTCGTCGATTCGAAGAACCCCGGCTGGGGCCAGCCGATTCTCGACAAGATCAAGACGCTCACCGACAAGCCGGTGACGACGCTGATCAACACGCATACGCACGGCGATCACGTAAGCGGTAACGTCGAGTTCCCGGCGACGGTCGACATCATCGTTCAAGCGAACACCGCGGAGAACATGAAGAAGATGATCCCGAACAGCACCGCGGCGGATCAGACGGTGCCGACGGAGACCATCTTCCAGAAGAACGGTGGCAAGGGACTGCCGAAGCGGACGTTCAAGGACAAGATGACGCTCGGCAAGGGAGCGGACGAAGTCGATCTGTTCTACTTCGGCCGCGGCCACACCAACGGCGACGCGTTCGTCCTGTTCCCGTCGCTGCGCGTGCTGCACGCGGCGGACATCTTCTCCGGCAAGAACATTCCGCTGCTCGACGCGAACAACGGCGGCAGCGCGGTGGAGATCGCCAATACCCTCGAGAAGGCGGCCAACGCGCTCAACGGCAAGTACGACACGATCATCACCGGCCACTCGACGGAGATGGTGCCGGCGGATCTGCGGGAGTACATCGCTTTCAACCGTGAGTTCATCAGCGATGTGCAGACGGGGATGAAGGCAGGGAAATCCGCCGCAGACGTGGCGGCGAGCTGGAAAATTCCCGCGAAGTACAACGGCTACGCGCCGATCGCGACGCCCGCCGACCAGAACCGCGTGAAGAACAACGCCACGCTGGCGTACAAAGAGCTGGGATCGAAGGGAACTCGTTAGGGGTCAGGGGGTAGGGGTCAGGGGTTAGGGGTCAACAGTTTTGGTCTTCTACCCCCTAACCCCTACCCCCTAACCCCTAACCCCTACAGAGTTACTAAAGAGAGGAGCTCCCGGTCGTACTGCGTGCGTGCTTCGCCGTAGAGCGGGGTCACGGCGTCCACGAAGGCCTTGTGCTCGCTGGCCGCGAGCTCGACGATCGTCCCCCCCTCGGCCCGGATCGCGGCCATCGAATCTTCTTCCTCCTTCACGTGCAGTTCGCGCTGGAACGCCACTGCGTCGCGGACCGCCGCCCGCATCTCCTCCTGCACCGCCTTCGGCCAGGCGTCGAACGACGCTCGATGGAAAAAGATCGGACGCGAGAGGTAGAAATGGTTGCTCGCCGTGTGGAAGCGGTGGAGCTTGTGGACGCCGTAGGTGACCGTGTTGAAGAACGGATTCTCCTGCGCGTCAATCATGCCCGCCTTGATCGCGGGGAGCAGCTCTGACAAATCCATGATCTTCGGGCTGGCGCCCAGCAGCGCAAACGTGCGTTCCTGCACCTTGCTCGGCAGCACCCGCATGCGCATGCCCTTCATGTCGGCGGGCACGTGCACGGGTCGAAGGCTGTTGGAAATGTGCCGGAAGCCGTTCTCGAACCAGCCGAGGATCCGATAATCCATCTTCGATTCGATGCGCTGCACCAGCGTCTGGCCGAAGCGGCCGTCCATGGCCGTGCGCGCGCCGTCATTGTCCGAGAAGATGAACGGGAGGTCGGCTATGCCGAGATCGGGCACGCGCTCGGTGAGGTAACTGCTCGATTGATAGCCAATCGTCAGCACACCATCTTCAACGAGCCACAGGATGTCCTCGCCCTTATACCCGAGGTCGAGGATGTTGTAGACGTACTTGACCTCGACGTCCTTGCCGAATTTTGCCTGGAGGCGATCGCCCATCATCTTCAACGCCAGGCTGAAACCGGTGGTCGGCGGACCGTATCCGCCCATCAGGATCTTGATCGGCTTCTTCGTCGCGCTGGTGGGTGCCTTCTGCCGAGCGGCGGACGCTGGGGTGACGGGGAAGGCACTGGCGACGGCTCCGGCGCCGATGAGGGCTGAGGCCTTGAGGAAGCGTCGTCTCGACATGCGGGGATTGTAAGCTCACCGGGTGCCAATCCGTATCGGAATAGACGTCGGCGGGACGAAGATCGAAGGCGTGGCGCTCGACGGCAGCCAGGAGATCGCCCGGACTCGCGTGGAGACGCCTCGCGAAAATTACATGGCAACGCTCGACGCAATCGTGCGCCTGGTGGCGACGCTCGAACGGCAGGCAGACGAATCCCGAACCCCGAATGAATCCCGGCTCCCGACCGTCGGCGTCGGCATTCCGGGCGCGTTGTCTCCCTCGACTGGTCGCGTCAAGAACGCGAACTCGACCTGGCTCATCGGACAGATGCTCCAGCAGGATCTGGAGTCGAGCCTGGGGCGGCCCGTTCGGATTGCCAACGACGCCAACTGTCTTGCGATGTCTGAGGCCGCCGACGGCTCCGGCGCCGGCGCCGAAGTGGTCTTTGCTGTCGTCGTCGGAACCGGTACGGGAGCGGGCATTGTCGTCAGGGGACAGATCGTGACAGGCCCGAATGCGATTGCCGGTGAATGGGGACATAACCCGCTGCCGTGGGCCGAGGCCGACGAGATGCCGGGGCCTCCGTGCTACTGCGGGCGGCGCGGCTGCATCGAGACGTTCCTGTCCGGACCAGGCATGGCGACCGACCACGAACGACGCGCGAGGGAGCTGCTGTCCCCGCCGGAGATCGTCGAGCGCGCGGCGGCCGGCGAACGGGAGGCCGAGATGACGCTGACGCGCTACGAGCAGCGGATGGCGCGCGCGCTGGCGGGCATCATCAATGTCCTGGATCCAGACGTGATCGTCCTCGGCGGCGGCATGTCCAACATCGAGCGTCTCTATGTCAACGTGCCGCGCCTCTGGGCGGAATTTGTCTTTGCCGCGGGCGAGTCGCGAGTCCCGAACCTCGAATCCCGACTCCCGACTCCCGACTCCCGACTCCAGACGCGCCTCGTCCGCGCCCGTCACGGCGATGCGAGCGGCGTGCGCGGTGCCGCCTGGCTCTGGCCCGTCTCGCCGAAGCCGTAGGCGGACGGCGGCGCGTGAGAAAATACCTTCACGCTGATGCCCAAGAAAAAACAATTCGTGCCGGCTTCCGTCATTGCGCTTCGGCACTACTCGTCACGAACGTTCACCGCCGATCTGATCGCAGGCGTGACCGTTGGGCTCGTGGCGCTGCCGCTCGCCATGGCCTTCGCGATTTCATCGGGCCTGCCGCCTCAGGCTGGCATCTACACCGCGATCGTCACCGGATTCATCATCTCGGCGCTCGGCGGGTCGATGACACAGATCGGCGGGCCGACCGGCGCTTTCGTGGTGATCGTGTACGGGATCGTCGCGCAATACGGTATCGACGGGCTGTTTACCTGCACGATGATGGCGGGCGTCATCCTCCTGCTGATGGGGATCACGGGCACGGGCACCGCCGTCCGGTTCATCCCAAGGCCGATCGTCATGGGGTTCACGAATGGCATCGCCATTGTCATCGCAAGCACCCAGCTCAAGGACTTCTTCGGCATCGCGGTCGATGGGCCGATTCCCGGCGAGTTCGTCGGCCGTCTGCGTGTGCTCGGCTCGCACATCGGCGCCTCGTCGCCCCCAGTGGCGGCGCTCGGTATCGCGGTTGTTGTGCTGATCGTCGTCTGGAATCGCTTCGTCCCCCGCGTCCCGGGGTACATCGTGGCCCTGGTCGCCGGGACCGGTGCGGCGATGCTGCTGCCGCTTCCCGTTGAAACCATTGGCACACGGTTCGGGGGAATTCCCGCCGGGCTACCGTCGGTGGAGATCCCTACCTTCCACCCTGGCCTGGTCCTCCAGTTGCTGTCCCCCGCGCTGACCGTGGCGATGCTTGGGGCGATCGAGTCGTTGATGTCGGCGATCGTGGCCGATCGGATGGCGGGCACGCGTCACAACTCGAACGTAGAGCTCTTCGCGCAGGGCGTCGCCAACATTGTGTCGCCGCTCTTCGGCGGGCTTCCTGCCACGGGCGCGATCGCGAGGACGGCGACGAACATCCGATCGGGCGCCAGGACACCGGTTGCCGGCCTGATTCATTCGGCGACGCTCCTCATGATCCTGCTCTTCGCGGCTCCGCTCGCGGCCGCGGTGCCGATGGCCGTGCTGGCCGGAATCCTGATGGTCGTCTGCTACAACATGGGCGAGTGGCACGAGCTCCCCGAACTGTGGAAGGAGAGCTGGACTGATCGTCTCGTGTGGCTCGTGACATTTGTGCTGACCGTGGTCGCTGACCTCACCGTGGCAGTGGAAGCGGGGATGATCCTCGCCGCGCTTCTCTTCATCCGGCGGATCTCGGTGACGACGAGCGTGACAAAGGTGACACGAGACTACGTCGAGCACAGCCGGCAGCACGTGCTGCAGGACAAGACGATCCCGGACTACGTCACGATCTACCGCATCCACGGGCCGTTCCTGTTTGGAGCCACCGACAAGCTCACGAACCTGACCGGCCACGTCCACGAGATGACGCCGATCGTCGTGCTGCGGCTGCGTAACATGACGGCGATTGATGCGACCGGACTACGGGCCATCCGGGATTTCGCGGACGCGCTCCGCTCGTCCGGCCGGGCCCTGCTGCTGTGCGGCGCCCCGTCCCAGCCCGCGGCCCTGATGGCGCAGGCGGAATTCCATCGCCACGTTGGCGCCGAGAATATCCTGCCGAACGTGGAAGCGGCGCTGAGGCGCGCCATGGAATTGCGGCGCGCGATCGCCTGACGTCGGCGTCTGTAGTGCCGCCTGCCACGCGGAAGCGCCGCCGCATCGAATACCAACAGCGACCGCTTGACGCGGCACCGAAAATTGATGGTTATCGTGACGGCAAAAACGGCCAGCTCTTTGCTGATGACTCGGAGCCAGGTTCGTACGGCCGTCTCGCATACAGCTGAGGTTGGTGGCCTGGGCGGAGGATTCGTGGAGCTCATCGTTCAGCCCGCCGATGGTATAGAAGCGCTGCTCGCCGCCGTCGCGGCCGCCCAGAAATCAATCGACATCATGATCTTCCGCTTCGACTTGAAGCCGATGGAGAAGATGCTCGAAGCGGCAGTGTCGCGGGGCGTCGCGATTCGCGCCTTGATTGCGCGCGAAAGCTCTCAGGGCGATAAGCGGTTGCGCCAGCTCGAGATGCGCTGGCTGGAAAAAGGGATCAGCGTTGCGCGCACGGGTGACGCCTTCGTGCGGTACCACGGCAAGATGATGATCGTCGACCGGGAAGAGCTGCACGTCTACGGGTTCAACTGCACGACTCTGGATCTCAAAAGCCGCAGTTTCGGCATCGTTACGAAGGAGCGCAAGGCGGTGACGGAGGCGCTTCGGGTCTTCGAGGCTGATACCCTGCGGCAGGATTACCAACCGCAAGACGAGGAAGGCTCCTTCGTCGTCAGCCCCGAAAATGCGCGCGAGGCGCTCGCCACCTTCATCAAGCGCGCGAAGAAGCAGCTGCTCATCTACGACCCGAAAGTGGCCGATTTGCAGATGATCCGCCTCATCAATCAGCGTATCAAGGCGGGAGTGGACGTTCGCATTCTCGGTAAAGTGGCGAAGCGCGGAAGCGGGATGCGCGTACAGAAGGTACCGGGGATCCGGCTGCACGTGCGGGCCATGATTCGCGACGGCGAAGCCGCGTTCGTAGGCAGCCAGAGCCTGCGTGCCCTGGAGCTCGACGCGCGCCGTGAGGTGGGACTGATCGTCAAAGAATCGAAGACGGTCAAGCGGCTCCTCGACGTGTTCGAGGAGGACTGGTCGAAGACCGATCTGGCCGCGAAGGAAGCGAAGGAAGTAAAGAGAGAGATCAAGGAGCAGAAGAAACTGTCGGCGGACTCCGAAGTCGCCGAAGTCGCGGCTCGCTAAGAGCCGATTTCAAGAGCTCTGGCACTGCGACCCGTACCCACACGGATTGACAATCTTTTGTTTCTGCTCGACAGACGTTGTCACTTCTTGTCACCCAGGGGGCTCCATTGGGTATCGACTGCGCGCGTCTGCGCATCTGGGCATATTGGCGGTACTTCTGCAACTCGCCCTGTGTCCCCAGGAGGAATCGTCGTGACCACAAAGGAATCTGGCGCCCCTCGTTGGCGGTCGTGGCTGACCGCGACCGCGTGGAGTATGTCCGGGATCGGTTTGATCGCGTTCAGTGGATGCCTCGCGTACGCGACGTTTGGAGAAGCAAGTCGTCTCACGCGCGTGCCGCCGACGCCGCCGGAAGTGACGCACGACGTGATCGTGAGAGACGTCGGCGACCTCCAAGGTCGACGAGCATCATTCCGTATTCTTCTGTTCACCGACAAGTTCAGGTGGCGCATCAATTCGTACCGGTCGCTCGAGAACCAACCTGCGCAGCCGCACTTTACCCCCGAGATGAAGGCGGTGTTGAACAGCGCCGAGGAGATCATCTGCGTCGGCGCCAGTTCCGAAGAGGTCGCCGTCGCTGCGTCGACGACTGCTGGACGTACCGCGGAGGAACGGCGTGCGGCTCGCCGGGCCGATCAGATTGCTGTGTGGGTCCGTGAGGCGTTGCAGAGGCCCATCCCGCTCAGGAAGCTGAATGTTGGCCTTCACGGTCCGACCGGTCAGGTGGGTAATACGTCGGACCAGCGTCGAGTCGTCATCATCCTGGTCCTGGATCACGACGCGGACGCGAACATCGACGAGGCGCTCCGCGCGGCGATGCTGGGCGAGAAACAGCGCGCGCCGATCTTCGAAACGCTTCTGACGCGATACTCGCTCGGTACGGGACCGGCATTCACGTGGGTGCCCTGAGGCACACAAAACTGGAGGAGCGGCGTCAATGACTGATCTCATCAGCGTGGTGCAACAGATCTCGAGTCCGGTGAAGGTCGCGTGGGTTGTCTGGCTTGGGTGGACCCTCGTTCAGGTTGCCTGGTACCGTTACGGACGTACGACGGCACCGGCCAGAGAACCGATGTCACCTCGGCCCAGGAGAAACCAGATGGTGTCCCTGAAGAGCTTCCTGGATGCTCCAGCGTCGGAGGGAAGTTTGCCCGGGTGAGGTGATCCCATCACCATCTGTTGATACGGCCCACTAAATCGTGCGCTGAACCGGCGCAGCCGTCCGCTGGACGGCCCCGTTACGGACCCGCATTACTGCCTGTCCGACGCGCAATGACGCGTAGAAGATGCGCCCCACGCTGACGCCGCCGCGGAGCCGATGGCGACCGATCGCTTCGAGCCCCGCCGACGCGATACACCCGCAGTTCGAGCAGTCCGGGTTACCTCCAAACTGGCACGGCGTGATGCGGCGCTCCAGGTCGGCAGAATAGCAGTCTGTCGTTTTCGCGAAGACGCAGTTCTCCGGTGACTCCGGCGGCTTCTCGTACACCTTCAGCATGCCGTCGCGCAACTGCAGCTTCGAGAACTGCGGCATGAGCCTGCGGAGGTCGGCAATGACCTTGGCTCGATCCGCTTTCGTCAGGCGCTCCTGGGAAATCTCCCCAACCTGGGGCGTGTAGAGGCTGATCCAGATGAGCCGGGTATTTGGATTTTCCTGCCACGTCCGCAGGAACTCTTCGAGGTAGCCGTCCCGCCGTACCTGCTGCCGCGTAATCGTGCAGTGGACCGTGATCTGGTGCCCTTCGATGTGTTTGAGGATCCGGTCGTAGGTCGCGGGCGTCCGACGGGCGTCGTGCTCGGGCTGCAGTCCGTCGATGGACGTCACGATCTGCAGCTTCGGTATGGCCGCCCACTCCCGTGGAATCGGGCGCACCGCGCTCGTCACCAGCTGGGCATGGATCCTTCGCTCGGCGAGCTGCGGAAGAATCTGTCCCAGCTCGCGGTAGCGCACGAGCGGCTCGCCGCCGACGATCGAGACGTGCAGCGGGCGATGGCGGTCGACAAGCGCCATGAAGCGGCTGACCAGCTCGTCGCCCTTGTAGTCAGCGAGGCTTCGAAGCGTGACCTCGCCACCCAGATGATCATCGCCGTACGCATAGCATCCCGGACAACGCAGTGGGCACTCGCGCGTGATCTCAATCGAAATATTCGGTCGATAGCCCGCGAGGATACGACCCCATGCCTGGACTATTTCGCGGCCGCCGACACCATGCGCACTCATATCGACGACTATTATGCTCTGTTATCCTCTGAGGCAATGCCTCGTGCCCCAAAAGTTCCGCGACTCGTGCGCCGGCGTTCGAAAGTTCATGGGTGGGGCGTGTTCACTCGGGATCCCATCAACAAGAACACACGCATCATCGATTACGCAGGCGAATTGATCGATCACAAGGAGAGTCTGAAGCGCGAGACAAAATACCTGAAGCAAGGCTGCATCTGGTGCTTTACCGTGAATCGCCGGTGGGTCCGAGACGCACATATTGACGGCAATCTAGCCCGATACATCAATCATGCGTGCAAGCCGAACTGCTACAGCCAGATCATCGGCACGACGATCTGGATCCGCGCGGGACGCAACATCAAGGCGGGGGAAGAGTTGGCTTACGACTATTACACCGACGGCGAGCAGGTCATCGAGTGCCGGTGCCGGCCCGGTTGCAAGCGGCGTTTATGATCGCCGCGCTGTGTCCAAAGGACGCTGTCACAAAGACGGATCAAGCACGAAGGACGCGAAGTTCACGAAGCATTGTGTCTTTCTTCGTGTTCTTCGTGACCTTCGTGGTTCAAACCTCAGTGCCCGCGCAGACCGAGATTGGCGAGCCGGACCTTGCCGCCGCCAGCGCCGGGAGAGCAATTCGAATCGGATCGACGGTCGACGGTCGTATTACCGTGATTCCGCTCGAAGTCTACGTGTCTCGCGTGCTGGCCGGGGAAGGTGAGCCACGCGCCGCGGAGGGGGCACAACAGGCGCTGGCGATCGCGATTCGGACGTATACGCTCAAGAACGTCGATCGCCATGGCCGCGATGGCTTCGATCTCTGTGACAGCACGCACTGCCAGGTCCCGCGTCCCTCGACACCCTCCTCGCGCCGGGCCGCGATGGCTACGGCGGGCCAGGTACTGACCTATGGCGGTGAGATCGCAGAGGTGTTCTATTCGGCGTCCTGCGGAGGACGGTCCGAGCGGGCCGGGGACGTGTGGCCAGGCGCTGACTATCCGTACCTCATCGTCCGCAAGGACGATGTCTGCGAGGACGACCCTGAGTGGACTGCCGACTTCACGCTCCGTGGCGTGCAGGCGGCGCTCGCGCGCGTTGGCTTCGAAGGCGAACGCCTCGAGAACGTGCGGGTGGATGCGCGGACCACGTCCGGACGGGTCGCGCGTCTCCATTTGTCCGGCTTACGGCCCGACGTCATCGGCGGGAATGAATTCCGGCTCGCGGTCGGCGCGGTGAATCTGCGAAGCACTGCGTTCAGCGTTGACAGAGACGGTGAGAGCCTGCGTTTCACCGGCCACGGGTTCGGGCATGGCGTAGGGATGTGCGTCATCGGCGCCGGGCGCCGCGCGATGCGCGGCGAATCCGCGCGAGCGATCCTGGCGCAGTACTACCCGGGACTCGACCTGACGCTGCTATCCGCCGTGACACCCTCCGCCGTGCTGACCTCATCGCCGCCGCGAGCGGGGGTCCCGGCGCCTGCGGCCGCGGCGGTCGTGCCGCCAGGAACGACCGGCATTGCCGTTGTGGTGCCGCGTACATCGCCGGTATCGGCATCCGAGCTCGAACGAATGGCGGTGCGGGCGCACGCCGATCTGGCAAGAACGCTCGGGACATCGGCGCTTCCGATCACGATCCGCCTGCACGACACCCTCGACGCGTTTCGCATGGCGACGAACCGGCCGTGGTGGGTGAGCGAGGTCGCCGACGGGACGAGGATCGATCTCGCCCCGGTTGCCGTCCTCGAACAACGTGGGGGACTGGAGGCATCCGTGCGAATGGCAGTTGCCGAACTGCTCGTTGCCGGAGCCCTCGGTGGCCGTCCCGTCTGGGTGCGAGTCGGCGCCGCACGCTACTTCTCCGAAGCTGGTCCCAGCGCACCCCGCCCCGGAGCGGCTCGCACGCCGTGCCCCTCGGATGCAGAGCTGACGCTTGCCGTATCAGCTCCGGCGCAGCGAGAAGCGGAAGCGCGGGCGCAGGCCTGCTTTGCACGCGAGATCGAGAGGGTGCGGGATTGGCGCGCCGTACGATAGCCACGAAGAGCACAAAGACGAATCGGCCACAGAGGTCACAAAGATCTTTGTGTTCTTTGTGGCTAATTCGTCTTTGTGCTCTTCGTGGCGATCGTCAAGAGGCCGTCCGACGCAATTCGCAGCGGCTGCGCCTGCATATTGAAGTACGTCTCTGACGCCTGCAGCCACGTCAGCTCGACGATCTCGCGCTCCGAGAATACCGCTTTGGCTGCTTCCATCGTCGCCTCTTCAATCGTCCCGTCATCCAGGATGTCGTCGACATACTCGAGCGCCGCGCGTTCTCGCGCTGAAAAGGCCGCGCTCTCTCGCCAGCGGTCCAATTCGCGGAAACGATCGACGCCGATGCCCTTCTGAATTGCTGTCGCGAGACTGAGGTCTGCGCAGAAGTCGCAGTGATGCCGGGAGGAGACACGCACCACGACGAGCGCCGCCAGCGCTGGGTCCAGGGTCAATGCGTGGTTGCGGATCCATTCGATGTTCAGCCCGACGGACAGGAGCGCCGGTGCGCGGCTGTAGATCACCCGCAGCGGCATCAACACCTTGCCGTACCGGTGTTTCGCAATCCGGTACACCAAGCGCATGAACAGTCCAGGCCTGTCAATCGGACGGAGAAGAGGACCTGTCATTGTGGGATCCAGAAATCTTCGTGGCCTTCGGATCTTCGTGGTTGAGTGTCAGGCGTGGCTGAGACGCGGCTGACGCGTGCTTCGCCACAGCATCGTTCCGGAGATTGCCGTGCCGATGATGGCGATAACAATGAAGCCGATGATGGCCGTCTGAAACGGATCGGACTCAATGACGCGAAGGACACCCCGTCCGTACACGCGCGCCAAAGCCGCCTCACCGCCAAACCGGACAAATCGCATGGCGGCGAATGTCCCGAAGAAAATCCAGCGACCGACTTCCAGTGCGCCGCACGTGAGCACGAACGGCGTCAGCGGAAACGGCGGCGGCAGGACTGCGGCAAAGGCCATGGCCACGGCTCCCTGTTTCTGCACGCGGGTGCGAAACCGCTCGAGCCGCCTGGCGGGCACGAATCGCTCGAGGCCCATTTCGCCAATCTTGTGCCCGATCCAGTAGGTCACGGCCGCGCCCGTGACCGATCCCGCTGTCGCCAGGATCGGATAGAGCCAGAAGAACAGGTTGTCTCTCGCGGCCAGGTAGATCACGAGCGCGTCGATGCCGAACGGAAGGAAGAAGAGCATCGTCGCGTCAAGCGCGCCCAGCAGGTAGGCGCCCCACCAGGTCAGGAAAAAGCCGAGGGCGTGACGAACACCCATTACCAGCAGATTCCATCGTATCGCGCCCGGAGCCTGCTGAAATCAATGGGAATGCGGACCAGGTCGATGACCGTCTGGTCGGGGCGGCATCGGGCGACCGCTTCCGAGAACTCGGGAGCGCCGTTGCCGATGACGATGACGTCGCTGCGGGCGATGAGATCGTCCATCGATTCGCAGAGATGCCGCGACAGATGCGGGATCTGCTGTTCGATGTATTCCTTGTTTGCGCCCATGAGCCGGGCCAGCGAGACGTTGCGATCGAAGATGCACAGCTCGTAACCCTTCCCGAGCAGCGCCTCGCTCAGGATCACCATCGGTGATTCGCGCAGGTCGTCGGTGCCAGCCTTGAAGCTGAACCCCAGGATGCCGATCCGCTTCTTGCCGGTCTCGACGATCTGATCGATCGCGTGCTGTATCTGCTGGCGGTTGCTCCCGAGCACCGCGTTGATCATCGGCATCTCGAGGTCGACTTCCCGGGCGCGGTACTGCAGGGCGCGCACGTCTTTGGGCAGGCACGAACCGCCGAAGGCAAATCCGGGCTTCAAGTAGTACGGCGACAGGTTCAGCTTCTCATCGCGGCAGAAGATGTCCATCACCTCGTGGCTGTCCACGCCCATCCGCTTGCACAAGTTGCCGATCTCGTTGGCGAAGACGACCTTCACCGCGTGCCAGGTATTGCTCGTGTACTTCATCATCTCAGCGACGCGGATGCTCGTGCTGTACAGGGGGGCATCGACGTTGTCGTAGAGCGCTTTGGTGGGCGCCGCATCGGACGCATGGTTGTGACCCACCAGCGTCAGCGGCGGCTGTCGAAAGTCCTTCAGGGCCGTGCCTTCGCGAAGAAACTCTGGGTTCACCGACACGCCGAATCCTTCACCGTATTTCTTGCCCGAGTGCTTCTCCAGCGTCGGAATGACCTGGCTATGCGTCGTGCCCGGAAGCACTGTGCTGCGAACGACAACGACGTGATACGCAGGCTTGTCCTTGAGGCAGTCGCCAATCTGTTCGCAGACACGCACCAGGTAACTGAGATCGAGGCTGCCGTTCTTGCGGCTGGGCGTTCCGACGCAGAGGAGGGAGAGATCGCTGTCGCGAATCGCGTCCGCGGTGCTCGTGGTGGCGCGGAGCCGACCGTCGCTGACGGCTTTCTGCAGCAGTTCCTCGAGTCCCGGCTCGACGATGGGGCTGTGACCGCCGTTGATGGCGGCGACCTTCTCAGCGTTGACGTCCACGCCGACAACATCGTGCCCGTCGGCGGCAAAGCTCGCCGCCGACACGCTGCCGACGTAACCGAGACCGAATACTGCGACTTTCATGCGTTCCCTGTCCTCTCCGCTGCTACGCAGCGGGCATGGAGATAGCGGCTGCCGCCGATTCGGCGGGCGCGAACGATTCCCGTGTGGGCTCGGACAGCGACTGCACGCCGCCCCCGTCGATGAACGTGCGGAACCAGAGTTCGAGATTCATCAACGCCCAGATCGCGTCGCCGGCGGCGACGCGGCCGTCGCGATGGTTGTCGAGGAGACGTCTCACCGCCGCCGGATTGATCAGGCCGCGTTCGCACGTGCGGCGGTCGAGGAGTACGTCGCGGACTGAGGTGTGCCACCGCCTCCGCGTCCACTGGCCGAACGGGACGGGGAACCCCATCTTCTTGCGCGTCAGGATTTCATCCGGCAGCAGGCCGCGCACGGCCTCCCGGAGGATCCGCTTGGTGGTGAAGCCGCGCAGCTTCAGGCGATCGGGAAGACGGGCGGCGAACTCGACGAGTACGTGATCGAGGAAAGGAACGCGGCTCTCGATCGATGCCGACATGCTCATCTGATCCTGTTTCATCAACAGTTCGACGAGGTACGTCTTGATGTCCGTGTGGAGGAGCCGCCCGAGCATGCCGCTCGTCCCGTTCACCTGATGGAAGTAATCGAGCGATGTCGAGTAGGGGTCGCCTCCGGCCAACGCCGCGGGCGCCATCAACTCGCGCTGGAGTTGCAGCGGGATGCCCGCGAAGTTGTCGAGGAACATCGCCGACGGATGGCGCGGCATCGCCAGAAACGATCGTCGCGCGTAGCGGCCGGCCTGACCTGGTAACCGCGGCACGATCGATCCAGCCACTTTCGCGCGGACGGCCGCTGGAACGACGCGCTCGTAGACGCCGCCTGCTCGCCAGTTGATCAGGGCCCGTGGATACTTCCCGTATCCCGCCAGCAGCTCATCGCTTCCCTCGCCGGTGAGGACGACCGTCACGTGCTGGCGCGCGAGCGTCGAGACGAAGTGCAGCGGCACGCTCGACGGGTGGGCAATCGGCTCGTCCTCGTGCCAGATCAACTTGGGCAGCGCCGCGAAGAAGTCGTCGTCATCGATGACGATCTCGTGGGCGGTCGCGCCAATGGACCGCGCGACCGCCCGCGCATATTCGAGCTCGCTGAAGCGTCGATCGGCGAACGCGACCGAGAACGTCTCGATCGGGCGGTCGATCTCGCGCGCCATCAGCGCCGCAATGGCGCTGCTGTCGATGCCGCCCGACAGGAACATCCCGAGCGGCACATCCGACATCAGGCGGAGGCGAACGGATTCCTGCAGCAGGTTGCGGAAGCGGGCGATGACCTCGGCGTCGCCCACACGTTCGAGTTCTGGATCGGGGCCGTCGAGCGGCAGGTCCCAGTACTGCTCGGTGCGCACGCGTCCGTGCTCGAAGATCAGCCGATGGCCGGGAAGCAGTTTGTAGATGCCCTCGAACAGCGTCTCGACGCCGGCGGTCCCGCGTGTGGCGAGCACCTCCGAGAGCACTGCGTGATTCGGTCTGGCCGCGACGAGGCCGCTTGCGAGAATTCCCTTGATCTCGGACGCAAACAGCAGGCGATCATCGGCGAGCGCCCAGTAGAGCGGCTTGACGCCCAGGCGATCCCGCACGAGCAGCAGCCGGCGGGCGCCGGAATCCCACAGGGCGAATGCGAACATGCCGCGGAAGCGCTGGACGCACTCGTCGCCCCATTGTTCATACGCGTGGACAATCGTTTCGGTATCGCTCCGCGTGCGATACGTATGACCGGCAGTTTCGAGCTGCGCGCGTACGTCGCGATGGTTGTAGATCTCTCCGTTGTAGGTGACCCAGATCTCACCGGTTTCGTTGGACAGCGGCTGATGTCCGCCCGCCAGGTCGATGATGCTCAGACGGCGGTGGGCGAGCACGGCCTGCGCATCGGCACGGAGGCCCGCGCCGTCCGGACCGCGGTAGCTCATGACATCGCGCATGGCGACCGCGCGCGCCTCGTCTTCGGGCGCCAGGCGATCCGTCGCAACAATTCCGGCGATTCCACACATATCAGGCAGCCTTCACGAGCGGGGCGTATTCGAGTGGCTTGCCGGCGTCCGCATCGCGCCATCGATAGATTTCCAGGCACCAGATGAGGCTCACGCTGCGTCTGTTGAGCAAGCGAAATGCCAGTAATTTCGCTTTGAATGCCCATATTTCTTCTCAAGACCCGGGGAAATGACGTGGACAGGCGGCGGGATGGGGACTTTTGGGAAATTCGTTGCCACCGAGAGACCAAGACACGGAGAGATTCGATCTCTCCGTGTCCCCGTGGCTCGTCTCGGTGAGCGACGCGCTACTTCTTCGAGAGAGTGACTTCGGGTCCCCGGTAGTTGATGCGGTTGTTTCTCGTATCGGTGCCCGTGAAGTCGGTGCGAGTGTGATGCTCGAACGAGTTCACGCTACAGAACCGAGTGGTCAGCGTTGTCTTCGAACCTGCGGGAATCACGATGCCAAGGCCACTCCTCGTGCCGAATAACGCGCCGTCGAAGTAGTCCGTGCGATCGCTGAGAGTGATCTCCGCGCTTCCCACGTTGTCCAGGATCTGGGTATACGTCCAGGTATTCGGTAACGTGCAATTCGGGATCGGCGAACTGCTGTACGGGACTGGGTTCGGTGAGATTGTGACCTGCAGTACTCCGCCATTGGACGGCGACGGCTGCGGAGTCGGCATCGGGGTGGGAGTCGGTGTTGGCGTTGGCGTCGGGGTGGGCGCCGGTGCTGGCGCGGGCGCCGGTGCAGGAGCCGGTGCGGGCGCGGGTGCCGGCGCGGGCGTAGCCGCTGGCGAGGGTGCAGTCGGTGAAGGTTCGACGCCGCCGCAGGTCGTCGTTGCGACCGCTACGGCGCCGAGGAACACCGCCATTACCCAATTACGTCGAAACGTCGTCGGTTTGATCACCATGAACTCTCCCTAAAGGCAAAAACTCTTCACACCCAACTAGGCGCATGAAGCTCCAACGCAAAATGCGCACCGGAATGGAAGAGCGGGTGAGCGCCCCAGTCAGCCCTGGGAATAAGCAGAGTTTCGGTGTGGCCGGCAGGGTCCAGAGGAGCGGGCCGCCCATTGAGGGAGACCGCTCGCAGGCGCGCGATTGCGTGGCCTTGGATGCACAGCCGACGCGGTGGCGTCGAGGCAAAGAGGTGGAGAACGCCGTCGGAGAGAGCGACGTGAAGATCGGCGACTGGTCCATCCGCCTCAACGCTGATTCCGCCGTCGCGGAGTGACACCGCGCGACTTCCATCAACGAGATCGAGGGCGACCAGGCAATCGCCTTCGCTCCGGACATGAAGCATCCGGGCATTGGTTTGATACTGGCCGACCGTGCACGCGCGGCTCTCCCGCCAGGATGGCTCCCCGGGGCGCAGAAGAAAGACAGAGGAGCGGTCGCCCGCGACGATCCGCGCGGCAATCACGCGACCGGCTGGGTCGGCCGTGGCTGCCATGCGTTCCAACGACGGCGCACAGTGCGCCGTGTCAGCCGCAGCGCCTATCCAGGCCAGCATCGACAAGGGCGTGACACCCTCGTGTGTCACGCGTGCCGTCCACGTAGGAACGAGCGTGCCGTAGATGGGCGCGAACCATCCGAGACCCGACTCCTCGTCGCCGTATGTCAGCAACAGACCGCCACCATCGTTCACCACCCACGCCTCGTCGCCTTTCACATGCGTTGCGCGGAGACGCCCAGGCGCGTCCGCTTTCAGCGTCCACCCCGGATCGAAGTGCCAATGCGTCGCAGCCGAATGCCGGTCTCCTCGATCGTGCGTCGAAGCCTCGGCGGGGACGACGACCTCATCCACGACGAGCCATCCGGCGCCATCAGCGCGGACGATCGACCGTCGATGCTCGATGGGCGAGTACCCGTCATGTGAGGCTTCCGCCCAGTCGAACCCGGCGTTGTGTCTGGACGCGTGCAGTCGTCCGTTGGCGGTCGTACCCCACCGGAACGGCCCCGCCGGTGTTGACTGCGGCCGGCCATCAACCGTGACCGTGTTGTGATTCGCCGTCCCACGCATCCGGTCGCGAAGCCGCGTGTCCATCGTGTAGGTCGATGTTCCGGGGTCGACGAGCAGCGGGCGATGGGCCACAGAGATCGTCAGCGAGAGTGCATCGGCGTGCGCATGACCGCCGTTCATGTAGCCGTGCCCGCCCACGTCGAACACCGAGTGTCCACCCGCCGCGTCATGCAAGACAACGTACCCGGTGTCAGGGAGCGTGCGAGATGGCCAGGCAGTCGGGTCCGGTCGTGCATGCTCGATCGCCGGAGCCCTTTCGATGGTCATGCTCGAGGCGACCCAGAACGCTTCCTCGGGTACACCCCATGGGGCGAGATCCGAGCGCTCGAGGACCACTGCCGCGACCGCAAGCGAGTCTCGTACGTCGTGGCATTCGCGGCCCGTGATTGGCCACAACATGCCTCCGTCATCGTCGCCAATCAACGGTAGCCGTCCGTGATCATCGGCCATCGTACGCGTGAACTCCGCGAGCCGCGCCGAGGCGTCTGCAAAGCGGGAAACGGCCTCTGCGTCTCCTCCTCGTTGCGCCGTGAGCAGCGCCAGCAGATAGAAGTCCAGCGTGTAGCGCTGGTAGTGTGTGGACCGTTCAGCATGGCCGCCGTCGTCGAGGATCTGCCGATCGATTTCCTGCAGCAGGATCCGCCGGCCCGTTGCTCTCCATCGGTCGCTGGCCGCGAGTTCCGGAAGCGCATGGCCGACGACATAGAGAGCCAGCGCTTCGCCTGTGAGATGTGTATTGGGGCTGAAGTAGTAGGAGAGGTGTTGTTCCACGTGCGTAAGCTGGCGATCGATTGCGACGAGCATGTCCACGAGCCACGGAGTCCGTCGCACGTCATCGCGTTCGTCATGCAGGTCAGCCAGGAGGAACTGGAGGGCCCACGTCCACGAGATCGTGCGAAGGCCAATCTCCAGCATGCTGGCCCAGTTCATACCAACCAGCGGCGGATTCGCGGCGAGCCACTGCCCGAGTTGCTCGATTATTGCCACCGCGTACCGCGATTGGCCGGTCAGCCACGATGCACGTCCGAGCTGCAGCCAGTGCTGGTGACGATTCAGCTCCCAGATGATCTTGTGGTCACCGACGGACGAGTCCAGATACGGCACGTCGGCCCAGCACTTCTGCGGCGCGCGGCGCCGATGCACGGGATCGAGATGCCAGTCGACACTGGAGACGCCCGTGCGATGGCTCGATGGTGCCAGTGCGAAGGTCAGGCTGCGATACCCGAGGAGGTCGTAGCGGCCATCCAGGATCCGGCCCGCTCGTGCCGCCGCGTCGTCGGCGGCAGACGGCCATCGCGACAGCACGGCGTCGCGCACATCGCGTGCGGCCGCCGGATCGAGCGCGCAGCGGCCTTCGCGGTGCCGTAGACGATGCGCAAGACTGTCATGAACCGCGTCCCAATCCTTTCGGGCGATGGCGCTGCGCATCTCCGTGTCCATGACCGGCGCCGCGAGCGCGTACTGCAGATCCTCGCGGTCCCATCGCGGAGCGCGAAGCCGGACGTGGAACCGGTCTGCGGTCGTGCGGGCGACGACGCGTGCGCGCCACGCGTATTCGTCGAACGTCATCTGGGTCAAACGGTTGAAATGGCCGAGGGTCATGCGGAATTCGACGGGGCAGTGGTGACCGGGCGCCCGCCAACGGCCTCGCGGTGGTCCCCAGCCGCCTGGCGGTAGGCGCGAAGCCAGCCTTCGCGGACGACGGGCCACTCATACGCCGACAGCGTGGCGTGCGCGGCCGCGGCCAGCTGCCGTGCGTACGCGGGCTCGCCCAGCAGTTTCAGCACGTGCGCCGCAATCGCCGCGTCGTCGTTGTCGGGCGCAAGCAGTCCGTCGAGGCCCTCTCTCAAGATGGATGGAACACCGCCAACCCTCGTGGACACCACTGGCAGTCCGCTCGCAAAGGCTTCAAGCACGGACAGCGGCATGTTGTCGATTGAGGGGGCCTGGACGTAGATATCCGCTTCCGCGTAGTAGCGCGCGATCTCCGAAGGCGAGACGCGTCCGGCGAACGTGACGTTGTGCAGCTGAAGCCGCGTCACCTCCGCACGCAACGCCGCCTCCTGCGAGCCGCTCCCGACCAGCATCAGGGTCGCATCCGGATGCCGCGCCTGGATGCGTGCAAAGGACCGCAGCACACAGGACACGTTGTAGAGCGGTTCAAGATTGCGCGTGCAGATCAACCGAGGGCGCAACGGGTCCCGCCTGTGGTAGGTGAACTGCCGCAGGTCGATCGTGTTCGCCACGACCTGCGCCTCGATATCGAACGACGCCAGCACGTCGCGCAGAAATGGCGACGGTACGACGTTCAGATCCACCCACCTCCGCATCGCTAGGCGGGCGATGGCCGACCGGCGGAGGTGATCCGGTGCTTCGCCGCTGTGATAGTTCAGGATGATTGGCTTGCCGAGCACCCTGGCGGCGATGATCGCGGGGAGCGGTGCGAGGAGAAACGAGGAATACGAGGCAGAGAAGGCGTGGACGACGTCTGCGCGCCGCAGCTCGCGGAGGAGCAGAGGCCAGTACCAGAGTTGCGTGACGAGCGTCCGGACGTACTTAATCCGCAGGAGTCGATCGAAAGGGGCGGGCGGCACTGGATTGATCGGCACCCTCCACGCCTCCACGGCGTGGCCTTCCTGCCACCCATCGAGCATCCGCTGCGCTTGCACCGCCTGGCCCCCCAGGATCCGCAGCGATGCCACGACGATGGCAACGCGCAGGGGGGCTGGTACTGAATCTTGCATACGGCAGAGGTATTCCGCCGCCCTTTCAGTGCAAGGCATACGCCGCGCGCCGGCGATCGGGGCCACCGGGATGCGAGTTTTTCGCCAGCAAATCGGGTTCTCCCAATCGCGCGATCGCCGCGAAATGGATGGGGGTGTAGCTGCGAGCCACTTACGTTTTTGAATTTGGAGCGCCAATTCGCTGACGATTTTTTTGTGGTTTCGTCCCTGCCCGCTTGTAAATCAGCGAATTTCCGAGCATTTCTCATCGAGCCATGGGCAGAGCTGCACGGTCTTTCATTTGCCCTTAGGACCACCAGCAGTTTCGGCATTCCCAACTAGTTAGCTCGTTCTCATCGAACCACTTTCGAGTGGTCGCTCGCCGCACGGTGTGCCGTCGCGCGGACGGGTGAGGGAACGAGTCGACCACTCGCCGAGGTCCCTGGGGTTCCCACAAGTTCCCGTTTCAGTGGCGTCGCGAGAACGGTCGGAGTGTGCCTGCGGGGGGACACCGGAGCTGCGGGGGAGGAAGCATGCTCGTGGGTACCCGTCGCATCATCTCGATCTGCTGGTTCGCGTGTGTTGTTCTCTGTACGATTTCGACCACCGAAGACGTCGCCTGGGCGCAGACACAACCGTCAGGGGGCCTTCTCGATTCGGCCACCAGCAACGGCCTCAGGCCGATGCTGTCCGCCGGCGAGATACAGACCTTCCTGCCGCAACGCGGGACGTTCACATTTCCCTCGCCGTATTCCACCACCGGCGTTCGCCTGACGAATGCGGGCGATTGTGGCGGCCAGGATTGCGTCTCGTCGGTCGGCTATTCGTACTGGAACAACATCAACAATCACGTCGGCAGCGACACGATGCTGGTGTTCCTGGGTCTCGAGCGCCGCAAGGGCGGCAGCGGGCCGACGCTTTTCAGCTACAACAAGAAAACGGGCGAGACGAAGAATCTCGGTCCGATCTTCTCGGCCGACAGCCCGTATAGCTGGAGCTCCGGCGAAGGCTGGTACTTCAGCGCGAGCCAGCCGAACACGTTGTACATGAACGACGGCCCGCGCATGCTGCGCTACGACGTCATGACCCACGCAATGAGCGAGGTCTACAACGTTGAGACAGTCCTGGGGAGCGGCCGGGTGATCTGGCAGATGCACTCCAGCAACGATGACAGAGTGCACTCAGCGACCGTTCGCGACAGCAGCTCTTACGCGATGCTCGGCTGCATCGCCTACGAGAGCGGGGTTACCCCGACCTACGTCGCGGCCAAGGGCGACTTCGACGAGTGCCAGATCGACAAGAGCGGCCGTTATCTCGTGGTCAAGGAAAACGTCGATGGCAAGGACGGCGAAGACAACCGCATCATCGACCGGCAGACCGGAGTGGAAACGCTCTTCCTCGACCGGGACGGCGCCGCCGGTCACTCGGACCTCGGGTACGGCTACATGGTGGCGGAAGACAACTTCTATTCGGCGCCTGGCGCCACTCGCGTCTGGCAGCTCGGGCAGGACATGCACGCCCAGGGACAGGGCAGGCTTGTATACGAGATCTCCTCGTGGGAGGCGGGGCTCGGGCACGTCGCGCATGGGAATGCGCAACCCGGTGACTCGACGGGGCAGATGGCGTGCGTCAGCAGCTCGACCCGCAAGAGCCTCGCTCGCGTGAATGAGATTGTCTGCTTCCGTCTCGACGGATCGATGAGCACCCTCGTCGTTGCGCCGAACATGGTCGACCTGAACGCGTCGGGCGGCGGGAGCGACGATTACTGGAAGGATCCGAAGGGCAACCTCGACGTGACGGGTGAGTACTTCATCTGGACGAGCAATGCCGGATCGAGCCGCCTCGATGCATTCATTGTCCGGATTCCGCAGGGCAAGCTTGGCCTGTCGCCGGCTGCTCCAGCGCCCTCACCGGTGTCGCCTACGCCAACCACGCCGACACCAACAACGCCAACGCCGAGTCCGGTGACGCCAGCGCCGACAACGCCGGCTCCGACAACGCCAACGACACCTTCAACCGGCAGCGCGACCTGGATGAGCCTGGTCAATGTGACCGCAAGCGGCGCAACCTTGACGAAGAGCGGAGGGTGCAGCGGCTGTCCCGACGCAAGCGCGGTGTCCCAGCAGCAGATCAGCGGAAGCGGCACGCTGCAGTTTTCGACCGACGAGACCAGCTCGCTCCGCTTCGTGGGCCTGGGCTCGGGCGGGATCGGCAGTGCGCCCGGTGACATCAATTTCGCCATTCGCTTGCAGGGCGGTGTCGCAGAAGTGCGCGAATCGGGCGCCTACAAAACCGAGATTGGATTCGGCGCCGGCGATACATTCAGCGTCATCGTCAGCAACGGGGCAGTGACGTACGCGAAAAACGGTGGCGTGTTCTATACGAGCACCGGCTCGACGTCGGCCGTACGGGCTGTGGCGGTGTTCTTCGATCCGAGTGGATCGATTCGCAATGTGACGATCGGCAGCGGCGGGGCCGCAGCTACAGGTGAGGTGCCCGCGGCGCCGGCAGCAGAACCGTCCGTAGCGGCGACACCGGCACCTACCGGCACTCGCTATGCGGTCCCGCGCCCGGCAGGCTCGAAGCCGGTCAGGAGGCGCTAGGCCGCCACGTCGCGTCTCGCCGGGGCTGGAACGCGCTCCCACGTCACCTGCTGACGATGAGTGATGAAGCGGAGGAACCCGACAATGGTCGCCCAGATGAGGAGACACATTGCACAGGGTGCCGTAAAGACAATCGATCGCCGCCGCGTCTGCCGCTGGGTAGCCCCGATCAGCGCCGCGGCGTAAAACATCACCTGCCCGGTGAGCATCAATCCATAGAATCCCGCATCGGCAAGCGCGGCGGTCGACACGAGGAACGCCGCGTGCAGCATCGGCAGCGCAAGACGCAGTACTTTGTGCGACACGGTTTCGAACCAGAGTCGATTGCCGAACGGGTTGAGCAGCCACGCCTCGCGTGACAGCAGCTGGAACGTTCCGGCGATTGTCCGTGTTTTGCGGACGAACTCCTGCCGCGCCGTTGCGGACGCGATGTCGTGCGCGCGGGCTTCCGGTTCGAACACGACGCGGTACCCACGTCGCACAATCCGCAGGGGAATCAGCACATCATCGAGGAGGGTATCCTCCGGAATCGTCTCGAAGAGCTCGCGCCGGATGGCGTAAATCGCGCCGGTTGCACCGATGGTTGAATCGACCCGCCCTTCCGTCGATCGGATGAACTTCTCGTAGCGCCAGTAGAACGCCGTGCCGTGTCCCGCGGCGGCGGTGCCACCTTCGGCCGTTAAGACGAGCTCGCCGCTGGCAGCGCCGACCTGGGCGTCGGCGAAGTTGGCCACGAGCGCGCGGACGGTCCCGGCATCGAAGCGCTGGCGCGCGTCGGCGAAGATCACAATCTCGCCGCGCACGATCGGCACGAGCGCATTGACGATCGCCGGCTTCCCGCGGTGCTCACGGAACGCCCGTACGATCACGCCGCGAGCCCCGTACCGTCGAGCCCGCTGCACCGTATCGTCGGTCGATCCATCCGAGCCGATCACGATCTCGAGCCGGTCGCGCGGATAGTCGAGGGCGAGCAGGTTCTCGATCCGCGAGGCGATTCGGTCGGCTTCGTTGTGCGCGATCACGATGATCGACACCGTCGGTTCGATCGGCGCTCGTCTTCGCGGCTTCTCCAGGAAAGTCGCGCGCAACGCCGCGAGCACGGGATAACCCACGTACACGTAGCCGAGCAGCACGATCGAGAACCAGAAGACCAGGCGGCTGCCTGGCCACCACGGCAGCGTCCCGATCGTTCCCATCACATCCGCATGGACGGTCGTACGCGGCCGCAGTCCGGCAGCCGGGATCCCGTCAAGCGCCTTGGCGATGGCGTCGAGGTCCGCGCCAGGATCGCGGCCGTCGGTCGCCGCCCGAGAGTACGGTCGAACGAGCGTCAGGCGGAAGTCACCCTCGCGCGGGACGGCGAGGCCTGCCTCCTGCATCGATGCCGGGTAGAAGTTGTCGGATGGGTACCGGCCCGCGTTTCCGCCGACGATCACATTGCGACGGAAGACCGCCTCGGGGAAGTAGTGCGTGAGGGTTTCGGTGCCTTCGCCTTTGGCCGAACCTGTGATGCCGTACTCGTTCCGCTGCGCGATGTTGTTCTGGAAGACGAATCCGGTGTGGGGCGCATGGTCGCCGCCAAACAGGATGCTCCCGGTCTGGAAGGCGGTGTTGTGATCGAACGTGACGTTGCTCGTCCCGTCGAGCAACTGGAACAGCCGCCCGTTGCCCCACGTTCCTCCCACATCGAGGAACACGTTGTTTCGCACCGTGATCCGGCGCGCCTGCTGGCTGGGGTGGTTGTCGTCGCGCCCGAGCATATTGATGCCGGCGGCAACATGCCGGACGAGATTGTTCGAAAACGTGACGTCTTCGATCGTCGACCACGGGGCGCCGCCATCCTGATTGCGCACCGTGAAGAGAATCGAGAAGCCGTTCTGGGCCTGCGGCCAGTTGTACTCGAACAGATTTCCGTCAACGAGCACCCGCCTCGCGTTCTTCAGCTCGAAGAGGTTCTTGACGGTCCACTCGATGCCCTCGAACGTGGGATGACCGGCCTTCCAGCGCAGCGGTTTCGCGAGATGGTTATGGACGATCTCGATGTCCGCGGGCACGAGGTTGGGAATTGTGGGATCGGCCCCGCCGAACATGATGTTCTCGCCGGCTGCTTCGAGGTAGTTGCCGGCAATCCTGATCGGCCCCGGACCGTTCCAGCCCGACACGGCCTGAGAGTCCGCGCCGACCTCCTTGAAATCGGACAGATACGAATCGACCACCGCGGCGTGACGTGCGTTCATCGCGATGCCGCGGCGTCCTCCGGTCTTGGCGTCGCCGTGCACGTAGCACCGATCCACGATCAGGTGGTGCGGCACGGTGTCCGCGGAGGTCTCATCCGTCCCCAGCTGGATCATCGTGTTCACGAACGAGCCGACCTTCGAGGTGATCTCGAGACCGACCAGTCGATAGTGATGCGCGCCCGGCTCCGCGAAGACCACATAGTGATCTGCGGACACGAGCTTCGGCATCTGCGCGCCATCCGACGGCTGGATGTGATGTCCTGGCTTGGGTGGCGCGGCGGAAGAGGTGATCACGATCCACCGATCGCCCTCCTTCGCCTTCAGCCGGAACGGACCTCCGTACGTACCCCGCGGATCGAGCTCGATGCGGTCCCCGCCCTTCGCCTCGTCGAGCGCTTTCTGCAAGTTACCGCCGGCTGGCACATGAATCACGCGCCCTGCTGTGGTGAGCTCGGGGATGTCGACCTTCGCCCGGGGAAGTTCTGCCGCCGATGTCCGTTCGGGGGCTGCTTCGACTGCGGCCAGTCCCGAGGGCGCCACGTACGGCACGTGCGTGCCCGTCAGCAGCATTGCCATCCCCGCGATGACGAAGCCTTTCACGAGCCTAACCATGGTTGGTGGATGCCTTCGTGGCGAGGAGCCGATCCGCGATACGCGAGTAGGACGGTCCGAGCAGTGGCTTCACGATCGCTTTCGCGTTCCAGCCCGCCCACGCGGAGCAGCGTGCCCATGGCGCGGCGAGCACGAATCGCTTCGCCATGTCAGGGGCGTGCCCGTGGCGAATCGTGAAGCGGCCGATGAGGGTGCAATCCTCGCGGGACGACACCCGTGTCGTCGGCTCGGATGTGAAGAGCACGCGCAGTCCGGCGGCGACGGCGGCGTTCGCGACGGTCGGCGAAAAATAGCCGCCCGGCAACGAGGCGACGGTCACGGCACGGCCAAGCAGGTCCTCGAGCACGACCCGGCTGTCGGACCACTCGCGGCGCATCTCGGCGGGACTCAGCGCGCTGAATCGAGCCGGGTGTGTGGCGGAATGGCTTCCAATCACGTGTCCGCGCGCATCGAGCTCGCGGATCTGCTCTGCGGTCAGGAATCCACGCTGGCCGATGTAATCGGTCGTGACGAAACAGTGGCCGCGCCACCCGAGCGCTTCAAGGCGATCCGCCGCCGCGGTGTAGTACGACTCGCCGCCGTCGTCAAAGGTGATCAATGCGGAGATTCGGGACTCGGGATTCGGGATTCGGGGCTCCCCGCAACTCGACGCGAGCAACACGTTCGTGAGGAGAGGCGCGTCGACGTCGGAATCGGACAGGCCGTCGAGCTGCGCCTCGAACGCCGGAATCGCCAGCTTGTAGCGATCGGCGGCGTGCGATCGGAACCCGCTCTCGCTGGGATCCGACGCGTACACGTCATGAAAGAGCAGGGACACGATTTTCATGTCGACTCCGGCGCGCGTTCCATTTCCATCGCAGGTACGTCGTCAGGCGCGGCTGACCCCATACCGCTGATTCGCGGCCATCCGTGTTGACCGGCTCGACGTGCTCCCCTCGGCAGATTGACGTGAGAACGGCACCAATGGCGTCGAGGTTCTCGAACACGGCCCGGTATTGGATGACCGAGTGCGATTCCGCGACCTCGTCGAAGTCGTACGTGCCGTGTAGAAAGACGGGGCCCGTGTCCACGCCCGGATCGACGCGCAGGAGCGTCATGCCGACTCGATGGAGATCGCGCCTGGCGAGTGCCCAGAAGCAGCCGTGCGCGTTGCGGTACTCAGGACAGATCCCGGGATGCATCACGAACGTGCCGGCGCGAGGCACGTCGAAGATCGCGCGCTTCAGAATGACCTTGCAGCGCGCGATCGCGATGTCAGGCCGAAGGCGATCGATGAATGTCCTCGACTCGTCCGAGTTCGGCGACGACACGACGATGCTCGGCACCGACTCGAGATCGGCGGGATAGCGCTGGCGCAGCCGCTGCAGCTCGGCTTCCTTCCAGGCTGCATCGCGGCGGGCGAGGCGGAGCCGCGCGAAGGCGCGAAACGCGATGACATCAACGAATCGCAGCCAGCCCACTCGACGGATTTCGCGCCTGGCTGCGCGCCAGATCCTGTTCCGCGGATCACGAATGATGATGAGACCAGCCAATCGCATTGTGCTCGCCAGCCACGACGCGAGCCCCTCGGCGTCGAGACGATCCTGCTCGTGACAGATGAGCACCACGGTCGGCGTGTCGTTCTGCATATGCATGCTCCGCAACAACCTCCTCACAGCGTTCTTCGAACTGGCGGGCAACCGTCGCCCAGGAGTAATTCGCTTCGACGAGTGCGCGGCCCGCGCTTCCCAGCGCCTGCCGCCGGGCCGGGTCGCGAAGCAGCCTGATCACCGACTGCGCGAAATCGTGGGGGGTGTCTGCCGCGAGGAAGTGGCGACCCGACTCGAGCGCGAGGCCTTCGGCGCCCACGGTGGTCGACACCACCGCTTTGCCCATGGCAAGCGCCTCGAAAATCTTGATCCGCGTGCCGCTGCCGGCTCGAAGCGGCACGACGTACACGCCCGCTGCGCCAATGGCGGGACGCACATCGTCGACCGTGCCCGTGACGTCGACGCCGGGCCGGCTGGCCAGATCGCGAACACGCGCGCCCGGGTTGCGGCCGACGATGGTGAAAGACGTGTCAGGCACATCCGCCTGGATGCGCGGCAGCACGTTCTCGACGAAGTAGCAGACGGCGTCCTCGTTCGGATGCCAGTCCATGGAGCCGCTGAATACGAGCCGCGTGGGGATTTCGGTGAAGTCGCCGGGCTTGAAGAAGGTCGTGTCGACGCCGGTCGGGATGGCGGTCGCGCGGATGTCAGCTCCGAGCTCCAGCAGCCGCTCCTTGTCATCCTCTGACACGGCCACGGTGAGGTCGGCCTGCCGGCAGGCATCAGCCTCGCGGGCACGGACCTTCCGCCATTCCATCTCGAACAGCACCCGCTTCCAGGGACTTGTCTCGAGCTCCGCGAGCCGTTTCCAGATGAGGTACTCGACGTTGTGTTCGAAGAGGACGACTGGGACCGGGCCGTCCATCGGCACGTTCGGAGCCGCGAAGAGGAAGTCAGCGACGCACAGATCGACACCGCCGGCGGCGATCACGGACCGCACCTGGCGACGAAGTTCGGCGACACGCCACTTCCAGAGATCGACGGGATATTGAGAGAACCACGAGGCGACGACGGCTGCGGAGAACGCCGTGCTGCCGCGCTTGGGCACCGCGTAGGGCACCGAGATCACGCGTTCGCAGTGCGCGAGTTGCTGGTCTAACCCGTCAGGGTCGTCGCCATGACCACTCGTGGTGATCACGGTGACCTGGTGGCGGCGGGCAAGCTGGGAAACCGTGTTGAGCGTGCGTACACGGCCGCCTGTCGTTGCCGGCCAAAGGCCACCCATCTTCACCCAGAGGATTCGCATACGGGTGATGGGTTATCAATATCAGTGCCGCTGCAAATTGCCGTATTAGAGAGAGATACGGGCACAAGTGGGCGACGGCGCGCCACATTTCGAGTGATCGCGGCAGCGCCGTGGGAGGAAAGGGAAAAAACTTACCGACTGGACCGCAGACTAGCGTGCCGCCGTTGCGAAGATGGCGGGCGACAGCCGACGCATCGTCTGGCGTACGCGCTGGGGCGCCACATCGGTGACAGTCGATCCATCAAGGAACCTTCGACACCACAACTCGAAGGAAAGCATGGTCCACAGTTGCAGATCGAGCTCCCGCCCCCGCGCATTCAGCTCGAACAGCCGCTCAACCGTCTTCATGTCGAAGATCCCACGGTTGCGACAGGTGCCGGACAACAGGATGTCGCGTGAGAATCCGGCGAGCTCGCCTCGGAACCACCGAGCCAGCGGGACCGCAAACCCGTGCTTCTGACGGTCGATGATCGAGTCAGGAAGGATCCCGCGCAGCGCCTTCTTGAAAATGTACTTCGTTGTCCCGTCCTTGAGCCGGAACCGGGCGGGCACGGTGGCTGCAAACTCGACCAGCTTGTGATCGAGCAGCGGCGGCCGGGCTTCGATCGAATGCGCCATCGTCATCCGATCGACCTTCGTCAGGATGTCGAGCGGGAGGTAGCGGTTGATGTCGTTGTACTGCGCGGCGGCAAGCCAGTCGCCACCCGGCTCGCGCCAGTCCGAGAGCGCGTCTGACCAGGGGTCGTGCGCGGCAATCTGCGCGCGAGCCTCCGGTTGGAACAGGGTCGTCATCTCGTCGGCGTGAAACATGGTCGAGGCGTCGAGATATCGCTTCCGGCCGTCGAGCGCGAGATGCCGCAGAAAGCGCCGACCGCGCATACCGTGCGGCATCAAGGCGCCGATCGCGCCGGCCGTCTTGCGGATCGCCGCGGGCACACGGTCGTACATCCGTTCGCGCCCCTCGACAACGTATTTGTCGTAACCGGCAAACAGCTCGTCGCCGCCGTCGCCGCTCAGCACGACTTTCACGTGCTCGGCCGCCAGCTTCGACACCATGTAGGTGGGAATCGCCGACGTGTCGCCGAATGGCTCGTCGAGATACCACGTGAGATCCTCGACGATCTGGACGACATCGGGACGAAGTACGAGATCGTAGTGGTCGGTGCCGAACTGGGCCGCCACCTGGCGCGCGTACGGCAGCTCGTCATGGCTGGCTTCCGCAAAACCAATCGAGAACGTCTTCAGCTGCCGATCGTCAGGACGCGACATCATCGCGACGATGGCGCTTGAATCGAGCCCGCCGCTGAGAAACGCGCCGACCGGTACGTCGCTCACCTGGTGGAGCGTGACCGACTCCGCGAGGCGCTCGCGAAGCTGCTCGACGAGCTCATCTTCCGTCGCATGCTCGTTGGGCTCGAAATCGACGTCCCAGTACCGCTCCACGCGAATGCTGCGGCCCTGGCTTGCCACCGCGATGCGCGCGGGTTCCAGCTTGGAGACGCCTTTGACGATGCTGCGGGTTGAAGGTGTCGCCAGCGTTGTGAACAGATGGCCGACCGACTCCCAGTCGAGCGCACGTTCGACGTTCTGAATCTGGAGGATTGGCTTCAGCTCCGACGAGAAGAGCAGTTCGCCGTCGCGTTCGCAGTAGTACAGCGGCTTGATGCCCAGGCGATCGCGCGCGAGCAGGACCTGGCGCTTGCGCGTATCCCAGATGGCGAAGGCAAACATCCCACGGAGCCGATCCACACATCGTTGACCGAGATCCTCGTACAGGTGAACGATGGTTTCCGTGTCGCTGGCGGTGCGGAACACATGGCCATGCTTCTCGAGATCCCGTCGCAGCTCGCGATAGTTGTAGATCTCGCCGTTGAATACGATCCAGACCGTGCCGTCCTCGTTGGGGATCGGCTGGAAGCCGTTGTCGAGGTCGATGATGCTCAAGCGGCGCATGCCGATGGCGACGCCGTCGCCGACGTACACGCCCTCATCGTCGGGGCCGCGATGCGCAATGACGCCGCACATGGCGCGGATCTCGCCCTCGCGAACCTGCCGTCCGTCCCAGCGAATGATGCCTGCAATGCCGCACACGGGAATCTCTCCTAACCAGATGTCCGGCTGAAGCCGGCTTTACCGATGATCAGGTCCGGCTAAAGCCGGACACTACCGAGGATCGTCCGTGGCGCCCGCCTTGTGGCGGACGCGACGCCTTACATCTGATCCGCCTGCAGCGCGACCGCCTCTCCCGGCGCTGAGGGCAGGAAACGCGCGGTGATGTGTGAACCGTAGCTGAGAGCAAAATAGATCGCGGCGTATGCCACCCCGCCGGCCACGAGCCCCACAATGGGCGAGAGCGTGGTCTCGCGCGTGAGCCAGAGGACGGGAAGGGCGGCGATACCGGCGCGTGCGGCAATGCCGCCCAATTGCGACCACGGCAGCGACTCGCTGAACGTGAGGTGCAGGAGCCGTGCGATGCGCGCGACGCCGAGCATGTTGACCAGGGCGGTGCTCAGGAGCGTGACGAGCACAGCGCCACTCATGCCGAACATCGAGAGGAACCAGCCGATGAGGGCGGCCACCATCGCCAGGCGTATCAGGTTCATGATCAGCAGGAAACGCGTCTGCGCAAAGACCCTCAGCACTGCGTTCACCGCGAAGATCGACGGAAGAATCGTCAGCGACCAGATCATGAAAATCGGCACGCTGGCGAGATAGGTGGTGGTGTAGAGCGTCACGATGAGCTCGTGTGCAACGACGAATAGAAACACGGACAACGGAACCATCAGGAACGCGAGCCGGCCGATCGTCTCGTGCCACAACGCCACCGCCGCACCGCCGTGGCTGGCTTCCTCGGCCATCTTCACCATCAGGACGTTGACCGTGGAGGTCATGATCATGTCGACCAACGGGATCTGCAGGCAGCCGACGGCATAGATTGCAAACGTCGCCGTATCGAACCGCGAGGCGACCACATACTGGTGGTAGTTGAGTTGCACCACCTCGACGCCCACGGCGAGCGCGAAGGGAAGCGCATAGGCCAGCTGTTCCCGCCAGAGCGTCACATCAGCGCGGAAGTCGCGACCGTACTCACGCCAGAGAGCGGCCAGCAGCAGCACCAGCCGCAGCGCCGCAAATGCCGTTGCGCCGATGAAGACGGCGCGAAGGCTGCCCAGCAGCAACGCTGGCGCAATGAAAAACAGCGTCCGGACAATGTCGGAGCATGCGTACGTGATCGCGGCCATGAGATGCTGCTTGCGCGACACCAGGACGATCTCGAGCACGGTCGACATCAGCATGAACGTGAGGAACAGGCCGATGAGCACCATGTAATCGGCCAGTCCCGTATTGGTCAGCCGGACGGCGATCTGCACTCGCCAGGCGTAGAGCAGCGCCAGAGACCCGACGCCGGCGAGTGCCAGCGTGACGAGCGCGTTGAAGGCATACCTGCCTGTGCGGCCTGGGTTGCGCGGGACGAAGTAGTAGAGGCTTTCAGCCATTCCGAACTGCGCCAGCCCGTACAGCGTTCCGTACACGAGGAAGAACTGCTTATAGGTGCCGAACGCGGCAGGCGCGAAGAGGCGCGCGAGCACGATCCCTATCGCAAACGACGCAACCAGGCCAATGACGCGACCCGTCACGAGGAGCGCCGCCGGACGCGTCACGTCGGCCCTGGCCTTCGCGGTCACAGTTGATGCACCCTCTCGCACCGGCGGGCTGGCGGCCAGAGATCGTGCGCCAGGCAGCTCAGGATGTCGGGCGTAAAGTCGCCGTCGGCGGTCACGGAAGAGCCTTCCCAGAGCAGGAGTCGCTCGATCGTCAGAGTGGGATGCCACGCCACGTCGTGCGGACAAGCCGTGTACGCGTACTGGTACTCAGCGCGCGCCACCGCGCCCACGATGTCGCTGGTGAACTGTCCGCCGGGATACGCGAAGTGCCGGATCGTCTCGCCAAGCCGGCGTTCGAGCTCCCGTTTGGAACCTTCGAGCTCCTCCGCCACTGTCTCGGGGCTCTCCATCGGCAATGACACGTGGGTGCGCGTGTGGGAGCCGATGATGAACCCCCGCCGCCGCATGTCGGCAGCCATGTCCCACGTAATGGCGAGCGGCATGTCGTGAAATCCATTCCCGACGCTCGACTCGAGTCCAGCCATGACGCGGCGGATGTCGGCTTGTGGCAGAGAGGGCAGCAGCGTCGACACCGCCAGCATCGGGCTCGCGAGCGCCGAGCGACGCGTCAAATCCTGGGCGGGCAAGCCGAGAGCGCTGAGCAGCCCGAACATCTCGCGGCGCGGGTCGCTCCAGGACGCGAACGCCTTTGCGACGAGGTGATACAGCTTGTCGTGGATCTGCCAGAACGGCCGGCCGACAAGATCCGTCACGACAAACATCGCGGCCGGAATGCCTTTGCGCTCGAGGACGGGCAGCGCGTTGTCGTAAACGTCCTGATATCCGTCGTCGAACGTGATTGCGACCACCGGCTTTTCGAACGGGATGCCGCTCTCGAGGTGAGTGCCGATCTCGTCGAGCGTGACGAACCGGAACGACCTCGCGAGGCAATCGAGGTGACGCTCGAACATCGCGCGGCTGGTGAGCATGCTCGGCATCTCGACGCGCGATTCCGACTGGAAGTCTTCGACCACGCGGTGATATCCGAGGACGAGTGGCCGGTAGGTGCGGCGCGCGAGCGGTCCGGCCAGGCCATGGTCGTGCGCCTTGGTGATCGCGGCGGCAATCGCCGTCTTCAGATTGCCGCGCAGCCGCCGAACACCCTTACGCGGCATGGGTCTCTCTCCGGGTGATGGTGCGCATGCGGCGCGCCAGCGTCCCGAGACTCCGGCGCGCGCGGGAGGCGCCGAGGTGAATGCGGCCCCCGGCATGCGGGGGAAACAGATAGATCTTGTGAAGCTCGCGAGTCTCGCGCGCCCACAGCCACTTGTAGGGCTCGACGCCCCAGAGCATGTCGAACTCGTTCGCGCCTTCGTCGATGGCGGCCCGAATCGAGAGTCCCATCACGACGAGGCCGATGCTGTGCTGCTGGTACCGATCGTCGAAGCCGTGTTGATAGAAATAGAACCGGCCGTTATGCATGAAGCCGTACATCACGGCCACCAGCCCGTCGTCGACGCGCAGTACGAACAGCCGCAGCCAGCCGCGATCGAGCGCGCACCTGGTGACCTCGTCGTGAAATGCGCGGAGCGCAGGCGTCATGAAGGCGGTCGATCCGCCTCGCCCGACGTACCGGCGTTCGTGAAACGCGACGAGCGCAGCGAGCGCCTCTCTGCGCTGCGCCTCCGTCGTGACACGCTCGAAGCGCATCGAGAACTTCTGGCCGAGGGCCTTGATCCTGCGGCGGACGTTGGCGCGATGCGAGGACCCGAGCGTTCCGAGATACGAATCCCACGTGTGACCGGCCAGCGGAATATACGGGCACACCCCGTCGGTCGCGGTGGACGCGGTCCAGCCATCGGCCGCGAGCCGATCCGCGAGATCGCCCGCCGTCGCCGTCGGCGCCAGATGGGGAAGACGAAGCGTCACGTTCTGGGATCGGGCAAAGCGGGCGAGCGCGCGGATGCCATCCGTCTCCCATCCACGGCGCACGATCACGTCGAGATAGTCGGAGCCGGCTTCGCCGGTGCCCAGCATGTCCAGCCGTGACAGGAGTGCCACCCGGCTCTTCGTCATACGGAATGGTGCCAGCGCGACGAGCTCGCCGCCCGCGCGAACGGCTGCGATGCGTAACCGGGAGGATCCGGAGAGGTGCGTCCACCAGGTATGGAGCCATTCCCACGTGAGGAAAGGGCACTCAGAAGCGCTGTCGCGCAGCAAGGCATTCCACTCGGGGCGCAGAGCGGTGAATCCCCAGGGCGAGTCGATGCATTCGATCGTGAGCGCGCCGGTGACCGACGGCCGGAGCTTCACCGCTTCTGCCGCAGGAAGCATCACGCCACCATCCTCAGGTCCAGACTCGACACCTGCCGTGCGACATGGGCGATGTGACGCGGTGAGAGATCCTGGTGAATCGGCAGCTCGAGGACGTGCTGCCGGAGGAATCGTGCATTCGGCGACATCTCGTCGCCGGAGCCGATCGCGTCGTTCCAGAATTCCAGCGCATCGACACCGCCGTCCCGCAGCGCCGTGGCCGCCGCAGCCTTGTTCGGCACGATGATCGGGAAAAACAGCGGGCAGACGCCGGCAGGCAGCTCCGGAAATACCGGAATGACGTCGGGATGGAGCTGCCCGAGGAGCTGCCGATAGTTCTCGACGCGGCGCCGGCGGATCTCTTCGAAGTCCAGTCGTTCGAGGAGCCGATCGGACACGGGCGACATCGCGAGGTCGACCTCGTTCAAGTTGAAGCCGATGTCACCGACGTTCGCGCGCTGCACGTCAAGGGCACCCGCGGCGCGACCCATTCCACGCTTGACCACCTGCAGCGCGGCACCGACGCCGTTGACGCGGCCGCGAATCCGCTGCACGACCAGTTCCGCGGTGCGCCCGAGGACCGACGCCGAGCCTGCGCGCCGCAGCTTGAGCCGCTCCAGCGATTCCAGCCGCTGCTCGTTCTGCACGAGGAGCGCACCGTTGGGCAGCGGGAGCGTCTTGTAGAGACAGAAGACCGACCACTGTCCGAACGAGCCGAGTGCGCGGCCGTCGGCGGTCTCGCTGAGGAGCGAGAGGGCGCAGTCTTCGACGAGCAGCATTTCGCGACGCCGGCATAGATCGGTCAGCGCGGCCATCGGCTGCGGCCATCCAACGTAGTGAATGACATAGAGGAGATCCGGGTTGTGGAGGCGGCACAGGCGCTCCACCTCGGCTGGATCCCACTGCATGTCGGCGCCAACGGGGCAGTAGTAAATCTTCGCGCCTGCGGCGCGGATCGCCAGGATCTCGTTCCCGCTGTGGTAATCCGGCGCGAGGACGGTGAGCGAGGGATTGGCCTCGAGGAGCGCGCGAAAGAGGTGATAGATGGCGTTGCGCGCGCGATAGTACGGCAGCCGGTGGGCGACGTTGAATGGAAACGGTGTGGCGCCAGACACCACGGGCCGCACGAAGTGGCTGGCGGACAGCCCCTGATACGTCGGCACGAAGGTTCCGATTACGCTCGCCATTTCTTCAGCTCCGGCGCCATCTGGAACTTGATCGAATGCAAAAGCCGGGCTCGTCTGGTGTTCGAGAAAATGAACAACCAGTCATGCCCTCGCGCCAACGGCGTCCATTCCTGCTTCCAGGGCTCGCACTCACCGAGGAAGTCGACTTCACGCAAGCCGTTGGCGAAGGCATCCTGGGTGGCGAAATAGGTCAGAAGCTTGAACGGCGAGCAGGTCTGGTACTCGGGGTCGTACCCGGTCTTGAACAGAAACAGCCGGCCGTCGTAGCACGCGCCGTAGGAAACCGCGATGCGGCGCCCTCCGACCGTCAGAAAGAGCAGTCGAAGCCATTCGCGCTCCGCGGCGCGCTCAGCGAGCAGCGTGTAAAAGCGATGCACTGCGGCATCGGAGCAGATCGACGTGCCCTCTTTCTGCTTCCACCCGGATGCCTCCAGACGCCAGGCGTCATCGCACGCGGCCTCAATCGCCGTTCTGTCGCAAAGGATTTCGAGGGCCACGTCGCCCATTCGCGCGAGGCGCGACAGGCGATTCCTGATGTTCGAGCGGAATTTCGCCGGCCGGCTTGCCCAGTACTCATCCCAGGTACCAACGAGCTCGAGGTACGGCGAATCGCTGCTATGCCACGTTCCAACCGCCAGCCCGTCCGCGGCCGCCCGCTTTGACATGACGTCGAGGGTCTTCGACGCCCGCGGAAGTTGCGTGAGCTGCACTACGTCCCATCGATCGGCATCTTCAAGCAGCGAGTTCCAGATCGTGCGATACGCCTCCTCGGCCCGTTCCACGACGATGAAGTCCGTACGCGGCGTATGGTCGTTGGCAAGGAGGGCGAGACGGCGAACGGGAACGCCATAGACCGTCGCCGCTTCACGCATCAGCGGCGCGATCGCGACAATCCGCTCGTTGTCCCGGACGACAAGAATGTGCAGGTGATGGTTCGTTCCAAAACTGTCCCACCACGTGCGGACCCATTCGTGCCGCAGGAACGGATGCGGAATGTGCGCGTGGTCGACGGCATCATTCCACTCCGGTTCGAGCGCGACGAAGGCGCCGTACTCGGTGATGACGTCGACACCGAGTCGGGATTCGGGGTTGGTGATTCGGGATTCGACAAGTGCCGACTCCGGAGTCGCGACTCCCGAGTGCCGGACGCGTTTCGAATCTCGATCGAATCCCGAATCCCGAATCCCGAATCCCGGCTGATGCCCTAGCATGCTGCTGACGGAAGCCGCTTGCGCTGCTTCCGGTCCAGAAGTTCGAGGTAGATGTCTTCGGTGGCGCGCACCATCCGCTTGACGGAGAACACTTCCGCAATCCGCTGACGTGCTGCCTGTCCCATTCGGGCGGCCATGGCGTCGTCGCTCAGCATCCGCATGATGGCGGTCGCCATCGCATCGGCGTCCGCGGGCGGCACGAGCAGACCGGTGACGCCGTCGATCAACGCTTCGGGGGTCCCGCCGACACGTGTCGCGACGGTTGGCGCGCCGGCGGCCATCGATTCGAGAAGCACATTCGACAGCGCCTCGTTCAGCGAGGGCATCACCGACACGTTGACGCTGGCGAGCAGCACCGGCACGTCGGTCCGCAGCCCTGTGAAGATCACGCGATCGGCAATGCCGACGCGAGCGGCGAACCGCTCGAGCTCACCACGATAGTCGCGGTCCATCGGGCTCGTCTCACCGATGACCAGGAACCGCGCGTCGGGATGACGTTCGCTCACCCTGGCTGCGGCTTCCAGGAAATACTCGAGGCCCTTGAGTCTCGTGAGCCGCGACACCACCGCCACGAGTGGTGTGTCGTCGGCCAGCCCCAGCTCGCGGCGAAGCCGCTCGGGCTCGGGAGTTGCGTCGAATCGGGTCAGATCCACGCCGTTGTGAATGACGACGATCTTCGCGGGGTCGTAGCCGTCGTTGACGAGCCACTCCTTCACGGCGTCGGCATTCACGAGGATACGGTCCGCGAAGTGGCAGGCGTACCGCTGCACACGCTTCTGCATCGCGGTCAGGTACGGGGCGCAGTCGCGAATGGACGCGATGACGACCGGCGCGACGAGCCGCGCGGGCGGGATGGCAAATACGTTCCCGTAGAAGTTGTACGCGTGCACGATCTGGACACGACGCCGCGTGACATGCCGCGCCAGCCTGGCCTGCTGCGCGAGGGCGCTCACGCTGCGGAAAGTCGAGACCTGGTACTCGGTGAGCGGAATCCCCCGGTCGACGAGCTCGTCGACGAACGGTCCCCACCGCCGCAGACACGCAAACTCCAGGTCGAACCTGGTGCGATCGAGCAGTCGCCCGAGCGTCATGAACTGGTTCTCTGTGCCGCCGCACATCAGGGTCGGCACGACGTTCAACACGCGTGCGGTCGTCACGATTCGACAGCCGATACCACGCGCCCCCGAGCCATCTCTGCGCGCGCGGTGTTCTTGAGCGCCACGGCCAGTCCCGCGATGCTGAAGAAATAGAACTGATACGCGATCGGATGGAACATCGCGGCCACGAAGAAGGCGCCGAGCGAGATCTGCACGCCTGTCGCGAGGGGAGCCAGTTCCTCGAGCGCCGGGTCATGCCTCGCGCGCTTTTCCACGGCGCGTGCACTGCGGAAGCACAGCAGGTGCAGCCAGGCGAAGAGCACGAACCCCGGAACGCCCAGATCGACCGCGTACTGCAAATACGCGTTGTGCACCGACCGCCATGTAGACCGCCCACGCGCCTGATTGAGCGCGATGATGTCCTGGCCAAGCCCCACGCCGATGATCGGATTGCGCTCCACCACATCGGCGGCGATGTACAAGTCCTGATAACGCCCCAGGGCCGATCCTGTCTTGTCCTCGTGCATGTTCGTGATCGTGCTCAGTCGATCGAGATAGGTCTGAGGGAGCATCGCGGGGACGCAGAGCGCGATGACGACGAGGGCGATGGCGGCACCTGCGGACTTTCGTCGCGCGAGCACCGCGATGAACATGATCAGGATCGCCGCCAGGGCGAGGAAGCCCGCGCGTGAAAATGTCACGACCACTCCGGCGACGCTCAGGAGCAGCGCGCCGGCGGCGATGAGGCGCGGCAGACCGCGGGAGCTGAGCGCCAGCGCCGCGGCCAGCGGGATGATCAGGTTCAGCATCAACGCCAGGTCATTGGGATTGCCGGTCAGCCCGGAGCTACCCATATAGCCAACGACGCGCACCAGGCCCTGGACGCCGGTCGACATGACGTCGCCGGAGAGGTAGTGCCAGATGCCCGTGCCCGCAAGCGGGATCGAGCACAGCACCAGCGCCCAGACGATCGCGCGCACGCGTATCGGCGTCGTGATGATCGTGGCGAGCAGCCAGAAAAAGGCGATCGCCTTCAGATACTGGTCCGTGAGGAGTCTCAGGCTCCCGGTTGGCCAGACGGAGAGGGGAAGCGTAATCACCGACCACGCGACGAGCGCGAGCGCGATGCCTATCTCCGGCGCCATGGGGGTGATCGGTTGTTTGTGGGCGGTGCGCTCGAGCACGTGCGCCGCCATCGCGATACCGGCGGCGAGAAACGCGATCCGAATCACTTTGAGAATCGGAAACCACGCCTGCGGCGACAGGAGCAGCACGCACGTGAAGAAGACCAGCGCAAGAAACGCCGTGCGGCTTCCCGTGAGGCTGGCTGGCACGCGGCGCGCTGTCGACTGCGGCCGCCACCACGTCGCCTCGCCGTTCAATGGAGCGGCGATGGTATTCACCGTCGCCCCGTAGCAGGCCGGGCAGGGGTCGGAGTCGACCCCGGCAGCCACGGCATATAGACGCTCTCGGTGCGCGTGCGGGACGTCGTCCACGCAGCCTGGGGCCGGAGTGGCGCACGGCGTCGACTGACCTCGGTGGCGCCCTTGCCGAACAGGATGGTCCCGACGGTCTCGATCATGATGCGCAGGTCGAGCCTGAGCGACCGGTTCTTGATGTAGTACAGGTCGTACCGCATCTTTTCGGTCTCTTCTTCGAGGTTGTTCGCGTACCCGTACCTGATCTGCGCCCACCCGGTCACGCCCGGGCGGACGGTGGAACGCAGTCCGTAATAGGCAATGCGTTCCATGAAGACGACCTGGTTGGTGACGGGGTGCGGCCGCGGCCCGACCAGGTTCATTTCGCCGCTCAGGACGTTCATCAGCTGCGGCAGCTCGTCCAATCGGAAGCGGCGGAGATAGTGACCCACACGCGTGATCCGCGCGAGGTTGTCAGATACCCACTCTGACGTCGGCTCGCTGCATGGATGCATCGTCCGGAATTTCCAGAGGCCGAACGGCTTGCCATTTCTCCCGGCGCGCTGCTGGATGAAGAACATGGGACCGCGCGAATCGAGCTTCACGGCAAGCCCGATCGCCACGAGCAGCGGCGCACACAGCACCAGTCCGACGGCGGCGCTGAAGACACTGACCGCGCGCGCGGTGAGGTCGGCCCAGCCGTGGTTTCGAAAACCTTTTCCAAGGATCAGCATGCTCGGTCGCAGCGCCTCGATCGCCATCTTGCCCATCAATCGCTCGGAGAACTCGAGCGCGTCTTCCACGAGGATGCCGCGCACGCGCGCTTCGAGGAGCGACTGTAGCGGCAGCCCTTCGCGGCGGTCGGCGACCGCGACGACGATGATTGCCGGATGAACCTGCTCGACAATCTCCCTCAGGCGATCTGACGGACCAAGCCACCGCATGCGCTCGGGTGAATCCGAGTCGGGCATGAGGAGATCGACGGTGCCTGCCACGCAGTACCGCGGGCTGCCCGCAGATTCGATCTCCTCGATGAGGGTCGCGGCCAGCGGACCCGACCCGAGAATCAGCACGCGGCGCGCCTTCTCGCGCATGCCACGCGTCATGTGGCGGATGGTTGCGAACATCGCCGCCACCACGAGCGCGCCGATCAGCACCTGTAGTGCGACCGCCGGAAACGCCACGTGCCAGCCGAAGAGCACGGCTGGAGCGATTTCGATTGCCGCCTGAAATGTGGTCACCATGGGGGTCCCTGGAACGTACGCTTCAGGCTCCGGTCGCCACTCGGGACACGTCGGGGAAGTAGTCCTTGTAGTAGGCGTTGTAGTAGCCGAACATCGGCCGTGCGTCGCGGTTGAAGACGATGCCGAGCACCTTGGCCGGATCGAGCAGGTTGAGCGCCTCGCCGAGCAGCTTGCGCGGCGTCTGGTTGGCCGCGACGACCATCAACACGCCGTCCACGGAGTTCGCCAGCAGCGCCGAGTCGAACACCGGCAGAAGCGGGGGAGTGTCGAGCACGATGAAGTCGTAGCGCCGGCGCGCCTCCGCCAGGACCTGATCGAGCCGCGGCGAACGCAGGATGTGGTGCACGGCGCCGGTCCGCTTCCCGGCGGGAATGACTGACAGATTGTGGGTGGCGAGCTTTTGCGTGACGCCGTCGAGCGTGGCGGCGGCGTTGCCGACAACTTCGGCCAGCCCTCCACCGCCGTCCTCCATGGCGAGCTGACGCGCGACCGCGGGACGTCGCAGGTCGGCGTCGATCAGCAGGACGCGCGCATTGTCGGACCCGCGCGCGAGCGCGCCGGCCAGATTGATGGCCGTCAACGTCTTGCCCTCGCCCGCCGCCGGGCTGGTGACCGCGATCACCTGCAGCGTGCGGTTGCGGCCGATGCGTTCAATCGTGAGGCGCAGGCCTTGGTACTGTTCCGCCGCGAACGAGCCGGGCGAGGTCAGCGTCACCAGATGCGAGTCGAGTCTTCTATCTCTATGAGCCATGACAGATATCCTGGCGGCCTAACTGGCGCGCTCGATGATGCGGGCCAACTGATCGTTGCCCTGGGCAAAGTACGCGGAGAGCGTGGCGATGAGGGCGATCATCGCAATCGCGGAGACGGTGGCGAGCCCGACGACCAGGCGGCGGCGGAGTGGCGCCGGGCCGATGGGCGGGATCGAGACGAGGACGGGCACGTTGGTGAAGTCGCGCACCTCGTCGATGCCGTGGAACGAGGTATCGAACTGTTCGGCGGCCATGACGACTGCGACGGCCGCGGCGAAGGCGAGCAGGATGCCCATGATGATCAGGCGGAGACGGTTCGGCGCCGTTGGGCCTTCAGGTGGCAGCGCGGGCTCGAGCACGCGGAACCGCTCGCCCTGGCGATCGGTTTCAATACTGGCCGCGAGCTTCGCCTCGTCGTAGCGCTTCAGCAGTGAGTCATAGAGATCTTTCGCCGCCTGGCGATCGCGCGTGACGAGCGCGAACTCCTGTTCGCGTTCCGGCGCGCCCTCGAGCCGCTGCTCGAACGAGGCGATCGTGGCGCGGATCGCCGTCTCTTCTTCCTTGAGCTTCGCAAGCTCCCCATCAAGACTCTCGATCGTCCGGCGGCGCGGCGCTTTCGAGTCGTCGTCGGCGGCGCGCCCGGCGAGCGCCGCGGCCTGGGCGGCCTCGCTCTTCTGTTTCTCCAACACCTCCGCCTGTGCCTGCTCTCGCTCGAGCGACGCAATCTGTTCGTTCAGGCGCAGGATATCCGGGTGCTTGCTGGTGACCTTCGTTTCCAGCTGTGCGAGATCCTGCTTCAGCTTGTCGATCTGCTTCAGGCGCTCGATCGTCTGCGGTGAGGCGTCGGCGTTCTCAGCGCGGGCGATGACACTCGTGTCGCGCAGGCCGTCGAACAGCTTTTCGCGCTGCTCGATCAGGCGGATCTGCTGCTCACCATTCAGCCGCAGCTGCGTATTCATCCGTTCGAGGGTTGCGAGGTTGACGCCCACCTGCTGTGGCAGCTGTCCCGTATATCGCGTCGTGTACTGCGTCACCGCCGCTTCCTGCTGATCCAGCTGGCGCTTCGCCTGTGCCAGCTGCTCGCGCAGAAACTGTGATGTGCCGAGCGCTTCGTTCGATCGCATCTCGTCGTTCTGCTGCACGTAGAAGGAGGCGATGGCGTTCGTGACCTCGGCAACGCCCTTGGCGGACGCGCCCGTGTAGTTCAACGTGAATGACACCGTCTTCGTCTTGCCGCTGACCTGCTCGGGCCCGGACGGATTGACCTCCACGTCGGTGCGCATCTGGTTGAGCGCATCTTCGATGGACCCCTTCTCGCGCAGCTTTGGATACAGGTTGAACCGGGTGATCAGATTCATCAGCCGATCGCGGCTGAGGATCTCCTGCTTGATGATGTGCAGCCGGCTTTCCAGCTCACCGCTGACCGACTGGCGGATGAACGATTCGTCCACCGGCCGTTCGACGAGCACGAGCGCCTGCGCGCGATACAGGTCCGGCAGATACACGGCGATGGAAATCGCCGCCGCAGCCACGGACGCAAAGGCCGTTACCGCGAGGAGGCGCCGGCGGCGAAGGATGTCGAGCGCACGGAGCGCCAGCGAGTCGTCGGCGTTGGATGCGAGCAGGTCACGGGCCATTGCAATCCTCTCCTAGGGAACCACGATGATGTCGCCGGCCCGGACGTAGAAATTGTCCTGGTCGTTGCCTTCGGCGACCTTGCGGTAGTTGAACGGGATGCGCGTGGTCGCCGGACCGTTCTGGCGCAAAATGACGATGCGATCGCGGTTGGCGAATTCGGTCAGTCCCTGCGCCCGCGCCAGCAGCTCGAGTACCGTTGCCTGGCTCTTGATCTCGTAGTCGCCCGGCATTTTCACCGAGCCGACCACTGCCACCTTGAAGTTGTGCACCTCGCGCACGATGACCGAGACTTCGGGAGACGGCAGGTATTCGGCGAGCCGCTCGGTGAGGTGCTGACGCAGATCCATCGGCGTCAACCCGGCCGCCTGAATGTCGTTGACGAGCGGCAGCGACATCTTGCCGTCGGGCCTGACCGGCACCGTGCGGCACAAGTCCGGGCAGTTCTTCCATACCGTGATGTCGAGGACGTCTTCCGGTCCGATCAGATACTCCTTCGACATGTCGACCGCGTTGGCGCTGCGGATCACCGGTGCGACGCGCGGAGCGGGAGCAGGGCTGGGCGCCGGTGCTGCGGGTGCAGTTGCCGCTTCCACCGCGGGTGTTGCCGCTGCGGCGGCTGAGGCCGCCGCCGTTGTCGCGGTCACCTCCGCCGCCGACGGCGTTCCAGGCGGCGCCTCCTGGGCGTGCGCGACTGACGCGACGCACACGGCCGAGAGAACAAGAACTGGAAGACGGCTGGTCATTGCAATACCCCTTTCGCGCGTACGGCCGGATCGTCCGGCCCCTTGATGGAACGGCTGTATCGAGGAGCCACGGTGACACTTACGCCAAACACATGCCGCCAGACGTCGGCATCGGTGAAGACGTTGCGCCGGATGTTTCCCTGCTGGAAGTCGACGCCGTAGGAGGCGTTGAAGGTATAGAGACCGCCGGGTGTCCACGACGTGATGAACGTCTGGCGATAGGACGTGAGGCGATGCGCGTCGAGCGTGTCAATCGCCGTTGCCGCGGAGTGGCTGCTGACTTCGATCGTGCGGCGCAACGGAAACGTGATGCGCGCGCCGCCGCCGTTATAGGTGACCGGTCCGCGGATGCCGAGGACGATCGTCTCGCTGTGGGCGTAGTCGACGCCGACTTTGAGCCGCGGTGTGTCGCGCATCAGACTCGCCGTCACCTCCGGCAGCAGGCCGCGGTAAGAGGAGACGCGCGGCCCCGCCTGGATCGAGAACCGCGAGGCCGGCGAGAACTGGTGATCCCAGCCGGCAAGCACCGCAACGGAGTCACTGCCGTTGGTGGCGTCGCTCGGATCGGCGAAATGTCGCGCTATCACCCACCCGGTCACCGCTGAACGGGCGGTATAGATTTGCGAGAGGCCCATGCGGACGACCTGCATCCGTCCGGTGCCGTTGTCCACGAGACTTTCGGCCATCCAGTCGTATGAGCCCGTGATACTCGTGTGGGGGCCGAATTTGTGGGCGAGGTTCGGCGACACCTCCCACCGCTGCGCCTGCCGGCGGTCGGTGAGGATGCCTGTCCCGATGTTGATCTCGCCTGGCGTTTCCGTCCGGTCGTACTGGGCCATGAGACCGACGGTCGTCGCGTCGGTCGTCCGATACTGCACCTTGGCGTCGCCGTGACGCCGCGCGTCGATCATCGTCAGGTCGCGATGGTTGGAGCGTTGCGCGTCGAACGTGAACAGGCTCGACAGACTCAAACGTGGGGTGTCGATCGCCGTGCCCAGGCCGGGCCTCAACGTCACTATGTGCCCCGCGTCGCCTCGCGTCTGTGCGAACAGGTTGTCGTCGTAGATGCTGCCGATCGTCAACGATGGCACCGCCTCGACGTGCGACTGGGCCGCAGCGGCGACCGCCTGGAAGGCGCTGGCGGCGATGAACAACGTCGTGACGGCTGCGGCTCTCACTCTGGTACCTCGTTAACGCTCACTTACGGCGCGGCTGAAGTGCAATAACTGTTCACATTTTTCCCTAGGCACCGTTTTCACCTTTCTGACCAACGCGGTACCGAAAAGTCCTCCCCGACGCACGTTTCAGGGCGCTCAAGCCTCTAGGTGCCCCACTCTCCCGCGCGCGAGGGCAACAAACTTCCCTTCTCGATGCGTACGAGCCGGCCGACGACACATCGGTGCGGTCTGGAGACGGATGAAGCGCGGGCCGCGGAGTCTGGGTCGCCCGACCGATTGATCGATCGGGAGATCGCCGGCCCTGCCATTGGATGCCTAGTGGCGGATGCGTGAAGCTGGCTCGCCGCCCCGCCAGTTGACGACGGGATGAGCCATGGCGCGATGCCTCAGCGAGTCGGCATCGACGGCGTGAGTCGGATAGCATGCCGCGCCAACGGAGATACGGAGCGGTCTCGCGAAGTCGTAGTCGTCGATGCGCTGGACGAGGCGATCGATCACCTTGGTGCAGTTGTCGTAGTCGGCGTCGAGCAGGACGAGCGACAGCACGCCGGTCTCGGTGTTTCCGATGAGGTCGGTGTCGCGCACCTCGTGGCCGACGATCCTCGCGACTTCATCGACGGTCCCGTCATCGGCCGTCATCGTCATCCCGTCCCATTCACGCCGTGTCTCGAGCACGACGAGCGTCAGGTAGTTCTGAGAACGCACCGCGCGTTTCATTTCGCCGTCGAGGACGAACTCAAACGCGTGCGGCGTGAGCAGGCGCGTGTCGTCTTCGAAAAATGCGTCTGCCATTTACGAGGCCTTATCCAAGCCGTTTTCCTTGATCTTGTAGAGGAGCGCCTTGTAGCTGATGCCGAGGATCTCCGCCGCTTCCTTGCGATTCCAGCGGGTCCTTGTCAGCATCTGGAGGATCAGCTCGCGCTCGGCTCCGCGCGCCGCGGTACGAGAGATGTCCTTGAGCGACACGCTTCCCGCTGCGCTCGCGCCAGAGAGCCCTGCGGACGCCGCGGCCGTGGCGCGCGCGACGCCAGGTGCAGACGCGACGGCCATCGCCGCGCTCGCCGCTGCCACAGCCGGGGGAGGCATGACCGGCTGTGGCGGTGGGCTTGTCGGACGCGGAACGGACGATGGAGAGCCCTGGGGCCAGTGGTTGAATTGAACAACCGGCTGCAGCAGCTCGTGAACGATTGGCGCTTCGTTGCCGAGGACGACCATCCGCTTGATCAGATTTTCGAGCTGGCGGACGTTGCCGGGCCAGTTGTATTCCATGAACAGGCCGGAGAGGCTCGGGCTGATGCCGGGGAATGGTTTGTTGTACTGCACCGAATACTTCTTCAGGAAGTGATCGGTCAGACACGGGATCTCTTCACGACGGTCGCGCAGCGGAGGAATCGTGATCGTGACGACATTGAGGCGGTAGAAGAGGTCCTCACGGAACTTCCCGGAGGCAACCGCCGATTCCAGGTCGCAGTTGGTAGCCGTGATCACCCGAACGTCGACGCGCACGTCGGCCTTGCCGCCGAGACGCGAGAACTCGCCGTCCTGAAGTGCCTGAAGCAGCTTCGCCTGCAGCGGGAAGCTCATGTCGCCGATCTCGTCCAGAAACATCGTGCCGTGGTTCGCGAACTCGAATTTCCCGGGCTTGTGCTGGATGGCGCCGGTGAACGCCCCCTTCTCGAATCCGAACAGCTCCGACTCGAGAAGCTCGGTTGGCAGCGCGGCGCAGTTCACCTTGACGAACGGCTTGTCCTTGCGAAGCGACTGCTCGTGCAGCGCGCGCGCAACGAGCTCCTTGCCCACGCCGCTCTCGCCGCGAATGAGCACGGTCACGTCGGTGTCGGAGACGCGCTCGATCAAGTCCCGGACCTCCGTCATCGGCTGGCTGTGGCCGAACAGCATCGTGTAGCGCGACTGTTCCTTGAGCAGCGCGCGGAGGCTCGCGACCTCCTGGGTCAGCTGGTGCTGTTTGAGCGCCTTGTCGAGGACGACTTCAAGCTCGTCCTCCTCGAATGGCTTGCAGAGGAAATCGGTGGCCCCGAGCCGCATGGCCTGGACGACGACGCTCGTGCGCCCCTGGCCCGAAATGACGATGATGGGAACGTCCTTGTCGATCTTCTTGAAGGCGGCGAGCGCGGCCAGACCGTCCATGGCGCCGGGGATCACGACGTCGAGCAGCACCGCGGCAGGGCGTTCGGCGTGGAAGCGGCGTACTGCTTCGTCCGCATTCGTCACAGTCAGCGCGTTGTAGCTGCGCGCGCCGAGGAACGTGCGGAGGAAGCCACACATCGCGAGATCGTCGTCCACGACCAGCACCTGGGAGTTCTGACTCATTGCCCTTGTCCTTCTGTCCAGCTGTCCCGGACGGGCTCCGTTGAGCAAGCGAAATGCCATCAAAGTAAATTGTTGGAACACAAGGGAAGAATTGGCGGGAAAGGAAATCCGCGGGCACGAAAGTGGAAACGCGTTGTCCTTGTGGTATCGCGTTTCTCTTTTAGGGCCGATTCAGGGTCGGCCTTTACGTACTATGGACGCTCGATTCCTGTTTCTTTGATCTTGTTGAGCAGCGTCTTGTAGCTCACGCCAAGCAACTGGGCCGCCTTACGGCGGTTCCAATGAACCTGGCGCAGTGTCTCGCCGATGACCGTCCTCTCGGCGTTGAGCGCCGCCTCGCGTGCAACGTCGGAGAGGCGGCGGCCATCCTGGCTCGGTGGCGGTGGCACATCATCCTCACCGTCGTCATCGTCGTCGTCGACGGACGGCGGCACGACGGCCGCGGACGGCGGTGTGCCGAACGTGGACGGCGACGCGCTATGTGTCGGCGGCGCGTGATATGCCGGCGGCGCCGGCTCGACCGGGGGCAGATTCGGTATAAGGCGGGGTTTACTGAGCTCGCGCGATACGAGCGCCTCGTCCTGCAGGATCACGAACCGCTTGATCATGTTCTCGAGTTCGCGGACGTTTCCGGGCCACTCATACGTCACGAAACTCTCGCGCAGGTCGTCGGAGAGTGTTCGGACCGGACGGTTGTAGCGCTGCGAGTATTTCGCGATGAAGAAGTCGGTGAGCTTCAGGATCTCGTCACGCCGCTCGCGTAGGGGCGGCACGTACGCCTCGATGACCTTGAGGCGATAGTACAGATCCTCGCGGAACTCGCCGCGCGTCAGCATCTGTTCGAGGTCCCGGTTGGTGGCGGTGACCACGCGGACATCGACGTTGATTTTCTTGTTGCTGCCAAGTTTGGTGAACTCCGCATCCTGCAGCACGTGGAGCAGCTTGGCCTGGAGGGGCGGCTTCATCTCGCCGATCTCGTCGAGGAAGATCGTTCCCGAGTGCGCCTGCTCGAATTTGCCGATGCGCGTGGTCGCCGCGCCGGTGAATGCGCCTTTCTCGTGGCCGAACAGCTCGCTCTCGAGGAGCTCCGCGGGGAGCGCGGCGCAGTTCACCTTCACGAACGGCCGCTGCTTCCGTGTCGAGTGCTGGTGAATCGCGCGCGCGACCAGCTCCTTGCCCACACCGCTCTCGCCGCGAATGAGCACGGTCACGTCGCTGTCGGCGACCTGCTCGATGATCAGGGCCACCTGGCGCATGGCGGGGCTGTCGCTCCAGCCGATGAACGCGTCACTCTGATCGTCGCTGAGCTGCCGCCGCAGGTCCGTCAGCTCGTGGACCAGCCGATTGCGTTCGAATGCCTGTTTGATCGCCGCGTCGAGGGCGATTTCTCCCAACCCCTCGGGATCGTCCGGTTTGACGACGTAGTCGGCTGCACCGAGGCGCACGGCTTCGACGATCGTCTGCGCGTGCTCGCGGCCCGACAGCATGATGACCTGCAGCTCGGGGCGTGCCGCCTTGAGCGCCTTGAGCGTCTGCAGGCCATCCATCCCGGGCATGGCGACGTCGAGCAGCACGATGTCGGGTGGCTCGCCCTGGCGTATCGCTGCCACGATTTCGTCGCCGCGTGTATAGGAGCGCGCTTCGTACCCGCGAAGCGCAAGGAAAGTGCGAAGGTATCCCGCGAAACCCGAATCGTCATCGACGACGGCGATCATCGCCGGGCGACGATCGGTGGTCACGGTTCCGCTCGCGTCAGGCCCCGTATTGGCCTCTGTCGGCATTCGTTGTCCTGTCCCTTAGGTTCGAAGAGGTAAGCGGAGTGCGGAGCCTGCGCGCGCCCGTTCGCCCGGTGCTGACCAGAGCGCGCCGCCGAGCGTTTCGACGACGCGCCGTGCGACAGGAAGCGCGAGACCGAGGCCGCCGCGCCATTCGTCGAGGGGCGGGGGGGCGCCGCGTGCGGCCTGCAGCAATGAGGGAAGAATCGCTTCGTCACCGACCGTCAGGATCGCCCACGCGGGGGCAGTGTCGGCCATAACAGAGCATTCCGCCACGATCATGCCGGGTTCGCCGCGTTCTCGTAAGGCTGCGTGAAGCAACGTCGTAATCGCCGCGGAGAGCCTTCCACGGTCGCCTGTCACCACGATCGGCCGATTCGGCACACGAACGTCCAGATGCACGCCGCGGTCTTCGCCTTCATGCATAGCGCTCGCCAGCTCCGCCACAAGCGCGGCCATATCCACTTCGTGCCGAGAGACGGCGAGCTCTTTCGCTTCGAGCTTACCGAGGTCGCTCATCTCCGCGACGAGCGCGCTGATGCGCGCGCACGAACGTTCGGCTTCCTCCAGCATTTTCCGTTGTTTGTCGGTGAGCGGTCCGCCGTGCTCCTTCAACACCATCCGCAGGTATCCGCAGACGACCGTGACCGGCGTGCGGAGTTCGTGCACCGCAAGGGACATGGCGCGCGGAAAGCGATCGTGTTCAAGAGGCTCGTGGATGGTCTCGATATCGTCAAAGAACCCGACGCAGCGACGCCGGTGTCCTCCTCCAACCGGAGGCTATCACGCATGCACCACGGGACAACCTCGGCTGTGTACGCTCGTCGGCGGAAAAATACTTCCATTTGGGGATGGCATATCACTTGAAGTCGAGGCTGGACGGTCAGGAAAGATCGGCCGGGAGCCGCGTTTCTGCGGGCGTATGGCTCGCATTCATTCGCGCCACTCGGCCGGCCTTTCTTCGTGTTTCCACGTCATAATGTTCGCATGCTGATACGAAAAGCTCCTGACCTCCGCTTCTCGGACATCACCCCGAAATCGCTGTACGTGCGGCGGCGTGAGTTTCTCCAGACCGCGGCGGGCGCCGCGCTCGGCGCGGCAGCGACCGCCATCGTCCCGCCGTTTGCCGCGAAGGCCGAGGCGCAAGGGCAAACCAGCGCGCACGGGACCAAGCTTGCGAACGTCAAGAAAAGCCCGCTCAGTACGGCCGGCGAAGCGCTCACGTCGTTCGACGACATCACCAGCTACAACAATTTCTACGAGTACGGGCCGTACAAAGAGGATCCGAAGGCCAATGCGTGGCGCCTGAAACCGCGGCCCTGGACGATCACGGTCGAAGGGTTCGCGGCCAAGACGGGTACGTTCGGCTTCGAAGAGTTCACCAAGCCCTACACACTCGAAGAGCGCGTCTATCGCATGCGATGTGTCGAGGCCTGGTCGATGGTGATTCCGTGGGTCGGCATCCCGTTGAAGGACATCATCAACACGTTCCAGCCGACCTCGCAGGCCAAGTACGTCGAATTCGTCACCGCGCTAAACCCGGCGCAGATGCCGGCGCAGACCACGCGGTCGCTGCCGTGGCCCTACGTCGAGGGGCTGCGCATGGACGAAGCGATGAACCCGCTGGCGATTCTGGCGGTCGGTCTGTATGAGGAAACGCTGCCGAACCAGGACGGCGCGCCGATCCGGCTCGTGACCCCGTGGAAGTACGGCTTCAAGGGCATCAAGTCGATCGTCAAGATCCGGTTCGTCGATTACCAGACGAAGAATACGTGGCAGGTGATGCAGCCGAGCGAATACGGTTTTTTTGCGAACGTGAATCCCGCCGTGAGCCATCCGCGATGGAGCCAGTCGAGCGAGCGGCGCATCGGCGAGTTCTTCAGGCGCAAGACGCTCCCGTTCAACGGATACGCCGATCAGGTCGCGTCGATGTACGCGGGGATGGACCTGAAGAAGAACTATTGAAGCCGATCGTCCTCCTCAAGCGGGTCATCTTCGTCGCGGCGCTCATTCCCGCCGCGACGCTCATCGTCGGCGCCTTCAGGGGCACACTCACCGCCAATCCAATCGACTACATCACTGACCGGACCGGCGACTGGGCGCTGCGCTTCCTGATGATTACCTTGTGTGTCACGCCACTCCGCCGCATCACGGGGTGGACCCCGATCATCAAGCTGCGCCGCATGCTCGGTCTGTTCTCGTTCTTCTACGCGACGCTGCACTTTCTCACCTGGTTGGTGCTGGACTGGTTCTTCGATTTCCAATCGATGATCGACGACATCGTAATGCGCCCGTTCATCACGCTCGGTATGGCGACGTTCCTGATGCTGCTGGCACTCGCCGTGACCTCGACCACCGCGTCGATGCGAAGGCTTGGGCGGAAATGGACGCAACTTCATCGACTGATCTATGTCGCTTCAATCACGGCGCTGACGCATTTCTGGATGGTAGGGAAAGTGCTCTTGACGGAAGTGACGTACTGGGCCGTGGCGTTGACGGCGTTGCTGGGATTCCGCGTCTGGTGGATCCTCCGAACGCGCGTGCACGCTCGTCCGGCTCCCGCAAATTTTGACGGCAAGAAATCATTTCCTTGAAGCCGTCTGCCTGAGCTTTCGAATTTGCTTGTAGCGCTCGTACGCGCGGACTAAGTTTCGGTCCTGCTGGCGTGTGGGCATGAACACCGAGCCACGAGGATCGGAGCGGATCGATCCGCTGGTGCTGATCGTCGAAGACGATCTTAGTACGCGGACCTTGTACCGCGAGTACCTCCAGCAAGACGGTTTTCGCACCGTCGATGCCCACAACGGACATCAGGCGCTCGAGAAGGCTCGCGATCTTCGTCCCAACGCGGTGCTGACCGATCTCAATCTGCCCGGGATGACCGGATTCGAGTTCTGTCGCGCGCTGCAGCAGTCACCGGCCACGTGGGCCATTCCGATCCTCGCCGTCACCGGTCATTCCGAATATCTCGATCAACCCAATCGTTTCGCCGACGCAGGCATCACGCACGTGCTGATCAAGCCGTGCCCGCCCCACGTGATCGCCTCCGAGCTGCGCCGGCTGTTGAACGGCGACGCGCGGACTACGCAGATCGCCTGATCCGCAATACTTTGGTGAGCGCGTCCGCGAGCACGTGCGGCTCGAGGGGTTTGCCGAGGTGTGCATCGAAACCGGCGGCGAACGCGTGCTGCACGCTCTGCGGATCGGTAAACGCGGTGAGTGCGACCGCTGGAATGTTTCCAAGCGCGGAGGGCAGTGCGCGCACGCGCCGCATGAGCGCGTAGCCGTCGTCGCCCGGCATGGCGATGTCGGTCAGCAACACGTCGGGGCGCCATTCCGACAGGATCCGCATCGCGTCGGACGCGCGACCGGCCGTCCTCACCGACACGCCGTACATCAGAAGCATCGTCGCCACCAGTTCCTGGGTCGACTCGTCGTCGTCGACCGCGAGGACGCGCCGCCCGCGAAGTGTGTGGCCACGCAGCGTCGGATCGGCGTCGTGCAGCGCGGGTCGACCCGTCGGAAGGCGGACGACGAACACCGATCCTGTTCCAGCTCCGTCGCTGTCCGCAGTGACCGTGCCGCCGTGCGCTTCGACGACGTGCCGGACGATCGCGAGGCCGAGGCCGAGCCCGCCAGCGGTGCGCGTGGAGGGCGATTCGCCGCGGCGAAACGGCTCGAAGACGTGCGGAAGAAAATCAGGCGGAATCCCCGGGCCTGTGTCGCTCACGGTGATTTCGACATCGGTCGGGCCTTCGACCGCGTTGACCTCGACGCGCCCGCCTGCCGGCGTGAACTTCACGGCGTTCGCCAGCAGGTTCCACAGGACCTGGCGCAGCCGCGAGGTGTCGCCGGCAATGTCACGGACCGACTCTGCAATCGAGACCTGGACGGTGATCGTCTTCGCGTCGGCTGCGGGCCGGATCGTTTCCACCGCGCCGCCAATCAGATCACGGAGATCGACCGGCGTGACGTTGAGGCGAAGGTTGCCGGCGGCCATCGAGGACAGCTCGAGCAGTTCTTCGACGATCTGCATCTGCGCAGCCGCGTTGCGCTCGATGGTCTCGAGGATGGCCGCCGTTCTCTCGAGGGGCACCGTGCCGCCGCGCAGCATGCGGGTCCATCCGAGCACCGCGTTGAGCGGTGTGCGCAGGTCGTGGGAGAGCATGGCGAGGAATTCGTCCTTCACGCGATTCGCCTGCTCCAGGTCACGAATCAGCTGCGCGCGTTCCCCGGCGAGCGCGCGCTCGTGATCTTCGAGCTGCCGGCGCTCGGTGACGTCCATCACGGCGCCCGTCGCAAAGCGCGGGACGCCGGCGTCATCGAGGATGATCCGCCCCCGGTCCTGCAGCCAGCGGATCTCGCCGCCGGTCCGGACGATGCGGTACTCGAGGCCGTATTCGCGGCGTTCGGCAACCGCATCGTTGATCGCGCCCATGACGCGCGCGTTGTCGTCGGGATGGATTCTCGTGAAGTCCGCGTCGTCCAGCGAGCCCTCGGTCTCGACGGCGTCAAGGCCGAGGATCCGATTCAGGCTTTCGTCGTGAATGGCGATGTTCGTGCGCAGGTCCACGTGCCACGTGCCCACGCCGGCGGCGCCGAGCGCGTTCCGGAGGCGGTGCCAGGCAAGGAGGACGTCCTGCGAGGTCGGCATGGCCTCCCGCGCCAAATGCACAGGCGATGCCTCAGCGGGACAAGCGCTGGTCCAGCTTGCTCGGGGGACCGTGCGTCGAATGAAATTCCGGCGCCGCCGCGGGCCGTTTGAGGCGCTCCATCGCCGCGCGCTGCCTCTCCATCTCGCGTTCGAGGATGGCCGCTTTCTTCTGTAGATCGGTGAACGGATCGACAGACGCCTTGCGTGGGCGAGCCATGGAAACCTCTTTTCAGTTGTCGGGGGGCGAGGTCGACGATTATAACCTCGGCTGTAGCGGATGCAAGACCGTTCACGGATAATTTGCACAGATGTATCCGACGGTCTTCCGCATCGGCAATTTCGACATCACGAGCTTCGGCGTCCTGGTCGCGATTGGCGCGCTGGTCGGCCTCTGGGTATTCGGGCGGGAACTGGCACGCAGTGGCCTGCCGCCGTCGGCGGGCGATGCGGCGATGGCGGGCGTTTTCGGGGGCCTGCTTGGCGCGAAGCTGCTCTGGGTCGCCGAGCATCTTGGCGAGGAGCCGTTCAGAGACCTGCTTTTCAGCCGTGGCGGCATGAGCTGGTTTGGCGGGCTCGCTGGCGGCGTTGGGACGGCTTTGATCGTGATCTGGCGCCAGCGCGTGCCGATTGTGGCGACGCTGGCGGCCGCAACCCCGGCGCTGGCCATCGGGCACGCGATCGGACGCATCGGATGTTTTCTGGTTGGCGACGATTACGGCCGGCCGAGCGACGTGCCCTGGGCGGTCGCGTTCCCGCAGGGCCTGCCGCCAACCACTGTGCCGGTGCATCCCACGCAGCTCTATGAAGCGATCGCGCTGGCGGTGGTCGCGTGGCTGCTCATTCGATGGCGCCGGCGAAACGTGCCCGATGCCGTGGTCCTTGGACGATATCTGGTGCTGGCTGGATCGATCCGCTTTGCGATCGAGTTCATTCGCGTCAACGTCCGCATCGTGGGACCGTTGACGCTGGCGCATCTGGTCTCGCTGGCGCTGGTGATCATCGGCGTGGGAATGCTCGCGTTTCGTCGGGGCGAAGCCTGACAACTCCCAAGAGTTGAGGGTGTTTTTGGGAGTTGGGAGTTGGAGGTTGGGAGTTGACGTGTTAGATTGAGTGTTCCGCCGCAGGTAGAAGTCCTGTCTTGCGGGCCTGTCGCGGGGTGGAGCAGTCCGGTAGCTCGTTGGGCTCATAACCCAAAGGTCGGGGGTTCAAATCCCCCCCCCGCAACCAACCTTTTTCCCCGATAAACCTTGATCGAAACACACCGGCCGCCAGGCCGCGTGTGTTTTACGTGTGGTTCGGTTTCGGAAGATCGCCGCGAACTGCCACAAGTGAGGGCCCGTAAGAACCTCAGCGCAGGCTAATAGTGGAGGCGCACCGCGCAGCAGATACGTTCCCGCGGCCCGTGGGGGAGTTCAGCCTGGCTCGCATAATTAATCCGACTGACGGTGCGCTGCCGCCCCTCGCGGTGGACCTGGCGAGTGTCTTCAGAGCTAGGACACCTTCAGCTTTCGCTTCTGGCTTTTCGCGGCTGCTACGGCAGCCTTGATGCGAGCGTACTCATCCGCGTTGGTATGTAGCGAGGCGAAGTCGACGTCGCGGTAGTTGTTTTTCAATTCGTTCATAAGGTAACTACGACGCGTCGAATGATTGTCGTGAGAGCTCCAAAAGAAGTTCGTCGGCGAGTCACCGTGTTTCGAAGCGACGAGCTTCCACACGGCTGGGGCTTCCCGCGGATCGTACCCAGCAGCAATCATGTACTCGAGTCCGATACGGTCAGACTGGTTCTCCAACTGACGCTGGTGTCCGCTCACGATCGCGCCATTCACCAAGGTGGTAAGGTCAGCGAGGCCGCGAAGTCCATAGGCGCTCGCCACCGCTCCGGCTAAGGCGATTCCAAAGCGAGTCTTCTTGTGGTACCGCTGCTGACGCCAGGTGTGTTCGTGCGTAGAATGCGCGATTTCGTGACCGATGACTGCGGCCAACTCAGCCGTTTTCCAGAAGTTCGAGCATCCCTGAATTGACCACGACGATGCCGTTCGGAGTGGCGAACGCGTTTACGCTGTTGTCGATCACAACGTGAAATTGGAACGGGATCTTGCGCGGATCATCAGGTGCCAGGTCGCGCTGGTACGCGGGGATGAGGCGCTGTCCGAGCGAAGCAACGTAGTCCTGAACACCCTGATCGGGGAGGAGTTTGTATTTGCCCGCATGATCGATCTTCAACTCTCCCGGTTTGAGCGCCTGCGCTGGCGTTACCGTCGTCTTGAGCGACCTCCACATTCGAGCCTCGCCGTCGTCAAGATCGTTCGATGAGAACTCGATTCGTTCGGCGATTATCTTCCCGGTCTCTCGGTCGCGTTTTCCGTGATACGTCATCGCCATGCCGACGGTGACTTGATCGAGCGAACGGAGTGCCTCGAACGCCTCCCCCTCAGGCTGTTCGGCGCTCTTTGTGGCGCGTTCTGCCAGTTTCTTCTCGCGCTTCGTCGGCTTAAACAGTACCTTCGTCGCATCGGTGACACGAATCGTTTGACCGTCAGCCTTCAGTTCCCCGGCCCAACTTCCATCGAGAAGCTGGATCCCCTCGGGAACACGTGCGACGAATGCCGTTTGCTCCAGAGACTTGAATTGCTCTAAATCGACCTTGATGGCCTTGGCCTTCAGCTCGCCTGTGACTTCGTTGAGCAGGCCCTTGATCTCAAGCTCCACACCGACGCGTACGTCGTGCAGTTGGAACGTCACGTCCGGAGTGGCGTTCTCAAAATCCAGCGTGAACGCCTCGTCGCGCGTAATCCTGTAGTCCTCAATGTCGAAGTCGGTGGGAGACCGCATATCCGTGACGTACCCGCGAATCTTCACCTCTTTGAGGCGTGTCGTGGTTATTGCCGGCCGGCTGACTTCCGAAGGTGGTGTGATGGGTGCAGCGGGTTTGGCAGCTGATGACGCCTTCGTCGCCGGCGTTGGCGTCGCCGCTGCCGCTGCATGAGGCGTTGGGCTCTCGGGCAAGGATGCTCGAGTTGCGGGTTCCGCTGATCGCGGAGGGAGAGTTGTCGGCGAAGCCTTCTGCTGGACGCTGACGGGCCCGACGTACTTCGCTTCGACGTACCCGGTTCGGTCTCCCCACTGACTCCCGGAAACAGTGACGTTCAGCCAGGTTCCCTCAGTCCGTAGGACACGGACTTCGACGCCAGCCTCCATGAATAACAGCGGGCTACGTTGCGAATCTGGCAGCAAGTACAACGGCGCATTTTCGATGATTCTCGCAATGCGCTGCTGCGCAACCACGCTATCGGGTGCTGCGATAACAACGGCGAGTGTGAGTAACAATCCCGTAACGACGGACACTCGGTAGGAACGCAACCTCATCTATTCAGAATAGACGAGTTAGATATTTCCGCATCAACACTTTGCACAGTTTTTCCGTGAAAATCATCGCCGCGACTGTAGTTGACGCACCCTTCACGAAGACCGTGCATCGGCGAATGTCCGGAGATTTCGCTATGTAGAACTTCTGCGAAGAGCAACAGCTCAAAGCGCTGCAGAGCCTCCGATAGTTCACGGTAGCGAAGCCCTCCGCGCGACGCATGGCTCCGAACGGTCAATCAGAATCGGGCGGGGCGGGGTGTCGGAAGTGTCCAAACTGTCGGTCTCGGTCCCGAAGCCCTCGTTCGATGATGTCGATTAGCCGACTCTACCGCTGGTTGCCAGTGACCAATGGTGCCGCTCGGTCGTCTTGAGATCGACATGCCCCCATGTGAGAACGGACCCGCGTCCCGTTCAGCTTGTCCAGAGATCGGTCATGACGATAGAAGCGCAACCCTGCGCGCGCTCCACTACGCCTAGCATCGCTCACGCGCGACGCACCGTGTTCAGCGTCGCGTCCCATTGTCGCGCGTGCGGGAGGTAGTTCACGCAGCCGTTGTCGGCGTGTTTTTATGATGGCCGCAGGCACTCGCAGCGACGCCCCTTTGTCTTCCGATGCTGGATTTCTGGACTGCTGCATCGCGTGGGTTGAATACATCGTCAAGAGTACGAACTTTCAATTCATGATGGGGCGCCTTCGCTGCGCGCTGCGCACCCGCGGCGCGCACGAGTTGGAGATCCGTACGGCACGATGCCGCTACTGTTACCGGAATTGGGTCGACCTATATCCTCCGGCTAATCGCACGCAGGACGACGAGAGACCCTCTTAGTCGGTTGACGAAACACGGCGCGTCACACCTAGCGATTCGATATGAACGGGCCGTGGCCGACCCTTGGACTCGACCTGAACCCGTCCCGCCACCCGAGCCGATGCTCGGGCATTTGCGCGATGTGTGGACGCTCCACGGCATCATGTCGATCGCCACCGCATGCATCTATCGCCCGCCGCCATTGAGATGCCCGTGTCGGTGAGAGCATCGTTTTGAAGCTGCTCAAGCTGAGATATCGTCGTTCACAATTGAACATACAGGAATTCTCAAGTCGAAGTACTTTGCAGGAATGGCTCGCTGAGTCGACTGGAGCCGCGACTACACGGTGACCGCCCCGTACGGCATTCGGCGCGCGGGCCTGCAATGCACAGCCGCTAAAAGGACTTTCATGAAAACCGCCTTGTTGGGTCTCATCGCGGCGCTGGCGATTTCGTGTAGCGGCGGCAACGGTGACGATCCGAGTCCCACCGGGCCCACCACCGGGGTCCCTTCCGCAGGTGCGCTGGAGGAACCCACGAACGCAGATTGGGCCGAACTTGGCGCAGATTTGGCCGCGATAGCGATCGACGGGTTGAAGGAAGCGCTTGCGTCTACGACGGCTTCCATCCATTCACCCGCCGGACCACGGGAATTCGCGACACGCTTGTTCCCAATGCCGCCTCGCAGCCGTGCGTTCGAGGCCACCTACTGGTGCTGCGGCGCCTTCGGTCCGGATTCGATGAGCCGTCTGTCAACGTTCGGCGAATTAACAACCGTCGCCAACAACCCGAATCGGCTCGACATCCAGAACCAGCTGCGGTCGCCTGCGCCGATAGACTGGTTTGCGAGAGGATTTCTCTGGGAGGCGAATCTCTCGAGCGGGCTCCAGTTACGATCCACACTTACTGCCTCCAACCAGCAGATCCAACCGGCTCAGACGTTCCAGCTTACCGGCTCGATGACCTATTCGGGCAAGTCGGGATCACAAACGCCGAGAACCGCGGTCATCAATCTTTCTCTGCAGTACTCGAATTATGAGGCGCCGCAGCCGCCCACTGCGACGGGACAGATGGGAACCGTGAGCTTCACAAATATTGCCTTGCCGATCCGCCCCAAGCCGACTCGCGGGTGCCCCTGCCCCAATGGCGGCGCATGCGACGCCCCACCGAATCCCGGGTGCTCTATCATGTGCAAGTAACGGCGCGGCGTACATAGCCGCGCGTCCATCGGCGCCTTGGTGTCCGGGAATCAACCGCCCCCCACGACTGCGAGTTCGTGCCCGCACGAGAGATCCCCGTCGAGGCGGTCTTACTCGGGATGGGAGGGGTTGGGGCGCGGGCCGAAGAGCGCTATTCGCGTAAGAATCCGTTTACTCGAGCATTAAGCTGCGGTCCACGAAAACTCCAAATTCAGCGGGTTGCCGGCCCCCGTAATTCCCTTCAGCAGAAGATCAATCGCTACAACAATTGCGGCACCGCGATCTTGCGGACACGATTTGAACCCACGTCGTCCGGAGTTCGATCGCTCATCGCTTTTTCCCTGGATCGGGTCCGCGAGACACGACGCGCATATCCGCCAGAAGAACGCACGGGCCCTAACTGTCACGGTCGCCTGCACCGTGTTCGGCACGGTCAGCGGCACGCTACCGGGAATAGCGCTAGGTGGCGCCTGGGAAACACGAAGGATCGCTGTGCTCACAGTAGGTAGTTGGGCTGGCACCGAGATACTGAGAGGGGAGCCGCCCGTCGTGCGGCCACCACATACAAGCTAGTCGGTATTGAGGGTTGCGGGCCCCCGAAATGCCACCTGATGTGAAAGTCCGCAAATGTTTTTCGCGGGTCTTCTTGTGTACCCGGGGGTCGATTCTCTGACCTCGCAACCAACGATGTTTGGCCGAGGATGGACGGCGGCGCGAACAGTCCTTCTCACGATCCGAGCGCGGCGCTCGGCCTCTACACGACCTGCTCTTTATCCTCTAGAATTCGATCATGCGCGTCGCGATCATTGGACAGCAGGCGTTTGGCAAGAGCGTTCTGGAGGCGTTCGTCGCTCGCGACGACGAGGTCGTCGGCGTGTTCTGCGCTCCTGAGAAGGAAGGCGCGCGACCTGATCCACTGCGTCTGGCGGCGCAGCAACTCGGCGTGAGGGTCGTCACGTTCCCCACGCTCAGGGCGGCCGCCGCCGAAGAGGCGTTGGCCGCGCTCGGCGCCGATCTGGCGGTCATGGCCTTCGTCCATCAATTCGCGCCGCCAAACTTCGTCAACGTCCCCAAGCATGGAACCATCCAGTACCATCCGTCGCTCCTGCCGAAGTACCGCGGCCCGTCGTCGATCAACTGGCCATTGATCAAGGGCGATCGACAGACGGGCCTGACGATCTTTCGACCGACTCACGGACTGGACGAGGGCCCGATCATCCTGCAGAAGACCGTCGAGATCGGATCCGACGACACGCTGGGAACCGTCTACTTCGATCGCCTGTTTCCGATGGGCGTCGCCGCGTTGCTCGAAGCGGCGGATTTGGTCGCGTCGGGGCAGTCACGCGAACGTCCCCAGGACGAAACGCAGGCGACGTACGAAGGCTGGTGCCGGGACCCAGAGGCGCAGATCAACTGGTACGCCCACCTGGACGCCATCTACAATCTCATCCGCGGCTGCAATCCGTCACCCGGCGCGTGGACGACCATCGGCGGATGTCGTGTCCGCCTGTTCGATGCTCGAAAACATGTCGCGCGCCGCTTCGGCGACGTCGCCGGAAAGGTCGGCGAAATCTGCGCCGTTGGCGATCAGAGCTTGCAGATCGCGGTGCAGGGCGGACGCCTGGAAGTGTTCAAGGTGCGGGCCGACGGCGGCGAGAAAATGACGGCGGCTGCATTTGCGGCGGCCGCCGGACTGAAGCTCGGATCGAACGTGAGTATCGCTATCGATCAGTCGTACTCGTAATCGTCGCGTCCTTCCTTGGAATCCCACTCCCGATTGGTCGGATCGCGCCAGCGTCGCCGCGCCTCGACCGCGACGTCGAAAGTACCCATCAGTGACGACCTCCGGCAATCGCCGCGATCAGCTCCTCGAGCTTCGCGCTCGGTTCAGCCTGGTGCCGCTCGATGAAGTCCGCCTGGTTGCGACCGGCAGCGCCTCATCATGACGGCCCATGCGAGAGTACACGCCTCCGGCGGGATACAGGGTCACGAGATAGTCGGGATCGATCTCGAAGGCCTTGTCGAATTCACGCAGCCCTCTTCAGACCGTCCTCAATTCGGGCACGTGAACTGCGTGGCGAGGTACTCTTCGACGCCGTCTTCCTCGATCGCCTCCAACAGGCGAGCGACGGCGACCAGATGTCGTTGCCGGAGGGCCGCAAGCTCGCTCAGTAGCTGAGCGGATCCGCCGACGTTCGCCAGATACTGATCCCCGTCTGGAAACGTGAGCCAATCGTTTTCGGGAAACGCGACGCCCGCTCGCGCCGTCGTCGGCGTGCCGTTGTTCTTGAGCGGTGAATACGAGGCGCGCGGTTCGTCCTCCACCGCCGCCGAAAGACCCGAGATGAACCGTCGTTTGCTGACGGCCGGCTGGAGGAACAGCATCGAGTTGTTTGTCAACGAGCCTGGGAGATCGACCTGCGTGAACCCAGCGAACAGCCCGCTGAACAGCGCCTCGTCGATCGTGTCTAGGTGCTCGAAGAAGGCTTGCGCTTCGTCGCCGCTCAACATTCCCAAGAACGTCACGAGGATGTAGTCGAGCGGAAACGCGTAAGCCTTGAAATTGTCCGGACTGAAATGCGCAGTGCTCCCTTGGCTCAGCACGTAGCCAAGCGCGTTGCCGAGCACGTCGACGTCCGCCTCGGTCACCGAGCCCGCTCCAGAGTCCTTCACCGTGAACACGAATGATGGGTTGGTGCCGCCCTCGAAGCCGCCGGCGGCAACGACGACGCGCGTGTTGGTGGATGTGACCGAGCTGATGGTCGCGTTCGCCGTCAGCGCGTCGATCACGGAGTCGACCACGCGACACTCGCCGAGCAGTCGCTGACTCCAGCGCTCGAGGTTGGCGTAGCCAATGCTGCGAATCGTGACGACATCGTCCTCACCGACGACATCTCTGTTCGGAACCGTCTCGATCGACATGTAGGTGACGGCCGACGCTGTGTGAGGGCACAACAGCAGGAGGAAGGCGACTAAGTAACCAATCGTCCGGCTCGTCACGCAATTGAATGAGGTCCGCATTACGATGTTCCAGTCGAGGGGAAGGGCGGCCATCTTATCTCAGACGTGTCACACCCGCGCGAAATTCAGCGCCATGTTTTGATCTGTCCGCCTAGCTTACTCACGCGCGAATCTCCATGACGTTGCAAACATGGGCGCACGTCAGACATCTCGTTCGTGATCGTTTCCGTCCACCGCGAGTTCATTTCCGCGGGCCCTGTTACACGCAATCGGCTCCGCGATCGCATGCGTGCCCGGCGCGCAGCTTCAATGTTCTGCCTTTTCTGTCCGGCGAAGACGACGACGCCCGACAGACGTTCATGTTCTGCTTACTTCAGCTCGACTCGAATCGTGTGGATCTCCGACTTGCCGACGTTGCGCAGGACGTGCAGGCTGGCATCGCTCCAGTTGACGGTCCCGGCTTTGGGCTCCGACCGGACCCATTGGCCATCGGGGAGAATGCGCGTTTCGGTCATGTTGTTGGTCATGTACACGCTGACGCCGCGCAGATGGCGATGAGGCTTCTCTTCAGCGCCCGGGGGAATACGCGCATCGATGACCCGGACGAAGGTGTTCTGGAAGAGCAACTTGTAGTTCTCGGGGATCACCTTCAGCACATCGTCGTCCCCGGGCTGGGATAGCGCGGGAAGGGCAAGCACCGCGAGAATGGCCAAGACACCGCCGGCTACGACCCATCTGCGAATCCACCTGGTCATAAGGGCTCCGAGGAAAAACCGACTGCACGTCGTGAAAGACCCCAATGCTACATGTGACCACACCCTCGCAGCGCGCAAGAACATGATCGCGCAGGGGAGAGACGATGAGAAAGAATGCGGGAAAGATGGGCTCGCGACCAACGTCGCGCCGTACCTGCGGTGATCGGGGAGTCTAAGAGCCCAGCTTCTTAGGCTTGCCATCCTGTGGAGCATTGGCGAGTGTTCCGCGGAGCGCAGCTGCCTGATGCGTCTCGCGGACCTTGCGGGCGATATCCGTCAAACCGGCAACGTCGAGGATGACCGAGGCGGATCCGTCTGGTTTCCGTTCTGTCGAGTGCGGCCCATGCATCTCGGCTTTCACTGCGCTAATCGCAGGCGCAAGGGTTTCCTCGGTCTTCGTGATCGCGATCACCGCTTCGGCTAGGACCTGCGTCTGCGTTTCGAGTTTCGTGAGTCGATCCTCGTCGTCTGTCTCTTTATGTGCGAGTGTATCGAGGTCCTGTTTTATGGCGTCCACGAGGGTTACGACCTGCGCCTTCGACAGTCGGATGAATTCATCGTCGGAGAGTTTGGTCAGCAGCCGAGCAGCTTTGGTGTCTGTGTCGCCTGGGAGGTCGGCAGCCATGATTTCAGTGTTTTCTCAGTGATTCGATGTTTTCAGTTACAAGGAACTCGACCCTAACACAGGAATTGTCGAGCCGATGCTCAGTATTGAACACCTGCGATGCATTGACGAATCGGCTTGGCTGCACTTCATTTTCATCGCTGGGCGGTCTGTAGGTTTTTGGATGACATAGACATTGGTCCCTTGCTCCACATGCCGTCGCACATTTACATGCGCCTCGGCGCCTATCAGGCCGCATCGCTGGTCCAGGGACCGGAGCGCCCAGCTGCGGTGCTACGATTGCCCGACATTTGTCTTTCGCCGACCTCGCACGAGGTCACGTACGCGGGGCATGAGGGAGACCGTGATCCAAGTGACGAATTGCGAAGATAGAGCGACTCTCTACCGTGCTGCCTTCCTGGCGCTGATCGCGGTGTGTGTGTGTTCGGGCCCGGCCCGCGCCCAGACGCCGGCTGCGCCGCCCCCGGAGCGGGAAGGATCCGCGGAGTTCGCATTTGTTGGCACGACGGGCAATTCATCCACGCAAACGATCGGCCTTGGCGGCGAGCTCATCTACCGTCCCTCCCCGTGGGAGTCGAAGTTCAGGGTGAGCTACGTGCGGAACGAGGCCGAGGATCAGCTCCGAGCGCAGGCATTAGTGTTGACCCTCCGTGCGGGCCGGCCGATCAAGGATCGCCTGTCCGGCTATGCACAATACGGGTACCAGCGCGATCGATTTGCCGGAATCTTGAACCGCAACACGATTGAAGCCGGCGTCGCGTACTCGTGGATCGACCAGGCGCCCCACAAACTGATCGTGGACGGCGGACTGGGCTACGCCAATGAACACCGGCTCGTGGGGAACAATCTGTCGACTGCCACGCTGGCAGCAGGTGGCCTCTACACGCTGAAACTGTCCGAGACCAGCGAACTGACCGAGGACGGCCACTTTGTGTCTTCGCTGTCAGACGGGGACGACTGGCGCTACGGGAACGTCATCACGCTGACCGCGAAAGTGACGACCCTGTTCTCATTGAAGCTGTCTAACACGATCCGCTATGTGAACCTTCCGGTATTCGGCTTCAAGAATACCGATGCCGTGACGGCCGTCGCACTCGTGGCGAAGTTCTAAGGACACGAAGAGATGCCTGCGTGTCCGGCCCAAGGATCGCGCTACACTTTGCGCGACGATGGACACAATTGAACGCACGAGGCCATGGTGGCTGTTGCCTGTGGGCCGGATCCATCCGCTCTGGTGGAGCGGGATTGGCGCCCTGTTGATCTGGATCGATTACGTTGTCGGCCCCTTGGCGCAGTTTCCAGTGCTTTACGTCATTCCCGTAAGTCTGGCGGCATGGTATTCAGGACGGTGGCCCGCTCTGGCATTGGCCACCGCCGTGCCCCTGGTTCACATCATGTTTCTGGTAACGGTGTGGGCAGGACCCGGTGAAGCGGCCACTCTTATTCCGGCGACGATCTTTCGGGGGGCGGTCATTGCGGTCATGGGACTCTGGTTCGCCCGGCTGTCGGAGCACGAACGCTCCCTGCATCGGTACGTGTTGAGGCTGGAAGGACTGTTGCCCATCTGCTCGTTCTGCAAGAGCATTCGAAACGAGGTGGGTGACTGGGAACCGCTGGAGGCGTTCATCTCCACGCGGTCTGAAGCCCAGTTCTCGCACTGCTTCTGCGCGAATTGTCTGCAGAGGCAGTACCTGACGCGCAAGCGGTAGAGCGCTGGAGCGCTTCCTCGAGATGATCAGTTGAGGCGGACGAGGCCGCGCCGCGTCGCGATTTTCACGGCCTCAGTGCGGCTCGTCACGCCGAGCTTTTCGAAGAGATGGCCCAGGTGGGTCTTGACCGTGCGTTCGCTGATGTCGAGCTCGCTGGCGATTTCCTTGTTGGACTTGCCGTCGGCCATCAGGCGCAGCGTGGCCAGCTCCCGCGGCGTGAGCTGGACGCGGGTGACCCCCTCCGCCAGCTTTGCGGCTGCCGACGGCGCGAGATAGGTCTTCCCGGCCAGCACTTCGTGGATGCACTCGATGAGGGCGTCTGCGGAAATGTCTTTCAGCACGTACGCCTTCGCGCCGGCCTTCAGGGCACGGGAGATGTCGTCGTCGGTGTCGTACGTGGTGAGCACGATGACCTTGGCGAGTGGATCGCGTTCGCGAATCTGACGCACCGCTTCCACGCCTTCCATCACCGGCATCCGTAGATCGAGCAGCGTCACGTCCGGTCGATGTCGCACGAACGCCTCAACTGCCTCGAGCCCGTTGGACGCTTCGGCGATCACGTGCAGGTCCGATTCCTGATTGATGATGTTGGCAACGCCGGTGCGCAGCAGGGCGTGATCGTCCACGACGAGGACGTTGGCGCGCACGATCGCCGCCGTTGCTGCGTCAGCTGGCGGCATCGGCCGATCCCGGAATCGAGAAGGACGGCGGCTCCCATGCAAGGACCACTTCGGTGCCGGATCGTGGAGCGGTCACGATCGTGAGAGAGGCGCCGATCCGCTCGGCGCGCTCCTGCATGCTCGTCATACCGAAGCCCGTGCCGCGGTGTTCCTTGGCGATGCCGCGGCCGTCGTCCGCCACCGACAATCGGAAGCCGACCGACCGTACCGCCGAGGCCTGGATCGAGATCTGCCGCGCGCGGGCGTGACGCACGGCGTTGGTGAGCGCCTCCTGAGCGATGCCGATAATCTCGCGATCGACGCCGCTGCCGAGTGGCGGCAGATCGGCGACCGTGAGCTCGATCGGGATGTCGGTGGTGCGGCGGGCGAGGTCGGCCATCCGCGTGAGCGCCGCCGCGACATCCTCTCCCTGGGCGGGCTGAGGTCGCAGCGCCGACACCGATCGCCGCGCGTCGATCATGTGCGTGCGCGCCAGATCGACGGCGGTCTCGAGACTCCTGGCGATACCGGGCGGCAGCGTGGCGCCCGAGCGCTGTGCGGCCTGAAGCTGCATCAGGATCGCGCCGAATCCCTGCGCCAGCGTGTCGTGGATGTCGCGCGCCATCCTGTTGCGTTCTTCGAGCACGGCCTGTCGCCGCTCCTCGACACGGCTCTGTTCAGCCGCGCGGCTCTGGTGCAGCGCGAGCGTGGCCTGCTTGGCCATCGCCTCGACCAGTGCCCGTCGCCAGAGAATTTCGCAGTCCGAGGTAGGTCCCGTGGAGAGCGCCACCCATCCGAGGTTGCGCGTCGAGAGCACAAGTGGCGCAATGACAACGGACTCGACGCCCGCTGCGCGATTGAATGCCCGCACGGGCTCAGGGAAGCGTGCGTCGCTCCCCGTGTACTCCACGGTCTCGGTCCACCCTTGCTTGTGCGCCAGCAGGTGCTCCGACACACTGTCTCGCGGAAGCGCCAGCGTTTCCCAGTCCTGGCTCTCTTTCATGACAAAGCGGCCGTCGATGTACACCATCCAGGGATCGCAGCGCGAGCCGTCCTGATCGAGCAGCCATACGCCGCAGGCGTGGCTCTCGGACTCCTCGACGAGCGTCTTTACGAAGGCGCGAAAGAAACCGGTGATGTCCGGCTCGCGGACCAGAAGATCCAGAGCAAGCTGCACGGCGTCACTCTGGATATGCGCCATGCACTCCGCGCGGCGTCGGCTATCGGTCTCGCGAGCGAGCGCCTCGCCGAGCGCCTCGATCGTGGACTGACTTGCGTCTCCTCCGACGACGTCCACGCCGTTCTCTCCTGCCTGCACGAACCCTCCTCATCGGCCGGCGATCCCCCGGCCACCTTGGATTATCCGCCAGATGACGTCACGTATGCGTCCGCCAATGGGCGCAGCGAGACCTCAGCCGAAAGTCGCAGATGGTCGTGGACTGAACGTGTCGCCGGCGCCTGCACCGTTCGAGCGAGCGCCCGGTCGGCCCACTGCCCGATTGTGGTGGAGCAGCGGCGGATGCCAAGCTGGCGCACATGTCAACACGTCGTATCGCCTCGCGCAACGCCTCTCGCGGTCCGTGGGATCGCCTGACTTCTGTCGCCATCGTGGCGCTGACCGTTATCCCAATCGTGGTTCTCCCGGCGTGCTCGCGCACGGCGGCGCAGGCCGCCGATCCTCCGGCGCCCCAGGTGACGGTGGCGGAGGTCGTCTCCCGAGATGTCACCGAATGGGACGAAGTCACCGGCCGCCTGGAAGCGGTCAACGCGGTGTCGGTGAGACCCCGCGTCTCCGGATTCGTCGCCGCCGTCCGCTTCGAAGAAGGCGCGATCGTGCACCGCGGCGATTTGCTCTTTCAGATTGATCCTCGACCTTTCGCAGCGGAAACGGATCGATTGCGCGCGGAGCTCGCGAGCGCGCGCGCGACGGTCCAGCGAGCGACCTCCGAGCTTCAGCGCGCAGGGCGCCTCGCCCTGGAGAATGCCATGTCGCACGAAGAACAGGAGCGGCGCGCCGCCTTCGCGCAGGAGTCGGCCGCTGAGGTCGCTGCGGTCGAAGCCGCGCTGCGCCTGGCGGAGCTGAATCTCGAGTTCACCCAGGTCACCTCTCCGATCGACGGCCGTATCGGCCGCGCGATCGTGACGCCAGGCAATCTCGTGTCGAGCGGGCCCGGCGAGGCGACGCTGCTGACGACGGTCGTGTCAATCGATCCGATTTACGCGTCGTTCGATGCCGACGAGCGCACGCTGCTCAGGCAGGTTGATCGGACCGACGGGGGAACGGGCGCACTTGCCCGGCAGCCGGAACTGCCCGTTCGTCTGGCTCTGGCAAGCGACCACGAGTTCCAGCGTGAGGGCAGGCTGAACTTTCTCGACAACCAGATCGATCCGGCAACCGGAACCATCCGCGGTCGTGCCGTCTTCCGAAATGCCGACCGCAGCCTCATGCCCGGCCTCTTCGTTCGGCTGCAGCTTCCAGGCAGCGGCATGTATCGGGGACTCCTTATTCAAGACCGCGCGGTCGGCACGGATCTCGACAAGCGCTTCGTGTTCGTCGTCACGCCGGAGGGGACGATTGAGTACCGCAGCGTGGCGCTCGGACCCATCGTGGACGGATTACGAGTGGTCCGCACTGGCCTCAGCCCCGGCGATCACGTGGTTGTCAACGGGCTGCAGCGCGTCCAGCCAGGCGCCAAGGTCGATCCGGTCCTCGTCGCCATGGACGACCCGGCAGCCGCCGCGGCCGTCGCCAGCGGGCCTGCCTCGCCGAAGCGCGCCATGCGAGAAGGCGGTGAGAAATGAAGCTTGCGCGATTTTTCATCGACCGGCCGATCTTCGCGATCGTCATTTCACTGCTGATTCTCGCCGTCGGAAGTCTTGCGCTTCTGCGCCTGCCGATCAGCGAATACCCGAGCGTCGTGCCGCCGACAGTCGTCGTTCGAGCCATGTACCCGGGCGCCAATCCGAAGGTCATCGCGGAGACCGTCGCGGCCCCGCTCGAGCAGCAGATCAACGGCGTCGAGGGGATGCTCTACATGTACTCGCAGGCGACGTCGGACGGCCTGATGACGTTGACGGTGACCTTCGGTCTTGGAAGCGATCTCGACAATGCACAGGTCCAGGTGCAGAACCGCGTCGCGCAGGCGCTGCCACGGCTGCCGCAGGAAGTGCAACGCGTTGGCGTGACCACCGAGAAGGCATCGCCCGATTTCATCATGGTCGTGCACCTCATCTCGCCCGACGAGCGGTACAACATGCTGTACCTCTCCAATTTCGCGCACCTTCGCGTCAAGGACGAGATCGCCCGCATAGCCGGCATCGGCAGCGTACAGGTCTTCGGCGCCGGTGAATACAGCATGCGCGTCTGGCTGGACCCAAACAGTCTCGCCTCGCGTCAGTTGACCGCCACCGACGTGGTGCGTGCGATCCGCGAGCAGAACCTTCAGGTTGCGGCCGGCGTTCTCGGCGCGCCGCCGGCGCCGAGCGCGACGACCTTTCAGCTTTCGATTAATGCGCAGGGCCGCCTGACGACGGAAGAGGAGTTCGCCGACATCGTCGTGCGCGCAGCACCCGACGGACAGATCACGCGGATCCGCGATGTGGGACGGGTGGAGCTGGGATCGAGCACGTATGCGCTGCGCAGCCTGCTCGACAACCGCCCCGCCGTGGCCATCGCGATTGCGCAGCGTCCGGGGTCCAACGCGCTCGAAGCGTCGTCGCAGGTCCGATCGCTGATGGAGACGCTCAAGAAGTCGTTCCCCGATGGCGTCGACTATCGGATTGTCTATGACCCGACCATCTACGTGCGGCAGTCGATCCGCGCCGTCGTCGAGACGTTGTTCGCAGCCATCCTCCTGGTCGTGCTCGTCGTGATGGTCTTCCTGCAAACCTGGCGCGCGTCGATCATTCCGCTGGTCGCGGTGCCCATCTCGCTCATCGGCACGTTCGCGGTCATGCTCGCGTTCGGCTTCTCGCTGAACACCCTGTCGCTCTTTGGCCTTGTGCTGGCGATCGGAATCGTCGTCGACGACGCGATTGTCGTGGTGGAAAACGTCGAGCGTCATATCCAGCTCGGCGAGACGCCCATCGATGCGACGCGGAAGGCGATGGAAGAAGTGTCGGGCCCGATCATCGCGATCGCGCTCGTCCTCTGTGCCGTGTTCGTGCCGACCGCGTTCGTAAGCGGCCTGACCGGTCAGTTCTATCGGCAGTTCGCACTGACCATCGCGATTTCGACCGTCATCTCGGCGTTCAATTCGCTGACCCTGAGCCCGGCCCTGGCGTCACGGCTGCTCCTGCCGCACGGCGCGCCCAAGGATCGCGTGCAACGGCTGGCCGATCGCGCGCTCGGCTGGTTCTTTCGTCTGTTCAATCGCTTCTTCACCCGCGCCTCGGTGTCGTACACGTCGGGCGTGGCTCGGGTCCTGCGCGTCGCCGTTGCCGCGCTGGTCGTGTACGTCGGGCTCATCGGGTTGACGGTCCTCGGATTCTCGCGCGTGCCGAGCGGCTTCGTGCCGGTGCAGGACAAGGACTATCTCGTCGCGTTCGCGCAGCTTCCGGACGCCGCCACGCTCGATCGCACGGAAGCCGTGATTCGAAAGATGTCGACGACGGCGCTCGAACAACCTGGCGTGGCAAGCTCGGTCGCGTTCCCGGGTCTGTCGATCAACGGATTCGTGAACGCGTCGAATGCCGGGATCGTGTTCGTGACGCTCAAGCCGGCCGACGAGCGTCCGGGTCTGACGGCAGCAAGCATCGTCCAGGCGCTTAACGCGCGATTCGCGGGGATTCAGGAAGCGTTCGTCGCAATTTTTCCTCCGCCGCCAGTACAGGGGCTCGGCACAGTGGGCGGGTTCAAGCTGTACGTGGAGGACCGAGCTGGCCTCGGCTTCGAGGAGCTGCATTCGCAGGTCCAGGGAGCGATAGGGCAGGGCCGCACTAACCCGACACTGGCGGGGCTGTTCTCGAGCTTCCAGGTGAGCGTGCCGCAGATCGATGCCGACGTCGATCGCGAACGGGCCAAGACCTACGGCGTGGCGCTGACCGACGTGTTCGATACGTTGCAGGTCTATTTGGGATCGCTTTACGCCAACGACTTCAACCGGTTCGGCAGGACCTACCAGGTGAACGTGCAGGCCGAATCGGAGTTCCGCCTCCAGCCCGAACAGATTGCGCGGCTCAAAACACGAAACGCGAGCGGCGCGATGGTGCCGCTCGGATCGCTGGTGCGGGTCCATGAGAGCTACGGCCCCGCCCAGGTGATGCATTACAACGGATTCCCTGCCGCCGAGATCAACGGCGGACCGGCACCCGGCTTCAGCTCCGGCCAGGCACAAGCGGCGATTGCGGGCGTGCTCCGCGATCGGCTGCCGCCGAGTATGTCCTTCGAGTGGACTGAGCTTGCGTACCAGGAAACGCTCACCGGCAACACGATGGCCGTCGTGTTTCCGCTCTGCGTGCTGCTCGTCTACGTGGTGCTCGCGGCCCAGTACGAGAGCTGGACGCTCCCATTGAGCGTTATTCTCATCGTTCCGATGACGCTCCTCTGCGCGATTACGGGTGTCTGGCTGACGGGGGGCGACAACAACGTCTTCACACAGATCAGTTTTCTGGTGCTGGCCGGGCTGGCGTGCAAGAACGCCATCCTGATCGTGGAGTTCGCCAAGCAACGCGAGGAAGCAGGTGAAGACCGCCGGCAGGCGATCCTCGACGCGTGCCGCGTGAGGTTGCGGCCGGTGCTGATGACCTCTGTCGCATTCATCATGGGCGTCGTGCCGCTCGTCTTCTCGACGGGCGCGGGAGCGGAGATTCGGCACGCGATGGGCGTCGCCGTCTTTGCCGGCATGCTCGGCGTAACGGTGTTCGGCTTGTTCCTCACCCCGGTCTTTTACGTGGTCGTCGGCGGGCTGGTCGAGCGTTTCTCGCGCCGTCGTGTGGCCAATCGTGCGGTGCCGGCGAGCGCGATGGTGGAGGGACAATGACCCCGCACATCAAACACGCGCTCGTCGTGACAGCCCTCGTGTTCCTGGGCGCATGCGGCTTACGCGCGCCGTATCAGGCGCCGCCGACGCGGCCGGCCGACGTGAAGAATATGGACCCGGCGCGCTTCGTCGCTCAGCCGTACGATCCTCGATGGTGGAGGCAGTTCGACGATCCGATCCTCGAACAGCTGGAGGCTGACGCACTGCGATCGAACCTCGACGTGCGGATGGCGATCTCACGCGTCAACCAGGCCCGCGCGGTGTTCGATGACGTCGCTCGCGAACGGTATCCGATCGTGCCGGTTGGCGGCAGCGTCGATCGCCGCGAGCAGGTCATCCCCGGCTTCACCGACAAGCCGATCCGGACGTCAACCTACAGCGCCGGCTTCGACGCGTTCTGGGAAATCGATCTCTTCGGCCGGATCCAGTCGGCCGTGCGCGCGGCGTCAGCGACCGCCGACAGCTTTTCGGCGTCGCTCGACGACGTGCGGGTGAGCGTGGCGGCGGAAGTGGCGCGTAACTACTTCGAACTGCGGGGGTTCCAGCAGCAGATCGCGGTCGCCGAGCGCAGCCTCGCCAACCAACAGGAAACGCTGCGCCTGACTCAGGTCCGCCGCGACGCAGGCGTGGGGGAGGAGCAGGACGTTGCCAGCGCGGCGGCGCGCGCGTCGGCGATCGAAGCGAGCTTTCCGCCGCTTCGAACCGCCATTGCGGCGCGCGGCCATCGGCTCGCCGTGTTGACGGCCCGGCGGCCGGGTGAACTCACCGTGGATCTCGCGCCGCGATCGTATGCGCCGATCGCCAAGGCGCTCCCGCTCGGAGATCCGGGATCGCTGCTGCAGCGGCGTCCTGATATCCGCGCGGCTGAACGGAACGTGGCGGCCGCGGCCGCGCGCGAGGGTGTTGCCGCCGCCGAGCTCTTTCCACGCGTCAGCATCTCTGGTTTCCTCGGCTTCCTGGCCGGCCGCGGGAGCATGTTCGGCAGCGCCGACTCGCGAGCATGGGCGGTGACTCCCGCGTTGAGTTGGGCCGGCTTCGATCTGGGCGGCGCGCGGGCACGGCTCCGGGGCGCAAGAGCGGGAAGCGAGGAGGTGGTGGCCGCGTACGATCAGACCGTCCTTCGAGCCCTGGAGGAGACGGAGAACGCGCTCGTCGCGTATCGCGAGGAGCAGGAGCGTCTGGTAAAGCTGACGGATCAGGCGCGTGAGAGCGCTCGTGCCGCCGCGATCGCCCGTGTTCGATATCGGGAAGGCGTCGCCGATTTTCTTGCGCTCCTTGACGCGGAGCGCACGCAATTACAGGCCGAGGATGCCGTTGCGCAGGCCGAGGCGGGCGTGTTTACCGGGGTCGTAGCGGTGTACAAAGCGTTTGGCGGCATCGTTCAGTAGCACCCGTTCGCCATCTCCTTCATGACGAGGATCCCGGATAGTCAATACTCTGGCCCAGGGCCATTTCTTTTTCTTTGATCGTCTCGAGGTCTCCAAGCGCCTTCAGTTTCACGGCGGCCTCCCGGATCAATCGATCCACCACTGCCAGCATTTCCGCTGGCAGCTCGCCCTCCGCCTCGAGGTGAACGAGCTGCAAACTGTTGAGAAAATTGTTGAGGATGTCCTGCACGGTCCTCATCGTCGCTTTGAATACCCGCAGTCGCTGAAACTGGATCTCCTCGTTGAGGCGCGTGAGTTCGGCCTCGGCTTTCTTTCGGCTTGTGATGTCCCGAGCGATCGCAGAAGCGCCGGTCACACGCCCGGTGGGATCGGTGAGCGGCGAGATGGTGATCGAAATATCGACCATCGATCCGTCTTTCCGCCGACGTTGCGTTTCGAATGGATTCCCCGCCTCTCCGCGTGCCGCTTTCTCCAGCATCGCTGCCAGCTCGACGTTCTTCCCGGCGGGAACGATCAGGGCACGATTTCGGCCGATTGCTTCGCTCGCCGTGTACCCGAACAGTCGTTCGGCCCCGGCATTCCACGTGCGGATGTTGCCATCCGGGTCCGTGCTGAAGACGGCGTCGTCCGACGAGTCGACAATGGCGGCCAGACGTGCGCGCGTCTCGTCCGCCTGCTTGCGAGCCGTAATGTCTCGCAACACGCCGGTGAATATCGGCGCCTTGTCGGATTGGATAGCCGTGATGGCAAGCTCCACCGGAATCTCAGATCCATCCGATCGCACTGCCGTGATCTCGAGGAGTCTTCCGAGGAGGGGCCCTTCACCCGTCACGAGGTAACGCGCCAGGCCGGCTGCGTGCGCAAGACGCTGTGGCGGTGGAATGATCAGATCGGCGAGCGCGCGTCCGATGGCTTCGGCTTTCGTGTAGCCGAATGTTCGCTCCGCGGCAGCATTGAACTCGATCACCTTCCCGTCCGCGTCCATCGTGATGATGCAATCGAGGACCGAGTCGAGAACGGCGGCCTTCCGCATCTCACTCTGCCTGAGCGCAGACTCCGGTCCGACGTCACGGTGGCCTGGGGGGTCCACTAAGCCGCAGTATAGTCTCTTCCAGTCGGCCGCCGAGGCGACTCAAAACCCCACTGTGAGCCCCAGATACGCGGCGCGGCCCTGGCGCGACGGGCGCCGGTGGGCGACTTGCCGAACAGGTCCCACGCGATGCCGGTCAGCCGATCCGTTTCGAGTATCGGTTCCCGAGGAGGAATACGAGTGACTCTTCGGGAAGATCTTCCACAGCGTGCTGATGCTCCAACAGGGCGATCGGGTCGGGCACGCCTGTGTCATTCAATAATGAACTCGCCGAGCCGTGGACGCACAGCACGCGCCCACCGCGGACATTTCTATTTCGCT